>CETE01022177.1_pt1 | contig 119603 bp, 118 predicted proteins | sample 531241 | NCBI WGS metagenome assembly CETE01 (sample SAMEA2622336, study PRJEB7988) | marine metagenome | biome: marine biome (ENVO:00000447); feature: deep chlorophyll maximum layer (ENVO:xxxxxxxx); material: "saline water (ENVO:00002010), including plankton (ENVO:xxxxxxxx)" | depth 30 m
GTTTAATTTCCAGATATATTGATGGATACACAAATGAGAGAACTATTCCTGATAGCGCAATAAGTAAGGGATATAAGAATAATTTGAGTCATTTTCTAGTTTTTGATTTGACTTTTAGGCAAAAGTTTAAAAATCTTTTCGAGGATCTTAATCTGACAACATCATTTTCTTTAGTGAACCTATTTGATGAGAAGCCACCTAAACTATATGATGCCCCGGATTTTAGCTTTGACACTAGAGTACACGACCCAAGAGGAAGACTAATAAATATTCAATTTGAGATAACCCCAAAAGATTAAGGATATAATACTATCTATGAAATTCATCATTGGAGTAATTGCATTTATTTTATTAATCAAGCCTCTTAATAGTGATGAGAGAGATCATGAGCTTTTAATGGCTACACTATTTGTTCAATCCTCTGCAGAGTTTTATGCAAACTCCAAATCTATTTATAAAGCAGCACAAAGCAACTTGAAGGAATTACTCGAAGATCAAAATCATACTGCAGCACTTGAACAAAAAGGCAATTATCAAAATAAACCACCCGCAATAATTCTTGATGTCGACCAAACAGTTTTAGACAACAGTGCATATCAAGCAAGACTGATAAGGAACAATACATCCTACCCTGATGGATGGGTTAGTTGGGCTAAAGAGGAAAAAGCAGAATTTCTTCCTGGTGCACTAGAATTTCTAAAATTTGCTATTTCAGAGGGCGTAGAGATTTTCTTTGTCACAAATAGAGTTAAAGAAATAGAGGAGGCCACTCTAAGAAACTATGCCAAACTCGGTTTGAACCTTTCTTCAGAGAGGGATCTCATTCTATCAAGGGGAGAGAACAATTGGGGCTCCAACAAAACAGCCAGACGGGAGTTAATTGCAGAAGACTATAGAATTGTAATGATGTTTGGAGACAACTTAGGCGATTTTGTTGATATAAAAGAAAATAATCTTTTACCTGATGAAAGGGTAATCATCACTGCAAAATATGATGAGTATTGGGGTGTGTCATGGTTTATGTTTTCAAATCCCATGTATGGTGATTGGGAGGGATCTATCTTCAATTTTAATTATGGGCAACCTAGAGATGAAAAGTTAAGAATTAAATCCCTATTTCTCGATGTAAAATGATAAATAAATTATTTTTTTCAAGAAATGCAATTTTCTCTGGGGTATTTTTCTTTTTTGTCCTGTTCTCATTATTTGTTCTAAGGCCTTTCAGAAATACGATTGCAGCAAATATTGGAACTGCTGATTTACCTTTCTATCTAGTAATAATTGTGATTGTTATGTTGCTGGTTAATCCAATTTATTCGCTAATAGTTTCCAAAGTTCGTCTTATCAAACTAGTACCTTATATTTATGGCTTCTTTATTATTTGTTTATGTTGTTTTTACCTCGTTTATAACTATTTTCCAGAAATTTCAGCTGTTAAAACATTCTTCTATGTCTGGTATAACATATTCAATTTTTTTGTTGTTGCAATTTTCTGGGCAATGACAGTTAATTCTTTTGATATTGAGGATGGGAAAAAATTCTTTGGAATTATCAGTGGATTTGGTTCATTAGGTGCTTCATGTGGGGGAGCCTTAGTTGATGGATTTCTCTATGACAAAGAAAATCTTTCCCTCCTAATTGCAGTATTATCTTTATTACTGGCTATCTTCTTTTCATCTCGTGTTCAAAGAGAGGATAGCTTTTTTGGTACATCAGCTGATAACAGCCTATCAAGTACTCTCGAGCAGTTTTCACAAATACGTACAAATCCTCTGATTAAGCGGTTTGTCCTCTATGCATTTGTTTGGACATGCCTTTCAACTGCACTTTGGTTCTTTCAGCTTGAAATTATAAATAACTATACGGACGATTCTGCTGAAAAAACGAGAATATTCGGAAGGGCAGACTCAATTGTGCCGTTGGTTACATTATTTATTCAAATATTCCTTACTGCTTCAATTCTTAGATCAAGTTTACTTGGGATAAAATTTGTCCTTTCAGCTTATGGTTTAATTTTTGCTTTGGCTTTTCTCGCAGTTTCAGGTTATTTCTCTGATATCTTATTAGCATCCTCAGCCGTACTTATTTTTTTAATTTTGCAAGCAGTGATGCGACCATTCGAGTATGGGTTAAACAAACCAGCTAGGGAAGCTGTCTATACGACACTAAATTCAAAGGAAAAATATAAATCCACAGTTTTTATCGATACTTTTACAAATAGATTTGGTGATGCCTCTGGAGGCCTGCTTTTTAATTTAATGTTTTCTTTTGGATTGGTTGCATATGCCGCTCCTCTAGCTATTATTCCTCTTGCAATTTATCTAACTTATCTTGGTTTTGGTATTTCTAAGAGTGTCAAAAAAGCAAACTGAATGTAAAAAATAAGTGATTTAGCAAAAGTTTTTGTTGATATTTTCTCTTTCATACATAAAATATGTTCTTTGCTTATGCTTACTAAAGAAAAAATTTTAAAAGCTCCAAAGAAAAACTATATGAATAAGGAGCAACTTCATTTCTTTAGAGATCTACTGGATGATCTCAAGAAAGAGACCCTTACGCACATTAGGGATGCCAAAGATAGACTAAGCAATCCCCCTTCTTGTAGTGATGAGGTTGATAGAGCACAGCATGAAATTGATTCTATGCTTTTCTTGAGAATCGTTGAAAGGGAATCCAAATTACTTCCTAAGATAGACAAAGCTATAATGAGGATTAAATCAGGTGATTATGGATATTGCTTAGAGTCAGGAGAGCCCATTGGTTTAAGAAGGCTATTATCTAGACCTACAGCTGAGTATTGTGCAGAAGTCAAAACTATCAACGAAGAAAAAGAAAAACATTTCGCAGACTAACAAATTTCTGTTGGTAAAATCTCTGGTCAGAACTAGAATGTATTTATGTCTAATTTTCTAAATGGAATTTCAAACTCCAGACTAAGTGTACTCTCTGAGCTAACTTTAAGAGTAGTTTTTGCTGTTTTAATGTTTTCGCATGGGGAGGGCAAACTCCTCTCACTTATTGAGGAACCAAACCAACCATTAGGCTTTATATTAAAGATGAGTTTTTTCAGTGATTTTCCACTTGTTTCCTCTTGGGTTGTAGCAATAAGTGAAGCCATTCTTATACCAATATTCATAATTATTGGTTCATTCAACTTCATTGGAGAAGCAAGCAAAGGTTTCTCAACGTTTGGAGGGTTATTGTCAACTGTTCTTATGTTGGTGATAATTTTTGGTTTTCATGTTGATGTTTTGGAGCAGTCATGGACAGAATTTAAATACCAACTTTCACTCTTTGCCATTTCAATATATTTCTTATTTAAGTGATGTTTAAATTGACAGTTGCCACAGTAATTTCTATGTTGCTGTTATCAACAATCATGTCAGGATTAGTAAGTTTTTTTATTACATCATTAAATACAGGGGATTTCCCCCCAAAAATGGCAGCTTGGATAAGTTCATGGATGCTAGCTTGGGCAATAGCAACTCCAATAGTTTTTATTACTGCACCTTTTTCCAAATACGTTGCAAAAAAGCTTTCAGATGATCCTAGAGATAAAGAATAGTTGTATTTTTTGCTTTAGATATTTATCATTTGAGGTCTTGGGGCTATAGCTCAGCTGGGAGAGCGCCTGCTTTGCACGCAGGAGGTCTGCGGTTCGATCCCGCATAGCTCCACCATTTTATATCCAAGATATTTATTGATGAATGGTATAGTATTAGTAAGCCAACTATAGATATGAGATTAACATTAGTTTTTATACTTTCCTTAAATATTCTTTCTCAAACAATTATTCTTAAACCTAAATCATATTTAGATGTTGAGACTGGTGAGTTAATTACTGCTGATATAGAAATAAAAAATGGAGTAATTACAAAAATTGGAAGAAATCTTTCCAATAATAATGCTGAAATAATCTTATTAAAAGATAAGGTTTTATTGCCTGGTCTAATTGATACTCATGTACATTTAATAGGCAATAATCAGCTGAATGGCTATGAGTCTTTAAGCGAATCATCGTATTTGGCTACACTCTATGGAGCCTTAAATGCTAAGAAAACTTTGCTTGCAGGTTTTACAACTGTTAGAAACGTAGGGGCAGCAAATTATGCAGACGTTGCACTCAAAACTGCAATCAATAGAGGGATAGTCTTGGGACCAAGGATGTATGTTTCTGGGCCACCTTTAGGAATTACAGGAGGTCACTGCGATAATAATTTACTTCCTCATGAAAGCTCTGTTCCCAATCAAGGGATAGTTGACTCTCCATGGGAGGCAAGAAAAAAAGTTAGAACTAACAGAAAATTTGGTGCAGATTTAATTAAGTTTTGTGCCACCGGCGGTGTCATGTCAAAAAATACTGATGTAAATGCAAAGCAATTTACTTTTGAGGAAATGAAGGCAATAGTTGATGAAGCACATAATCATGGCATGAAGGTTGCTGCGCATGCACATGGTCTTGAAGGAATAAAAGCTGCTTTGAATGCAGGAGTTGACTCAATTGAACATGCAAGCTTCATCGACGAAGAGACTATTCTTTTAGCTATAGAAAATAATGCCTACCTATCTATGGACATATATGTATCTGATTACATACTTGGTGAAGGCGTAAAAAAAGGAGTTCTAGAAGAATCTCTCAATAAAGAGCGAGTTGTTGGCAAGACACAAAGACAAAATTTTAAAAAAGCAGTAAAGCTTGGAGCAAATATTACCTTTGGAACCGATGCTGGCATATTTGATCATGGCGATAATGGTAAACAATTTGTATATATGGTGGAATGGGGCATGTCCCCTTTGGAGGCCGTTCAAGCAGCCACTGTTAACGCAGCAAAATTAATTGGTGATGAATCGATTGGAAGAATATTGATCGGAAACAAGGCAGACTTTATTGGTCTTGATCAGAATCCACTTAACTCTATAAATATTTTAGAGGAAGTGCCATTTGTTATGAAAGAGGGCAAGGTTGTTAAGTCAGAATGAAAAAGGAAATATTTTTTGTAAATTCATTTACTGATCAGGTCTTCTCAGGCAATCCTGCAGGAGTAGTATTCTTTGAGCATGAGCTGTCAGAAAATTTAATGCAGAAAATTGCAGCTGAAAATAACTTATCTGAAACTGCGTTTATAAATTTAAATTCAAATGTAATTCGTTTTTTTACACCAACAATTGAAGTTGATTTATGCGGACATGCAACATTAGCTTCGGCGTTTATTTTCTTTAAGTTTATTGATCACAAATCGAAGCAAGTAAAGTTTCAATCAAAAAGAGGCATACTTACCGCGAAAGAATCAAATGGCAAAATTGTGATGGATCTCCCACGAGATTTACCTAGAGAGGTTAAAGATAAGTCATTAATTCAATCGGCTATCAATACAAATATCAAAGAAGTCTATAAAGGAATTGATGACTACATGGTGATTGTAGAATCTGAAGATGATGTTTTGAACCTAGATTTGAACTTTGAAATAATTAAAAACCTAGATTCGAGAGGCTTAATAGTGTCTTCATCTGGAAAAGATGTTGATTTCGTATCCAGATGGTTTGGACCTCAAACCGGAGTAGATGAGGATCCGGTTACTGGTTCTGCACATACCCTCTTGACACCATTTTGGGCAGAAAGATTAAATAAAACTAAACTGAAGGCAAAGCAACTCTCAAGAAGAGGTGGTAAGTTATTTTGTGAGCTTAAAGAAAATTCTGTCTTGATTTCTGGCAATGCGAGCCTTTATCTTAGGGGCGAATACTTTTTATAACCATGAGTATTTTGTCATCACCATATTTCTTTTTTCCAGCAATAATTGCAGATGTTGTTTTCACTGGATTTGCAATGTGGCTTGCTGCTAGAAGAAACGAGAAAGGTTGGTTTATAATATTCTTAGTGGTTCAATTGTTTGGAATCCCAGAATTGATATATCTATTTATAAACAGAAATAAGAGCGACAAATGAAAAATATTTATATATTAATTGCTGCTTTAATTATTGGATCATTAATTTATTTTTTGAATAAAGGAGAAGCAATGCCAAAAGTAAAATTAAACACTTCAATGGGCGAGATAGTCATTGAACTTGATAGCGAGAATGCACCTATAACAACAGAAAATTTTCTTTCCTATGTTGAGAGTGGGTTTTATGATGGAACAATTTTCCATAGAGTGATCTTTAACTTTATGGTACAGGGCGGAGGACATCTTGAAGATATGTCTTCAAAAGATGACAAATTGGAACCAATACAGAACGAAGCAGGAAATGGATTACAAAATGATAGAGGAACGATTGCTATGGCAAGGACATCAAACCCTCATTCGGCCACTTCTCAATTTTTCATTAACCATGTAGATAATGGGTTCTTGAATTACAGAGGAAATCAAACCGATCAAGACTGGGGATATGCAGTTTTTGGTAAAGTTGTTGAGGGTATTGAAGTTGTTGATAGTATTGCTGGAGTTGAAACAACAGCTTTTGCTCCACATTCAGATGTTCCAGTTGAACCAGTAGTCATTATTAAAGCTGAAAAGGTAGACTAGCTATATTCCAATAGCTTTTTCAATTTCTTCTTGGGTTTCGTAGGGTTTAGAAATTTCAGCCCAGTCAGGATGAAAATTATCTTCCATTTCTTGGTAGCTTAAAACTCCTAACTTATCGTATTTAGGTTTTACTTTGTCAGTAATTAAACCAATTCTTGTTAAGTTTGGAATTATTTTAGTAAATAGCATGTTTTTAAAATGCTCACCTTGTTGTGAATTTGCTGTCAACTCTGTAGCCTCTTCTTTTGAAACATCTAGAAATCTTGACATAACATCACCAGTAATAAGTCGATCTCTCATTACAACACAAGCTTCAAATGCAAACTGAGCTCTATCTTCTATTTCGCTCTTTTTAAGTGTTTTTAAATAATCCTCTAAATAATTTACTCCAAAGGTCACATGTCTTGCTTCGTCTCTAATTACATAGTGAAGCAATTGCTTCAATAAACCATCGTTCAGAATCACTTTCATATTATTAAATGCAGCTAGTGCAAGACCCTCAATGATTATTTGCATCCCAATAAACTTAAGATCCCATCTCTCATCGGTAAGAATTTTATCCAAGAGTGATTTAAGTCCGTCTGTAGCAGGATACTGAAAACCAATTTTCTCTTTTAGATATTTATTAAATCCTTCAACATGTCTGGCTTCATCAAATGTTTGGGACGCTGCGTAAAGTTTTGCATTAAATGTTGGAGCACATGAAACAAGCTGAGAGGCAACAAGAAGAGCTCCTTGTTCTCCATGTAAAAACTGACTAAGCTGCCAAGATACTCTATGTCGATCCATCTCAATTTTTGTTTCTGCTGAAAGTTTTGAATATCCTGGAAGTGATTCTTCAGGAAACTTAAAGATTTCTGGATTAACTAATGGTTTGTCCTTAGGATATTCTTGTTTCCAATCTAAATCGAATTCAACATTCCAGTTGAGCTTTTTCCCCAGTTCATAGAGCTTTTTGATTCTATCTTCAACAACAATATAATCCCAATTATAAGCACCTGTTAATGGGCTTTTAAATATTTCATTTACACACTCGACGGCATCCTGATCAGAAGGGGTTATCTCAGGATAGGTTGTAACCTTTTGGGGCTGGTTTGAAACAATCTTATTTTTCATAATCTATAGAGATTAATGGTATATTATAGCCCTATTTTTATAAATTATGGCTGGCAGATTAAAAAATAAAGTTGCACTGATTACAGGTGGTGCCCAAGGATTTGGAAAAGGAATTGCTTCTAAGTTCTTAGCAGAAGGCGCCTCAGTAATAATTACCGATATAAACAAGGTTAATGGTGAAAAGACAGCAAGTGAGCTAGGTGTTAAATTTTTTGAGCATGATGTTGGGGATCACAAGCGATGGGAAGAAGTCGTCATTGCAGTACAAGATCAAGTAGGTAAGTTAAATATTCTTGTGAATAACGCAGGGATTGGTCATATGGGTAATGTTGAGCAAACTTCTGTTGAAGATTGGGATATGGTCCACAAAGTTGACTTAGATTCAGTTTTTTATGGTTGCAAATATGCACTACCACTGATGAGAGAATCAGGTATGGGTTCAATAGTAAATATTTCGTCTATTTCAGGTATAGTTGCTGGACACAATTTCTCTGCCTACAACAGTGCAAAAGCAGGAGTAAGACATTTAACTAAATCGGTAGCTTTACATTGTGCAAGAACCACTGATCTTGTTCGTTGTAACAGCGTTCATCCAGTATTTGCTAAAACCGAAATTCTTGAGGCGCTATTGAGCGATACCTCATCAGGAATGCTTGAAAAACTTGAAAAACAGATTCCAGTTAGAAAGTTAGCTGAGATTGAAGATATTGCAAATGCTGTTCTCTTTTTAGCATCTGATGAATCAAAAATGATTACCGGTTCTGAATTAGTAATTGACGGTGGACTGTCTGCTCAGTGATATGGATCTTAAAAAACTAAAAGATTCTGAGAATTCATTCGAAAGCGTTATAGATAGATTGACCCTTGAGCAACTTGATACATATTTATTCAGATACAAGGGAAAAAACGCCGGAATTTTAAGAATTTTCGGTGGACAGGTCATTGCACAGGCCTACATTGCCGCAAACGAAACTGTTAGTGATGATATGCAAATACATTCTTTGCATGCATATTTTTTAAGGCCGGGGATAATAAAGCAACCGGTTTTGTTTAGTGTTGATCCAGTAAGGGATGGAAAAAGTTTTTTTACAAGAACTGTTAAAGCTATACAGAACAATGAAATCATTTTTACGATGACAGTTTCTTTTCAAAAAGAAGAAGAAGGAATAACACATAGCATTGAAATGCCTAAAGTTCCTGATCCTGATGAATTAAAAGATGAAATTCAGATGAGAGAAGAAAATATTGAGCTAATTCCTAAAGAATTGAGAAAATTCTTTATGAAAAAGAGGGAATATACCATTAAGGTAGTTGAATGGAATGATGTTTTTGATCCAAAGCCTATGGCTCCAATCAGAAATGTTTGGTTAAAACCCAACGGGAAAATTCCAAATAAAAGACACATTCATCATGCATTTCTTGCTTATATATCAGATGCTGGATTATTGGCTCCTTGCTTATACCCTCACGGGTTGAGCTATATGTCGCCAAACATTATGATGGCAAGTCTTGATCATGCTATGTGGTTTCATAAGCGTGATTTCATGTGGGAAGATTGGATTTTGTACTCAACAGATAGCCCTTATACTGGGGGCTCAAGAGGGTTAGGAAGAGGAACCTTCTTCACTCGACAAGGAGAAGTCATAGCCTCCGTTACTCAGGAAGGATTATTTAGAGTTAAGAAATCTTAATTCGTTAAGAAATAAAGCTACTTTGGCTGGATCTATATCGGGTGTAAGGCCTGAACCTAGATTGCAAATGTAATTTTTTTTATCTGCATATTTCATGTATATATCTGCCGCTAAATCTTTGAGATAACTTTCATCTTCATGAAAAATAGTGGGATTAAGATTGCCCTGAATAGATATATTTTCATCTATATATTCCGAGATTTTATCTTCAGTATTTAAGTTAAAAATTTTTGCACTTGATTCATTGATGTATGGTTTAATTTTCATACCTCTTGCGTATAGGATTATCGGAAATTCTTTTTCGAAAGCATCTGTAAGTTTATTTACATATTGCAAAGAAAATTCATTGTAATCTTCTTTTATTAGTCCACCCCAAGAATCAAAAATCTGGAGACAATCAGCACCGGACTTTTTCTGATTTTTCATGTACTCAATAGTAAGATTTGAAATTATTTCTAGTTTTTCATGTACATAGGCTCTGTTATTTCTAGCAAAATTTCCCACCTCACTTTTATCTTTGGGAGATTCTCCGTAAAACATATATGTAAATATCGTCCAAGGGCTGCCACAAAAACCAATTAATGGAACATCGATTTTGGCTTTGATTTTTTCTGTAGCCTCGTATACGTAACTTAATTTAGTTTCAGAGTTTAGATCTAATTCCATCATAGGTGTTGTCTTGAAACTTTCCTTAAATATTGGCCCTCTGCCACTAACAAACTCTATTTTGGCACCTAATGCTTCAGGAATGGTAAGAATGTCAGAAAATGTTATTGCAGCATCAAGAGGAAATTGGTTTAAGGGCTGGAGAGTTAATTCAGTGCATACGTCAGGATTTTTAATCATCTTAAAAAAATCTGAATACTGTGATCTCACAGCACGATACTCAGGCATATATCTTCCTGCTTGCCTTAAAAACCATACAGGTACATATGATTCTGTATTGTCTCTGTTGAGTGCTTTTAAAAAAATTTTATTATTCAAAGTCTTTTATAAATCTCTCCAAGAATTCTAGGAGTTTTGAGCCGTCATTTTCATTGTATATAAAAGGCTCACCTACATTTTTTAGAAGTATTAATGAAATGCTATCTTTCTCTGTATTTTTCTTATCAGATTTCATCGAAGCATATATAGCATTAGAATTTAATGAAACTTCAGAAAAGTCATAACCCAATCTTTTAATAAGATTTGAAACCATTTCATAGTTGCTTGCCTCAATGAAGTTAAGTTCAGAAGAATATTTCAGAGCCATCATCATTCCGATTGCAACAGCATGACCATGAAGCATTGGTTTTTTCAAGTTACTTGACTCAATGCCGTGCCCAAAGGTATGACCAAAGTTTAAAAACTTCCTCCTACCTTTCTCTGTAAAATCTTCATTAACCACATTATGTTTTATTGAAATAGATCTAGAAATAATCTCCTCAAGTACTATTTGATCTCTCATTTTAATATTTTCGATGTTTTCAAGCACAAAACTTATCTCATCATCAGAAGTAATTAATGCATGTTTAATTATTTCTGATATTCCGGTCAAATATTCTTGTTCTCCAAGTGTATTAAGAAATTCTGTACAAATAATTATTTCACTGGGATTGTAAAAAGAACCAACAAGATTTTTGATATTTCCAAAGTTTATTGCAGTTTTCCCACCGATACATGCATCGACTTGTCCCAGAAGTGTGGTTGGCATTAAACATAATTTGGTTCCACGTTTAAATGTTGATGCGAGGAATCCTGCAAAATCGGTAGTGGCACCTCCGCCGATGGCTAAAATGAAGTCTGTCCTTTGCACATTATTTTTTTGTAAAAAATAGTACCCCTTTTCTAACGTTTCCAAATTTTTTTCAGTCTCTGGATCTGTTATTACAAATATATCTATGTCTAAATTCTTGAATTCATTAAAAATAAACGGGTAATTTTCCGAAATTGATTTATCAACTAAGGCTACCTTTGGGTCTAGAACCTTTATTTCTTCAAGCAGGTCCTTAGTCTCTCTAATTGTTTTGATACAAATATTTGAATCATTAGTTTTAATTTTAAAGTTCATAGTGGACCATAATTTTTTTCACAACATCTCTGATCTCAATATTCGATGTGTCTACTGTTAAATTTGAAAAGGAAGAATAAATTTTTCTACGATCAATGTAAAGTTGCTCAAACTTTTTATAGTCAAGTGTTTTCATAAGAGGCCTATCATTTTTTCTTCTAGTTGCTCGCTCGAATAAAATATCTGGGAAGGCATCTAAAAATATGACTTCATTTTCCGTAAAAATATGATGACAGTTGTTATTAAGAGGAGTTCCGCCCCCTGTCGATATTATTATGTTTTCGTTGTTATTGATAACTTCAGAAAAAGTCTTTGCTTCTATTTGGCGAAAATAATCTTCACCTTCGTTTTCAAAGATTTGAGAAATTGTTGAGTTATATTTATGTTGAATGTATTCGTCTACATCAATAAACCTTGCTGAGATCTTCTCTGCAAGGTTTTTTCCAATTGAGGATTTACCAGCCCCCATCATTCCAATTAAAATTATTTTCATAATGTAAAATGTAATGCAAATTGCATAATAATATAGCAAATGAACCTGAGACCTTTATTAATCTTCATTCAAGCCTCCTTGATTTTCGTTGGCACTATTTTTCTAATTTTCTCACGAGATTTACCAAGCATACAAACCATCACGGAAATTAAATTAACAGATCCTATGAGAATCTATACTAAAGATGAGAAGTTGATTGGAATTTTTGGATCGGAGAAAAGACAGATTATTTCTTATAAGGATATTCCTCTTACGATGAAGAATGCAATTATTTCTGCTGAAGATTCTGATTTTTTTTACCACTCTGGTGTAAAGGTAACTAGCCTTATGAGAGCAATGTATGGACAACTTACTGGTCAATCATTGGGTGGTGGAGGCACAATTACAATGCAAGTGGTAAGAAATTATGTGCTTTCATTTGAAAGAACAGCTGAAAGAAAAATCAGAGAAATAATTTTAGCCTTCAAGTTAGAAGATAACTTTTCAAAGGAGAAAATTTTTGAACTTTATTTCAATAAAGCTTATCTAGGGAATCAAAATTATGGATTTGCTGCTGCTTATGAATATTACTTTGGGGGTGACTTTAGGAATGCTACTAATTCCGAAGCTGCTCTTTTAGCAGCTATTCTACAGAGACCCTCAAAGATTAATCCGATAAGAAACCCTCAAGCATCTGAAATAAGAAGAAATAGAATATTGAATTTAATGTTTAAAAATGGATACATTTCTGAGCAAGAACTTAGTCTCGCAAAGAAAGATGCTGTTATTGCACGAAGTTATGGTCCACAAATTGATGTTGATGCAAAGTATGTATCAGAATCAATAAGAGAAGAGTTAATCCAAAAATTTGGAGTCTCTGCATATGAGGATGGACTAAGTGTCTATACAACAATTGACTCTAGCAAGCAGAGAAATGCACTCAAATCTTTGAGAGATAATCTTTATGAGTATCAAAGAAGAGCTGGCTGGGAGAATGAACGGGTCATTAAAGACATAAACTTTAAAATTCTTAAAATGATTTATCTCAAAGATCAATTATTTTTATTGCCAAAACAAATAGATTTTGAAGAAATAAAATTTAAGAACTTAGAAAAAGTTAAATTAATTTTATCAGAGATTGCGAGTCTTGATGATGCTAAGAATGCCATAGTTTTCAACGTTGAAAAAAAATTAATCCATGTTTTGGATGAAGATTTAAATCCCATAAAGATATCCTTTAATCCAAAGGATTTCGTTTCAAATGCTTTTACTTCTTTCAACGATTTTTTGGAGGAGGGGAGTCTCATCAAATTCAAACGCGAAGAAGATGGTTATTCCATTGTGCAAGTCCCTGAAGCAGAAGCAGCTTTTGTGGCAATGAATGCTCAAACAGGACAGGTTGAGGCTTATATTGGCGGTTTTGATTTTAAGAGATCAAAGTTTGATCGTGCTAAAAAATCAAAACTTATGGTTGGATCAAGTATAAAACCATTTATATATGCTTGTGCTTTTGAAAATGGAGTAAACCCATCTTCAATCTTTCTAGATGGTCCAGTTACCCTTCAGGATGACTTACTTGAAGAAGCTTGGAGACCAAAAAATAATTCTGGTCAGTTCTTAGGGCCTGTGCGGCTTAGAGAATCTCTTGTTGACTCTCTAAATCTTGTATCGATTAAGCTCGTAAAGCACATTGGCCTTGAACAAATTTTAGAATGCTTGAAAAAATATAATTTTTCTGAATCTGCATTACCAAACAATCTATCAGTTGCTCTTGGAACAGGGACTATAAGCCCACTTGATTTTGTTGAGAATTATTCAATATTCATAAATCAAGGGCATATTGTTAAAGCACATATTATTGACAGGGTTGAAGATATAAATGGAACAATTATTTATGATCCAAATGATAATTATTCTATATCACAGAATACTGAGCCAAAAAAAGTTTTAGACGAAAGAGTTGCATTTATAATTGCTGATATTCTAAAAGATACACTTTACAGGACATCTCTTGCAAAATCTTTTGATCTTCCAATTGATAATCTAGGAGGAAAATCAGGCACAACAAATAATTCAACCAGCACTTGGTATTCTGGATTTGCTGGAGATTTGATTATTGCTGTTTGGGTTGGGAAAGATAACTTTAGTTCTTTGGGTGACAATGAATATGGAGGAACCATTGCACTTCCGATATGGCTAGATTTTATTAAATCCTCAAAAGACCTTATCAAAGATGACTGGTTAGATTTGCCTGAGGGCATTTCTGTAGCTCGAATTAACAAAAGCACAGGCAATATATCAGACACATTCGAAGATAGTGTTTTTGAGTATTTTTTAGAGGAAAATTTAGATCAATTAATTGAAGAAACTTCAGACAACAATCTCATAAATGTTTTTGATTAATCTAAGAGTAAATCAATTCAAGATCTGGAAAGACAATTTTTAGGTTTGTTTCGAATTTTTCTTTAATATCTTCCAAATCGTCTTGACTGTTGCCTTCAAATCTCAGTACTAACTTTGGGGAGGTATTTGACGCTCTCAGAAGTCCCCATGAATTCTCATAACTAACTCTTACGCCATCCAAAAGATTGATATCTGCATTTGGAAAATCCATTTTTTCGATAAATGTCTTAACATAACTAAATTTTAGTTCATCTTTAACATTTAAATTTAGCTCCTCTGTTGAATACGTTTTAGGAAATTGTGAAACTAATTCATCTAAAGTGCGTTCACCATTCGAAAGAATGCTGGTAATTATTGCAGCAGTGTAAATAGCATCATCAAATCCATACCAGTTGTGATTAATAAATATGTGACCTGACATTTCACCACCCAAAATAGCAGAGGTCTCCTTAATCCGATTTTTAATGTTAAAGTGTCCTGTTTTTTCCATGATTGGCTTACCGCCATGTTTTAAAATGAGTTTTGGTAATTCATTAGAGCATTTAACATCATAAACAATTGCCCCCTTTTTTAATTTTAAAAAGTATTGACTTAGAAGCATGATGATGTGGTCCGAAAGAACTTGATTGCCACTATTTGCTATTAAACCTACTCTGTCCCCGTCACCATCAAAAGCAAACCCAATATCTGCATCATTCTTTTTAATTTGCTCCTTTAGTTGAACTAAATTCTTTTCTTTTCCAGGATCTGGATGATGATTTGGAAAATTACCATCTGGCTCTTCATTTATTGAAATAGTATTTATTCCAATGTTCTCAAAAACCCTTTTCGCTAGTGGTCCTGCAGCTCCATTCCCTGCATCAAGTATTACTTTCATTGGTTTTCCTAAAGGGGCATTTCTTTTAATCTCATCTAAATAATCATTAGTGAAATCTTGGCAAACAGTTTGGGCAGTCGAACTATTATCATATTTATAATTTATAACTCTTTCTTTAATTTCTTTCCCAGAAATAGGATTTCCATTAATGACAACTTTTAAACCATTATCCTCTTTGGGATTGTGACTTCCGGTAATCATCACACCATGATTCGAAATACCTTTTTTAGTTGCGTAGTACAACATAGGTGTTGGAACGAGCCCAAGATAATTTACATCCACTCCAGTAGAATGGATTCCCGAAATTAAACTCTTTTTAATTCTATCTTTTGATAGCCTGCTATCGTGGCCAAGGTAAATAGAATTATCCCCAAACTCTTTTACATATTCACCTAATACAGAGCCTATTATTTTTACAACATCGTCTGTTAAATCATGCGATGAATTTCCTCTAACATCATAGGCTCTAAAAATATTTTCGTTCATTTGGTTTCCAAAATTGGTTTCAAGTAATTATACTACCTCTATGTCAGATACGTATTGGGTCGACGGAAAATATCTTCCAAAGGATGATGTGTCAATAAGCCCTTTAACACATACCTTTCACTACGGCCTTGGAGTTTTTGAAGGAGTTAGATCCTATGAGGCCAAGGATGGATCAGTAAATATCTTTCGATTAAAAGAACATACTGAAAGATTGCTTGAATCTGCAAACATCACGGGGATAGAAGTTGAATATGATTATGCAGATTTATTTGATGCCCAAATTCAGGTAGTTAAAAAGTCTAATCTTAAAAATGCATATATCAGGCCACTTCTATATATAGGCAGTGAAAGATTAGGTCTTGATATTGAGGGAATTGATTCTCACGCCATGGTTACTTGTTGGGAGTGGCCATCATATTTTGGTGAAGATGCCCTTGAGAAAGGAATTGATGTAATGGTATCTTCTTTTACTAGACAATTTCCAAACAGTCTAATGACAAAATCTAAGATCAGTGGAGGCTATGTAAATGGGATCATGGCTCATGATCAAGCAAAGAAAAACGGATACCAGGAGGCTATTCTTTTAGACACAAATGGATTCATAGCTGAGGGCAGTGGACAAAATATTTTTATAGTAAAAGATAATGTCCTTTTAACACCTTCATTGAATTGCTGTCTAAATGGAATTACAAGAAGATCAGTTATTCAGTTTGCGAATGATGAGGGAATAGAGGTTGTGGAAAGAAATATAACAAGGGATGAATTATACACTGCAGATGAGATATTTTTCTGTGGCACCGCAGTAGAGATAACACCAATTAGGTCAATTGATAAGAAAGAAATTTGCAATGGAAAGAGAGGCGAAATGACAACTCTCATTCAAACAAGATATCTCGATGCTGTAAGAGGTAAATCAGAAAGTTATCAAGATTGGCTCACTAGAGTTTAATGACCAAACATAAAATTGCTTTTTTAAGCTATAGAAGTGATCCCTATTCAGGAGGTCAGGGCGTGTATTTAAAGAATGTTTGTGAAGCCCTTGCTAAATTTGGCCATGAAATTACTATCTATTCAGGAAATCCATTACCAAGAGTCGCAGGTAATATTTCAGTTGTTGAAGTAGAAACTCCTCAGTACTTTGATACATTCGATTTTGCAAAAAGAATCGAACTCTTCAGAACTAGGAAAAAAGATCTATTTGAATTTCAAGATTTTTTTGAAGCTATAACAGGAACTTTTTCAGAGCCGATTTTCTTCGGGGAGCGGCTCCGAAGAAATAAACACTTCATAAAAAATAAAGAAAATTATGATATTTTTCATGACAACCAATCATTAAGTTTATTCCCAGACATTATTTCTAATCGACTTGTCACCACTTTACATCATCCTATACAAGTAGATAGGATGATAGATTTAGATAATGAAGAAAGTATATTGAAAAAGCTTTCAATTAGACGATGGTATTCATTTTTAAATTTCCAAAAGAAAAATTTACAACAATCTCGGATGGTAATCACGCCATCTCAGAATTCAAAAAAGGATATCTACAAATACTATGATTTTCCTGAGACAAATATTGAAGTTTTGTGGAATGGGATCAATTTAGAGGATTATAAATTTAGAGAAAAAGGAAATTTCCAAAATAATCTTGTAACGATAATTAGTTCTGATGTCCCCATGAAAAATTTAGCGAATATTTTGACAGGATTCTATGAAGCACAAAAAAATATAAATGAGTTAACTTTGACAATTATTGGTGATGTTAGAGATCAGAACATTAACTTAATTGATCAGCTTGGAATTAAGAAAAAAGTTTTTATTAAGAGAAAGCTTTCAAGAGAGAAACTAATTAGTACTTTATCTGAATGTGATATTGGAATAAGTGGATCATTATATGAGGGGTTTGGATTTCCACTTATTGAAATGATAGCAATAGGGTTGCCTATCATATCATCTAATAGAGGCTCTCTCCCAGAACTAATGGGCCATGCAGGAATATCATTCAATCCAGAAGATTCTCATGAGCTTGCACACTGTATTGAGAAACTTGTTTTGAATAAAGACATAAGAGCTAAAATTTCAAAAAATTGCAAAGAAAGAAGGGATGATTTTTTTGGTTGGGACGAGTATGCTAGAAAACTTGAATTTCTGTACCAAAAAATAATCAATGGACACATTTAATTTTAACTTACTAAATCTCAAAAAAGTTAAATCTTTTGCAGACATAGGTTGTGGTAACGGCAGACACCTCAAATCTCTTAGCTCAAAGCTCCATACTTGCAATCTAATTGGTGTTGATCATTCCTTTGAAGAAATTAGTAAACTGAACTCAGAATTCACAAATCATATTTGTAAAAATCAGAATAGCTATAAGTTTGTTGAAGGCGATATTAGAGACTTAAATATAGATAGTTCATCTCAAGATTTAGTTATCTGTTCCGAGGTTTTAGAACATGTCCCAAATTTTGAAAAAGTACTTCAAGAGTGCAAAAGAATTCTTAAGCCTAATGGCGTTCTTCTTATAAGTGTGCCCAGTTATTTGCCAGAGAAGATTTGCTGGTTATTCTCAAAAGAATACCAACAAACTCCTGGAGGACACATCAGGATTTTTACAAAAAGTTTTCTACAAGAAGTCTTTAGAAAACAGGAACTTAAAGTATTTAAAAAACACAAGCAACATGCATTTCACTCTTTATACTGGATAATCAGATCAAGAAACAAAATGAATGACTCAAAGTTTTTAAAATCATTTCATGAATTACTTGTTAAACAAATGTTTGGCCAAGCAATTTTTAGCGCCAATCTTGAGAAATTAATTAATCCTCTTTTTGGAAAGAGCGAGTGTTTTTATCTAAAAAAATGAAAAAAGTAGATTTTAAAAACAACATATCTTGGATAAAGGACAACCAAATGAGCGATGGATCTATTGTCTGGGATGACAAAGGTAAGTGTGACCCTTGGGATCATCTTGAATGCTTAATTTCACTTGCAATCTACGAAGAACATGAACCATTTCATGCAGGCATTGAATGGTTCCTTCAAAACCTCAATGATCAATTTTTGATTCCTCCACTTTTCCAAAATCAACAGATAGTACATGATCATTTTGAATTTCATCATGCACCATATCTGGCTGTTGCTTTGTTGCAGTATTATTATTCAACCAATAATAAAAAGTTTCTATTAGATAACCTTGAGGTATTAAGAGGAATAACTAACAAAACTCTAGAGGCAAGAGACAAATATGGTTATTTTTACTGGGCAACAGACAAAAAGGGGCTATCCGATAACTCGCTAATTACAGCTACTAGCTCAATTTTTCTTTCACTTAAATGTACCTCATCAATCTATAAAATTTTAGGAATACGATCATTAAAATTAGAGAATGAGATAGCAGAAATAAAAAAAATATTTGATCTAAATTCAGTTAGATTCAACAGAGATAAAATTGATAGATCAAGATTTTCTATGGATTGTTATTATCCTTACCTTTCAGGACTACTAAAGGATGGAAGCTTAGTTAAAAGTCTACAAAATTTTTATGTTGACGGAATAGGCATAAAGTGTGTAATTGAGGAACCATGGGTAACGTTCGCAGAGAGTTCTGAGGCGATAATTGCCCTGGTCAGGTCTGACGAAAAAAAATTTGCAGAGCAAATTTTTAATGACATCATGAAGTTTAGGGGTGATGACGGAATTTTTTCAACTGGGTACCAATTTTCTGAAAATATTTACTGGCCTGATGAGAGATCAACTTGGACAAATGCAGTAGTTATTATTGCTGCAGATGCACTCTATAACATTACGGATAAGCCTAAAGCTATTCTTGCTTAATCAAGGCAACTAGGCTTTTTTTTCTATCAAGAACTTTAAAATTATTACCTAGTGCCATTTCCATAATCTCTTTCGGTGCTTGTCCACCTTCCTCAATAGAATCATAAATATCATGTATAGCAAGAATACCTCCAGACTTAATTTTTTTGTGCCAAGAATTAAAATCATTTCTTGCTGACTCAAATGTATGACTTCCATCTATGAAAACCATTGAAACGTTATCTTTAATAATTTTTGAAGCAGTAACAGAATCTCCAACTACTGGAATGACATATTTATCTAATCTTGCTTGAGTTAAGTTTTTTATTAGAGAGGGAAGGGTATTAATTCTATCCAGGTCATGATCATATTCCTCCACGTCATGGTATAACTCTCCTGGCTGATGTTCCTCTGACCCTCTATGATGGTCTATAGATACAAAAACAGCTGATGATACTTTAGCAGCATCTGCTAAGTAGCATGCAGACTTTCCACAATAGGATCCAATTTCAATAACCAAGCCATTTTGACAGTATTCTTCTACTAGAGCGCACAGAAAGTTTCCCTCATCTTTGTGAAGAAAACCTTTGACATGGTCAAAATCTCTATTACTCATATATCTCTGGATATTGTGATTTAAATCTTCTGTGATGCCAAAGGTATTGTTCAGGTGCTTTAGAAATACTGGCTTCTATTTCTTTATTTAATGATTTTGCAAACTCTTCTTCTGAATTTAATTGATGATTTAATTCCTTCACTACCATTTGAAATTTTTCTTTAACTCTAAAAAAGTCAAAATAAACTACATGACATCCAGACATCTTTTTCAATTTAACTGGAACTGTTGTTGTTAAACACTTTTTACCGTAAAACTTTGAAACTATAGAATGTTTATTTCTATAATCTTGATCTGGCCCATACATCACCATGTAACCATCCTTAAGAAGATTTAGGCACTTTTTTATATCAGAATTTGAAATTATTCCTTTCACTGATTTCATTCTTCCATTTGTCTGAATTTTCTGAACTAATGAGTTATTATTTGGCCTCTCTAAACCAAAGATATCAAAGAACCTCCCAAGCAATCTCGCTGAAAGCTCTAAGTAAAGGGTATGTCTAAATAGTATAAGAACACCCCTTTTTGCCTTCATAGCATTTTCTAAAATATCTTTACCAATGAATTCTATTTTTAATTTATCAATCTGTTTATTTGAAGCATTCCAAGCAAAATTATTCTCATAAAGAGCTCTGTATGTTTCATTCCAAATATTATCTTTCAGTTGTGACTTCTCGAATTCACTTAGATCTCCAAAACAATGATCTATGTTTGCATTAATAATTGATTTCCTTCTTTTTAAGAATCCACCTAAAAATTTCCAGAGATATGAATTTTTGCCATTAAACCATGATCGAGGTAAAAGAGAAATAAATCTTGTCAAAATAAGTATTAATGGGAGAATAATGTTATTCATAAATGTTTATTGTATATAACTTAATTTATATTGTTGTCTTACCGATTTTTATTCTAAGAGATTTCTTTAGAAACGGTATTGGAGATATAGGGTTTTTTGCAAAAAAATTTGGTCTTGGTTTGGAAACAACTGATGAGCCTCACCTATGGTTGCATGGCGTAAGTCTTGGGGAAGTAAAAACACTTACCCCGATAGCAAGATCACTTCTAAACAAAAACAAAAATATTCTCTTAACAACGACAACCAACACTGGATATCAAGAATTGTTAAGATCATTCAACAACAACAAAAATGTAAAAATTTTGCCATTCCCCTATGACATTGTTCCAGTTCATAGGCGCTTTATAAAGAGCTTTAAGGTAAATAAAATTATTCTGTTCGAAAGTGAATTTTGGCCAAATCTAATACTTCAAAAATCAAAAAAAATGAAAATTATTTCATTCAATACCACATTGTCAAAAAAGACTTTTTCAAAATATTTGTTGCTCAAAAGCTTCACAAGAAAAATATTATCCTTAATTGATAAATTCTTTGTTCAATCCCAAGAGATGAAAAATAGACTCGCACATTTTGAAATTGATCAAATACAGGTCATTGGAAATATTAAGCTATATAAGGAGACCTATAAAACTGATATTGATGCAAAAAATAAAATTCAGAAAAAAATAAGAAATTTTACTGGATATATTGTGACAGCAGGGAGTACGCACAAAGGGGAAGAAGAATTTATTATCTCCAGTATCAATAAAAGCGATAATAGACTCATATTTTTAGCACCAAGACATCCAGAGAGATTTAATGAAGTAAGCAATATTCTTAGCAGAAGCGGTCTGAAATGGTCAAAGTTCTCAAAAATCAATGAAGTTACAAATGAGGAAGTAATTCTTTATGATGCGGTTGGTTCTCTTTTTGAATTATATGTAAATTCTAACCTTGCAATCGTAGCAGGCAGCATTTGTTATGAAAAAGGCCATAATATTTTAGAACCAATATTTGCTGGAACTCCTGCAATAACAGGAAATAACCTAGAAAATTATAAAGAAATTAAGTCAGCATTTTGCGATTCAAAAATAATAGAAACCTTTAAAACACAATCAGAGTTAAGAGAGCTTATAGATTGCTATGAAAAAAATGAACTTCAGCTTAAAAGACTTAACCTGCAAGTTAAGGAGTTGAATAAATATGGTGATGGGTATGAGAAAATTATCCAAGAAATAGATGAGGTTTAAATATGCAATTCCTGCTGTCTTCTTGATTGGACCTACAGCCTCTGGAAAAACAGAAACAGCAATAGAACTTACTGACAAATTCCCTTTTGAAATTATCAGCATTGACTCAGCAATGGTTTATAAAGATATGGATATAGGCACTTGTAAGCCGCACAAGGATATACTTACCAAAACCAAACACCACTTGGTTAACTTAATTACTCCAAAGCAACATTTTGATTTAGGTATTTTTTTAAAATACCTAGAATTATCAATCGAAGAAATAATATCTAAAGAAAAAATCCCATTATTTGTTGGTGGATCTATGATGTATCACAACATTTTATTAAATGGATTTCATGACTTTCCAAATGATCCAAAAATAAGAAAGAATATCGATAAGGAATACGAGGATTATGGAATAGAGTTTCTACAAAAAAAACTTGAATCTTTAGACCCTGATTTATTTAATCAAATTGATATTACAAACCCACGACGTTTGATCAGAGCATTGGAAATAATTGAAATTACAGGAAAAAAAATGTCGACGCTAAAACGTAAAGAAAAAATTCAATTTTTTGATAAAAGCAGTTGCCTCAAGATTGGAATCAACACGGAAAAGAAAGAATTAACTAGCTCTGCAACCAAAAGACTTGATGAGATGCTTAAGGCAGGATTTAAGGAAGAATTGGAGGCAATCATTAACAAATACCAACTTAAACATAAAGATCAAAGCATGCAATCTATCAATTACAAGCAGTTTTTTGATTGTGTAGCTGGATCAAAGCCATTAAGCGAAGCCTATGATGAATCTATTAAAGCAACAAACCACTTAATCAAATCTCAGCAGACATGGTTGAAAAAATTAGACTTAGACACATTTATTGATTGTAAAAACTTAAAAATGTCTAAGGAAATATCTGATACAATAACCAATTACCAAAGGAGAGTAACGTAATGAATTGGAATCCAAATGAAAAAGACCCGTGGGGCAGAAAAAATAATAATCCCCCAGATTTAGATGATGCTATAGAACAATTAAGAAAAATGTTTTTCTCAGGAGGCTCTGGTAAAGGTTCTGGAGGTAGCGGTGGAACCCCATTTAAATTTGGTTTTAAATTCTTTTCTTACCTGTTACTTGGAGCACTGACGCTTTATATTTTCTTAGGTATAAGGATAGTCAATGAAGCAGATAGAGAGGTAGTGTTTACACTCGGTAAATACAACAGAGTCTTAGGTCCTGGCTTGCAATTTCATTTTCCGGTGGTTGAAGAAATATATGCATCAGAAAACATCTCAAGGATTAGAACATTTGTTTTACCAACAAATATGCTTACAAAAGACGAAAATATTGTTGATGTCGAACTGAACGTTCAATATACAATTTCAGATTTAAAAAATTACTCTCTAAACGTTGAGGATCCAGAGATTACAATTAGACAGGCAGCTGAAAGCGCTCTTAGACATGTTGTTGGAGAGAACATCATGGACGATTTATTGACCTCAGGTGCCGCAGCGATTAGTTCTGGAATTTTACTAAGACTTGATGAATATCTTGCAATTTATGAAGCAGGTATTTCTGTTCAACAAGTAAATATCGAGCAGAGACAACCACCCGCTGAGGTTATTGACTCATTTAGAGACGTAGTTGCAGCAAGAGAAGATAAAGAGCGTCTGAGAAATGATGCCGAAAAATATGCTCTTTCTATAGTACCTGTAGCTCGAGGTGATGCACAAAGACAAATACAAGATGCTGAAGCTTATAGAGAAAAGGTGATTGCTATTGCAGAGGGTGAAGCCGACAGATTTGAAGCATTGCTTATTGAGTACCAGAAAGCACCAGAAGTAACAAGAGAAAGATTATATCTCGATGCTCTTGAAGAAGTTTTTTCATCAAGCACAAAAGTGATGATTGATGTTGAAGGAGGCAATAATCTTTTATACCTACCAATAGATCAAATAATGAAGAAAGCGGAGGAAGATGATGAATAGTAATAGTTTAATTGGAATTATTAGCTTAATTCTAATTGTTGTACTGGCACAATCAGTTGTAATTGTTAAAGATACCGAAAAAGCAATTCTTTTGAAACTTGGCGCATTTGAGAGAACGCTAGAACCAGGTTTGAATTTTAAGATTCCTTTTATGGATACAGCAATAAAGTTTGAAGGAAGATTGAGAACGCTTGATACTCAACCTGATAGAGTTTTGTCGAGTGAATCGAAACCACTTCTCGTTGATTCTTTTGTTAAATATAAAATTGTTGACGCTGAAACATTTTATACATCAACTAATGGAGGGCAAGACAGGGTTGCCGAAGATACTCTACAGAGACGAGTCAGGGACAAATTGAGAAACGAATTTGGTAAGAGAACCCTACAAGAAGTTGTTTCTGGAGATAGAGATGGATTAATGTCTTCTTTGAAAGACTCATTGGGAGAAGATTCAAATGAGTTGGGAGTTGAGATTGTTGATTTCAGAGTGAAACGAATTGACTTTGAAAGAGAGATAAGGGCATCTGTTTTTGAAAGAATGAAAACAGAGAGAAATAGGATTGCTGAGGAGTTACGTGCGGAGGGTAGAGAGCTTGCAGAAAAAATAAGAGCTGATGCAGATAAACAAAGAACTATAATTCTTGCAAACGCTACGAAGGAATCTGAAAAAATTAGAGGAGAAGGCGATGCTACTGCAACTTCAACATATGCTGAAGCCTTTAATAAAGATCCAGAATTCTATGATTTTACAAGGAGTTTGAAAGCTTACCGAGAGACCTTTAATAATAAGGGCGACGTTTTGCTTCTTGATCCAGATAGTGATTATTTCAAGTATCTAAATAAATCTGAACCAAGGCCATAGATGAAAAAATCCCTTATCCTCGTCGGCACTCAGTGGGGTGACGAGGGTAAAGGAAAAATCGTTGACTATTTCTCCTCGAAATATAACGCGGTATGCAGATTTCAAGGTGGCCATAATGCGGGCCACACAATTTATCAAGACCAAAAAAAGTTTGTACTACATCTAATACCCTCTGGAATCTTTTATGATCATGTGAAGTGTTTTATTGGCCAAGGTGTAATTCTTTCACTTGATTCATTGCTTAAAGAAATTCAAGAAATAGAAGAAAAGGGAATAGGCCTGCACGGGAAACTTAAAATCAGCAGATACTGTAGCTTACTATTGCCTATTCATGCAAAAATAGATCAGCTCAGAGAAGATAACAAAAATGCCATCGGAACAACCAGAAGAGGTATTGGTCCAGCATATGAGGACAAAACAGCAAGAAGAAGCATAAAAGCTTTTGACCTTGAAAATGAAGAGGTATTAAAGAAAAAAGTTATCGATCTTGTGGATTACTACAACTATCAAATAAAGACGATTCATAAATCAGAAGAATTCGATGCTGATTTAGTCTTCACAGAATTATTAAGCAACTATGAGAAAGCATCCAAATATTTTGGGGATGTAACCGATTCTCTTGAAGATATTTATGAAAGTGGTGAAGCAATTCTCTATGAGGGTGCACAAGGAACTTTGTTAGATGTCGATTATGGAACATATCCATATGTTACATCCTCGAATACATTAGCAACTTCCGTTGGAATTGGCTCAGGATTTCCCAAAAGCATTTTTTCTGATGTGCTAGGAGTTGCAAAAGCATATACCACTAGAGTTGGGGAGGGTCCATTTCCGACAGAGCTTTTTTGCCAGGATGGAAAAAAAATTGCTGATATAGGCAATGAATATGGAGCTACAACCGGTAGGCCAAGAAGATGTGGATGGCTTGATTTAGTGGCGTTAAAGTACTCTGCAAAGTTAAATAATCTTACAAGCCTTTGCATAACCAAACTTGATGTTCTGGACTCATTTAAAAAAATTAAAGTATGTGTCGGTTATGAGATAGAGGGAAAAGAGGTACCATTTAAATCAAGGTTGCTGCATCAAGCAAAACCTAAATATAAAATATTAAATGGTTGGCCATCTTCTATAAAGGAGGCTAAAAACTTTAATGATCTGCCTAAAGAGGCTAAAAAGTTAATAGAGGTGATTGAACAATTTACAAATGTTCCAGTATCTTTAATTTCAAACGGCCCTAATAGAGATGACTTAATCCATAGATAGCTTTTTTGCTCTTTCTACACCCTTATCAACCGCTTCAGAAAATATTGAATTAAAGTTTTTCTCTCGAAGGAATTTTAGGCCTGCTTCAGTTGTTCCCCCTTTGGATGCAACTGAATCCACCAAGGTGTCTAAATTTTCTCCATTTTTTATTGCGCTAATAATGCTTGTTAAGAAGAGAATTGTAATTTCACGTTTCATATCTTTGTCATCAATTATATCTTCCATTTTGTCTTCAAATTCATTTAGCAGATCGTAAAAAAATGCTGGACCACTGCCAATTAATACAGTGTGTAGATCAATCTGATCTTCATTCTCAACCAAAAAGGCTTTACCAAGAAAATTGAATAGCGAAACTATGTTTTCATTTATCTTTTGAGAAAATATCGCGGTTACTCCCAAGTTATCGCGTGTACCAACATTAGTCATAACTCTTGTAATATTTGCTCCTGGAAGTAATTCTTTGAGCTTCTCAAGTTTTATTCCAGCTGCAACGCTAACTACCTCCTGACCTTCCTTAAGGTGTTGCTTTAAATTATTACAGAGTGTTGGCATATCTTGAGGCTTAACACATAAAAAAATAATATCAGATTGTTGGCAACATTCCTGAAGGCTTAAGATTTTGTATCCATTGCTTTCAAGCCAATCAAGACTTCCTTGAAAGAGGTCAAATCCACTAATTTGAAACTCAGTATTTTTTGATAAACCTTGGATGAGGCACTTTGCTAAATGGCCACAACCAATAAAACTAAGATTTTTCATTTGTATGATTCTAATATTTTTTCAAGACTAGCATTAACAAATTTATATGAATTGTCCCCACCAAACTTTTTAGCAAGACGAACAGATTCATCAATAATTATTGTTTTTGGTGTTTCCTCAAACTTAGATTCTGCCAAAGCAATTAACATAATATTCTCTTCCATGATTTCAATTGTTTTTATACCAAACAGCTCAAATTCTGCTGACTCATAAATATTCTCTTTAAGCTGAGCATATGATTTGGTCAAGTATCTAAAAATATTTTTAAAAAAAATGTAGTCAACTTTTGTTTTGGTGAAATTTTTTATAAAAGATTTTTCAATCTCTTGGGGTGAATTGTGGCCGAAAGAAAATTCATACATTGCCTGAACAAGAAGATTCCTTGCATTTACCTTATCTTTAAATTTAGAAAGATTTTTCATGCGTTCAAAAGTGAACTGATTAATGCTTCAACATTATTTGTGGTATTTTTTTGAATTCTATTTTCAAGCTGTCTTTTGTTTTCTACACAGAAGACATTGTTTATCATCCTTACCTCAGGGTATTCTAGGGCGAGGCTTCCTATGGACCTAAAGGTTTCAGTTGTTACAAGCTCATAATGAGATGTTTGTCCTCTAACTATAATTCCACAGAAAATTAGTGCATCTATAGATGATTTTTTTGATTGAAGTAAACGTTTTCCCGCCTGAGCAAGCTCAAGAGATCCTGGAACTTGAATAATTTCAAAGTTAAGATATTGGTGTTTTGTAATCTCATTAACTATCATTTCAATTTTTTCTTCGTACCAACTTGTTCTTATGATGCCAACTGAAAATTTCTGAACTTTATTCATCTATAAACTCCTCAATTTGAATATCAAAACCAGATAAGCCGCTATATTTAGTAGGCGTACCCAAAAATTTAATTTTATTTAATCCTAGTGCTCGTAATATTTGTGACCCAACCCCAATTACTCTTCTGTTTCTTTTTACCTCCACTGGTTTGTCCAATAACATATTTAGCCAGTATGACTTTGCATCTCTATGGTTAATCAATACAAATATCCCTGCTTCCTCCTTTGATAATCTTTCAAGAGATCGTCTTGTTGACCATTTTTTTCCAATTTCATCAATGCTTAAAACATCTTGCAAAACACTTTGAGTTTGAACGCGGACAAGGGGTGATGAATTTTTACTTATTTTTCCTTTGGTGAGCGAAAAGTGGTGCTCGTCAAAAATAATATCTCTCCAGACACCTAATTTAAAAACACCATAATCAGTTGTAACATCTTTTTCTAAAACACGCTCAACTGTAGATTCCTTCGAAAGTCTAAAATCGATTAAATCTGCAATTGTCCCAATTTTTAAATCAAATTTTTGAGCAAATTTTACCAAATCGTCTCTTCTTGCCATACTCCCATCGTCATTCATAATTTCGCATATAACTCCTGCGGGTGTGAAGCCTGCCAACGAGGAAAGATCGCATGCTGCCTCCGTATGTCCAGCTCTTGCAAGAACCCCACCATTCATTGCTTTTAGTGGAAAGATATGGCCCGGTTGAACGATGTCATCAGCTGTCGAGTTCTTATTGACTGCAGTTAGGATAGTGTGTGCTCTGTCTTTTGCTGATATACCAGTTGTGACTCCCGTTTTGGCTTCAATTGAAACAGTAAAGGCAGTCTTATTGCTAGTTTTATTATTCGGTGTCATGGGTTTTAATTGAAGCCTCTCGCATCGTTTTGAATCAAGAGTTAAGCAGATTAAGCCTCGTCCATATTTGGCCATAAAATTAATTATTTCGGGTGTCACGGCCTCCGCAGCACATACTAGATCACCTTCATTTTCTCGATCCTCATCATCAAGAATTATGACCATCTTGCCCTTTTTCAGATCACCCAATAACTCTGAAATGTTATTTTTATCCATTTTCTAAAACCATCTTTATATCCGGCCCAATAGTATAGTTTGATTTAATTTTAAAACCATATTTATCAAGGGCATTATCATTTTCAAACCAATTCACCCCATCATTGCCAATTTCAACCTGAGATTTATAGATTACGAGCCTATCACAAAGCCTATTCTTCAAAAATGCATTTACAAGCTTTGGCCCAGCCTCAACCATAATTGAGTTTGATTCCTTTAAAAAGCTTGATCTCATTATTTTGGATAAGTCAGTTTCATTAGTTATTTCAAAATCAGCGTTTTTAAAAAAGTGAAAATTCATATCCCAGGTTTCCTGTGAAGAAAGAAGAATTTTCTTCGGCTGGTTAACGGGAAAATTTACTCTAGCGTTCATTCTAGGATTATCATTTCGGACCGTATTCCCACCAGTTAATATAACGTCATGCTCTGCACGAAGTAATTGAACATCATTTCTTGAATCCTCAGAGGTTATCCAAGTTGTGCTTCCCTTAGCATCATGAGATTTTCCATCTTTTGAACTTGCAATTTTTATTGTGATAAATGGCCTATTATCAGCATGCTTAAAGAAAAAATATTCATTAATTTTTCTTGCCTCTTCATCAAGCACACCTTGCGTTACCTTGATTCCATTTTCCTGCATCTTTTTTATACCAGAACCTGATACTTTGGGATTAGGGTCCACAGAGCCAATCACAACATTCTTTACTCCAGATTTAATGATTTCATCAGTACAAGGAGGTGTTTTGCCAAAATGATTACATGGTTCAAGCGTGCAAAGTAAAGTTAGGTTTTCTCTTTGTTTATTTCTAAGTTTCTCTAGCTGTTCTAAGCAGTTTACCTCAGCATGGGGACCGCCATATCTTTCATGAAAACCCTCACAGATGATTTGATCTCTTTCCAAAATTAATGCGCCGACCACTGGGTTGGGTTTAGCAGTATATTTGAAATTCGCTGCCATATTTATGGCATACCTCATGTGTTTTTTGTAATCCATTATTTCTTTGAAAGTTCTGAAATTTCATCGGTGAAATCTTTAACGTCTTGAAAATTTTGATAAACAGAAGCAAATCTTACGTATGCAACTTCGTCTAACTCTTTCAGTTGATTCATTACTTGTTTACCTAAAACTTGAGAGCCCACCTCTCTTTCGCCAATCTTTCGAATACTGTCTTTGATTATTTGAATGGAGTTTTCTATCTTCTCAGATGAAACCGGTCTTTTTTCTAGGGCCTTATGAAATCCTGCACGTAATTTTTCTTCATCAAAAGGCTCCCTTCTATCATTTGATTTTATTATTCTTGGCATTACAAGTTCGGCTTCTTCATAGGTTGAAAATCTTTCGCCACATTTTGTACATTCTCTTCGTCTTTTAATTTGTGAGCCACCTGCTACCAGTCTGGAATCAACAACCTTGGTTTCTTTGCTACTACAAAATGGACAATACATTGCTATCTATAGACCGGAAAATTTTTACACAATTGATCAACCTGTTTTTTGATATTATCAAGTTCTGATGTTCGATCTTTCCCCTCAATTGCATCACATATAAGATTTGCAACCAATATAGCTTCATTATTCTTGAATCCTCTTGTAGTAATTGCTGGGGTACCAATTCTTATACCTGAAGTAACAAAAGGAGATTGTGGATCATTGGGAATTGAGTTTTTATTTACGGTAATGTTCAGTGATCCTAGTAAATCTTCAGCATCCTTTCCGGTTATATTTTTATTTGTCAAATCAAGAAGTACCAAATGGTTTTCTGTCTTTCTGCTTACCGTCAAAAATCCACGATCTTGAAAAGTTGAACACATAACAGAGGCATTTGCCTTAATTTCTTTTTGATAATCTTTGAATTCTTTTGTCATTGCTTCCATAAAGCATATGGCTTTTGCCGCAATTACATGCATAAGCGGCCCACCCTGAGTGCCTGGAAAAACACCAAAGTTAAGTTTTTTCTGAAAATCTTCATCCTCATTTGAAAGTATGATTCCCGACCTAGGCCCTCGTAATGACTTATGAGTTGTGCTGGTCACAACGTGTGCATGAGGTATTGGGCTTGGATATTCATCTGCAGCAACTAGTCCAGAAACATGAGCCATATCTACAAGTAAATAAGCACTTACGCTATCAGCAATTTCTCTAAACCTTCTCCAATCGACAATTCCCATGTATGCAGAAAACCCAGCGATAATCAACTTTGGTTTATGTTGTTCAGCTAAAGACTGAACTTGGTCATAATCAATTTCTTTTGAAACGTTATCAAGTCCATATTGTATTGAATTATAATTTCTTCCAGAAAAGTTCACCTTCGATCCATGTGTAAGATGACCTCCTTGATCTAAGGCCATTCCGAGCACAGTATCGCCAGGTTCAAGAAGAGCCAAGAATACAGCTGCATTTGCAGAGGCTCCAGAATGTGGCTGAACATTAGCAAACTTAGCTCTAAATAAAGATTTTGCTCTTTCAATGGCTAAATTTTCAGCACCATCTACAAATTCACAGCCACCATAATATCTTTTAGCAGGATAGCCTTCAGCATACTTGTTGGTTAAAACGCTCCCTTGAGCTTCAAGAATTCTTTTGGATGCATAGTTTTCAGAGGCAATCAGTTCAATATGTTTTTCTTGTCGCTCTTTTTCAGCATTAATAAAGACACTGAGCTCTTTATCATATTCATCAATACTCACATCTAACTTGTCTCTAAAAAAGTCCATATCTAAGGTTTTTTGTGTTTAAATTTTCTAATTCTTTTTGGGTAGCATGTTTTGCAAATTTCGCAATCTAATCCGAAGCAAGTACGTGCTGTACAAAATTTTCTAGCATACATAATAATTTGAATATGAAGTTTATTCCATTCTTCTTCAGGAAAAATTTTCTTTAAATCTCTTTCGGTAGTTTTAACATTTTTACCAGAGGTAAGTCCCCATCTTTGGGCACATCTATGTATATGTGTATCAACCGGAAAAGCAGGAATATCAAAGGCTTGCGAAACCACAACTGATGCAGTTTTATGGCCAACCCCAGGTAATTGTTCAAGAAGTTCTAAATCTTTTGGTACTTTGCTGTTATATTTTTCGACAAGAATTTGTGATAATTTTTTTATAGCCTTCGATTTTTGGGGACCTAATCCACAAGGTTTAATAATTTTGTAGATTGTTTCTGCACTTAATTTAGACATTTCTAGTGGGTTTTTTGCTTTTCTAAAAAGCTTTGGAGTTACCTGATTAACTCGCTCATCGGTACACTGGGCTGAGAGCAATACTGCTATAAGTAAGGTGTAGGCATCAGTATGATCTAGGGGCACTGGAGGTTTCGGAAAAAAAATATTTAGAAGATTTGATATTTTCTGTACTTTTTCGCTTTTTTTCAATGTTTTAAAAGTTTGCCAACCATGATATTTGTTATATTATATTGCTATTAATGACTTATGGGAGAGAGATATGAGATACATACTATTTCTTTTAATACTTTTATGTAGTTCCTTTTCTTTTGCTCAAGAAAATGATGAGTCTGTAGACTCAGAAAATATTGAGGAAGTTGTAACTTCAGCTTTTAGAAAAGAAACCGCACTACAAGATACGGGGCTGGCCGTTACTGTTATTTCGGCCACAGATATAGAGTCAAAGAATTTGAAAGAATTCTACGACTTTCAGTTCAGTGTACCTGGGGTTCAATTCCAAAAAACGAACTTCTCAGGAACTGGTGTTCGAATAAGAGGTCTTTCTAACTATGCTGTTGGAGGATCATTTTCAGGTCTAGTTACTTACAGACTTGATGATAACAATATTGGCGGCACTTCTATGGCTGTAGGGGAGCTTTTTGATATTGCATCATTTGAAGTTTTGCGTGGGCCACAAGGCACTCTATACGGAGGTAACAACGCTGGTGGTACTTTTATTATCAACAGTAGAGATCCGGGAGAGGAAACTGATGGTTTCTTTAGAGCTGAATATGGTGATTTAGGCCTGCAGAGATATACTGCTGCATTTACAATAAATCCCGGTGAAGACTTCAGAACAAGAATTTCTCTACGATCACTAAGAAGAGATGGATATGTTGATAATATTTTTAATGGTACCGATGTTGATAACAGAAAGTTTTTAGGTGTTCGAGTAAAAAGTATTTTTGATTTTTCAGATAGAACCTCAGCAACTTTAACTCTCGTCAACAATAACATTGATGACAACAGGAATAGAACGCAAAGATCGGCATGTGTGCCAGATCCAGTCATGGGTTGTACCCAATGGGGCGACAGCTTACCCCTTAAAGGTTCTTCACATAGTGGTGTAACAGCTTTTGGTACTGTAGACTTTTTAACACTTAATTATCCTGGAGACTTAATCGCTCCAGATCTAACATTAAGTTACACAGATGGTGCTACTTACCTAGATGACTTAAATAAGATCTCTACTAGAACTAATCCAAGACTTAGAACGGATAACTATAACGTCAGTTTAAATCTTGAGCATATCGTAAATGATAATTGGACAATGAATTTCATTGCAGCTAATTATCATCAAGACTACGATCACATGCAAAGTTTGAATGGTGTTGTATCAACCCGAGATTACAGAATGGGCCCAGTGATTACAGAATTATTTGATATGGGTGTGCAAACTTACGCAAGTGATGAGCCTGTGGATGCTGCACAATCAGATTTTGATACTCAACAATACGAACTAAGATTCACATCAAATTTTGGTGGTGATACTGAAGTTGTAACTGGTTTATGGCACGAGCTTTCATCCAGTTTTACAAACTACAGAGTTCAATCACCTGGATTTAGTTATTTTTCTGATGTAAGTAAAGGGCCAATTGGTAGAAAGTTTCCTGATCTAGGTCAGTATGGTGGATTAGGTTTCTGGGCAAACTACTTTGGTGCTTACCAAGCGGTAGGTGAACAAGCAATCCCAGCAGCAATCCTTGGTGCTGCAGTAGCGTACGTTGGAGCAGATCCAACTACACCTGCACAAATAGCAGCATTAATTCCACAATTGCTTGCTTCGGGACAATGTGCTGATGTTGCAACTTGTACTGCTTTAGCTCAACAAGTGCTTGTTGGTCAAGCTGCACAATTACCTTCAGTATTATTTGCAGGGACAACTGCTGGAGTTGAGGCAACTCATCAGGGTGCAGCAAATATTGTTCGACAAATAGCTGCATTAGGTCCAAATTTTGCTTTAGCAGGAGCACCGTTTCCTGTGATGCCAGCTCTACCTATATGGCAGCAGCAATTCCAATCATGGAACAAGTCTTATAGAGACACCTGGGGTCTATTTGCTGAGTTTACTCATCAAATAGATGATAGAACTACTTTAACTGCTGGTGCTAGAGCTAACTACATCATGATAAGTGATTTTGTGATGGATGGTGTTGGGGATGCATCAGGTACACTTGCAGGTTACAACGGTACTGTGAACGGATTCCCAATTTTACCAGAGTACGCAACTGAGTTAGATGAATTTACAGGTAGAGTTATATTGGATAGAAAATTTGATGATGGTACCCTTGTTTATGTTAAATATGATAGAGGTATTAAATCTGGTGGATTCAATCCTACAACAACATCAGGTGCCGCTAACAGCACTACTGGTGGTGCAATAACAATTGTTGATCCTGAAATCCATAACGTATTCGAGATTGGTACTAAGGGTAGATATTTGGGTGGAGCATTGACAGTAAATACTTCAGCATACTTTAACCAAGTCGAAGGGATGCAATTGAATAAAATTGTTGGCCTTGCTTCAGAAACATTTAATACAGATGTTGATTTAAATGGTATTGAACTTGAGGTCTTATTTATACCTAATGCATTCACAAGATTGAATTTTGTAGGAGCTATCAATAATTCAGAGATTGTTGGATATCTTGACTACGATCCAAGAAACCCATATGGAGTAAGCGCTACTATGGGGTCACAAGTAGTTGCTGGTGGAACAGTTATGGGTATGACAGACGTTGGTCCGATCTTTAGATCATTTGGTGGATCATGTGCTGCATATTTTAATGCTCTTTTAAATATCCCATGTTCAACAACTCCAGCACTTGTAGATCTCGCAGGGAAGCCGTTGCCTGGGGTTCCTGAGGTAACTTATTCTGCAGGAGCAGAATTCGATCTCATGAATAACGACAATGGGCTGATCACTGCAAGAGTTGATTATAATTATCGTGATGGAATGTACTTAGATGTGTTCCAAAATTCACATGCTAGAGTTGATTCCTTCAGCTTTGTAAACTTTGATTTGAGTTACAATCCTCCTAGTGGTAACTGGGCAGTGGATTTTTATATTCATAACTTAGAAGATAAAGATGTTGTTACTGGAGGATTCGTTGGCGCTTCAAGTAATGGAGGAGGGTATAACATTTTCTTCCAAGAGCCAATGACTGGAGGCATTTCGTTAATATATAATTTCTAAACCATAAGAAATTCATTAAAATAAAACCTCCGCTTTGCGGAGGTTTTTTTATGCTTAAGAACATTAACAAATATTTAGACAATCTCATCACAGCTCTTAAAGAGGAGAATGATGCTAACAAAGAAATGTTAGATAATTTCTTCAAGTATCTAGAGACTGAGGATGAAAGGTATCTCACTCAAGCAAATAAACAACTAAGAGAAATCCTTAAAGGTGCAGGTTTTGGTATATTGCTCATTTTGCCCTTTTCTCCAATAACAATACCTTATCTTTTCAAAAGAGCGAAGAAGCTTGGTATTGATATAATACCTGGTTGGTACAAAAAACTTGATTTAAATGATAAAGAAAACAAGTTAGAATAAGGTTTCTGGAGGAAATAATGAAAAATGTAGTATTAGTAGATAGTGTCAGAACTGGTTTGACAAAATCTTTTCGAGGAACCTTTAATATGACTCGAGGTGATGATATGGTGGCTCACTGCATTGATGCGCTCCTCGAACGAAATCCAAATTTACCATCAGATGCTGTAGAAGATATTATTATGGGATGTGGTAATCCTGAGGGGCCAACAGGACATAATATTGGTAGGAATGCTGTTGTTCTTTCTAATCTTCCAATTACTACTGGGGGCACAACTGTTAATAGGTATTGTTCTTCAGGCCTCCAGACTATTTCAATGGCTGCTGGCCAAATTATGGCAGGTGGTTACGACACAATCATTGCAGGTGGTGTTGAGCAAATCACTCAAGTTCAGCCTGTTATAAATATGAATGGATTTGTGAATGATAAGATTAATCAGGATGAACCTGGCATATATTTTCCTATGGGTCAAACAGCAGAAGTTGTTGCAAAGAGATATAAAGTTGCAAGAGAACTCCAGGATGAATATGCCTTAGAAAGTCAAATTAGAACAGGAGAAGCTCAGGCAGCTGGTAGATATGATGATGAAATCATTTCAATGAAAACTCAAATGTTATTAACTAACAAGGAAACAGGAGAACAAAAAATTGTTGACGCAGAATGTACCAGAGATGAATGCAATAGACCAGAAACGACTATAGAAGGACTTTCATCACTAAAACCTGTATTTGATCCAGAGAATGGAAGTGTAACTGCAGGCAACTCCTCACAGCTATCCGATGGAGCTTCTGTAACCTTGGTTATGTCGGAAGAGAAAGCTCTAGACTTAGGCTTAAAACCAAAAGCTTATTTTAGAGGCTTCACAACTGTAGGCTGTAAACCTGACGAAATGGGAATAGGGCCAGTTTTTGCAATTCCAAAATTATTACAAAACTACAATCTCTCGATAGATGATGTTGATCTTTGGGAGTTAAATGAAGCTTTTGCTGTACAAGTTGTCTATTGTAGAGATGAATTAGGAATTCCAATGGATAAACTAAATGTCGATGGAGGATCAATTGCTATTGGTCACCCATATGGAATGACTGGCTCAAGATTAGTTGGTCACATGATTAGAGAACTACAAAATCGAGATAAAAAATATGGTGTAGTCACAATGTGCGTTGGTGGAGGCCAAGGCGCAGCAGGCTTAATAGAACGCTATCCTTCTTAGTGTCAAAAGAAAAAGATTTAATTGAAAGATTCTTTCAAGTTTTAGAAAATCCATCGTCAGATATTCGCATTGGAATAGGAGATGACGGTGCAGTGATTTCATCAAATAGTGATATTGTCACCACAACCGATACCTCAAGAGAGGGTACACATTTCCCGGCAAATCTAGAGCCAAAATATATTGCTTATAGGAGTCTTGCAGTTGCGTGCAGTGACATAATTGCTATGGGGGCAATACCCAATTCATTTTTACTGTCAATTTCTCATATTGATGCAGATGATGATTGGTTTACCTCTTTTTCTGATGGAGTTAAAGAGTTTTGCATAGATTATAAATGTAATTTAATTGGAGGCGACATAACTAAAGGAACTACTTGTATAACTCCTACATTCTTTGGCAAATTAATAGGACAGCCTTTACTTCGATCAAGCGCAAAAGTTGATGACTGTATTTTTTTAAGCAATACCCTTGGGAGAGGATATTTAGGAAGAAAAAATTTAAGTGTTACAGAAAATAATCATTTCCTTAAACCAGTTTTGCCTCAAAATTTAATAGATGCCATCGCTTCTTATGCTACGGCATGTATTGATGTGTCTGATGGATTTATATTAGATCTTGGGAGAATCTGTGAAGCCTCAAAAGTAGGGTTTAAAGTTGCTTTGAATTCAAGGCATACTTCGACAGGAAAAGAAGATCTTTGGTGTGGAGATGATTATATACTTTGTTTTACATCAAGCAGATCAGATTTAGAAAATGTCCTAAATATTTCTGAAGATATATCACATGTTGGTTTTATAACTAACTCATCTATTGAGAATGAGATTTTATATGAGAACCAAAAGGTAACATTTCATAAAAAGGGTTGGGATTCATTTAATCAATAAACTTTAAGATGCTATTTCTAATTCCATCCTCATCAAGTTCATTAATCTTTAAGATCTCATCTCTTGTACCATGTTCAGGAAATTCATCGTTTAGCCCAAGTGACAATAAATGACATGAGGCTTTTTTTCGGTGAAGATATTCACCTACAGCACTTCCTGCACCCCCGACTATAGAATGATCCTCTAAGGTTATAACATAGGAATAGTTTTCAAAAATACTATCCAATGCATCGGTATCTATCGGTTTTACAAATCGCATGTCATATAACCCAAAGTTTTGTTCTTCAGCAAGATTAATCACTCTACTTAGCAATACACCAAAATTTAGGATACATGTCTTAGATCCATCAAGTATTTTATTAGCTTTACCAACCTCTAATAAGTCAGATTTGCCTGACACTTCAGCTCCAACACCTGAGCCTCTTGGATATCTTATCGCTGCTGGTCCTTTGTAATGATATGAGGTATTTAGAAGTTTCCATAATTCATTCTCATCTGATGGAGTAGAAATAATTATATTGGGAACACATCTCATAAATGCTAAATCAAAATTTCCTGAATGCGTAGGCCCATCTTCACCAACTACTCCAGCTCTATCTAATGCAAATGTCACATCTAAGTTTTCAAGACACACATCATGAATAAATTGGTCATACGCTCTCTGCAGAAAACTTGAATAGATTGCCACAACTGGTTTTAGTCCTCCTAAGAAAAGACCTGAACCAAAGGTTACAGAGTGTTGTTCTGCTATTGCAACGTCATAGAACCTGTCAGGAAATTTTTGTTCAAATTCAACCATGCCCGAACCCTCTTTCATGGCTGGCGTAATTCCAACTAGATTCGGATCAATTTTAGCCTTATAGCAAAGCCAATCTCCAAAAATATCTTGGAATTTAGGCTTAGCTTTTTTAGGATTTTTTTCGATTTTTGAGATTGCATGGTATTTAATACGTTCATTTTCTGCAGGCTCAAAACCTGCACCCTTTTTAGTTATCACATGTAGTATGTAAGGCTCATTTTTTTCAAGCATTCGTTTAAGGGTTTTAACGAGAAGTGGTATGTTATGTCCATCAATAGGCCCAATATAATTCAGACCTATATCTTCAAACAAGTTTCCCGGCATGACAGCATTCTTGATTCCATCTTTAATGTTCCGTGAAAGATGAAGAGCGTAAGGCATCTTTTGTAATGCACGTTTTCCGCTTGATTTTAATTTTTTATAAGTTTTTGATCCCCAGACATTCGCTAGATAATTTGATAAACCTCCTACATTCTTTGATATAGACATATCATTGTCATTTAAAATGATTTTTAGATTTCGATTTAAATGCCCAGCGTGCATCATAGCCTCAAATGCAATTCCTGCCGTCATTGCTCCATCACCAATTACAGCAAACGAGTTATTCTTATAATCACGTAAATTTGATGCTTCATTCATGCCTAAGGCTGCACTTATTGATGTACTTGAATGGCCCACACTCATTGCATCATACTTTGATTCATTTATAGATGGAAAAGCAGCGAGCCCATTTAGTTTTCTCATATGTTTCATCTGTTCTTTTCTACCAGTTAAAATTTTATGAGGATAAGCTTGATGACCAGTGTCCCAAACGACTTTGTCAGAGGGTAGGTTTAGCACATAATGAAGCGCAACCGTTAACTCTATCGCTCCAAGACCTGCTCCAAAATGACCACCTGTTGTACTCACTGAGTAAAGGAGAAATTCTCTTACTTCATCAGCCAGCTTTTGGAGGCTTTCAGGATCAATAAGCTTAGTGTCTTCAGGAAAGTGTTTATCAAGTAAAAATTGATAATTTGAAGGATTTTTTGGAAAGTCTTTAAATATTTTCATCAATTTACCCTCCTGAATAGATCATCAACATATTTCTTCAAAGGATGGCTATCAAGATCTAGGATGTGTAACTTTTCGAATGCTCTTAATTTATACTCTTCAATAATTTTTTGTGATTTTTCTATACCTTCTGTTAATGGCAGAGTCTTCTTTTTACTTTCAATATCTTTGCTTGCAGTTTTTCCGATTATTTCAGTTGGTTGAGTCACATCAATTAAGTCATCAATCAATTGGAAACTTATGCCAATGTACCTTGCAAGATCCCTCCAATCATCGTTAAGCTTGTTACAAATTATAAGCGGAGAAATAATTGAAAATTCAATCAATAGACTTGTTTTGAGACCATACATTTCTATGATTTCACTATTCGATGGATCTGTATCCTCAAACTTTAGATCTAAATATTGCCCTAGAATCATGCCATTATGACCAACAGTTTCACAAAGAGATTTTATCAAAGTTATTTTTTCAGATGTATCAAGGTTTTTATCTTCTGCAATTAGTAGTATTGCTAGGGATTGCAAGGCATCTCCTGTCAATACAGCCGAAGATTCATTGTATTTAATATGTAATGTAGGCTTTCCTCTTCTTAATGAATCATTATCCATGCATGGCAAATCGTCATGAACTAGAGAGTAGGTATGCATGACTTCAATTGCTGTAGCAACTGAGTCAATTTTTTGCAGATCAAGTTCTACTGCATCAGCAGTAAGGTACGTCAAAATTGGTCTAACCCTTTTGCCTGGATTAGATAGGGAATAATTAATCGGTTCATCTATTAAATCTTTCTTTAGTGAGATATTTCTAATATTTTTATTTATTCTCTCAAAAAGAATTGATTCAAAATTCTGATTATTAAGTATTACCTTCGTTGAATGGTTTGATTGCCCCATCTTCTGTTAATTCTTTAATTTTGACATCAGCTGATTCTAAGTCCTTTTGGCATGATTTAATCAAGGAAATTCCTTTTTCAAATTTTTTTAGTGATTCCTCTAAACTTGGTTCACCCTCTTCAAGAAGTTTTACAATTTCTTCAAGTTCTTTTATTGATTCTTCAAATTTAGCCATACCTGATTTTAACTTAATTAATATTAAATACTATTAGATGTGGCTCTAGTTTTTAATTTCTCAGAGATATTCTCAAATACCGTAAGGAATGCAGGAGTAACCAATAATGTTAGGATTGTGCTAAAGCCTAGTCCCCAGCAAATACTAATGCCAAATGCTTGGTACCATTTAACAGTTGATGTGCCCTCGTAAATCGCTTGATTAATTAAGTCAACGCTATATCCAAATGCAAGGAAAATTAATCCAAATATGGTGGTTACAGTTGTTAAGAGGACAGGTCTTAATCTATTGAGACAGGTTTCAGTAATAAGATCTTGAATCGTTGATTTTGGTTTTTCCGCTTTCAGTCTATTGTAGGTATCAATTAGAACGATATTATTGTTAACAACAATTCCGGCTAGACCAACTATTGCTGTACCGGTCATGATGGTCGAGGGCTCTACTTGAGCAATAGTTAAACCAAGAAACACTCCTGCTGTGGAGAACAAGACTGAAATCAGTATTATAAAAGGTTGCGTAATACTGTTAAATTGAGTCACAAGAATTATAAACATTAAGAAAAGCGCTCCAATAAAAGCTAATACCAAAAAGCTTGTGGCTTCATCACCTTGTTGCGTTAAGCCGCCAAATCTTACTTCCATTCTAGGATCTTCAAAGCCAGTCTCTTTCATCCAGTTTTTAATTTGTTCTATTTCTTCATAGAGGTTATATCCAGGTTTATTTATTCCGCTAATTTCATGATAAAACTTGCCATCAATCTTATTAAGTGATGCAGCATTTTGTCGTGCATCTACCTCTACAAAGCTTGAAACAGGTACTGGTCCATTTCGAGTATTAACCGTTATGAGGTCTAAGCTAGATAGAGTTCTTTGATCGGCAGGGAATCTAGCTCTAATGTCTATTTCCTCCTTAGCATCATCAGGTCTGTATTCGCCTAACTTTATTCCACCAGTTACCATTTGAACCGCAGATCCTATATCAAATAAATTTATGCCTGCTTGGTAGGCTCTTTCCTTATCAACATCAATTTTCCACTCAATTTTATACTTGGGCATTGTATCTGCAAGGCCTGTTAAACCATCAACATTGTTTTCGATATAATTTCTTAAAAGAACAGTTTTTTCATCAATAAGCTCTCTACTTTCACTTAATAATTTGATTTCTACAGGTGCTGTCCACTGACCTGGGCCCTCTTGTACTTCTCTTATATTTACTTTGTAGCCGGCAGATCCGGTTACCGCAGTTCTTGCGTTATCAAGTACTTCCCATCCACTAATATCAAGAGTTTTTGGATCTTCTACAAGAATATAACCTCGAGCAACACCATCACCTCCACCCCATCCAGAGTTTTGCACAGTAATAAGTAAATCATCTACACCTTTCAACCCAATAAGTTTTTCCTCAACTTCAACAGCCATATCTTTTGCTTCAAATGGAGAAATATTACCTCTTGCCTGTAAATTTACATTTATAATCCATGGATCAATCGAAGGAAAATAGACAAAGCCCTTTCCAAAGTTCCCCACAATTCCGATTGGTATTACAAAAAGTACTAAAAATAGAGTGTAAAAAATTGTTTCCATTGGGTTTTTCACTGCAAAACCTATGGCTTTTCGATAGTTTCTTTTAATTACAGTATTATCAGAATCATTTTGTAGGTCTGTCTCTCTCTTTTGTCTACCAAATAGAGAGCCAATTACTGGTGCGAATATTAAAGCATATGCAAGTGATGCCATCAAAACAACAAAAACTGTAATTGGCAAATATCTCATAAATTTACCTGACATCCCAGGCCAAATCATTAAAGGAGTAAATGCTGCTACAGTTGTTAAAACTGAAGCAACAACCGGAGTAAACATTCGTTTTGCAGAATTTACGTATGCCTCTTTTCTGTCTTGTCCGCTATCAATTAGTTTGTCAGCATATTCAACGATAACTATACCGCCATCAATAAGCATCCCAAGGCCCAATAGCATTCCAAACATTACCAAGAAGTTGAACTCGTAATCAAGCAGATAATGAAGAACTCCAAATGTCACTAGAAAAGAAAATGGTATTGCTATTCCCACAATCAATCCATTTCTTAATCCAAGTGTTGCAACAACAAGAACCATTACTAAAACAACTGCAGTGATTATGTTGCCTTCAAGCTCGCTTACCATATCACTTGCAAATTGAGTTGTATCTAAACCAGGTTCTATTCTTAGTGTGGGAGGATATTCATCTCTGATAGACTCAATTTCCGCCTTAACGGTATTTGCAATATCAAGCTCATTAAAACCAACACGTTTTTGTATAGAAAGAGTTATTGCATCAAATCCATTCACTCTTGAAAAGCTTGTAGGATCCTTAAAAGTTCTCTTGATATCAGCAACATCACCAAGCGTAACTACTTTTGAGCCTGATGCTTTTATTGGAAGGTTATATACATCATCTCTGCTTTCAAAAACGCTTGGAATTTCAACAGCAAATTTTCCGGAACCAGTATCTTGAAAACCAGCAGGAATTAGAACGTTGTTCGATCTCACTGCATTTCCTATCTCTAAAAGACCAACACCAAGAGTTTCTAGTTTTGGTCTAGAAACTTCTACTTCTAATAGTTCTTCTGGAACGCCATCAATTTCAATTTCAAGAATACCTGGTATTTTTTCAAGTCTTTCTTGAATGTCCTTAGCAATTAAAAAACCAGATCTCAGATTTGCAAATCCGTAAACGCTATAAACGAGAATTGGTTGGTCATTATCTGCAAATTCCATCACCCTAGGATCCTCAGCCTCAGGTGGGAGTTGATTTCTTACTTCAGAAACTGCACGTTCTACATCTAAAACAGCCTGATCAATATCGTAATCGACATCGTATCTAATACGGACATAAGTAAAGCTCTGAGAGTTTACTGAAAAAACTTCTTCTTGCCCTTCAAGCCTTAGCATTCTATTTTCTAAGGGTTTTGCAACAAGTCTCGCCATATCTTCTGGAGAGGCACCTTCCAGAAAAACAGAAATATTTACCCACGGAAAAGTGACGTTAGGATTTGAGGCGATTGGCATACTCGTTCTACCAAGAACACCTGCAATAATACAGAAAAGCATTATTAACAATGTTGTTCTAAATTTACCTACTGCCGATGAGACTATACCCATTTATCCATCCAAAAAGTTAACTTCTTCACCTTGTTTAACAAATCCTTGCCCTGAGACTATTATCCTTACATTATCGTCAAGGCCTGTAATCCATGCACCCTCTTTTGTATCTCTTAAAATATTAACCACTGAGATCTTGACCTTTCCATCATTTACTTGGGCAAGAGCAACATCACCATTATCGGCTAGCAAAAATGCAGATGTTGGAACAAAGTGAGCTTTGACAGGAGTGGTATAAATAATCATTTCACCAGTTAAACCATCCTTTATTAAGTAATCGGTATTGATTAATTCTGATTCAACTCTGAAGGTTTTGGTCTGACTATCAGCCCCTCTACTCAAAAAAGTAACCTTTGAGTTATATTGTTGGCCCGATAAGAATTTAATCTCTACATCTTGTCCAACCTCAACTTTTGAAACTAATATTTCTGGTATATTACCTACAATTTTAAGAGGGGATAAAGAAATTATTCTTGCGCAATTTTGTCCATTCTGTAGAAGCTGTCCCTCTTTCGCAAGATCCTCAACAAAACCATCGAATGGTGCTGAGATTTTTGTTCTTTCGAGTTCTATTTTTGCGCTCTCGTAGTTGGTTTCTGCACTTACCAATGCAGAATCAGATATTAATCCCTTCTTTTTAAGCTCAGTTTGTGAGTTAAACTCAATTTCAGCTCTCTTAAAGTTAGCCAGTCTTTGTCCAGAATCAAGTTCACAAATAATTTCACCTTTTTTTGCAAAATCTCCATCGCTGAAATGCATATTGATAATTTTTTCTGATGTCTGGGATTTGACCTCAACCTTTGAGAAAGCTTCAGATTCACTCTTGGTATAAATTGGCAATCTATAATCAGTAGCTGAGGAGTTCTTTGTTAGAACAGTTATCTTTGTAGCTTGTCTTCCTGCAAATTCATTTTCAGCAGGCGCGAATAATCCTAATAGCATCCATATAAGAACACCGCTGACAATCAGACCAGCCATACGTAAATTTTTATTATTCATATTATCTTACTACTCCAAAATTGCTAAAAAAGTTGCTATATCTTGTATTTGTTTCTGAGCTCTTTAAGCTTGGCAGTACCCTTAGTTTTTTTAACCTGTGTATCATCTTCATATGGGTTATAAAAGTCAAATTTTTGAACATTTCCATTAGATGAGGATTCTGTTTCAAAATTCCACTTATTTTTAATAAAATCTAAAAATTTTATATCCCAAGATATAAAAGCTCTTCCATCATTTTTCCAGTACAAAATAAATTCCGGCAGAAGTTTTTCTGCAAATTCTTTGGAAATACCTGTCATCTTTATAATGTCAAAGCAGTCTGACGAGGGTTTCCAGCTTTTATCTATAACTGTAGGGCTAGTTTTTGTATCAATTTCTGCAGTATGTTGAGCCCATTTTATTCTGACGTATTCAATAAACTTAGAGTTAAAAGAAATTAAAGCAGATGGTCTGTCTTTCCAGTAAACAATGAATTCATCAACCAAGCCATTTATAAATACCTCTTCAATGCCAGAGCGTTTGAGAATTTCATAAACATCGTCTGAAGGTTGCCAGTCAGATTCAATCCTTGTTGATTGACGATACGAGGGGGCTAAAGTTTTCTTTTTTAAGAAATCAGTTTTTAGAGAAATTTGTTCTTTATGGTGATTAAAATCAATAAGACCCTTGTCTGATAGATCGGAAATAGCACTCACAATTTCGTTTTGAGATAAAAAAGAAAATTCTTCTACTATTTTATTCAAATTAATTTTTTTCTTCTGCTCTTTAATAAAATGATAAAGTATCGATTTTACAAGGCCAATGTTTTCAGCAACCTCTTTTTCGAACTTGAAGAACTTACTCAATTTTTCTCCTTTCCTTCACAGCATCAGATAAAGCTGCAAGAAGGTTTTTTGTTTCCTCAAAGTCAATGCAGGCATCAGTTATACTTCTTCCATATTCCATATCCTCGGAAATTTTTTGGTTTCCTGACTTTAGATGACTTTCAATCATTGCTCCAACAATATTTTTATTGCCATCTTTTAGCTGTTTACATATATCTTGGCAGACCTTTTTTTGGTTTTCATGTTTTTTCATGGAATTTCCATGGCTGAAATCTACCATTATATTGGGGTTTACATCTGAGCCTTCTAATTGGCTCACACAATCAGTTACAGCGCTTTTATCGTAGTTTGGTTCCTTCCCCCCTCTAAGAATGATATGGGTATCATCGTTTCCAGATGTTTTAAAAATTGCTACTTTCCCTTTTTTTGTAGTGCCTAAAAACACATGTTGATATTGAGCTGACTTGATGCCATCAATAGCCGGCTTGTATTCTCCATTAGTTGAATTTTTTATGCCAACAGGACATGATAACCCTGACGTTAACTCTCTATGGACTTGGCTTTCAGAGGTTCTTGCTCCTATTGCCCCCCAACTCACTAAATCAGAAATATATTGTGGAGATATAAGATCCAAAAACTCTGTGCCAGCTGGAAGACCAATGTCTGCAATATCTCTTAATAATTTTCTTGCAATTCTCAGCCCATCATTGATTTTAAATGAGTTATCCAGTCTGGGATCATTAATTAAACCTTTCCACCCCACTGTAGTTCTAGGTTTTTCAAAATAAACCCGCATTATTATAAGAATTTCATCTTCAACTTTGCTTGTAAAATCTTTGAGTTTTTGTGCATACTCGATTGCTGCTTTAGGATCATGTATAGAACAAGGGCCAACAACTACAATCAATCGATCATCAAGATTATGAAGGATTTTACTTATATTCCTCCTAGCACCAAAAACAAGCTTTGAAACATCTTTTGATATTGGTATCTCATCGATTATCTCCTCTGGAGTAGAGAGCTCTTCCCTCGAAAGTATCCTGCTATTGTCTGTTATGTACATTTTTTAAAGATTTGGACAGTAAATTTTACACTACCTAGGAGGCTAAAGCGTTGATTTATCAACTTTTTTTGCAAAATGTTAAACAGCAATAAATAACACAATATTTAGTATTTTTTTTTATAATTATATACAATATGTTGTGTATGGAAGCAGTCCAAGAATTTAACCTGCCTAAAGTCAAAGGGACCACAGTACAGGAATTGCCGGAGAATCTTTACATACCTCCAAAAGCTCTTCTCCTATTGCTTGACGTTTTTTCAGGTCCAATGGATTTCTTATTGTATCTAATTCAAAGGAAGAATCTGGATATATTGGAAATAGATTTAGTAGAAATTACAGATCAATATATTTCCTACATTGAACTCATGGAAGATTTTGAATATGAGCTTGCAGGAGATTATCTAGCCATGGCTGCATACCTCGCAGAAGTAAAATCAAGAATTCTTCTTCCAAGGGAAGAAGAGGAAGATGAAATTTCAGATGATCCAAAAGCAGAACTAATCAGAAGATTGCAAGAATATAAGAGATTTAAAGAGGCAAGTGAAAATTTAGATGCTATTCCAAGAATAGATAGAGATGTATTTATTGCATCTTCCAAACTGCCTGAGTTTGAGATGCCTAAACCAAAAAATAAATATAATAAAACTGATTTAGTCTTTGCTCTTCAATCTCTGCTAGATCAAGCTGCACAACTTAAAAGCCATACTGTAAAACTTGAAAACATAACAGTTGAATCAAAGATGAAGTTAATGCTAGAAGAACTAAAATCCCGGGATTTCATTTCTCTTCCAGAGCTTATTAAAAAGGGAGAATCAAAACTTGCAGTGCCAGTAATACTAGTTGCGGCCTTAGAGTTAAACAGAAAAGGATATATTGAAATAGTACAGGGAGAATCCTTTGGTGAAGTGTATTTTAAAAGTTCAGAGGAGGTTGTTCATTAATGTCAATTAAAAATAGGGTTGAAGCAATCTTGCTTGCATCAAATAGACCTTTAAATCAAAAAGATTTATTGGAGTTGATGGAAATCCATTCAAGTGAAGATGAATCACAGGTAATGTCTGCAATATATGAATTGCAAAAGGATTATGAAGGTAGAGCCATGAATTTAATAGAAGTTTCCTCTGGATATAGAATTCAAATTAATGACATTCACTCAGAGGATGTTGCAAAACTATGGGAAGCTAAACCTTTAAGGCTATCCAAAGCAACACTAGAGACCTTATCGATAATTGCCTATATGCAGCCTGTAACAAGGGGAGATATTGAAGACATACGAGGTGTAAGCGTTGCCACAAGTGTTATTAAGCTTCTAATTGATCAAGGCTGGATTAAGATAAAAGGCTATAGAGATGTTCCAGGTCGACCAGCACTCTTTATCTCAACAGAAAAGTTTCTTGATGATTTTTCACTGAAATCCATATCTGATTTGCCTAGCCTTCCTGAACTGCCTGAGTTGCAAAATATTACTCCAGAGTTAACATTGCAAGATGAAGAGCAAGAGCACCCAGCTCAGGAAATCTGAAGAGAAGCTTCAAAAATACTTGGCAAATTCTGGATTCACTACCAGAAGGGGCATTAAAAATTTTTTAGAACAAAATACTGTCACTAAATCAAATAAAATACTCAAAGCAGAAAGCTTAATTTATGACAATGATTGTTTAACAATAAGTGGTGAAGACCATATCGTAGACTTAAATCCTGAGTTGGAAATTTTGATATATCACAAAGATGTGGGACAACTTTGTTCAAATACAGTAACAGACGATAAAGAAACTGTATTTTCTAAAATACCACCAAGGAAGAAAGGGAAGTGGATTATGGTTGGCAGGCTTGATATCAACACTTCTGGCTTACTCCTATTTACTAATAATGGAGATTTTTCAAATAAATTATCTCATCCGAGCAGTAATATTGACAGAGAGTATTTATGTAGAGTTTATGGAGAGGTTACAGACTCAAAATTATCAAAACTTCTTAAAGGAATAAAAATTCAAAATGAAACTTCAAACTTTTCAGATATAGTAGCTGTGAAAAAACAGGGAAAGTCAAAAAATCAATGGTTCTATGTTTGCTTGTTTACCGGGAAAAATAGGGAAGTAAGAAAATTATGGAAGTCTCAAGGTTTAGTAGTAAATCGATTAATTAGAGTTAGGTATGGTTCTATTTTATTGCCAGAAAACCTTAAAGCCAGTGGGTGGAAAAAGCTCTCTACAAAAGAAATTAAAAAGTTAAAAAATACATATAAAATTTAATCTACTACATTCCATTCAAGGATGGTATTCACCCTGATATCTCGCCAGGAATTTTTATCCAAAGACCAAACCATAATGGTTTCACTATCTTCAGAAATATTATTTATTATTGACCCCATTGGTATTAGTTTAGGATTTAAGGTTGATGGCATAACCCTAATCTCACCAGTATCAATCTTCTTGAAACTGATTGTAACAACTCCATTTTTTAAACTGTTAATTAGATCATTCATAAAAATCGTACGCTTTTCCAGTACTCATATTACTATCCGAAAGAAGCCATAGATAGTCATTAACTCTGTCTCGAGGTGTTTTTAAAGTCATTGGGTCTTCAGCTGGAAAAGCTTGAGCTCTCATTGCTGTTCTAGTTGCACCAGGATTATATGAATTTATCCTCATACTGCTTTCATATTCATCAGCTAAAACCTGCATGAGGCCTTCAATTGCAAATTTTGAAATACTGTAACTTGTCCAAAAAGCTCTTCCCTTACGGCCTACACCTGATGAGGTAAATATAACAGATGGGTTATTAGCTTTTAATAGTAGGGGGGTACATAGCTGTGTCAAAAGAAAATTACTTTCAAAGTTTACTCTCATTACTGTATTAAGTTGGTTTAATGAGGTATTTACTACAGGAGATAGATATCCAAGCACTCCAGCAATATGAACTAAACCGTCTAATTTTTGATATTCTTCACATAATTTCTCAAAAAGATTTAAGTAATCTTTTTCCTTTGCCTTTTCAAAATCAAATTCGACTACTAGAGGTTCAGAGTGTCCATTCTTAACAATCTGGTCTTGGAGAGAATAAAGTTTTTTGGTATTTCTCGATAAAAGAATTAGGTTTGCCCCAAATTCTGAACAAGCAAGTGCTACCTCACGGCCAATACCAGATCCTGCACCGGTGATTAAAATTTCCTTGCCTTTAAGCAAGCTATTACTTGGAGTGAATTTTGGAATTTTTAAGATGTCCATTCGATAATTTGTTTTGGATCAGAGGCAACGAAATCTGCATTCCAAGTTTTATAGTCATCTTCCCAGTAGCCCCAGTCGCAAGCAATTGTCTTCACTCCCGCATTTTTTCCAGTTTCAACATCTCTCCTATGGTCCCCAACATAGAAAGAATAATTCGCATCTGCCTCAAGTAATTTTAGTGCTAAACACAAACCTTCAGGATCTGGTTTAGAATTTTTTAGATTATCTGGACATATGATTGCTGAGGTTCTTTTATCCCAACCAAGCTGCTTAACAATATGTTTTGTATATTTCCATGATTTATTTGTAACTATGCCCCATGAGATTCTATTGTCATCAAAAATATTGAGCATTGAATCTATTCCGTTGTATAACACAAGGTTTTCTGTGAGTATCTTTTCATAAATGTTAAGAAATTTAACCTTTAAAGAATGTATGCTATTTTCATCTTTTTCTGGAAAACAATTCTTTAGTATAAGGCTGGCACCTCGTGATGAAAACTTTCTTACAGATTCAAATTCTATAGGTTCCTCATTTAGTTCTAGCTTAAGGATGTTAACAATTTTATGAAACGTAAGTCCTGAATTAAGAAGAGTTCCATCAAGGTCAAAAATTACAGCTTTATCTCTTCTGCGCATGAATAATGTAGTTTACTGATGGATCATCAGTTAGTTTTGCTATGTCAAAAAAAGGCAAGTATGACATCCCCTTTATTTCAGTAAAGTTCAAACCTGAATTATCAATATATTTTTTGAGCTCTGATGGTTTGATTAACTTTTCATAATCATGTGTTCCTTGAGGCAAAATATTTAAGATATATTCGGCACCAAGGATGGCTAAAATAAATGATTTTAGATTTCTGTTAATAGTAGAGAAAAAGATATGTCCATTTTTATTAAGCATTTTTTCACAATCTGAAACAATTTCTTCTGGATCAGGAACATGTTCAAGCATCTCGAGACAAGCAATAATGTCAAATTTTTTACCGGTTTTTAATAATTCACCAGTAGAAATTTTTTTATAGGTAATATCAAGATTAACTTTATCATTTCTTATTTTTGCAACCTTTAGAGGCCCATCAGACAGGTCAATGCCTGTAACTTTTGCTCCCTTTCTAGCTAAAGACTCTGATAGAATTCCGCCACCACAGCCAACATCCAAAATTGTTTTTCCTGAGACTGGAATTTTGCTATCGATATATTCTGATCTCAGGGGATTTATAAGGTGAAGGGGTTTAAATTTCCCATTTGGGTCCCACCATTGACTAGCTAATTGTGTGAATTTTTCTAATTCATGTTGATCAAAGTTTTTCATCAGTTAAAGTATATTTATTATTTAATTTACTTAATTCTATGATTTTAGGGGCTATAACACCAAAAAACATTGGCGACAAACGTACGACTCTTCACCCACAGAGCATAAAAGCTGTTTTAGATATGGGTATTAAAGTTATTTTTGAAAGTGGTATAGGATTGCAAGCAGATATTCCAGATAAAGCCCTATTGGAGCTTGGAGCAAAATCATTAAGTAGAGAAGAGTGTTTAAAACAAGCTGATATTATTCTGTGCTCTGAGCCAATAAAATCAGATGAAATCGGATTAATAAAAAAAGGTTCTTCAATCCTTGGATTGCTGGAGCCATTCAATAATAAAGCACAGTTCAAAATTCACGCTGAAAAGGGGATTAATTCAATTTCCATGGAATTTATCCCTAGAATCACAAGGGCACAAAAGATGGATGTTCTAAGCAGTCAGTCTAACTTAGCAGGATACGTTTCTGTTATTGAGTCTGCAAAATTGCTTAATTCAGCCTTACCAATGATGATGACTGCAGCAGGAACATTAAAGCCAGCTAGAGTTTTTGTAATTGGTGTGGGTGTTGCTGGTCTTCAAGCAATAGCTACTGCAAAGAGGCTTGGTGCAAGAGTAGAGGCATTTGATACAAGGCCTATAGTTGAGGAACAAGTAAAATCTTTAGGTGCTAAATTTGTAAAAATTGATTTGGGAGATACCGGTCAGACAGATCAAGGCTATGCGAAGGAATTAACCCAAGAGCAAATTGATAAACAAAAAAAACTACAAGCTGATGTATGTGCAAACTCAGATATTGTAATTACTACTGCTCAACTTTTTGGGAAGCCAGCACCAAAGCTTATCGACAAAAAAACAATTGAGCGAATGAAGCCTGGAAGTGTCATATTTGACATGGCAGTAGAATCAGGAGGAAATGTCGAGGGTTCAGTACCCGATTCATTGCAGAACCTCAATGGCGTAAAAATTATTGGTTATAGCAATCTCTCTTCATTTGTATCAGATCATGCATCTTTTGCATTGAGCAATAACCTTATAAATTTCATAATTGATTTTTACGACAAAGAAAATGCTCAAATGAATTTTGATCTTGATGATGAAATCATAAAATCATCAATGTTTGTTAAAGATGGAAAAATATTAAAGAAGGAATTTAACTAATGGAAATATTCATTTTATTATTTTTTATACTAGTCCTATCAGTTTTTTTAGGACTTGAGCTAATATCAAAAATTCCAAGTACTCTGCATACTCCTCTAATGTCGGGTGCTAATGCCATAAGTGGCATTACACTTGTTGGAGCTCTAAGTTTGCAAACTTCAGGAACAATTCAATTAGTCTTGGCATTTTTAGCGATCACCTTCGCAACCATCAATGTTTTTGGAGGATATCTTGTAACAAATAGAATGTTACGCATGTTTAAAAAGAAATGATTGAGGGGAATTACGAAATATTTCAGCAAATAGGTTATGTTGCTTCAGCAATTTTGTTTATTTTTGGCCTCAAAATGCTCGGCAAAGAAGAAACTGCTGTAAGAGGAAATTTTATATCTGCTATTGGCATGCTATTGGCAGTAGTTGTTACATTTGTAAATGTCATTGAGCCTTTATTAGTACTATCCGCAATTCTTGTTGGAAGCGCAATTGGATCATTATTCGCTTTAAGGGTAAAAATGACATCCATACCTGAAATGGTTGCATTATTTAATGGATTTGGAGGCCTTTCATCATTCTTTTTGGCATGGTCTGAATTCACAAGTTATAAAGCTATAAGTCCACTACTTCTGATAACATATTTAACTGTTTTCATCGGTGGAATAACGTTTTCAGGTAGTGTTATTGCCTACTTTAAACTTTCAGAGATTATTAAATTTAATGGTGCTATTTTAGGCAAATTATCGAGGTATTTTTTAATAGTTTTTATCATTACCTTTCTAGTAGCCTTAACTCAGATAATTCTTCAGATTTTAAACATAACGTTAATAGATTTTGATTTAATCCAGAAAATATTTCTTGGATTGCTTATTATTTCAATACTCTCAGGTTTCTGTTTTGTTATTCCAATTGGAGGAGGAGATATGCCAGTTGTAATATCATTACTAAATTCTCTATCTGGAATAGCTGCAGCCTTAGCAGGGATTTTATTAACAAATACAGCCTTAATTGTTGCGGGATGTTTGGTAGGAGCGTCTGGGTTAATTCTGACACTAATCATGGCTAAATCAATGAATAGAACGCTTTTTAATATTTTCTTTGTTGGTTATTCAGAGGGTACTTCAGGTACTTCTGATATTGAAGGAGAAATCAAGCCAATTAATGCAGAAGATTGTTATCTAATATTAGAAGCTGCTTCCACAGTACATATAGTGCCTGGATATGGAATGGCTGTAGCTCAAGCTCAACATGTGGTTAAGGAACTTGGTGACCTTCTAGAGCAGAATGGAGCTGAAGTTTCTTACGGCATACACCCTGTTGCTGGCCGTATGCCAGGACATATGAATGTTTTACTAGCTGAAGCAAACGTCCCATATGATAATTTGTTAGAGCCGAAAGATATAAATCCTAAAATGGAAAGTATCGATATAGTTCTTGTAATTGGTGCTAACGATGTTGTCAATCCAAGTGCAACTGAACAGCCAGGAAGTCCAATTTATGGCATGCCAATAATTGAAGTTCATAAAGCAAAAACTGTAATTATTTTAAAGAGATCAATGTCATCAGGTTTTGCGGGTGTTCAAAACCCATTATTCTTCAAAGAAAACTCTAGAATGTTATTCGGGGATGCTAAAGAATCTATCTCGAAATTAGTTTCAGAATTTAAAGAATAACAGCCATTTAAACTAATACCTGTGATAAAATATATCAGTGCAAGAGTTCGCTAAAGAAGTCCTTTCTGTTGACATAAAAGATGAGTTAAAAAAGTCGTATCTGGATTATGCGATGAGTGTAATTATTGGGCGCGCACTTCCTGATGCACGTGATGGAATGAAGCCTGTTCATAGAAGAATTCTTTTCGCAATGCATAAACTTTCAAATACCTACAACAAGCCCTATAAAAAATCTGCAAGAGTTGTGGGAGATGTTATCGGAAAGTATCATCCTCATGGCGATTCTGCTGTATATGATGCAATTGTGAGAATGACCCAGAACTTCTCTCTAAGATATCCGTTAATTGAGGGACAAGGAAACTTTGGAAGCATAGATGGAGATTCAGCTGCCGCAATGAGATATACAGAAATAAGGATGGAGAAAATTACAGATCAAATTCTCGCAGATATTGAAAAAGAAACAGTCACATATTCTCCTAACTATGATGGGACAGAAGATATTCCTGATGTTCTGCCAACAAGAATACCAAATTTGCTTATAAATGGTTCGTCTGGAATTGCAGTTGGAATGGCTACAAATATGCCACCACACAATTTAACTGAAGTAGTTGATGCATGCATACATATGCTTGATAACAAGGATGCCTCAATAGAAGACCTCATTAAAATTATTAAAGGACCTGATTTTCCACTTGGAGGAATTATTACGGGGATAGATGGTATTGAGCAAGCCTATCGCACAGGTCAGGGAAAAGTCTATGTTAGAGGAAAAACATCTTTTGAAACAATGAAAGGAGGCAAAGAAGCAATAATTATAACTGAAATCCCATTCATGGTTAACAAAGCAAGAATGCTGGAAAGAATTGCAGAACTTGTTAAGGAGAAAAAACTTGAAGGAATAAGTGAAATTCGAGATGAATCAGATAAAGATGGAATGAGAGTAGTGGTCGAGATAAAGAAAGGTGAGGTTCCTGAAGTCATACTTAATAATTTGATTAAAAATTCTCAACTTGAGCAGGTATTTGGTATAAATAACGTAGTTTTAGTTGATGGCAAGCCAAAGCTTTGTAACCTGCATGAGCTTCTACAAATTTTCTTAGACCATAGAAAAGAAGTTATCACAAACCGGTCGCTCTATGAACTTAGACAAGCCAAAGATAGAGGCCATGTACTCGAAGGCCTGATTGTTGCTATAGCAAATATAGATGAAGTTATTAATATTATTAAAACATCAGAAAACACCAAAGTGGCAGCTGATAGATTATGTGAGCAAAGCTGGTCTTCAAGCACAATTAAACCACTACTTGATAGAGTTGAAGATCCTGATATTTGCAAGCCTGAGGGCCTTGAAGAAGGTTTTGGTCTTAATGGAAAAAAATATAAATTATCGATTGTTCAGGCCAAAGCTATTCTTGAACTAAGGCTAAGCAGATTAACTGCACTTGAAACTGATAAATTAAATGAGGAATACGAAGAACTTGTTAAACAAATTAAAGAGCTTCAAGAAATACTTTCAAATGAGTCAAGATTGATTGAAGTTGTAAAAGAAGAACTTAATGAAGTTAAAGAAAACTTTGGGGATGAAAGACGTACAGAAATTGTTGAAAGACGATTAACAATTGACGATGCTGATTTGATACCTGAAGAGGAGAGGGTATTTACTATTTCAAATAATGGTTTTGTAAAGACACAGCAACTTGCAGAATATAGATCGCAAAGAAGGGGTGGTGTTGGGAAAACAGCCTCCGCATTGAGGGAGGAAGACTTTATTAAACAAGTTTTGGTCCTTAATACTCATGTTCAGGTTCTTTGCTTTACAACAAAAGGCAAAGTTCATTGGCTGGAAATTTATAAGCTTCCAGTAATGTCTAGAACTGCAAAAGGAAGGCCTATTTCTAATGTTCTTCCTCTTGAGGAAGATGAGAAAGTAACATCTTTTCTACCGGTAGACGAATATAAAGATGGACATTTTGTGCTGATGGCTACTCAAAAAGGAGTAGTAAAAAAGACTGCACTTAAGGCTTTTGAAAAACGATATGCACCTGGTCTTAGAGCAATAAATCTTGATGATGGAGACAAGTTGATAGGAACAATAATTACAAATGGTAATGATGAGGTTTGCTTAGCTTCAAAATCAGGTAAGGCAATACGCTTTAAAGAGACTGATGCCCGTCCGATGGGCAGGTCAACAAGAGGAGTTAAAGGAATGAATATATCCAAGGAGGATAAAGTCATTTCATTGATCAAGGTAAATCCAGAATCTCATCTACTTACTTTGAGTGAAAATGGTTACGGAAAAAGAACAAACATTTCAGAATTTAGTGGACAAAAGAGAGGTGGTAAGGGTGTGATTGCCTTGAATACTTCTGAAAGAAACGGAAAGATGGTTGCAGCAGTTCAAGTTCTTGATAGAGATGAGGTTATGCTCATAGGAAATAGAGGAACAATGATTAGAACTAAAGTCGATCAGATAAGCATTATAGGAAGAAATACCCAAGGAGTTAGGGTTGTTACAACAAGAGAAGGCGAGTCACTAGTTGATGCTGTAGGCTTTAAAGAAAGTCTTGATGAAGAGCAATAGGGTCCATAATTTCAGTGCTGGACCAGCACAACTGCCTCTAGAGGTGCTTGAAGAAGTAAGAGATGAGCTTACTAATTATCAAAATATAGGCTCCTCCATAATTGAGATTAGCCATAGAGACAAAACATTTGTTGATCTTGCAGAAGAAAGTGAAACTCATTTAAAAAAACTTCTACATCTCGATGACTCCTATGAGGTTATCTTTATGCAAGGAGGAGCAACTTTACAGTTTTCATTAATCCCAATTAATTTCATAAGGAAAAAAGGGAAAGGCAGTTATGCTGAGGTTGGATCTTGGTCTTCAAAAGCAATTAAGGAAGCAAGCAAGGTCTGTGATGTTGATATTTGTTTCACAGCAAAAGCTAATAATTTTACTGAAATTGCTGGACTAGATAAGTGGAAAATACATGATGATTCTCAATTAATCCATTATTGCAAAAATGAAACCATACAGGGAATAAACATTAAACAAGACCCTGATTTTGATTTGCCAGTATTTGTTGATATGAGTTCTTGTTTATTTTCTGAAAATATAAATTTTTCTAAATATGATTTTATATATGCATGTGCGCAAAAGAATTTTGGTGCCTCAGGGTTGACTTTAATAATTGCAAAAAAAGAACTTCTATCAAAAGCTAATCCAGATCTACCAAATATCTTGAATATAAAATCACACAGTGAAGCTAACTCTATGCTTAATACTCCAAATACGTTCTCATGGTATCTAGCTGGGAAGATGTTTAAATGGTATTTAGAGCAAGGAGGAATTATAGAAATGGAAAAAAGAGCATTGACCAAGTCTAAAATACTTTACAGTCTTATTGATGAAAGTAGCTTTTATCTAAATCCTGTAAATAAAGCTCAAAGATCAGATAATAATGTTGTTTTTACTATTCATGATAATTCTCTTGAAGAGAAATTCCTTAAAGAAGCAGAGGCAGCTGGACTCATGTATTTAAAAGGACATAGATCGGTAGGCGGTATGAGAGCAAGTATTTACAACTCAATGGAAAAATCATCAGTAGAGGAGCTAGCAATTTTCATGAAAGACTTTGAGCAAAAAAATGGATGACGAAAAGAAATTATATTTTTTAAGAGAAGAAATTGACACGATAGATTCTGAAATAATTACTTTGCTTGAATCTAGATTAAAACTTACAAATGAAGTGGGAAAGATCAAAGAAAAAATTAACAAAACGTTTCAAGATATAAAAAGAGAAGAGGATATTCTGGCAAGAATAGAATCAATGGAGACAAAGTATCCTAAAGAAGAATTAAAATCATTATTTCGACAGATAATGTCAACTTCACTAAGCAAACAGATTGAGAATGAATAATACCTTAATCATTGGCGGAGGTTTTATGGGCCATTCTCTTGCACTTGCTTTAAAAGTGGCAAATAAAGATTCTGCAATATCTGTCGTTGAGGTGGTTCAGGATCATAAAGCTCTTCTAGAAAAGTCAAATATCTATGATGTCGTTTATAACAAAATTGACCAAGTAAATTCCAAATTTCATCAGGTAATAATTTGCACAACTCCTGAAACAACTTCACAAATTCTTGATATGGTTCTGAAATTGTTTTGCCATAGTGAACTAATTACTGATATTTCCAGCTCTAAATCTTTTCTAAATGGAAAAAAACTCCCTGCTAATTTTGTTTCTTCTCATCCTATTTGTGGAAGCGAAAAAAAAGGACCTATAGAATCAAGAGCTGATCTATTCAATCAGCAGCCTTGTATTTTAATAAGGAATAACATGCAAAGTTTAGAGTTCTGCAGTTCATTCTGGAAATCATTAGGTATGAAAGTTTTTCAAATGGATTCTCAAGCACATGACAAGACGTTTTCCGATATTAGTCATCTTCCGCATATAATAGGAAGAGCTTTTTATTTATACATTCAAGAAAAAGAAATACCAGAGGATATTCTAGGAACGAGCGCAAAAGAGTTGCTTCGTTTAGGAAAAGCTAATGAAAATTTATGGGATGAAATATTCAAAGATAATGCAAGGAATCTTAAAGGCTCTATAGGTGGCTTTCAAAGTTATATAGAAAAAATAAAAAGAACTTTTGATATTTAGCTATGAACGCATTAATAAAAAAAGGGTCCAGTTTCAAAAGCTCGATTGTTTTGCCTCTTGATAAATCTATCGCTCAACGTGCTGCAATACTTAATATTGAAACAAATGACGGCATTGTTGGCGGTGATGTTATATCTACAAGGCAAGCATCAAAAAATGCTATAGCCAACGGAGAGGAGAACTTATATTTAGGCAATTCAGGAACAGGAATACGACTTTTAACAGGATACTTATCAGGGTTGGGCAGAAAATTCAACCTTAGCGGAGATATGTCCCTATCCAAAAGACCAATGGATAGAATTGCAGATCCATTGAATGAACTTGGCGCTAAAGTTAGTCTTAATAATGGAAAACCCCCAATCAAAATTCTTCCATCAAAATTAAAAAAGGAATTTTCATATCGTTTGCCAATTCCGAGTGCTCAACTTAAGAGCTCTCTACTGCTTGCTGCTTTGAATGGAAAAACAAAGATTGAAATTATTGAGCCAGAATTATCCAGGGATCATACCGAGAAAATGCTTAAGCATTTAGAGTGTGATATCAAGATTGAGTATAAAGACAGTTTAAGAAGAATCTATTTGAATGGGGAGGTTCCGATTAAAGAAAAGAGAGTTTTTATCCCTGGAGATTTTTCGGCAGCATCATTCTTTATTGCCCTAACGCTTCTATCTGAAAATTCGAGACTATTAATACCTGAAGTTGGTATAAACCCTTCACGAATCGCATTTTTTGATGTCTTGAAAGAAATGAATGCAGATATTTCTGTGGAAAACATTAAAGAGAAAAATAATGAGGCGTACGCAGACATTTTAGTTAACTCAAGCAAATTAAGAGGCAGAGTGATTGCAAAAGAAATTGTTCCAAATCTTATTGACGAAATTCCAATTCTTTCAATGCTTGCAGTTTTTGCAGAAGGCTCGACGTTTTTTGAGGGTCTAAGTGAGCTTAAAGTGAAGGAATCGGATAGATTAAAAGCAATCAGGAGTTTGTTAACTGAGATAAATGCAAAATTTGAAGCTAATCTTGATGATCTGACAATAAAAGGTTCTGGTAACAATTATTCATTTTCAAATGCAAAATTCAATTCTTTTAACGATCATAGGATTGCAATGTGTGGTGCGATTCTTTCTTCGAGGTCAATTGACGATATACAAATAAATAATGTGGATTCTATTGAGACATCCTTTCCAAATTTCTTTGAAAACTTATCAAGCTTAGGGTTTACAATAGATTTGTCATGATACCAATAGTTACAATTGATGGTCCCTCTGGATCTGGAAAAGGAACCCTTGCAAAAAAGCTATCGATCGATCTGAAGTGGAATTATCTTGATAGTGGTTTGTTATATAGGTGTTATGCATTTTTTCACAGGAAAAAAACTCAGAAAATTGATCGAGAACTTGCATCATTAAAATTTAATTTTAGTGATGAAATAGAACAGGTAATTTGGAATCAAACTGATATAACACTGGAGTTAAGAGGAAATGAAATTACTCTGCTGTCATCTGAATTATCTCAGCGTAAGGACGTACGGGAGGAGCTATACTTGATACAGAAATCATATCATAAGATGCCTGGCCTAATTGCTGAGGGCAGAGATATGTCATCTACAGTATTTCCAAATTCAAAAATTAAGATTTTCTTGACTGCATCTATTGATCAAAGAGTTCAAAGGCGTGCAAATCAGTTGAGAAATGCTGGACAAAAGGTTAATATCTCTGAACTTAAAAAAGAGATCGAGTTAAGAGATAGCAGAGATACTGAAAGAATTCATTCTCCGCTCTCAATTGTTGAGGGCGCAATAAAAATTGATAACACTAATGAGAGTGTCGAAACTACGATCAAAAGAGTAAAAAAACTTATAGATGAAAGATACTGATAACGTGCTAAAAGATCTTCTAGAAAAGAGCTTCCAGAAATTTGATCTGGTTCAAGGCTCTTTAGTTAAAGCTAATGTTTTACAAATTGGTAAAAAATGGGTGACGCTAGATATAGGTTTCAAATCTGATGGTTTGGTTCCAATAGAAGAGTTTCAAAATCATGCAAACAAAATACAAATCAAAGAGGGCGATGAAGTAGAAGTAATTTTAGATGCTTTAGATGATGGTTTTGGAGAAATAAGGTTATCAAGAGATAAAGCAAGGAAACAAGAAACCTGGGATATGCTTGAAAGCTCTCATCAAAATGGGGATTATGTAGAGGGGAAAGTTGTAAATAAAGTGAAAGGTGGATTCACGGTATTTGTGGATGTTGTAAAATCATTTCTACCTGGCTCCTTAATAGATCCTAAAGGAGGCAAAGACTATCCTGACTTAACTGGTCAAACCCTTGAATTCAAGGTAATGAAGTTTGATAAAAAAAGATCCAATGTCGTTCTATCAAGAAAAGCCGTACTTCAAGAACAAAACTCAGAAGAACGAGAAAGACTACTCAAAATTATTAAAGAGGGTAAAAAAATTGAAGGTACAATTAAAAACCTTACTGATTATGGAGCTTTTGTTGATCTGGGTGGACTAGATGGCCTGTTGCACATTACTGACCTTTCCTGGAAAAGAGTCATGCATCCTAAAGAAATTTTAAATGTTGGAGACAAGAAAGAATTTCTGGTTCTCTCTTTTGACGAGGATAAAATGAGGGTTTCTTTAGGACTTAAACAGCTGAGTGAAGACCCATGGAAAGATTTAGAAAGCAAGTATCATGTAGGTCAAGTTGTGGAAGGTGAAGTAGCTCTAACTACAGATTATGGATGTTTTGTAAAGCTTGATGACGACATAGAGGGTCTTGTTCATATTACTGATCTAGATTGGAAGAATAAAAATATCAATCCCTCTTCAATATTAAATAAGGGAGACAAGATCTCCGTAAAGATCATGGAGATTGACTTAGAAGAAAGAAAAGTTTCATTAAGTAGAAAGCATACCACTGAAAATCCTTGGAAAGTATTCGAGGATAAACACAATGCTGGTGATATCTTAGAGGGCCTCACAATTAAATCAGTAACTGATTTTGGAGTGTTTGTAGAACTAGATGGAGAAATTGATGGATTAATTCATCATTCTGAAATAAACGTGGGAGATGGTTCTATTGAAGAGCAATATAAAGCTGGTGATAAAGTAAATGTCTCAATAAGCGGGATGGATTCAGAAAGAGAAAGAATATCATTATCTTTAGTTTCCTAGCAAAAAAAATCAACATTAAATACAATTTCTTATATGTCAAATAAAAGACTAATTGTCGCTTTGGATACTAATAATCTCTCAAAAGCGAAAGAAATAGTTTCTCATCTAAACCCTGAACAATGCATGGTAAAAGTTGGGCTTGAATTATTTATATCTCAAAGGGAGAAAATTCTTGAATATCTAACATCTGAGAGCTTTGAAATATTTTTGGATTTAAAACTTCATGATATTCCAAATACTGTATCAAAAGCACTTAAGGCTATTCAAGAATTTAATATTTCAATGACTACCATTCATCTTAAGGGTGGAAAGGATATGATCAAAGCAGCAAGTGAGACAGCTGGCGACATACGCTTGCTTGGTGTGAGTATATTAACAAGCCTTTCAGAAAATGAGATTGAGTTAACTTATGGAATTCCTTTTTCAAACTTATTTCAAAGACTTTTGGGTATTGCTCAAGAATCGAAAATTGATGGATTAGTTTGTAGCTCGCATGAGCTTGAGTATTTAAAGGAGTTTAAGGGAATTAAGGTTGTGCCTGGAATTAGAAATCAAGTTTTAGATGATGATCAAAAAAGAGTAATGAGCTCATCAGAGGCATATGCATTAGGAGCAGATTATATTGTTGTCGGCAGACCAATAACTGATGCTTCGGATATTCAAAGAAAAATTATGGAATACTCATGAATAATGAATTAAATTTTGAGAAGAATAACTATATGGACAGAGAGAATTCTATTGAATATATCAGGAAAATCCATGGAATTAATTTTGATCTCAGCAATCATAAAATTCCCAAAAAATTTCACGAGGATTTTGAAAAGCTGGCACAAGAAAATAGAATTTTTGAAAAATTTCAAGGTATCTATAATGGAGAGAAAGCCAACAGAACAGAGAATAAATCGGTAACTCATTTTGAGTACAGAAAAAAGAATCCACATAAAAAATTTAAAGATGAGATTGATTTCATGCTACAAAAAGCTGATCAAATTTCTAAAAAATCCTTTGATAAAATAATTTTCTTTGGAATAGGAGGATCTCAGTTAGGACCATTGCTTCTTGGAGAGGCACTGATTTCTAATTTTCATGAAAAAGTTGTTATGATTACAGGGAGTGATCCAGAAGAATTTTCAGAAAAAACTTCCTACTTAAATTTAGAAAAATGTATTTTTTTAGTTGCATCTAAGTCATTTTCAACAATGGAGACTATAAATTCCTTTGAGGCAGTAACTAATAAAAATTTTCATAAATCTACTTATGCAATAACATCAAATGTTGATGGAGCTCTGGAGTATGGTATTCCCCAAGAGAACATCATTCCCTTTGATCAATCAACAGGAGGAAGGTTTTCGTGTTGGTCACCAATATCAATGCTTTTAGCTATTCTAGAGGGTGAAGAAAAGTATAAATCATTTCTTGAAGGAGGCATGAAAGCAGATCATGACCTGCTTGAAAATAAAACTATGAGCCCAAGCTTTATGTTGTCTTGTCAGGACATCTATAACAATAATATTTTAAAAAATCAGACGACATTGATTTTAAATTATGATTGGAAATTAAGAAGTTTTTCAAAGTATGCTCAGCAGCTTGAAATGGAATCAAATGGAAAATCAATTGATCAAAATAATGAAGCTATAAATATTGATACTTGTCCCATTATTTGGGGGGGATATGGCCCAGAATCTCAACATTCCTTTTATCAAATGGTTTATCAAGGGACGAAGGATTTTAACATAAACATAATTGCGTCCTTATCAGAATCTCTTAACTTTTATCAGTTCAAAGGACAGACCGAATCTCTTATAGCTGGATCGGAAAAGGAAATAGATAGGTATAAGATAACAAATTATAGAACACCAACATTAATAACCATTGAAGAAATTTCTCCACTGTCTATTGGAGTTTTAATGGCCTCATGGGAAAATAAGGCAATTCTTAACAGTTTATTTTGGAATATAAATGCTTTTGATCAGTGGGGAGTTGAGCTAGGAAAGTTAAACACACAGAAATATTTCCAGTGATCAAAAATATTTCAGAAAAAGTAAAATCTTTTCCAGAGACCCCAGGTGTTTACAGATTTTTTGGTAATAAAAAAATCCTTTACATTGGTAAGGCAAAAAATCTTAGAAAAAGGGTTCAAAGTTATTTCCGGAGTTCTATAAAAGAATATAAAACTAATAAACTGGTTGAAAGAATAGAAGATATTGATTTTTTAACAACTAACAATGAAACCGAAGCACTTCTATTAGAACAGAACTTAATAAAATCAAATCAACCTCAATTTAATATTTTGCTTAGGGACGATAAATCATTCCCATATATAAAAATTGATGAAAAGCATGATTTTCCATCAATTACTTTCAAACGAACAACAAAAGCAGAAAAAAATCTATTTGGCCCATTCATAAGTGCAAAAGGCACAAGAACTGCAATTACAGAGCTACAAAAGATTTTAAAACTAAGAACATGTAATGACGTTTTTTTTGCCAACAGATCAAGACCCTGTCTTCAATATCAAATAAAAAAATGCTCAGCACCTTGTGTTGGATTCATTTCTAAAACAGATTATAAAAAGGATATAGAAACTTCTAAATCAATCCTTAAAGGCAATTTTAAACAAATACTAGCTCATCTTGATGATGAAATGAGGCATTTATCTGATAAAGAGGAATTTGAAAAAGCTGGTGAAGTAAAAAATAAAATTAGAATTCTTAAACGAGTTGAAGAGTCTCAAATTATTTTTTCTGGAGGCGAGCAAACCAAAGTGGTTGCTATGGCAGCTTTTGGCATTGATGTTTGTTTCGTAGTTATTGATATTGAAAGAAATTCGTTTACCAATATACGAAGATTTTCCTTTAAAAATAAAATTGCAAAGTCAGATTCTGCCTTGATGGAAGAATTCATAAGCAGGCTGGTTCTGGCGAATCCACAGATAAAAGAAATTGTATGCTCAGACGAAAGTTTCCACTCCCCATTTTTTCCAAATATCAACTTTACGTTTCCAACTCATGGCAAAAAGAAGAATTGGATTGAGATGGCTAACAGGAATGCAAGAAACTTATTGAGCCTACGGTTACAAAGATCAGATAAGTACTCCCATTCAGTAGATTATTTACAGAAAAACTTTGGTATTAATAAAGAAAGTCTATCAATAGTTGGTTTTGATGTTAGTGGAGGAGTTGGAGACATTCAAACTGTTTCATGTGTTTATTTTAATTCTGATGGTCCTGTAAAATCAAAATATAGGTTTTACCATGTTCCCTTGAAGGATTCAAAATCTGACCTATCAGCACTGTTATTTGGGGTTAGAAAGTATTTGCAAAACAACTTTGATATAAGTCTAGTCTTGATTGATGGCGGCTTAAATCATCTTAAGTTTATCGAAAGTGCCCTCCAAAAAAAGGAGTGCAAATTTGCATCAATTGGAAAAGGGGAAAAAAGAAAATATGGTATAGAAAACTTATTCTACGGAGAAAATAAAGTTGAATTTAGAAAGGACGATTCAATGTCAAAGATTTTTTTAGACGTTAGAGATGAAGCCCATAGATTTGCAATCAAAAACTTTCGTTCGACTAAAAGAAAGAATTTAACGCAACATTTTTTACAAGATATTCCAGGCATTGGGCCAAAAACAATAAGCAAGATCTACAAAGAGTATCAGTCCCTTGAAGAGCTTTCAAAAGAAAGCAATAGCAGTGCATCTAAAAAGTTAAATTTAAACGGGGCAAAGGTAAAAAAGATTCAAGATTGTCTAAAGGATATGTATAATTAGCTTATGTATTCCAAATTTCATCTCGCATTTAAAGTTCCGTGTATCAGTGAGGCAAAAAAATTCTATTGTGGTGTTTTAGGGTGTGATGAAGGAAGGTCTGAATCTGGCTGGACAGATATAAATTTTTTTGGAAATGAACTAACTTTGCATGAATTTCCAGAACTTAAAAATTCTAAATTAGGAATTACTAAAATTGTAGATATGTGTGATATCCCTGTCCCTCATTTTGGTGTTCATCTAGAACAGCAAACATTTGATAAGTTAAAGGAGAGAGTTCAAGAAAAACATGTAAAGGTATTACTTAAACCCTTTGTCAGATTTAAGGGAAGGCCGCCTGAGCAAGAAACAATGTTTCTGTGTGATCCTTTCGACAACATAATTGAGTTAAAGACTATGAGAAATCCAGAAACTCTTTGGGATAAAAAATCTTGATAAAATCTTGTAATCATTTAATATCTGCATTCTATGACAATTAAATTTCAATCCCCATTGTGCTGATCATGCACATCTATAATCATTTAAACTAATTTGAGACCACAAAGAAGAAGGCCTCCTCAGGCTCCAATCAACCAATTCATGAAAGCTGAGAAGCTTACGGTAATATCTGAAACTGGAGAAAAGCTTGGGAATTATTCTAAATCCGATGCCGTTGATCTTGCTAAGGAAAGAGGTTTGGATATTTTACAAATTACTTTTGATAAAGAGCCTTGTGTTGCAAAAATTATTGATTATGGAAAATATAAATTTGATCAAAAGAAGAAACAATCGCTCGCCAAAAAAAATCAAAAGAGGTTAGAGCAGAAAGAAATCAAAATGCGTCCAAATATCGACAGGGGTGATATAAATGTAAAGCTCAAAAAAATCGTGGCATTCATTGAAAGAAAAGCAAATGTAAAGATTTCTATAACTTTTAGGGGGAGAGAGCTTGGAAATACAAGTTTTGGCAAAACATTACTTGACAGCATCATTAAAGAAACCGAAGATATTGCATCTGTATTAGTGGAGCCAAAATTTGAAAACAGAACATATAGTGCTTTATTAGCTCCAAAAAAAATAAAATGAGTAAATTAAAAAACCACTCTGGTGCAAAAAAGAGGTTCAAATCAACTGGCACAGGGCTCAAAATGAGATCAGCCGGGAGAAACCATATTTTGTCAAAGCATAAAACAAAAAAGAAAAGACATTTGAGAGGTCTTTCAAATCTTGAAGGTGCAAATTTAAAAGTGGTGAAGAAATTATTGGAGGCCTAAATGCCAAGGACTACTAAAGGAAACTTAGCTGCAAAAAAACATAAAGCTGTAATTGAAAGAACAAAAGGCCATTACGGGGCAAGATCAAGACTATTTAAAACAGCTAAACAGTCTCTAATTAAATCTCTCCAGTACGCTTATAGAGATAGAAAAAATAGAAAAAGAGATTTTCGAAGATTATGGATTACAAGAATAAATGCCGAAGTAAGGAATTTAGGTTACTCATACTCAAAATTCATTTTTGGCTTAAATCAAAAGGGCATAAAACTTGACAGAAAGATGTTGTCAGAGTTAGCTATACAGGATAAAGCAACTTTTGAGAAAGTTGTCAAAACTGCTATAGATTAAATGTCATCAAAAGAAATTTATTTACCCTCAAAAAATAAAGAACTTGGATCAATACATCCAATTAATAAGGTGAAATTCTCTTTAGAAAAACTTCTATGTTCTTTTGGGTTTGAGATTGCCGAGGGTCCAGAAATTGAGAGTGAAAAGTATAATTTTGATATGCTAAATATTCCCTCTACACATCCAGCTAGGGAGATGCATGACACTTTTTACGTGAACAATAAGAAGAGTGTTCTACGGACACATACCTCACCAGTTCAAGTCAGATGCATGCTCTCAAACAAAATGCCAATTGCTTTTATTTCTCCTGGAAAAGTATACAGAAAAGATGATGATTCAACTCACCTGCCAATGTTCCATCAGATTGAAGGGATATATGTAGATGAGAACGTAAATTTTGCTCATCTCAAAGACCTTATATATAAAATATGCTTTTCACTATTTGGCGATAAAATTAAATTGCGCTTTAGACCATCATTTTTTCCATTTACAGAACCTTCTGCTGAAGTCGACATACTTTTTGGTGATAAATGGCTAGAAATTCTTGGTTGTGGCATTGTGAATCCAAAGGTGCTTAAAAATTGTTCGATAGATACAAAAAAATATTCAGGATTAGCATTTGGTTTAGGAATTGAGCGGATTGCAATGCTTAAATATGGAGTTAAGGACATTAGAGACTTTTATAAATCAAACTTAGACTTTTTGAGACAATTCAAATGAAATTAGCTTATTCACATCTAATGAGGCTTCTAAAAGGCAATCCCTCCAAAAAAGAAATATCTGATTTGCTATTTCAACTTGGCCACGAACATGAACTAGAAAATAATATTTTTGACCTAGAAATAACTCCAAATAGAGGAGACTGTTTATCCTTAAATGGAATTGCAAGGGATCTAAACTTTTTTTACCCCATGAAAAGTAATACAAAAGTTTATTCAGGCAACCTTAAAAAATTTAATCCTAAACTCAAAAATGAATCAGAGGAGATATGCCCAAATATTTCATTCCTCGAGATAGAAATAACTGGAAAAGTAAAGAAATATAAAGATTATCTGGAAAATTACTTTAAAGATTTAGGAATAAACAAAAACAATTTTTTTACTGATATTTCTAACTACCTGGCTTATGAGACTGGACAGCCAACACATTGCTTTGATGCAACAAAAATGGATGGTACTTTCAAACTTGAAAAAAGAAAGAAAAATGAAAATTTCAAAACTCTTTTAGATGATGAAATTGAGCTGAAAGGGCAAAATCTTGTTTTTACCCTTGATAATAAAACCATTAGCTTGGCTGGTGTAATGGGTGGAAAAAGTACTAGTTGCACCAATTCTACAACTAAAGTTTGGGTTGAGTGTGCCTATTTCAAACCTGAAGAGATACTAGGAAAAGCAAGAAAATACAATCTAAATTCAGAAGCTGCGTATAAGTTTGAAAGGGGTGTTGATTTTATGTGCCAAGAAATGGTCCTTAGGAGATTCATAGCTATTGTTGGTGAGCATGCTGAAATTAAATCAATGGCAATAAATCAAAACCTCAAGAAAAAAGTGAGACACAAACTTAATTACTCATCAAAAAAGATCAATGAAATCATTGGAGATGAAGTCAAAGAAAATAAGCAAGTAAAGATTCTCAAAGCTCTAGGGTTTGAGAAAGAAAAAAATTCTATAGTAATCCCTAGCCACAGATCTGATATTGATCAAGCAAATGATTTAGCAGAGGAGATTACCAGAGTCATAGGGTATAACAATATAGTACCAAAGCCACTAAAGCTTCCTGTACATGTTAAATCTATGGAACATTCTTTTGAAGAGTCATGTAGAGATTTTCTTGTAAACCTTGGATTCTTTGAGGTAATTAACTTCCCTTTTAATGATACAGATAATGAAGAGGCAAATATTATTGATAACCCATTAGATAAACAGAGATCAAAGATTAGGGTTTGCATTACAAAATCATTGGCAGCTAATGTGGTTTACAACCAAAATAGGCAGAAAGACTCAATAAAATTGTTTGAAATATCTGACGTATACACAAAAACTGAAAGAGAAAGATCAATTGGTGTAATTGTAAATGGACGCGAGGGTAAAAATTATAATGAATTTAGCTCAAAATTAGACTATTCATACTTAAAGGGGACTCTTATAACAATGCTTAGTGAGCTACTTAAAACAAAAATAGATTTTATTGCAGAGACAAGAGAAAATTATGATTTTGTCGAAGCAGTAAGCCTTAATGGGCTAAAGATTGGCGCTATAGGAAAATTATCAAATAATTTTGTTAATTCAAAATCAAAGTCGTCCGTATACAGCTTTGAAATAGACATAACAAATATTGAACTTCCTGCAGTTACATCAAAACCAGTCTCTGAATATCCTGCAATCTATAGAGATCTTTCATTCTCAATAGATACCCTTGAACTAATTGATAGTCTAAATAAAAAAATAGAGAAGGTATCTTTTGAATCCTCGATATTGAAGGAGTTATTTGTTTTTGACTTTTTTGAAAATAAGAAAATGAATATCTTAAAAGTGGGTTATCGTTTTAAATTTCAATCAGATAAAAAAAGCCTAACAGATAAGGAAGTTGACAAAGTAATGGATAAGATAATTAAAATTTCTATGTCCACTAATGGAATAAAAATCGAAGGATTATAAAATGAAAATCTCTGTGGTAAGTGGAGGATTTGACCCTATTCATTCTGGCCATATTAACTATATTTCGGCAGCTAAAAAGATGGGTGACCTTCTAATTGTTATGCTCAACAGTGATGAGTGGCTGAAAGATAAGAAAGGTAAGCCTTTCATGCCTTTTTCTGAGAGAAAACAAATACTTGAGAACATTAAAGATGTTGACAAAGTTATTGGATTTAAGGATGACAAGGTGGGAAGCTGCATAAATGGATTAGAGTTAATTAAATCAGAATATCCAAATGACACTATAATTTTTTGCAATGGTGGTGATAGGAAAAAAGATAATATTCCTGAAATGCAGGTCCAAGGAATTAAATTTGAATTTGGGGTTGGAGGCAATAATAAGGATAATTCAAGTAGCTGGATATTAAAGGATTGGAAATATGAATCAGAGGAGAGAGTTTGGGGGAATTTCTACACTTTATTCTCTGATTCTCGTGTAAAGTTAAAGGAATTGACAATTCTTCCAAGCAAGGGAATGAGTATGCAAAGACACACATTAAGGGATGAAATATGGTTTATTTCATCTGGTAGGTGTAAGGTAAATTTTTCAAAAAACTCCCCTGAAGATTTTAATGAAATTTTATTGAAAAAAGACGATATTTTTTCTGTTAAACGCTCAGAGTGGCACCAAATTTTTAATCCATACGAAGAGGAGTGCAAAATTCTTGAAATTCAATATGGTGAAAAGACCTCAGAAGACGATATTGAAAGGTACAAGTACTTTTCAAATGATGATTTAAAATAAACAACATGGATACCTTAATTCTTGGGAATGGCAACAGGGCAAGAAATTCACTTATTCCTGCGCTAAAAGAAATTGAGGGAGAAATTTTTATTCATGGAAGAGATTCAGAAAAAGTTGAGGCATTTTGCAAAGCAACAGGATGCTCACATCTCTCAAGCTTAAGGAATTTGCCGAAAAGTATTTCTAGATTATGTATAGCAATTCCCTCCAATGAAGCTTACGAATATTTATTGAGAATTGATGATAAGTTTTCAAAAAATATTGTTTTATTCTTAGATACGCCTTTCTTTGGAGCATTTAAAAATGTGAAATTACTAAAATTGCAAAATAAATTTAAAAAAACACTTGTTACTGAGGATTGGATCAGTAAGCCGGCCTTCTCCATTGTCAAAAAAATTGCCCAAGATGAAAACTTGGGTGATTTAAATGAGATTACTTTTCAAAATTCAGGTTTTTCGTATCATTCCTTAGCCATATCAAGAAAAATTTATCGAAGAGCTTTATCTTTTGGTTATAAAAAAGGAAATAATTATTTTTTTAACTTCAGCGGCAAGAAAATGAGGATTATCAATCCAAAAGACTATGATAACTGCTCTACAATTTTTAAATTTCAGAGGGGTGTAGTTAAAGATATATCTGGTGGCTATGAAACACCTAAAAAGGGTGAATTCATTGTCCAGAGAACTTTAGAAGAAAAAAAAATAACTTATAAATATTCAACTATTGAAGCTAGGGATATAGAAATCCAAAGTATTGCTCATTCTATAAAAACAGAGCTAAATCACTATGAAAACATTGAAAAAATTCTATCTTTGAAAATAAAGTTTGTTAATCAAGAGGAAGATTATTCATTTATTGACGGGGCATACGATAGTCTGGTTTTTGCAATTCTTAATCGACTTAATATTTTCTTTGACATTTGTTTTAATAAAACTTCAGTAGCTCTAAAGTTACTAAAATCTTATGGCAAATCTAAATAGGTTTATTAACAAAGACAAGTATTTAAAATTTTGTGAATTGCATAAATTAGAAGAATTTTATGCAGTAGTTGGCTCAAGTTTTGCTGCGTTGTCACTGGTAGAGGGTCTGAGATCAAAAAATATAGTAGTTTTTGAAAAAGGCAGTGATTTTAATCCATTGCTGCTCAGAGGTCTTAGGATTAAAAATAATGGAACATTTTCATTGAAAGAAAATTCAATTGAGGAATCAGTAGGAGGTGCTTCAAATACATGGACTGGAAGGCTTTCAGAAATGAATCATCAGGAGTTTTGTGGAAAAAACAAAGAGGCTTCAAAAATTTTTTATGATTTAAGTACTAAATACTATAAAAAATCATGGGAGTTTTTTGGTTTTAAAAAATTTATACAAGCTGAGAAAAATATAACTGATTTTAAAGAGAGAGTGCTGCCTGAACAAAAAAAACCTCTAAGAGCAGAAAAACTTTTAAAAAAGCATAATATTCAAATCTTTATTGAATCAAAAATAACTGCTGTTGGAGAAGATAAAATTGGATCTTTTTTACTTGTTGAGTTCTCTAATGCCTTTCAAGAGAAAATCTATTTCAAAAAAATAATCCTTGCTAATGGAGGCTTGCACTCATCCCTTTTGTTAAAGAAGTCATTTGAAAAAGGTTTTCTTAAAAGCGATAAATCTAAAATCATCTCAAAAAACTATATGAATCATCCTAAAATTACGTTCAATAATTTTTTTACTTCAATCCCATCTTTCTCACCCTTTGTTTTAAGAGATAAAAATGATTCAAATTTTTATGGTTATAGTCTTTCAGATGATCTTCAAAAAAAATATGGCCTAAAGAATACTTATTTTACATTTCATCCTGTTTCAAAAGATGAGAATACGAAAGAATTTATTTGTGCGGCTAATATTTACTTTAATAAATTTAATGCCTTAAAGATTTTTGCAAAGTATTTAAAAGATTATGGATTTAATTTTTTTTCAATTTTAAAAATAATCTTTCATATTGGATGTAGGGTAGGTTTATTTAAAGATAAGATAAAAAATTACCATCTTGAATATTTTTGTGAAATGGCTCCAAATGTTAAAAATAAAATATTTGTTGATAGAGGCTCATTGAATAGTGAAGTAAACTTTTCTGAAAAGGATTACATTAATCTAGAGATCCTTCACCAAAAACTTGTTTCTAAATTATCAGATAATGTAGCTGATCAATATAAGATTATTAATTTTAGGGATAAAGTTTATCAAGATTCTAGTCATCACATTGGAGGCATACCAATGTCAGAGAATCTAGATGACAGTGTAATCGATAAAAATTTGAGGGTTTTAGATTCAAAGAGCATTTTCTTGTGTAGTTCATCTGTATTCCAGTATTCAGGCAGCTCAAATCCGACCCTTACAATAGTAGCACTAGGATTACGACTTGCCGACCACCTCAAAAGAATCAATTGACACCAATAATTGATCTTAAGCACTTATAAGGTTAATATATTTACATAAATTGCCGATTTGTAACGCTTGCAGGCATAAACTGCTAAATAGTTAACCCCTCCAAGCATTCGGCTAGGAGAAAATAATGACTAAATCAAAAAATCCAGAGACGATTTCACTTCATGCTGGATGGAGAAAAGACGAATCCACTAATTCGGTTGCTGTGCCTATTCATGCAACATCTAGTTATCAATTTGATGATGCTGATCATGCGGCCAACTTGTTTGCGCTTTCTGAGTTAGGAAATATTTATTCAAGAATAATGAACCCTACAAATGCAGTTCTGGAAGAAAGAGTAGCTGCTTTGGAAGGCGGTGTTGGTGCTTTAGCATTAGCATCTGGCCAAGCTGCTTCTGCGTATGCAATTCAAAATATTTGCGAAGCAGGAGATAATTTTGTGGCATCTTCACATCTATACGGAGGAACTTATAATCAATTCAAGAATCCTCTAAAAGATATGGGTATTGAGGTAAGATTTGTTGATCCTGCAGACCCAGAGAATTTTTTAAAGGCTACAGACGATAGAACCAGAGCTTACTATGGAGAGGTTCTTCCTAACCCCAGTTTTGAAGTTTTCCCCCTAAAAGAGGTTGCTGATTTAGGAAAGCCATTAGGTATACCTCTTATAGTTGATAATACTGCTGCTCCAGTGATTTGTAAGCCTTTTGATCATGGTGCAAGTGTATTACTTCATTCAACTACAAAGTATATTGGTGGTCATGGCAATTCAATTGGAGGAATTCTCGTTGATAGTGGAAATTTTGAGTGGGAGAAATTTCCTGAAAGACAGCCTAAATTAAATACACCAGACCCATCATATGCAGGGGCTGTTTGGACAGAAGCAGTGAAGCCATTAGGACCAATTGCCTACATCCTCAAAGCTAGAGTTACACTCCTTAGAGACATGGGTGCTGCAATGAGCCCATTCAATGCGTTTATGTTTTTAACAGGCATGGAAACCTTGCCTCTAAGAATGAGAGAGCACTCAAAAAACGCAGAAAAAGTTGCTGATTTCTTAAAGAATCACAAAAAGGTAGAAAAAGTAATTTATCCCTCAGAAGTTGCAGTTGACAGAGCAAAGAAATATTTAAATGGTGGCAATGGTGGTCTTATGGGCTTTGAAATTGTCGGAGGCAGAGATGCTGGAAAGAAATTTATAAATGCTTTAGAGCTTCTTTATCATGTCGCTAATATTGGAGACTCAAAATCGTTAGCAATTCATCCTGCAAGTACAACGCATAGTCAGTTATCTGAAGATGAGCTATCTGACGCCGGAGTAACTCCAGGATTTGTAAGATTATCAATCGGCATTGAGCATGTCGATGATATCATTGCAGATATTGAACAAGCGTTAGAAAAGGCTTAAAAGATAAGATCTTTTTGATGAATCATCAAAGAGAGATCTTTTCAAGTTCCCAGCCTTTAATTCTAGAGTCGGGAACGGCTCTAGAATCTTTTGATTTAATTTATGATACATACGGCTGCCTTAATGAAGCCCAAGACAACGTTATTTTGATTTTTCATGCTTTCTCTGGAAGTCATCACGCTGCTGGAAAACTAGATGATGATCAAAATAGAGGCTGGTGGGACAGCTTTATAGGTCCGAATAAGGTATTCGATACTAATAAAAATTACATTATCTGCATAAACAACATTGGAAGCTGTTTTGGAAGTACTGGCCCGTCAAGTCCAAATGAATTAACAAATACACCTTATGGAGAAAACTTTCCAGAAATATCTGTTAAAGATTGGAACCAAGCAATTTTTTGTCTTTTATGTTCTTTAAAAATAAATACTATAAGCGTTGCAGTTGGATCAAGTTTAGGGGGGATGCAGGTAATGGATTTAATATCAAAAAAAGATGTTGATGTTAAAAAAGGAATAATAATTGGAGCAACACATAAACCAAGACAATTAAATATTTTATTGAATCATGTTCAAAGGTCGATTTTAAAATTGACCGATAGCTCTGATGCCTTAAAAGTGGCAAGGATGCTATCGCATGTAAGCTATATTTCAAACGACTTTTTACAAGACAGATTCCAATATAATATCGAAGGTTTAGAAACAAAAATTTCAGATGACATTGTATATGAATCTGAGAACTATCTTTCATATCACGGTGAAAAATTTGTTAAGAGATTTAACAAAGATTCATTTGTCCTAATGACAAAGGCAATGGATAGTTTTTATTTTGATGAGTCAAAAATAGATAATATTTCAAGTAAAGTTTTATTGATAAGTTTTGATGATGATCTGCTATTTCCTGCTAAGGATATGGTAGAATTTCACAAACTTTTAAAGTTGAAAGGAGTTAATTCTAAACATAAAAACCTAAAGGGTATTAGAGGACACGATAGTTTTTTGTATTTAACGAAAGAATACAAGGATGAACTAGAAAAATTTATAAATAGTTAGGAGAAATAATGTCGTATATTTTTACATCAGAATCTGTAGGAGAGGGCCATCCAGATAAAGTATGTGATCAAGTTTCAGATGCTGTTTTAGACGCTTGCTTGGAACAAGATAAAAATTCAAGAGTTGCATGTGAAACCATGGTAAAAGATAACAATCTTTTTCTTGCAGGAGAAATATCAACACTCGCTGAGGTAGACTTTGAATCCGTTGCTAGAAGAGTAGTCAATCAAATTGGTTATGATGATGATGAGCTTGGGTTCAATGGGAATACTCTAAATTTTTTTAATTTTCTTTCTAAGCAATCTCCTGATATTGCTCAAGGGGTAGATGAGGGAACAGGCATTGATAAAGAGCAAGGAGCAGGCGACCAGGGTCTTATGTTTGGTTATGCATGTAAAGAAACAGATGTATTGATGCCATTACCAATTCACTTGTCGCATCTATTGGTCAAGAAACAAGCAGACCTTAGAAATTCAGGTACATCTTGGTTAAGACCAGATGTTAAGTCACAAGTATCAGTTGAATACGATGAAAATTTTAAGGCTAAAAGAATTGATTCTGTTGTAATTTCAACTCAACATTCACCAGATATTTCTCAGGAAGAAATAAGAGAATTTGTAATATCCAATATTATTAAGACAACACTTCCAAAAGAATTGATCGATTCAAACACAAATTTCTTTGTTAACCCAACCGGAGCATTCGTGATTGGAGGACCTGTGGGCGATTGTGGGTTGACCGGCAGAAAAATAATTGTAGATACTTATGGAGGCATGGCAAGACACGGTGGTGGAGCTTTTTCAGGCAAAGATCCTTCTAAAGTAGACCGTTCTGCTGCATATGCTGCAAGACATATAGCTAAAAGTATTGTGGCAGCAGGTTTATGTGATTATTGTGAAATTCAGGTTGCTTATGCCATTGGAGTTTCAAAACCTGTTTCTGTTTATGTTAATACCTTTGAGTCAGAAAAAATTCCAGTTGCAGAGATAAATAAAATAATTGATAAAAATTTTGATTTAACACCAAAAGGCCTCATAAATGACTTAGAATTACTTTCTCCAATATACCAGCCAACGGCATCGTATGGTCATTTTGGAAGAAACGAAGATTCATTTACATGGGAAAAAGTTAAAAAACTATGAGCGATTATAAAGTCAAAGATATAAATTTAGCTGAATTTGGAAGGCAAGAAATCCTTCTTGCACAAGATGAAATGCCATCTTTAATGCAGTTAAGAGAGAGATATAGATCAGAACAACCTTTAAAAGGTGCAAGAATTGTTGGATGTATTCATATGACCATTCAAACTGCTGTCCTAGTTGAAACACTTATTGATCTAGGTGCAGAAGTGAGATGGTCTTCATGTAATATTTTTTCAACACAAGACCATGCTGCTGCAGCACTTGCTGATCAAGGAATACCAGTGTTTGCATGGAAGGGTGAGACTGAAGAAGAATATGAATGGTGCTTGGAGCAAACAATCTGCAAAGATGGAAAGCCTTGGGATGCAAATATGATTCTTGACGATGGCGGGGATTTGACTGCCAAGATTCATAATGAGTATCCAAATATGTTAGAGAAGATACATGGGGTTTCTGAGGAAACTACAACGGGGGTTCATAGGCTCAAAGAGATGCTATCTTCAGGAACCTTGAGAGTGCCTGCCATAAATGTAAATGATTCAATTACAAAATCAAAGAACGATAATAAGTATGGTTGCAGACATAGTCTAGATGATGCTATCAAGAGGGCAACTGATATGCTTTTATCTGGAAAAAAAGCTCTAGTTATAGGTTATGGAGATGTTGGTAAAGGTTCAGCCGATAGCCTGAAACAGCAAAAGATGATTGTTGATGTTACGGAAGTGGATCCTATTTGTGCAATGCAGGCTTGTTTTGATGGTTATGAGGTAGTCTCAGCATATAAAGAGGGAGTTGTTACTGAAGATGGTAAAAATGTAAATGGTGATTTGCTTAAAAGATACGATTTAGTTGTTACAACAACTGGAAATGTTAATGTTTTAGATAAATATGTTCTTGATGAGCTTAAGTCTTCATGTGTCGTGTGTAATATTGGTCATTTTGACAATGAGATTGACGTAGAATACCTAAAAAAATATGAATGGCTTGAAATTAAGCCTGGAGTTCACAAAATAATTAGAGGTGAGAATGATTACCTGTTACTTTTAGCTGAAGGTCGATTAGTTAATTTAGCTGTTGCTACCGGACATCCAAGTAGAGTAATGGATGGATCTTTCTGCAATCAAGTTCTGGCTCAAATTCATCTTTTCAAGGAAAAATTTGCTGATCTAGATCCAGATAAAAAGAATGAAAGTTTATATGTTAAAGTCCTTCCGAAGAAATTAGACGAGGAGGTAGCTGAATTGATGGTTAAAGGATTTGGTGGCACAATGACTAAATTAACAAATGAACAGGCTGATTACATTGGGGTCGATAAAGATGGCCCATTTAAAGAAGATAGCTACTCTTACTAAGTACGGGGTATTTTATTAAATTTGATTCTTTCAGAGGATTCTTTTGGGGTTTTGTAAAATCCTCAAAGATCTCACTTTTCGTCGTATTTTTTTTGATGTCATTATCTGCGTTGCTTCAAGCAACGACTGTGTTTGGGATAATACCCATTGTTGACTTTGTATCTCAGACTGACAGGGAAGATTTAAGTGCAGTAAGCAGGGTAATATTTGATTTTATCACCTCAATAGGTTTTTCCGTTTCCATGATAACTTTAGGAGCTACACTCGTTGTAGTCATTCTTTTAAGAGTTTTAATAAATTTCTTAGAAAATTATTTTAGATTCAAAACTATTTATGATTATTTAAAAATATTTTCCGTCGATTTCTTTTCTGTAGTGGTAAGAGCAAAGATTCCTTCATTTGAAAAAAATAGCTATGGAAAGCTTTCCAATACCTTAACAAATGAAACTCAAAAAATGAGTGCAGGTATGGATGCTTTGATGAAAGTAGTTTTTTCATTTGTAACTGTTGTAGCCTTTGCATCAACAATGTTTGTAATATCTCCAGCATTATCTATCCTTATGGCGGCTTTAGGGTTGCTATTATTTTTTCCAATAACCTGGTTAGCCAATAGTTTAAAAACTTATTATCAAAAGAAATATGTAAATAATCTGAATTTTCTTGGTGACAATACATATAACATTTTGTCGAATATAAAACTTGTTAAGGGCTTTGGTAATGAGGAGAGATCGATTAAAAATCTTGATGGTAATATTTCAGGGTTACGTGACTCAATATTTAGATCCTCTTTGACATCGTCTGTTAATGCGACACTCACCGAGCCATTAATTTTTATAATTATTGTTGTAATCGCTTATTATTCACAAAATTACCTTGATCTTGGTATTCCCCTTCTTGTAGCATTCATGTTTTCAGCAAATCGTCTTGGATTATTTTTAAACATCTTTTTTACATCTTTAAATCAATATTATGGCTATATCCCGTCATACAGACAGTTTTTTGAAATTCATTCTTTCCTCAATCAAAACAAGGAGAGAATGAAAGGAGAAAAATTAAATGAGCTACAAAAGGCAATAAGCTTTGATAGAGTTTCCTTCTCCTACGATGCAAAGAACAAAGTATTAAACGAAGCCTCATTTGATATTCAAAAGGGAGAGAAAGTCGCAATTGTTGGTGAATCTGGTGCAGGCAAATCTACAATTATTGATTTATTGATGGGCTTTCAGAGGCCAAGTGGGGGTAACATCTTGATTGATCAAAAAAACATTGAAGAAATATCCTCAGGTTCCATAAGGAATATTATGGGTTACGTTCCTCAAAAACCTACTCTCATTCCTGGTACTATTAGAGAAAACTTTAAGTGGTCAAAAGAGGATATAACTGATGATGAAATTATAGAGATTCTTCAGAGAACTGATTGCTTAAGTTTTATGAATAAACTTGAAGACGGACTTGATACAGAAATAGGGAATATTGGAGACAAACTTTCTGGCGGCCAAATACAAAGGTTATGTTTAGCAAGAGCTCTTGGAAAAAAACCAAATATTCTTATTTTAGATGAGCCTACTAGTTCACTTGATAAAAAGTCAGAGATAGAAATTAAGAATCTATTGGAAAATATACAAGATATTACTATCCTATGTGTTACCCACAGAAGAGAGATTGTCGAGAAGTTTGATAAAACAATTTTCTTAGATAAAGGAAAGGCTTCAAGTATTTAATTGGCTGAGTGGCAGAGTGGTTATGCAGCGGACTGCAACTCCGTGTACATCGGTTCGATTCCGTTCTCAGCCTCCAATCAGAAAGAATGGTCTCCACATATTGCCCCTGTTTCTTCATTGAAGCAAACCCAAAACACTTCAATTGTTCCTACAGATGAGTTGCACTTCCAGGAAATAAAATCAGAAAAATCAGCATTCATTTCAAGTTCGAGTGTTGTACAAGTTTCAGCTTTCACATGAATATGTTTTTCTAACGAATTAGTATTATCAAAAAAGGTAAAATCTAAATCACCACTTTCGGTTTTTTTTGGATTATGAGAGCAATTTCTCACAAAAAAAACAGTCTTCCAATCAGGAAGATTAACAATCGAACCCCAATGATTTGTTTTCTTTGGGTAAACATTTCCTTTAAAACCTGTAGCTATATCGGTGGGATGTTTAGAGTTAGGAAGTGAGAAGTTATAACTAATGTTAAGCCTTGCAGGGCAGTGATTTGTTGAGTAAAACTTTAGAAATTTATCTTCTCTTAGTTCTCCCTCAAATGCCTCTTTACCTGAATTAAAATTAAATACATTATCTGTGTCTTGCTCAATTGTCTCATCAATATTTGCTTCTTTAGATTTAAAAGTTACATTACTTTTTATATTCGTTGGATATGAAATTAATTTTAAGTTTAAGGGTTTTTTGTTAAAGGCTGGTAAAAATGAAGTCACTGGATTCTCCTCAGAACTCTCTATAATATCTCCACTTTCGGTTACGGACATGAATGAATGCGTGCAAAAGTGCATATTTGCTTTTTTGAGATAATTTCCAACAACATATCTTCCAAAGATACCTTTATTTTCGTGCTCAAACTCTATAAAAAACCTTTTTCCTTTTACAAGTTTTTTCTCCGAGTCATCGAGGAACTCATTTGCGTAGAAGATTTTGGACCCAAAAGGGTTTAATTCTAAGGGAAATTTTTTTTCCAAAATTAATTCTTTAACTGGTAATTTTAAAAATTTAATAGACAATTCTGTATTCATTGCGTCCTGCCCATTGAAAATCGATATAAAAGGAGACAAGTTATCATCGTAAATAGATAAAAAGTTTGATTCTCTCCAAGTATTAGTCTGATGATCTTCATTTGAATTTAAGATCCTTCCTGCAGAATGAACAACACTAATGTAATCCTTAGACTTGTAATAGCAAAGAATGGCAGGGAAAGGATATCCTAAGTTCTTGTTGCCTATTACTTCAATTTCAACGGTCCCTTTATCAATATCTTCTGCATCAGATAAAATATTTTTAATTGATACTTGATTATGGGTATCAATTTTCAAAGATTCAGAATGAATTAATTTTCCGTTAAGATCTCTTACAAATATATTCGCAATAAGATTTTCAATTTTACTTTTCCACTGCCAATAGTTTTGAAAGACCAAAAGAGTATCTTCACACGCACCTAAAAAAAAAGGGAATATAGCTGAAGATCTATAGTTAACCCATAAAGCTCTCGCAGAAAAGTCTTTTTTAAGACTTGAAGATTTACTCATGTCGGGATTATAACTTATATGCTCTAAAATCTCGAATCAACAACCGTCTTAAGTCACGATTTAAACAGAATACAAAGAGATTAACAAATTTTTTTAATACGCTATTAAGTAAAGAATTCTTTAAAAAATACGTACTTAAAAAAACTTTTGTAATAAACATATCAAAGCTATTTACTTTAAGGATTGCAGATATTTCGGAATTTAAATTCGATACCTCTTTCCCCAAGTGCTCTCTTTCCTTAGAAAGCTTAATTATGAGTTCTGTCATTCTAAATTGTTGTATAAATTTTATTGGCTCAATTTTTTGTTGATAGTCTCTATACTGAACCAATTTGTCTTTTATATTGCAAATTTTGGCATCTGCATTAATTCCTCTCATAACAAGGTCATAATCTTGAGCATATTTAAATTCCTCTCTATAGCCATTATGTTTCTCAAAAAAAGATTTTTTTCCAAAGAAAGTAATATGCAGAATTGGTGATCGAAAGTATCTTTTTTTAAGAATTTCATCAAGATTTGATATTTGAAGTTTTTCTGAAGTTATATTTCCATGTTCATCAATGATATCCATGCTGCAACCGCATAAATCAATGGATTTATTTTTTTGCATATATTCATACTGTTTTTCAAGTCGATTTTTATAGCTGATATCATCAGCATCCATTCTTGCTATGAAATCTCCTTTAGAAACTCTTATTGCAGCATTTAATGATTTCGCAAGCCCCTCATTTGATTTAGAAATAACTTTTATTCTGGAATCTGCAGATTCAAACGATCTGATAATATTTAAGCTGTTGTCAGTTGACCCATCATCTACAATAATCAATTCAAACTCTTTAAAAGTCTGGTTAAGTATGCTTTGAATTGCATCAGCTAGAAATTTTGACCCATTAAAAACTGACATGATTACTGAGATCTTAGGTTGTCTATTCATCGTTCTTTAAAAGATTAATAGTTTCTCTAAACTGATTTTTATCTTGAATTGCATCTTTGAGAATTGCTGTTTGATCATAAAAGCTCAAACTTCTTTTTTTATAATCAAAGTTCGATAGTTCATTTATTTTCTTGGATTTTGACTTTTCTTCTATTGCAACTGGCAGAACGTCATAATTCAATGACTCTGCTAAACCGCTAGAAAACCAACCAAAAATTATTTTCGGCTTCAGTGCCAATATATTTTCTATAACTGGTGTTCTGTTTAAAAGCAGCTGATTTTCTTCAATCTTTAAAATTTTATTTAGAGCTTTTATTTTATTTTCATCTGTTTTTGGATGAATCTTAAAATATAGTTCAAGATTATTTTTGTCTGCAAATGACTTCACTGCTTCAATATCAATCATATTCATCCTATCATCTGATTTTTCATCAAATTTTAGAGTTTGCCTTAACAATATAATGGCAACATTATTATGATTTTTGATTTTATTTGTGTCATAAATTTCAATTTTTTCAATAGGTACAAATTTTGAAAAATAATCTTTTTCATCTCTTGAAAATAAGAATAGTCTAGTCAGAGTTGGAACTTGGTCTGGCAGAACTTTTACTGATAACCCATGGAGATAGACATTACAATTAAGACCTTCCTTCTCAATCGCACACATAAGATTTAAAGGCATTGAAATTAGATGAACATCACTAACACCTCTTTTTTTATGGTATCTAAAGAATGCTCTATAAATTACGTAAAATAATATATTTCTTAGCGATGAAATGAATATTAAAAACTTTGCATTTGACCCAATAACTTTTGTGATTTTAAGAAGGTCTTTGCATGCTTCAATTAGAATTGTTTGATAATCCAAAAAACCTATATCACTATTAACAAAATTGGATGGATCAAACTGATTAAATTGCTCGAATTTCTTTCCTTTATTTTTTAAGATTTTTTTTGAGTAAAAATAGTCAGTCTCGTAGTCATTACCAATAAGAAAGTCATTATGATTAAATTCTTTGTTAACATTTCTATACCTCACCATATAAATTACTAATGCTAAGTTTGATAATAAAAAAGCTAGTGGTATGCTCGTTAATATAATAAAAAAGAAAATAATTCTCTGAAACCCAATACCTCTTTCGATAGACAAGTTACGAAATGAGTTTGTGATTATTTGATCAGATATAAGCCACTTTGGTATTTCGGTCATATAACACTATACCCACCGTCAACTGGAATGTTTTGACCGGTGATATAACTCGATGCATCTGACCCTAGAAAACATACCATATTTGCAATATCATCAGTTGTTGCCATCCTTCTAAGAGGGACCTTTTTAAGGTATTTCTCAGCAAAACTGTTATCCATATCTGCTTCTGAACCAGAAACTTTGCCCTTTATACCCCCAGAACAAATTGAATTTATTCTTATGCCATATTTTCCATAATAAGAACTAAGCTGTCTTGTAAGTCCACCAATCCCTGCTTTAATAACTGGATATGGTACGCTCATGTTTATCTTTTCCTCTGCATATAATTCTTCGTCTTGAGCAACAATTCCATAAATTGAATTTAAGAGTACAACTGACCCCCTAACATCTGCTGATTTCATTTTTTCACAAATGAACTTTGATAAAACAGTATACGAACCTAAATGAAAGTTTATGTTTTCAATCGTATCTAGGGAGTTTTGATTATCAAAATCACAATTAGCCCAATTAGAATTTTTCGGATATGAAGCATTAATAAATAAATCAGGCACTCCAAACTCTAGTATTACGTTTTCAAATGTAGATGCAATTTTGTCTAATTTTGTACAATCAAAGTGCTCAAATTGGTTGTCCTCTTTAATATTCCCTGGTTTATCTATATCAATAATCAACACCTCTGTATCAAATTCATTGATATAGTCCAAAACTTTAGCGCCAATCTGGCCAGCTCCCAGCAAGATAATTTTTTTGCCATCAAGACTTGTATTTACTTTAAAGCTCATTTTCTATTAGGTGTTTCACAAATTTAAAATCTAACTCATTATCAATATCTAATGACCTTTCCTCAGGCATATCATAAACAATAGTATCTCTGGAAAATAGAGTTTTTTCATTTATTAAAAAATCTCTAGACCAAACGTATATTGAGGCATTCATGTCATAAACCTTTGGCGCAGATTGCCTGCCTTTTACATTATGCCCACTTTTTACAAGTTGTGGGCCTTCATTTGTAATCTCTATCTGGTTAAAGTATGGATTTTTTTTTGAATTTGTGACAGTTATAAGATTTTTAAATCCCTTATCTTTGGTGAATTCAAGGCAATTTTCAATATCAATTAGGTTTCTAAGAGGTGATGTAACATCAAGATCTATAACATAATCAAAATGCTTATTAAGCTTACTCTCAGCATAGTTAAGACAATCAATTATTGCATCTATTTTTCCTGCTTCGTCAGAAGCAAGTTTGGCGCTTCTTTGCAAAAGAATATCTGCAGCATAGATTTCGCCTTCTTTAAGAATCTCATTAGAATCTGATGAAACAATAATGCAATCTATAGCATCAATTGCTTTAGCTTGAGCCAATGTATGTCCAATCAGGCTTTTATCACCAATCTTTAATAAGTTTTTATTAGGCAGGCCCTTTGAGCCACCTCTTGCACAAATAGTGCATAGAATCTGCTTATTCTTCATAAAACTAGTTCCAAAACTTTCTGTCCATCAGTAATTGTAGCTGCTTTAGGCACATCATTTGAAATAATGTCAATAAACTGTTCTTCTAAAGTACGCTCTTGGACGTACGCATCAAGTTCAATTAATTTTTCTTCTCCATTTTTTATTTCAATAATTGATGAATTTATTAGATCACAGTGAAGCAATTTATCATTAAAAAAAATCTTGATACTTCTTTCTTCTTTTTGAGCAAAATACGAAAAATTAAAATTCAATAAACTCTCTTCATTTGGGATCTGTGCAATTAAACTAAATTGATCCTCTGAATCTATTTCTAAGTTTGAAATTTTTCTCTTTTCTGAAAATATTTTATCAAGGTCTCCAAATAAATATCTGCAATAATCAACTTCATGACTTAAATCTAGAGCAACACCCCCACCTTCATTAGATTTTGCACTATAACTAGATCTGTAATCTGTCTTTCTCCATTTCCTTAGATCTGTTTGAACTGAAATTTCAGCTTTGACAAAGCCAGATAGCTCAACTTCGTTCTTTAAAAAGTCAATTAAAGGATGATATCTAAGATTGTATCCAACAAAATACTTGTTTAGCTTATATAAATCTAAGTTCATGAGATTATTAGAAAGAGGTTTCTCAACGATAATAATTTTTTTAGAAAAATTTTTCTCAATTCTGCTTAACTCTAATTCATGCTTCGAGGTTTGATTACATATATATATAACATCTGGATCAAATTGTTTCACATCTTCAAATGTTTCAAGTTTCATCTCAGGAAGCTCATTTTTAGATCTGCTAGAGAGAATTGCAATTTTCGCAACCTCTGGTCTGTTCTTTAGATAAAAGTGATGTTTGCTGCCTATTGAGCCAAAGCCAATGATTACAACTTTCAGGTTAGATTTTTTCAATTGTTTTCCTAAACTCATCCCATTGACCCACATCTGACCATTGAGTTTCATCTATAGGATAAATTCCAACTCTTTTTTTGCCTTTGAGTAATTCTTCAATTAAATCTGTCGCATTGAATGCTTTGTTGTTTGGAATAAGATTTAGTATTGATGAATTGATAACATATAAACCAGTATTTACAAGGCTTTCACTTGATGGTTTTTCAATTATATTTTTTAAATTCCCACTTTCATCTAAGTCGCAAACTCCATAGGGGTTTGTGAATTGTTTCGTAGAGGCTACTAAAGTTAGATCATTATTTGAGTTTTTATGGTGATGATACAAATCTGAATAGTCAATATTTATCAATATATCGCAATTTGTTAAAAAGAAAGTTTTATGATTGTTTAGATCTACTAAGTTTACACCACCAATAGTGCCTAGAGGCTCTTTTTCATTGATAAAATTAACTTTATAGGATGGTTCAAGTTCTGAGAAGTACGCTTTCAATATTTCAGATTTGAAGTTTACAACTAATGAAATTTCTTCAATGCCATATTCAGTAAATCCTCCGATTATCCTTTCAATGACTGTTTGGCCATTTACAGGAATTAATGGTTTTGGAAGAATATCAGTAAAAGGAGCAAGACGAGTTCCTTTGCCGCCTGCCATAACTATTAATGGGATATTAATTTTTTCTTTTACTGGATCTGAGAGATAGTCTTTTAGGTAAACAATATTTATTAGCTTTCTGCTTTGATCTATAACTGGAACCATATCAATCTTATTTTTAATGAGCTGATTTTTTGCAAAGTTTTTTGAATACTTATTTTCATTAACAACAATTGGGCTTGAATTATAAATTTTGCTTATGCTGTCTGATAAATTATTCTTTGTAAGAATCGCCTTACGAAGATCGCCGTCACTCAAAGTTCCCAGTAATTTAAATTCTTCATCTACAACAACTAGAGATACCCCAGCCTCTGCTCGAACTTTAAAAGCATCATAGATAGTGGTATCGGTTGTTATAGTTTTTCCTTCAAATTTCATAGTTTAAGTATATTATTTTTTACATTAAGTTTTTAATGTCGTGGAATAACTTATTTTTTTCGAGCTTTCCAAACAGCTTTTCTTTAAGTTTATTTACAATTAATTTTGATGGACTTTCATATTTTATTTTTGATTTGATTGCTTTATTAGATTTAATGAATAGATTTTTAAGCCCCCTCTCAATCTGAGCTGCACTTATTCCGCAATCAATCGTATATCTCGTTTTTTCTCTTCCTTCTTGTCTGCTTCCAATGTTAAGTGAGAATTTTTGAAACAAAGGGCTTTCAATAATGCCACTTGAAGAATTGCCAATAAGGCCATCACAACAATGAAGCAGCGAATAGTACAATTGACTTCCAAGAGAATCAAAGAAATAAAAATTGTCATATATTTTCACATTTTTCTTTATAGCTGAATTTAATTTGTCTCCTCCTGGATCGTTATTTGAGGCTGTAAAAATGAAGTTATACTCTTTATATTCTTTAATTTTTATAATTAAGTTATTAAGTGTCTCTAAATTATTTTCATTTCCTATTGTCTCTGGATGAAAGCAAACGAGGAAATCTTTTTTTGCTCTTGAAATTTTTAATTTTTTTTGTAATTCAGTCTTAGACAAAAATTTAAGATTCAAAAAATTATCAAGAACCATAGGACCTACATTGAAGACTTTTCTTGGGTGTTCTCCAAGTTGAATTACTCGCTTTCTGTGTGCAACGGATGAAGTAAAGTGTAAATCAGAAAATTTTGTGATTGAATGTCTAAAACCGTCATCTAATGCGCCTGATGTTACTTCCCCTCCATGAATATGCGTCAATGGGATTTGAAGAAGATGACATGAAGTAGCTGCCGAAAATATTTCATATCTGTCTCCAAGTAATATTACTAAGTCTGGCTTTAGTTTTTTGAAGATAGATGAGAATTTCTCTATTAGATATCCAGTATTTTTTATCATTGTTGTTTTAGAAGTAGATTCAAGTACTTTGATTTTTGCAACGGCTTTTCTTTGAATTTTCGGGTTAATATCATTGAAGGTAAAACCAAACTTTTTTAACAGATGTGATCCTGTAACAATTAATCCGAAATTTATTTCTTTCTCAGAAATAAGTTGTTTCATCAAAGGCTCTAAAAGACCATAATCTGATCTATTTGAAGAAACCACTAAAACTAATTTTCTTTTATTCGATCTCAATTAAATCACCTGCTTGAAAATCTTTTGACGCTTCTTTTGAGCAAACTAAATCCCAATCTCTTGAATTTATTCCAGATTTTGACCTTTTAGTAGTCATATTTAAGTCAGAAAATTTTTCTCCTTTCAAAATTTGCTTTGATGCAAATATTTTTTTCTCAACATATCTCTTTGTTTCCATTTCTGAATTAGTTGGTTTTTTGGCGCTAGAACCAAGAATTTTTTCAATTTTTCTTATACTCTTTACAAATTTTTTAAAGTCTTCCACGTTTAGGCTTGCTTTGTGGTCAGGGCCCTCTAATTGATTGTCTAATGTGAAATGCTTTTCGATTATTGAGGCACCCATTGCAACAGCAGTATTAGAAACAGCATTATCGTTGCTATGATCAGAATAACCCACATCAAGGCCAAACCTTTTGCGAATTGTGACCATTGAATTCATATTTATCTCTTCAAGATCACATGGATAATTAGATGTACAATGAAGAAGTGAGATATTCTTTATATCAACCCCAACTGAATTAAGTATTTCCAATGCAAACTCTATATCCTGAATAGTTGACATCCCTGTGGATAAAATAATCTTTGAGGTGCAATTTTTAAATTCCCTTAGATAAGGAACATTGCCAATCTCTCCTGAGGGAATTTTCACATAATCACAATTAAGATTTAGAAGGAAATTTAAAGATTCAAGATCAAAGGCTGAGGCCATAAACCTTATATTATTTATTTCACATTCCTCTTTAATTTTAACGAAATCCTCAAACGACAATTCAAGTTTTTTAAGCATATCAAACTGTGAGTTTGATGTATCTGTCATATTCTTTTGTTGGTATGGTGCTTTTTCTGCTTGTTCGTCAACAAGGTTTTCAGATTTAAATATTTGAAATTTTACGAAGTCAGCCCCACAAGATTTTGCTTCTTTGATAAGCTTAAACGCTTCATTTAAGTGGCCATTATGATTAACACCAACTTCAGCAATTATTAGAGTACTCATTTTAATATTGAACCTCTCTCTAAGTCTTTTTTAACTATAACTCCTGCACCTACGATACAATTTTCACCGATATTTACACCTTGTAGCACAGTTGCACCACTGCCAATAAATGAATTATCTCCAATGCTAGCATCTCCATTAATTGTAACTTTTGTTGCAACATGACAATGATTTCCAACGTTTGCCCCGTGCTCAACAATTGCTCCAGTATTAATGATTGAATTAATTCCAATGATTGTTTGGGAATTAACAAATGCTCTATGCATAATTATTGTCCCTTCATGAATTTTAGCTGAATCTGCAACGTAAGCCGTTGAGGCTATAATAATTGGGAGAGTATATCCAATTTGCTTTAATTTATTGAAGCTTTTTAGTCTGTGCTCATTTGTTTTAATTTGCCCCATACCTACACATGCGAGCTTAGTATTTTGGAAAATAGATTCAAGATCTTGATCTGTACCAATAACTTCTGGCCCATTTTCAGTCCCATCCTTAGTGACAAAGCCAGAAAAAACCAGATCTTCAACTGATTCTATTACTTCTCTACAGGAAACAGCGTGACCGCCATTACCAGTAATTAGAATACTTTTTCCACTCATTATTTAATTATAAGGTAATACAAGGCTAGTTATTCTCAATGAAATATGGGGTTTTACTGAACTCTAATTTGCTTATATTTTTTCCATGTTTCTCTGAGAATTCATCAAAAGCTTTTGTAGCCCCATCTACTTGATTGTAATCGTCACATATAATAATTCCGTTTTCCTGCAAAAAAGGAAAAAGCAGATCCAAGCAAAATTTAGTTGGTTCATAAACGTCCATATCAAGATGAATGCAAGCTAATTTAATATTTTGATTATTTTCAAGAAAAGCAGGAACAGTTTCAAATACATTTCCTTTAATCAATTTTATGTTTTTTGGTGTAGTGAACTGTTTATTATTAATTAATTCTTCTAATTTCTCTTTACCTATAGGATCTCCAGATGCTTCTTCAAAACGTGATATAAACTCATTGTCTGAATCAAGTTTTATGTCGTCTCTTGGAAATTTTTCAAAAGAATCAAATCCAAAAAATTGTCTATTTTGATTTTCGAATATTTCTGAGAATGTGGCAAATCTAAGGAAAGATGCTCCCTTAAACACACCAAACTCAAGAAAATCACCCTCAACATTTCGTATTTTTTTGAAGAGCTCATAGTGAGCAATAATCTTTTTCAATCTTGATGGATCAGATTTTAAATGAAAGACGTTTTCTGCATCCCAAATATCAATTTTTTCTAAAATCTCAGAAATATCCATAGGCATCATTTTAAGATGGAGTATTTTAAGTGATAATTATATGTTTTACAATTACGCATAATCTTAGGATAGCTATTTATGAGGTATTTGAATGTTTGACTTTCACTTTGGTACAAGGGATGAAATTATCAAAAATGATGAGGAGTTTATTCTTTTCACAAAGAGGATGCTTCCTAGGTGGATAAATGGAATTCCGGATAGTGAGTGCTTAGCACTTTACAGGATCTTAAAAGTCAATAATTTAAAGAAAACTACACTAATTGAAACTGGCTGTGGTGCGAGCTCTATTGCTTTAGTGTTTCACGCAATTTTGAATGATTGTAAAGTTGTTTCATGGGACACAAATCCCTCAAAAGGAAGCTTCTTAAAGAGTGTTATTAATGAGGCTATTTGTAAACCGCTAAATGCAAATATCAATGATTATTGGGAGTTTATTGCGTTTGACAGCACAAACAATCACCTAGGCATAGCAATTCTTAGTGAAATGAATATTAAGCCGTCTTTTGGTTTTTTTGATAGTTTACATACACTTGACCACTTAATTGCTGAAATCAATGCTTATTCAGATTGTGCTTCTGGTATTTTTTACGTTGTTTTGGACGATGCTAACTATACAAATAAAGAGGAAAATTTTTCTTATATAAATATGCTTAGGACAAAACTTAAGCTTCCGTCGATTGAGCAGCCAAAAAGCAATGTTTGCAAACCATACCACGAGGAAATACAACAATTTCTTTCAGAGAAATTTAAGAAAGTTGAGCGCATTGAAAACGATTTTGAAAAACTTATGACTGATGATATTTATTTCGATTATTTTCAAAGTGACTGGAAACAGATGATTAAAAAAGGAATGGCAAAGAAAACAAAAGACAGATTTGTATCTTTTAAAATTGAAAAATAATATGTCACCACAGGGACAATTAACTCGAAAATCTTATTTAGAAAATAAAATTATCTTTGTTGATGGGTTTGTTGGAGGTGGAAAGACGTTATTTTGCCAACTTGTATCAAGCTTAGATAAAGTAGAAATGTGGGTGCATAGGCCATTAGTTGAGCAAGTATCAGGTCTGTATGCACATAAAAATATCGATTTAAATACTGCTGTTAGTCTTTTAAATTGTTGCTTTGATAACGAAATTTATTGCCAGGCGTTATTGAGAGATCAAAATTTTAGGCATTTTGATCATTCAAGTGTCTTTAAATTTCCCAAAAAAAGTGAATATCTAAAACGGGCTTTAAACTCTAATGATCTTGAGCTTTTTGAAAAGTTTATAAATGAGAAGAGAGTTCTACATTTCATGAGTCATGGAATTACCTCTCATATTGAGCCAATTCATAAGGCTCTTGGAAGCAGATTAGTTTTTTGCAGACTTACGAGATGCCCTTCAAGCATGTATATGCTTAATCACTTAGCTCGATGGAGTAAAAGGTGGGGTAATGAATCAAGAAACGGAATGATGTGTAATGATATAAACGGTGAAATGGTTCCTCATTTTATTTTGGAAAGAATTGATGAATACGCCAATGCAAATGAATATGAAAGAGCAATTATTATGTTAGAAGAGTGGATAGAGGAAGGTAATAAAGCAGTTGAAAACAAAAAATATCAGATAATTGAAGTCCCTTTTGAAATGCTTGTTTTTAATCCTAAAGAGTACATCCAAAAGGTTTCATCCAGATTAGATGTAGAGCTATCTGATAATGTATTAAGAGAAATGAGAAGACAAAAAGTGCCAAGAAAATCCTTAGATGATGCTCCAAAAAGTAGCATTTTTCAGGCATATGGATGGAGGCAACCAGAAAAACATATTTCTACAAAAGATCAAATAAAAGATGAACTCAATGAGATGCGTGGATATCTAAAATCAAATATGATGAAACGCGTTGAAAGGTTAGTTGAAAATTATGTCTCACGTTATTTAGATTTCAAATTATGAAACAAAAAATTCTTATTGCTACAGCATCATTTGGAGAACTAGATTCCTCAATTTTGGACAAGTTACAAGATTCGTATGAGTGCGTATTTAATCAAACTGGAAGAAAGTTAACTAATGAAGAGTTATCAAAATTAATAGTTGATGTAGAAGGAATAATTGCGGGTACGGAGCAATATTCTAAAGATATCTTAGATCATGCAAAAAATTTGAAGGTAATCTCTAGGGTTGGTATTGGCATAGATAATATTGATTTAGATTTTTGCCAAGAGGAAAATATTGCCGTACTTTCTACCAGAACAGACCTATCATATTCAGTTGCAGAACTTGTAATCACACAGATACTATCCTTCTATAGGAATATTCCTAGTCATCACAAAGATTTCAAAGAAAATCTATGGAAAAGGAAAATGGGGGAAACCATAAATGGAAAAACACTAGGGATTATAGGTTTGGGTAAAATTGGTAAAAGACTTGTAGAGATCACTTCGGGCTTTAACTTCGAACTCTTAGCATGTGATTTGTATAAAGATGAAGATTTTGCAAAAAAATATTCTATCGAATACTGCGATATGGATTATTTGTGTTCAAATGCAGAAATTATTTCTATTCATGCTGATAGCAAAAACTCTGATAAACACTTAATTTCAAGCGATGAGATTTCTTTAATGAATACAAAAACCTTATTAATTAATACGTCTAGAGGAAATAATGTGGATGAGCTTGCCCTTCTTGAAGCGCTTAAAAATAACGCAATTGCTGGAGCGTGTTTGGACGTATTTAAAAGTGAGCCTTATAAAGGTGAATTTACCAGCTTAGAGAATGTTATACTTACTCCACACATTGGGGGGTATACATCTAATGTGAGAAAAGATTTAGAAACCGAAGCAGTAGAGAACTTAAGGAAATCTTTATGAGAGTATTAGTAACAGGTGGTAGTGGTTTTTTGGGGAAAAGCATTTCTGATTTTTTTTCCAAGAATGGCCACGAAATAATAATTTTTGATAAGTGTAAGCCACAAAACCTTCTTGATAATCAATCATTTGTAAAAGGAGATCTTTTTGATGAAAAGAGCCTAGAGCAGGCTTTAAAGAATATTGATATTGTTCTTCACTTTGCTGCACAAGCTGATATCGACTACTCTGAAGAAAATCCAGAGGAAACGCTTGAAAACAATATTCAAGGAACAATCAACCTGCTGAAGAAAGTCAAAGATTTGAACTTAAAACGTTTTTTCTTTTCTAGCTCAGTCTATGTAAACAGCAAGCATGGAAGCTTTTATGGAGTTTCAAAACAATGCTGTGAAAAAATTATTGAAGAATACTCAAGAAGGTATGGGCTTGACTTCACTATTTTAAGATACGGATCACTTTATGGTCCAAATGCAAATGAATTCAATTCAATATCTAGCATTATTGAATCAGCGCTATCAACCAAATCAATTGAACGAAGTGGTGATGGCGAAGAAATAAGAGAGTACGTTTTTATAAATGATGCCGCAGAAATGACCTATGAAACACTCTCTGAGGATTACAAAAATAAACACGTATTTATTTCTGGAAATCAGCAAATAAAAGTTAAAGACCTGTTAGTGATGATAAATGAAATTTTAGGAGGTGATATTAAAATTTCATACAAAGAAAAAGACAAAAACCAATTGCACTATGGAATTACCCCATATTCTTACAAGATAAGTAGTGCGAAGAGAATTGTTTTGAAAAACTTTACTGACCTTGGAGATGGTTTGCTTCAAGTTATCCAAGGAATTTCTGATAAAGAATAATTTAATTTATTTTTTAAAATATAATGAAACTCATAAGATTTGAAGAAAAAAATAACCCTAGAAAAATCTGCTATGGAAAACTTGAGGGTGAAAAATTCCATCAAATTAGTAGTTCACCATATGCTGATAAGATTGAATTAATTGATAAGCCTCGTGATTTAACAGAAGTTCGAATTTTGCCTCCGGTATCGCCAAGAAATATCATCTGCATAGCCACAAATTTTTCAGGTGCAACTGGGGTTAGCAATGAAATGCTAGAACCTGTGATTTTTCTTAAGGGCTCTAATACAATAACTACTAATGGCAATTCTGTTCATTTGCCTTTTAACCTTAAATGTTGGGGAGAATCAGAACTAGGATTTGTTATAAAGAAGACCATCAAGAGTCAAAAAAAAGAGGAACCAAATGTATCTGATTCAATTCTAGGCTTCCTGCCATGTAATGATGTTTCATGTGACAATATCTCTAATAGGGATCACCATTTAGCAAGATCAAAGAGTGCAGATAATTTTTGTCCTGTAGGTGAATACATTGATACCACTTATGACCATAAAAATAAGTTCATTAGAGCCTACCATAATGGTCAACTTCTAAGAGATGGGAACACATCTGAATTCATCTGGAGCCCATCAAAGATAATATTTGAACTATCTAAATGGATGACGCTTAACCCTGGGGATTTAATTCTTACAGGAGCACCAAAAAGGGTTAGGGATAGACAGTTTCTTGAGCATGGAGACGAATATAGAATTGAAATAGAAGGGTTACCAATACTTAGTAATCGTTTTACCAAATGAATAATTATTACGTTTTTGATTTTGATGGAGTCGTATGTGATAGCACCCATGAGTGTTTAGTCTGCTCATCAAATGCGATGCAAAAATTAGAAGGAAATTCAAATTTCAAATATTATTTATCGGATTTTTCGGAAGAATTAATACAAAGCTTCAGCGCCTTAAGACCTTTTGTAAAAGGGGGCTCACAGTACTATACCCTATATCAGATATTGAGATCAAAGATGAATCTTGAAACAATTACACAAAATGTTTTTGATGAGGTTCACAAAACATTCCTTATTGAATCAGAGGCATATAAGCCTCATTTTTATAAAGCAAGAAATGAACTGCAAGAATTTAATTTTTCAAATTGGTTAGATCTTCATACAGTTTACACATGGGTAATTGATTTTCTAAGGGAGAATTTGGATCGTGAAAGACTAATGATTGCAACTCTTAAAGATAAAGATAGTGTAATGAAAATTCTCAAATACTATGATCTTGAAATTGATCCTAATCTTGTAGTTGACCAATTCGAGATAAAGACAAAACTTGAAGCTCTAAACAGAATAATTGAATCAAAGAAAATTTTGAAAAAGGAGATTGTCTTTATTGATGATAATATTGCCCATCTTCTGGGTCCAAAAAACGCTGGTTTTAATTGTTTTTTGGCAGCATGGAGCAATGTGAGTGAAAGCTCGATTAAACTTGCTAATGAACAGAATATAGATATTCTTGAAGACCTAAAAAGATTTACTGATACATAATGAGAGTAGTAATAGGCATTCCAGCAAGAATGGGTTCAACAAGATTCCCTGGAAAGCCTTTATGCAAAATTCTTGATCACACAATGATAGAACATTGTTATAAGAGATCGTGCTTATCTCAAGTTGCATCAGAAATATTTGTCGCCGGGTGTGATAAGGAAATCCAGACTGAAGTAGCCCGGTTCGAAGGAAATTATATTGATACGAATAAAAATATTACTAGGCCAGGTCTTAGAGTGGCAGAGGCGGCAGAAAGTCTAAATCTAAATGATGACGACATTGTTGTTGTTCTGCAAGGCGATGAGCCTCTTATTAGGCCAGAAATGATAGATAGTGTTCTGGAACCAGTTGTTTCTGGAGAAGTATTTGTCTCAAATGGATGTTACGAGGCCGATATCGAAGATCTAAATGATCCAGCAGAAATTAAAGTCGTTTGTGATAACGATATGAATGCCCTATATATGTCTAGAGCTCCAATTCCCTCTCAAGACCATGAAGAAGTTCGAACAAAATTTTTTAAGCAAGTGTGTGTTATGCCATTTCAGTGGGGGTTTATGAAGAAATTCAATAATGAATTACACCCAACAACACTTGAATTACAAGAATCAATTGAAATGAATCGAGCAATTCAGCATGGTTTTAAAGTTAGGATGGTTGAGACAAAGTTTAAAACAAAGTCAGTTGATAATGAAAATGATAGAATGGAAGCAGAAAAGTTAATGAAAAATGATGATATTTTTCTGTCAGGGTACAAATAAATGGATAACTTTAAACAAAGATTTGGTACATGGTGTTCACTTAACTCCGTGAATGCCGTAGATGTAATATGCAGTACTGATCTAGATTTTGTCATCATTGATGAAGAACATAGCTCTGTAAGTTTTGAAGGCATGGAAAATATGGTCCGCGCGTGTGAGGCTAGAGGTAAGCAGGCAATAATTCGGTCATCCAATGATGATAAACAGCACTTGCTTAGAATCTTAGAAGCAGGATCCAATGCACTAATGGTACCTCATATTTCTTCAGCAAATGACGCCAAGAAAGTAGTTGAATTTGTAAAATATCCCCCCGAAGGCAGTAGAGGGCTATCACCATACACAAGACAACATAATTTTTCAGATCAAAATCTTAGTGATTCTCTTTCTCAAGCAAATGAAAATCAATTTCTTGGACTTTTAGTTGAGGGCGAAGAGGGAATAAAAAACATTGCAGAAATTTCAAAAGTTCAAGGAATAGATTTGATTTACATTGGCTTATTTGATTTAGCAAAGTCTATAGGGATGGTTGACAATCTTACGGATCCAAAAATACTGAAGCTTTTGAAAGATACAAAGGAAATTATTCAAGCTAATGGTGTAATGGTAGGAAGCATGGCAAAGGATGTTGAATATGCAAAAATTCTTTCAGATATTGGTTATGATTTTATTGCTTTCTATAACGATTCAGCAGCTTTAAAGTCCTACTTTCAGGATGCAATAAAAGACATTAAAGTAAGTTAACATAAAAGTCTATCTGAGCTTTTGTCAGCCCAGAAGATGATGGTAAGCATATTGACTCTTTTAAAAGTTTTTCAGATTTTTCTATTTCAAAACTTTGAAATTGTTTTGTATATCTTTGTTTATGGCACAACCCCCAAACAGGCCTTGCCATCACTTTATTTGAATTGAGTTTATTTAGAAGCTTCATTCTTTCAGAGGATTTACATTTCATTACAAAAAGCCAGCAGTTATTATCAGAGTAGGGAGGCAGTTCATACAGCTTATATCCTTTTGAGTGGAGGGCCTTTTCTGTATATTTGCGTAACTCCTTCTTTTGACTAATTATTTTTCTCAATCTTTTAAGTTGTGATAAGCCTATAGCTGCTTGCATGTTACTAAGCCTATAATTAAACCCTAGCTCATTATGTATATAGTTAAATGGATCGCTCTTTGATTGGGTTGACCAAAATTTAATTTTATTGATTAAATTTTTATTTTTTGAAACAACAGCACCACCCCCACCAGCAGTGATAATTTTATTCCCGTTAAATGAATAACAACCAACATCGCCGATGGTTCCTGTATACAAATTTTCTTTTTTAATTTTTGTTCCCAAAGATTCTGTTGCATCCTCAAGCACTTTAATTTTTCTTTTTTTACACTCCCTCACAATCTCAACAGCTTTTCCAGCATTTCCCCAGACATGCACAAGGATCAATGAAGATATTCTTTTTTTTGTGATTTTATTAAAAGTTCCCATTTTGTTTGTATAAGTATGTTTTGTTAAGAAATATTTAAGTTTTTCAAGATCCATACAAAAATATTCATCTGAATCCATGAAGATTGGGCTAGCATTTAAATATAAAATTGGATTGATGGATGCGATGAAGGTCAATGAAGGACAAATTACCTCATCACCCTCCTTTACGCCTAATGCTTTTAAACCCAAGTGTATAGCCGAAGTACCATTAGTTGTTAAGGCGCAACATTCAGACCTTGTCAATTTTGCAATTTTATCTTCAAATTTATCTAAAAATTTTCCTGATGAAGATATAAAAGTCGAATCAAATGATTCTAATAACAGTTTTCGATCTTCTTTAGAAAAGTTTGGTTCTGATAACGGAATTAATTTAGACATTGTACTGACTCATATTTTTTAATTTATCTGAATCAACTTTTTTTATCCAATCAATTGTCTTTATTAGACCTTGTTCAAGACTATGTTTCGGTTTCCAGCTTGTACAGGCAAGAAGCTTTTCATTTTTGCAAACAAGTCTATCAACTTCTGATTTCTCAACTCTCATTCTTTGATCATCCTCAACTATTTTTGCTTCGATGCCGATAATATTTGAAATTTCTTCTACAAGATCTCTAATGCTAATTTCTGAATTAGTGCCAATATTTACTTCTTCACCAATTAACTTGTTACATCCAATGATTGATTCAAATGCACTACATGTGTCTTCAACAAAGGTAAAATCTCTAGTTGGAGAGATATTTCCTAAATTTACCTCCCCATTATTGGTTAATATCTGTGAAACAATATTTGGTATGACTGCTCTCGAGGATTGTCTAGGACCATATGTATTGAAAGGCCTTACTATTGTGACTGGTAAATCAAATGATCTATAGTAACTTATCGCAATTTGGTCAGCAGATATTTTGCTTGCACTATAGGGTGACTGACCAACTTTGGGATGATCTTCATCCATTGGTACGTACTGTGCAGTACCATAAGTTTCGCTCGTGCTTGTAATCATTACCTGATCTAGTTCAAGCTCTTTAGATGCTTGCAAAACATTATAAGTCCCTTCAACATTTGTTCTGATGTAGGCTAATGGTGAAACATATGAATAAGGAATACCAATTAGTGCTGCCATGTGAATCACAACATCTGCACCTTTCAAAACACTTTGAACAGAGTCATAGTCTCTAATATCACCAAGAACAACACTAAACCTGTCTTTAAATTTTGAATTAGTCAGCCAGTAATGGTCTGATTCACTGTTATATCTATCGAATGCAATAACTTCATTGCTTTCGGATAAAAGCTCGACAAGATGTGAACCAATAAAACCACACCCCCCTGTAATTACAATTTTTTTACTCAAATTTATCCCTAAAAAACGTAAATAATATCATTTTTGCCAATATTAGAAATAGTATCACTTTTAAAAGCTTTCTTTTAGAAAGATAATAAATTATAGAAATCTGGTTTTTTTAAAGCTGAGATAATTAAATTAACTATTATCATTAGTTTTTTCAGGCGATATCAGATAATATATTGACTTTATTTTTGGAGAGATATGAAAAATATAGGTGTTGTAGGGAAAGGTTTTGTCGGAAGCGCAGTTGCGCATGGTTTCTCACCTGCAGTAGGTTATAACGCGAATGTGCTTGTTTATGACAAAGATCCTCTTAAATCCGTTGATAGTTTAGATGATGTTGTTAATAAAAGTGATTTTATTTTTGTTTCAGTTCCAACTCCCTCCAATAAAGATGGCAGCATCAGCTTAGACATTCTTTATGCATGTATTTCTGAAATAGAGGATGCATTAAAGGATAACAGTCCAATAGTTTTAGTTCGATCAACAGTAGTTCCAGGAACTTGTGAAGATATTCAGAGTAAATTTCCGAAATTAAGGATTGTATTTAATCCTGAATTTCTAACAGAGAGATCTGCAACATTTGATTTCTTGTCACAAACTAGATATATCTTAGGAGGCAAAGATAAAGATACATCAGAAGTTGCGGATTTATACAAAGATAGATTCGGTGATTCTATAGCAATAATTGAAACTAATTTTCAAACTGCAGAGCTTATAAAATATGTTTGCAATATTTATTTTGCAACTAAAGTATCTTTCCTTAATGAAATGAAACTTATATCAGATTCTATTGATGCTGATTGGGAAAAAGTTATTGAAGGATTTATTAGAGATGGAAGGGTAGGCAGTTCACATACAAATGTTCCAGGACACGATGGTAAATTGGGCTTTGGAGGAAGTTGTTTTCCAAAAGATATCCAAGCATTAATTAACTTTGCAGAAAAAAATAACCTTGACTTAAATGTTGTTAAGGGTGCATGGAAAACAAATTTAGAAGTAAGGCCTGAAAAGGACTGGGAGAAATTAAAAGGGCGAGCAGTAATTGATTAGTTGCTCTTATTTGCCCAGGTGGTGAAATTGGTAGACACAAGGGACTTAAAATCCCTCGAAGGAAACTTCGTGCCGGTTCAAGTCCGGCCCTGGGCACCAACTAAATGAAAATATTAGTCATACTTCCAAATCTAGGAGGCGGAGGAGCAGAGAAGGTCCATATTTCTCTCGCAAATAATTGGGTTAAAAACGGTCATGAGGTAACTATATGTTCAGGGCTTATAACACAAGATAGCCCATTTGAAATAGATAAAAGGATCAATGTAATCCATCTCAACCGTAGAAAAATAAGAGATCTAATTTTTCCTCTAAAAAAAGTTATTAATGAGGAGAAAGCAGACAGAATTTTCACAGCAATGTGGCCTCTTACAATAATTTCAATTATTTCATGGATTTTTTCAGGCAGATTAGGAAAGCTTTTTTTGGTAGAACACACTTCTTTTAATGAAAGAAATGCTAAAAATATAATGAAAACAAATCTTGGGAAGATTTCACTCTCAATGAAAATATTTTATGGCTTTGCAGATGGTGTAGTTTGTGTTTCAAAAGGAGTAGCCAACTCAATAAATAAAATTTCATATGTCAATAAGCGAAAAATACATACCATTTACAATGGCCTTCAAGCCACGCCCACAAACCCCAAGCCTAGCAAAGCAAAACCAAAAAATATTGAAATTATTTCAATTGGAAGATTAAGTGACGACAAAGACTACCAAACGACATTCAAAGCATTGACTCTGCTAAAAGAAGATGGAATTAAGATTAAACTAAAAATCATTGGTGATGGACCAAATCTGGAGTTGCTCAGGAATGAGGCTAAATCTTTAAAACTCACAGATAATATATCTTTCCTGGGGTTCAAAAAGAATATTTTCAAGTACTTAGTTGATGCAGATTTATTAGTTCATTCCTCAAATTTTGAAGGATTTTCAATGGCTATTCTTGAAGCAATATCGTGTGGCAAGAATGTTGTCTCAACAGATACACCACACGGGCCATCAGAAATTCTTGATAATGGAAAATTTGGTTCACTAGTTGAAGTTGGAAATTATGAAGCAATGGCAAAGGCAATAAAATTTAGAATTGAAAATCCAATTTCTCCAGAAGTTTTAATTGAGCGATCGAAGAAATTCTCTATTGATGAGGCTTCAAAGCAGTATTTAGAATTAACAAGTTGATAAATTGTTGATACAATCTCATCAGTGAAAAGTGAATCAAGCTCCTTTTTAGGCAACGAAAGCATTATTGGCGTAATAAAAAGCCTTTTCTCTATTTTTTTTGAAAAAATAAAACTAAATTTGATTCTCGTGGGAGTGTCTGCAGTTCTTGCTTTTTTCTATCTTACATCTCTTGACCCAGTTTACAGAGTTGAAACAAAGCTTAATGAAGTTCAGGAATCGACTGTTTCCCTTCAAGATAGTGCTTTATCAAATCTTTTTAGCGTTCAAGAAAGTTCAAAAAACTTTGATATGTTTTTTTGGCAGCTTAACTCTTCACAAGTTGCTAAAAAGCTTTGGGATGAGGGTTTTAATAAAGTTTACTATAGTTTTGCGTATGATGAGGAAGGTGATATTTACAGATACAATTCTACATTTGGGCAAAGTTTTAATAATTTTATATTTAACTTGGAACCAAAACGTTCATACAATCATAATGATTTAAAAAACTTAATTAATGGGAAAGTAAACTTTCTAAGAGACAAAAGTACCAAGGATCTTTACATTTTGTATATTGATACAACTTCTCCAGAGAGAGACCTCTCTCTTTTAAAAAGGCTTGTAAAGGTCACAGATGAATTTATTAAGGAAAGAAAGCTTATTTCAATAAACGCTAAAATGGATTTTTTGAGAGAAGAAGCTAAGGAAACTATGGATAGAGATGCAAGAAGCTCCCTTAATTCATTGGTAAGGCAAAACTTACTTGAAAAAAGTCTGTTAAGTGGCGATGGATTATTATATTTTGAAGTGATTGAAGAGCCTTTCATTCATGAAAATCCACGCGTAACTTCACCAAGCTTTGTTTTTATTGCTTTTGTATTTATTTCTTGGGCAGGCTCGGTACTTATAACCTACTTGAGAAGATATATTGTTTAACGTTGATGTAAGTAACATCTTTAATGTTGATCAAGCTTTGGGTTTTTTTTCCGGATATTCATTAGAGTACTTTCTATCAGAGCTTTCAAACTATTTATTATTAGTTCTTTTTTTAATTATCTTTGTTCGAATAAAACTTATTCCAAAAGAATATTTCATAATTTGGCTTATATTTCTAATAACACCATTTTTCTTTAATTATTTGTTATTCGATCCAGGATATATGGGGGATCAATTCAGATATATGGGCGTCTTAAATTTTGTTCATCAAGGAGCAGATATTCCAGACAAATTTCTCGACAAATTTGGATTCAGCACAGTAAGTACGGTATATCTTGTGGCAACAATCTGGTCATATGTTCCAATTTTTTCAACTATGACAGTTGTCTCAGGAGCCTTCATTAACAAATTTCTGTTACTTATTTTTTATTGCTACTTATATAAAATTGCCGACAAAAAATTGATTACTTTCACACTTATTATTCCAAGCTTCTTGCTTTACAGTTCATTATCTTTAAGAGAAATTCCCATAATTATATTTGCTACTCTCACACTAATTTTTATGTACAAAAGAAAGTACATGCTGACATTTATTTCAATTCTGCTTCTTTTTTTCATAAAAATTCAAAATGTGCCTGGGTTAATAGTCATTGCTGTTGGATACTTTTTAAATTTGCAAAAGAATTATTTTAGAATCGCGCTTTATTCAATTTTGCTGTTAGCAATGAGTTTTATACTTTATGACTACTACATACCATACTTGGATCTATATAAGTTAGCTTTTCATGTTGAAGATGGAGGAGGAGAATTGGAATACACTTTTAACATAAACGATGGTTACTTTGCTTTCCTGTCTGACCTTATACCCTCATTCATAGACTTTCTCATAAGACCGTTACCTTTTGAGGCAGGAGGTTTATTTGGTGTAGCTGTATTTTTAGAGGTTTTAGCGCTATATGGTTTTTTTGTGTATTTCATTTCAAGGCTTGATTATTTTGGCATTGATAAAAAAACATTCCTAATATTCTCTATTGGTTTACTAGCTACTGCACTGCTTTATGGATTCATAGCATCAAATTATGGAACCTTTTCAAGGTATCGCTTTTCCATTTATTTTCCATTCATTATATTTTTCATCTTTCTCATTTCAGAAAATAAGCGTGCGAGAAACTAATGTTTTTTATAAGCAGTTACTCTTTTTTTAAGACTCACAGAAGAGAATTAATTGAATTTCTCGCTAAACACAAAAAAATATTTGTTGTTTGTAAAATGAACGAATCAGCCAACATTTCAAAAAATATAACATTCATAAATGCAAATATTTCCGATGCTTCCTTGAATATTTTCAAGATTTTTCAAGATTTTATTGAAGCATTTAAAATTCTTAAGAACACAAACGAAAAAAAAGTATTTTTTGTTTCAACTAGGTTGATTCTCATCGGTATATTTAATTCCTTTTTGTTTTATAGAAAAAAATTTATTTACGTATTTTCTGGCCTTGGTTATTTATTCATCAGTAAAAATTTTTTGATTAAAATTATAAGATCAATTTACCTAATGATTTTGAAATCTTCAGTATCTATTTGTAGTTCAATATGCATAGTACAAAATCAAGATGATTATGATTTCTTTATATCTAACGGTTTCAAAGAAGAGAGTCTAAGAATAATTTATGGAAATGGCATCGATCATCACCAGTTTATTGAAAATAGTCCAAAGAAAGATTTATCAATAATAAAATTTCTCTTTGTAGGTAGACTTCTATCTGATAAAGGTCTTATCGAATTTCTAGATGCATCTAAAGATTTAGCCAATAAGTATAAAGATCGAGTATCAATTGGAATAGCGGGAGGTATTGATCAAAATAATCCTGCAAATTTAGATATTGATCGCTTAAAAGAGAATTACGAATCTCAACAGATAAGATTTTTTGGAGACATAAAACAAAACGAAGTCATAAAACTTTATAAAGAATTCGATATATTCGTTTTGCCTTCATACCGGGAAGGATTGCCCAGAGCAGCAATAGAAGCATCACTAAGTGGTATGCCCTTGATTCTGACGGAAGTACCGGGGTGTAAGGAATGTTTAGAAGATGGTTATAATGGATTTTTTATTAAGATTCGTTCTTCAAGAGATATTTTGAGGAAAATGGAGCATTTTGTAAAAAATCAAGCAATTATTGGTGTTATGGGATCAGCGTCAAGAAAATTTTCAATCGATAAGTTTAGTGGAGATAAAATTTTTAAGCAGTATTTAAAAATTTTGGAAGAATAATGTGTGGAATATTTTGTTTTGTTTCCAAAGAAGAAATCAGCGATGATGTAGTTAATTCGTCACTTGATATTCTGAAAAATAGAGGCCCTGATGCAAGAGCAGCAAGGCGCTATAAACTCGGAGATTTTAATGTAGTGCTTGGACATACAAGACTTTCAATTCTAGATTTGTCTGAGAATGCAAATCAACCATTTAGTGATGGCCATTTGCACATTATATTTAATGGCGAAATATACAACCACCTCGATTTAAGAAAAAAATTCTTAAAGAATGAAGAATTCAGAACCACATCAGACACTGAAACACTTATAAAGCTATTCAAAAAATACGACTACTCTAAATTTATGAAGGATATCAGAGGAATGTTTTCATTTGTATTGCTTGACGAGAAAACGGGCGATGTTCAAACTTTTAGGGACCGGGCAGGAGAGAAGCCACTGTATTGCTCATCATCAAACTCCTTTCTTTCATTTTCCTCAGATTTAAGAGTAAGTCGCCTACTGAAAGATTTCGACTCGACAATTTCTCAAAACTCGTTGGGCATGTATCTTAGATATGGTTATGTTCCTTCTCCTGCTTCCATCTATGAGAGCTCTTTTAAGCTTCCTGCTGGATCAAAGATGCGTTTTAATTTAAATAAACTGAGACTAAAGAAAATTAAGCAAATAGATGATTTTAAAGATTACAGTAATATTGATATTAGTGCTTGGTGGGAGCTTCCGTCTATTGAGAAAAAGAGGCTTTCAAAGGAAGATGCGAAAGATAGACTTAGAGAAACTCTACTTAATTCAACAAAAATGCAGCAAATCTCTGATGTGCCAATTGGAACATTTCTATCAGGTGGAATAGATTCAAGCTTGATAACTAGCCTTATCTCAAAGAATTCTAATGATATTAAATGTTTTAACATTGGTTTTGAGTTTTCCAGTTTTGATGAGTCAAAATACGCTAAGAAAATTGCAGAACATTTAGGTTTAAAGATGGAGAACTTAGTATGTTCAAAAGAGTTAGCACTTAATGAAATACAAAAAATTCACATGGCTTACGATGAACCCTTTGCTGATTCTTCACAGATTCCCACGATGTTAATATCTAGTTTGGCATCAGAACAAGTAAAAGTAATTTTAACTGGAGATTGTGGAGACGAGCTTTTTGGTGGTTATAACAGATACCTGCTTGGAAAAAAATATTCCAAATTGATATCAAATACCCCCTCTATAGGAAAGAATTTCATGCATAATCTCTCAAAATCTGGGATAAGTTCAAGCATAGGCTGGCTTGTTGATAAGATAGCACCAAATCTTGTATCCGGTTCCTTTAAAGATCGCTTTGAGAAAGCTGCAAGAAAGATTAAAGGTATTGAATCAGATCTAGACTTCTACAACTCTATGGTCTCTGAATGGAGGGATGAAGATGAAATTTATAGTAATAAGATCATCCACAACCAAATTATTGAAAGTTCTTTTAATGAAAATGCTAACGAAGATATTCTTGATAAAATGATGATCAGCGATTTTAAGACTTATATGTCCGATGATATTTTATGTAAGGTTGATAGAGCCTCAATGAACTACAGCTTAGAAACTAGAGTTCCATTTTTAGATTTAGATGTTATTGAGACTTCAAAAATGATTGGTCAAAATCAAAAAATCAGTGAAAAAGGAGAAACCAAACAGATACTCAGGGAAATCTTACAAGAATTTATTCCAGCATCACTATTTGAGCGACCAAAACAAGGCTTTGGTGTACCTGTATCAATATGGTTAAAAGATGAATTAAAAGATTGGGCTTATGACCATCTATCATGTGAAACAAATCTAAAGCATAATTTTTTTAATCAAAAAGTTGTTGACGATACATTTAAAGAGCATGTTGATGGAAGAGTAAATAACGAATATAAGCTGTGGTATTTAATTCAGTTCAATCAATGGTATCTAAATAATCATGAGTCAAAATAAAATCCTTTATTTGTCATATGATGGAATACTCGAGCCACTTGGCTATTCACAAGTTTTTAAGTATGTTGAAAAACTGTCCAAGGATTTTGATATTTCTATAGTTTCATTTGAAAAGTCAGCTAATGTTAAAGACACTAAAAACTATGAAAAAGTAAGGGGTTTGATAGAAAAAAAAGGCATTAAATGGATCAAACATAAATATCATCATAAACCACAAGTACCTTCAACAATTTACGATCTAATAGTTCTTACAAAGACGATGCTTATACAGCGGCTATTTTTTGGAGCCAACATTATCCATCTAAGAGGATACCCACTAGGAATACCCCTTGTATTTTTAAATTGGCTTTTTAATTACAAAGTAATTTTCGATATAAGAGGATTTTGGGTTGATGAAAAAGTTGATAGAGATGGGTGGTCAAAAAGCAGTATTAAATACAAGTTTCTTAAATTTATTGAAAAAAGACTATTTAAAATGTCAGACAAGATTGTAACTCTTACAGAGATGTCAAAGAAAATTATACAAAATGTTCATGATGTAGAAGATAAAAAGATCTCAGTAATAAGAACCTGTGCTGATAAAATCAAGCCATCGAAAACTAAAAGAGATGAAAAGATTAATTTTGGCTATCTAGGGTCGACAGGAAGGGCTTATAATTTTCGTCAAACTCTGCTCTTTTTTAAAAAATTAAAAAAATCTGTGGAAGTTGGAAAAATTTTTATATTTACTGGAGATGATCATCAAAAAGTACAAAAAGAAGTTAGAGAGTGTGGACTTCAGCCTGATCATTATCAAATTTCATTTGTGAAAAGTGAAGAAATCTCAGATGCTTTTGAAAAATTTGATTGTCTTATATTTAATTTGAATATTAATTTTTCTATCTCAGCATCTATGCCCACAAAAATTGGTGAATCATTATCCTCAAATACACCTGTGATTTGTAATAATTTCAATGATGACATTGAAGAAATTTCAAATTTTTGTAATGCATGTAAGGTGGTAGATTTTCAGACTTCTAATTTTGAAGAAATTAATGATTTTCTTTTAAATGATTCTTTAAATGAAAGGTGTCAAAATACTTATAAGAAATTCTTCACACTAGATAGTGGAGTTAAAGAGTACAAAAATATTTATTTAAGTTTATAAGTGAAAAAGAAAAAAATACTGCTTCTACCAAAATACACGCAAAAAGGTCCCAGCAGCCGCTACCGGGTTTATCAATATATTCCCATTTTGAGTGAAAAGTATTCGGTAGAGGTCTCCCCATTTTTTAGTGACAACTATATAAATCAATTATTGAAAGGCTATAAGCCATCAATTTTTTCCGCATTATTTTCATTTATAAAAAGAGCTTTAAAAGTCATCTTGCTATCTGCAAGAAATACAAAATTAGTACTTATAGAGTATGAGCTTGTACCATACTTCCCTAGTATTTTTGAGAGCATCTTGACCTGGAAGGGCATACGTTATGTTTCAATTTATGATGATGCGGTTTTTCATAGATACGATAAATCTACTAATCTTTTTATCAAAACCTTTCTCGCTAAAAAAGTTAAAAATGTGATGAAAAAATCAGCAGCTGTTATTGTTGGAAATAAGTACTTATTTGAATATGCTAAAACCAGTTCTCAAAGTAAAATTTTTTTAATACCAACAGTTGTTAACCCGGACTTATACCCTCCTAAGAAAGATTTCTCTGACAATATAAAAGTTGTTTGGATAGGATCGCCTTCGACTTCAAAATATTTAAAAAAAATTGAAAGCATTCTTCTTAGATTATCTGAATCACATAGTTTTGAGTTGGACATAATTGGGGCAAGAAATATTGATCTAAATAAAAATATCAGACACGCTCAAATAGATTTTGATGAGACTAATGAATCGTCAAACTTGTCTGATTATGATATTGGAATAATGCCATTATTTAACTCTGAATGGGAGCTAGGAAAGTGTGGTTTTAAATTAATCCAATATATGGCATCAGGATTGCCGACAATAGCAGATAATGTTGGAGCAAATTCAGAAATAATAATAAATGGCGAAACAGGCTTTCTTTGTAATTCAGACAAAGAATGGCTAAAGAATTTTGAAATGCTAATAACCAATAAAAAGCTAAGACAAGAGTTCGGAAGTAATGGTGTAAAGCGTGTCAGAAAGTTATACTCTCTAAACTCTACAAAAGAAATTTTTTTAAAAATTGTACACGAATCAATGGGGGGTCTAAATGCAGCCAAAAATCTTAAGTAAGAGTATTTTTGAAGACTCAAGAGGCTTCTTTATAGAAAACTTTAAAAAAGCAGATTTCTCTGAACAATTTGTTCAAGACAATCTATCCTTTTCAAAGAATAAAGGAACTGTAAGGGGCATGCACTTCCAGAAGGGAGAATTTGCACAGACAAAATTAGTCACAGTCCTTAAAGGAAGCATTTTAGATGTCGTAATGAATATGCAAACTAAGGAAGTGTATTCTTATGAATTATGCTCCAAAAAAATGGACAGCTTGCTAGTCCCCAATGATTTTGTTCATGGATTCATGACTTTAGAAAATGATACTTTAGTTAGCTATAAAGTTGACAATTACTACAACAAAGAGAGTGAAGGCTCTGTTAATTGGAAAGATGAAGTTTTTCAAGGAATATGGCCGGAATTCGAAGAGTATTTTCTATCAGAAAAAGATGAAAAAGCCCCATTTATTAGGGATTTAGAAATATGAGAGATTTTAAATCAATCTTAATTTTTGGCGGTTTGGGTTTTATAGGATCTGAATATATCTTAAAAGCTCGTAAACGCTTTCCAGATGCCAAAATAATAAATTTTGATTCACAAAACTATGCTACTTCACTGCATACGAAAGAACTATTAGATGCTATTGAAAACTATATCTATATAAAATCTGATATAAGGTATAAAGATCAGGTGATTTCAGCATTAAAAGAATTCAGTCCAGATTTAATTGTAAATTTTGCAGCAGAATCTCATGTAGATAACTCAATTGAAAGTGCAGAGGTTTTTATAGATACAAATATAAAGGGTACTTTTAATATACTTGAAGCTACTCGTTTAATTCAAGATGACGGCGAGAATTGTATTTTACATCACGTTTCAACTGATGAGGTATTTGGTGATTTAGATCTTGAAGGCACAGCAAAATTTTCCGAGACCACCCCATATGATCCAAGTTCACCATATTCAGCATCAAAAGCAGCTTCAGATCATCTTGTTAGAGCCTGGGCTAGAACATACAAAATTAATTACTTGATCACAAATTGCTCAAATAATTTCGGTCCAAGACAATATACCGAAAAGCTTATTCCTAAGGCTATTAATTTATTATTAGACAATAAAAAAGTCCCCATTTATGGCAATGGAAAAAATATCAGAGATTGGATATATGTTGGGCAGCACGTCGATCGACTTATTGATTTGCAAATGAGCTCTGCTAAAAATGATACCTATCTAATTGGAGGAAATAATGAATTATCCAACGTGGAAATAATAAAAGAGATTGTTTCAATTATTCATCCTTCAGGGCAATGGAACCCAGGTGAATATATATCCTTTGTTGATGACAGAAAAGGACATGATATGAGATACGCAATTGATGACACAAAGATGAGAAATTTTCTTGGCAAAGTAGACAAAGAAAGCTTTAGTGATCAGCTTCAGAGTACGGTGACCTGGTATCAGAAAAATTTAGATTGGTGGGAATGAATATAGTTGTTTTTGGCAAAAATGGCCAACTGGCACAATCCTTAAGGAATCAGGCAAATTTGGATGCAAACTATGTTTCCTCTGCTGAAGTTGACTTTATGAAACCCTCTAGAGTTTCGGAGTTTCTGAATGATATATCGCCCGATTTAATTATAAATTGCTCAGCGTACACGAACGTTGTTGCAGCAGAAAATGATGAAGAATCTGCTCATAAAATTAATGTTGAATCAGTTGGAAAGATTTCTGAATTTTGTAACCTCAATAATGCACATTTCATACATATATCTACAGAATTAGTTTTTGATGGAGGAAAAAAGCAGCCCTATACTGAAGATGATCCTACAAACCCCTTAAATGTTTATGGAAAAACAAAAATGCTTGGAGAGCAGATGGTAGTAAATAATTGTTCGAAATATGCGATTTTGCGAACATCTTGGTTGTACAGCCACTATGGTGAGAATTTCCTAATGAAAATTTTTAATGCTGTCTTGAAGGGAGATCAAATTTATGGTGTTAATGATAGGTTTGGAAATCCCACTTCTGCTTTTGAGCTTGCAAGAATTATTTCTAGACTAGTCGAGAAGATAAGCAAAGGGGAAAATATTGAGGGTGTGTTTCATTGTGCCGGTTCGGAAGGAACCTCCAGGTACAACTTCGTAAAAATAATTTGCGAGGTCATGAAGGAAAAGGGACTTATTTCCTCCTATAAAATTGAAGAATCAGTTTCGAACTTAATATCTGATGGAGTTACGAGGCCAGAAAACGCAACCTTCGATTGTAATAAAATCAAAACATTATTTGATTTGAGAGATAAAACGCTTAAAAATTGTATTGAGGAAGTAATTGATTACTTAGTATGAAAGGAATAATACTTGCAGGCGGATTGGGAACAAGGCTTAGGCCCATCACAAAAACGTGTTCCAAGCAGCTCTTACCAATCTATGATAAACCAATGATATTTTATCCTTTATCAATCCTTTTGAATTCTGGGATAAATGAAATTTGCATTGTTTCAACCCCAAAAGATTTACCAGAATTTAAGAAACTTTTGGGCGATGGTAAAAAATTTGGTATAGATTTAACTTACTTCAAGCAATTAAAACCTGTAGGAATTGCAGATGTATTTAATGTTACTAGAAAGTTTATAAAAGGCTCGTCAGTGACTTTAATCCTTGGAGATAATATTTTCTTTAATTTTGATAAAGGTCAATTAAAATGCGGAGATGTAGATGGAGCTAGAGTTTTTTGTAAAGAGGTCTCAAATCCACAAAGATATGGCGTAGTAGAATTTGGCCAAAACAAAATGATAAGTAAAATTGTTGAAAAACCATCAAATCCACCCTCCAACTATGCTGTAACTGGCTTATATCAATATGACAAAAATGTAATTGACTATGTTGGTAAGCTCAAACCCTCAAAAAGAGGTGAGCTTGAGATCACAGATCTTAATAATCTGTACATTAAAGAAAATAAACTGCACTCGGTGATGCTTCAAAAGGCTACTGATTGGTTCGATACTGGTACTTTTTCCTCACTTTTCGAAGCGAGTAAATATGTGCATCAGTACCAAACGAAAAATAAAAAGCCTATTGGCTCTCCAGAAGTTGCAGCAATAAATAGCGGATTAGTGAAAAAACAAGAAATGTTAAAAATTCTTAGCAAGGAGAATAATCAATATTCTGATTTTATTTATCAAGCCTACAAAAAATAATTACTAGCTACGTAATAAATTTCGTAATGTTCGAATTATTTGCAAAATGCCACCCAACACATAACCAGGAAATTTTACAAGATCTAGATATATGCCAAGAGCTCCTAGCTGTAGAAACCTAAATGGAAAGATTTCCGAGATAGGGACTTGTTTTGAAATCGGAGAAATTATTCCACGTGAAATGAATGACCCTAGTAAAACTAGTGAAACAAAAATTTTTGTAATGTGGGGGATATAAAGAATTGCATCCTCAATCCAACCTGCAAAAATAGCATTCCAGTTATAGATCAAGTAAAAGGTTCCAACAACTAAAGTAAATTTCACTAATTTAAAACTTAATGAGCCTGACTCATCTTTTAGTAATCTCCTTTGAAATGCCATTAAGAGAAACAAAACCAAAATTGCTAAAAGATATTTCTTCGCAATATCAGGAATATAGAGGGGATTTGCATCCCATCCACCAATCAAGTAATTCCATCTAGGAACAATTAAAAGAGACAGTACAAGAAATATAGATAAATATATCTCCTTTTGATTGCTTTGAATATCAATTAATGCTGACGAAAAGGAATAGCTGAAGTATTTCTTTGTTAGCATTTTAATATTGCTTGATAGTGTCTCATATGAGATATACTCTTTTTCAGGATTTTTAAAATTTAGTTCTTTCTTAATCCTAGCCCTCCACTCAATATCATATCCAGATCTACTATTTTCATTGAAAAGGTATTGTTTGTTAATTATTGATTTTCTGAAAATCGTTCCTGGCACCGTTTCATGATTATCGTTACCATAGGAACAATCTTTTACTAGGTTTTGAAAACTGGAACTAGCAAAAAATTTGGTTGAACCAAAAACTACGTCAATATCCTTATTTCTAAGAAATTCAAGATAATCTCTAATCCAGTTTTGATCAGGCAAAGTTTTAGTATCAAGCAACCCAATAAAGTCAGATGAAGCTGCTTTTAACCCATGATTTGTACTCTTTCCAGCAAAAGCAGGAGGAATTTTTTTATAAATCTTTTTAATTTTTCCAAGATCAAACTCATCAAACGCGGTTTTAACTGAATTATTTGAGGATGAATCAACTAGGATTATTTCTTTTGGCTTTACTTTCTGGTTATTTAATGATTCGAGCGTCCTGGTGAAGATTTGAATATCATCATCTCTGGCGGGTATTACGATAGAGATCATATTTTAATATTATAGTAATCCAAATACCATTTTATAAAGTTCTTTACCCCTTTGCTTATTGATGTTTCAGGTTTGTAGCCTAGTTTCATTATTTCGCTTATATCTGCATGAGAGGTAGGCACATCTCCTGGCTGCATTGGCAAGTACTCTTTATTTGCCTTCTTTCCTAAGTTCTCCTCAATTTCAGTGATGAAGTCTTCAAGGTTCTCAGGTTTTCCTCTTCCAATATTCAAAATTCTAAAGGGGAATTTTGATATGGAAGGATTTTTAAATCTGTGGTCTTCTGGGTTTATGAATTTAGTATCTGTAGTTGAAAGAAAAATACCCTGAACAATATCGTCAACATAAGTAAAATCTCTTTTGTGATTACCATTATTAAAGACTTTTATTGGTTCTCCTTTCAAAATGGCATCTGTAAATAAGAACAAGGCCATATCTGGCCTTCCCCATGGCCCGTAGACAGTGAAGAATCTTAGACCTGTTGTCCTAATGTTATAGAGATTTGAATATGAATGGGCCATCAGTTCATTCGCTCTCTTTGTAACTGCATAATATTGCAAAGGATGGTCTACTCCATGTGATTCTTGGAAGGGTAAGTCTGTATTTGCTCCGTAAACTGAACTAGTAGAAGCATATACAACGTGTTGCAATGAATCTGAGGTTTTTGCATATTCAAGAATATTTAGAAATGAGTCAATGTTGCTCCTGGTGTAATCATGCGGAAATTTTAGCGAATGACGAACACCAGCTTGCGCAGCTAGATTTACAATGTAATCAGGTGATATTTCATTTAGTTTCTCTATGATTGTATTTTTTGATAAGTCTGTGCACTCAAATTTAAAGTTTTCATTTCTTAGTAAAATTTTCCTTCTATTTATTTTTAGTTCCTTATCATAGTAGTCATTTTCATTGTCTATTCCGGTAACTTCAAACCCATTATCTAAAAATTTTTTTGCAGCGTGAAAGCCAATAAAACCGCTACTTCCTGTAATTACAACTTTCATAATTTAATAATGGACTATATTAATTCAATATACGATAATATCCCACTCATATGATTAAAAAAATTTCGGTACTGCTTATATTTGCATTACAGCATTTCATGGTGTTTTCACAGGCATCAGGAACATCTTCTGCTCTAGATTTTCTAAATAATCTACCAACCAATACTCAGGGAATGTTTTTAGGAGACCAAGGTGGCTCTGCTGGGCCTGAACAGGCAAATAGCCTAATTCAAAAAGAAAACCCTGATAAAGATATATTTGTTAATCCAGAGGATGAAAAGTTTGGCTTTGATTTTTACGACAACATTTTATACTCAACTAATGCACCATTGATGGATATTCCATTGATGGCTGATTATACAATCTCTTTCGGTGATAAAATTTCATTAGTAATGTATGGCAATAGATCAAGATCCATAACCTTGCAAGTTTCTCTCAATGGCTCAATAAATATCCCTGAAGTTGGTGATGTAAACATTAATGGGCTATCCATCATGGAGGCTCAATCCAAAATTGAAGAAATTGTCGGAAGAGCTTTAACAGGAACATCAGTAGATGTGAACGTTAAGCAAGCGGGTTTCAGAAAAATTTCAATTCTTGGCTCAGTTAAAAGTCCAGGAATCTACATTATAAACCCCTATCTATCTGTGATTGAAGCACTTAGATACGCTGATGGACTCAGTGAAAATACATCTCTTAGAACCATCACTGTTAGGAAAAATGATAATAGAACAGTTATTTTTGATGCTTACGAATATCTTGTTTACGGGGATACTGGATCCAATGTTTCACTGGAAAATGGAGATGTGATCCTGATGAGCGAAACAGATAACTTTGTAAAAATCAAAGGTGCAGTCATGAGACCAAAGATATATGAATACAATGAAAATGAAACCATTGAAGACCTAATTAAATTCGCTCAAGGCTTTGAATCTTCAGCCAACAGAGAAAGTATTACTGCTACTTTTCTAGAAAATGGTGTTGTAAGGTCTTCAAGAGTTGTTTTGGAGGATAAAGTACCCTTAAATCTCCGAGAATTAAATATTTCCTCTAATGTAGAAATTGATGAGCGTGATATTGAGGTTTATGGATCCAGCGTGTCAAACGGCTCATTCTCGAAAGAATCCTACTCAACATTAGTAGAATTAGTAGATGCACTAAGTTTCTCACCAAATGTATTCCCATACTTTTCTATGCTTGAGCAGAATGATAATGATAGTTTTGGAAAAGAAATAATTTCATTTTCATTAGCTGACAGAAGTTCGCTAGAGAATATCAACCTCAAGAACAATGCAAAAATAACCTTTCTTTCGAGACAAGATGTGGAGGATCTTCAGTTTCTTGCAAAGTTTAATGATATTGAGTTTGAATCTCTTCAAAGGATCAATGATTTAGAGAATCAAAAAAATGAAATTTTGGATGCCTATTTTGAAAGTGCTCCTGACTCATTTATTAGTGATATTGATTTACAGCTGGCTGAGAATCAAAAAGAAAGATATGATGAAAATCCATTTGAACCACCATCAACTGAATATGATCAAGAATTAGAACGTAAAGAGTTACTCTTGCAAGAACTTAAAAATAAAGTTGATACCCAGACTGAATTTACAACTTTTTTCCAAAAGCGACTAAGTGAGATTGAATATGAGCTTAACGTAGCAAAAAATGGTTTTAAAGAGCTTAGGAAAAGAAAGATATCAGATTTTAATTGGACCACAGAAATCATAGAATATCTTGAGAGAAATTCATTGATAGTTAACCTTGGCAAGGATAAGTTCTTATTCCCATTAACAGGAAATTTCTCACCAAATAGAGTAATAGATTACATTGGCAGAGATGTTTCAAATTATGATTATCAAAATGCAAAAATTCTCATGAAGAGCTTTGATAGCCCAATTTCAGAACTTGCTGACACAATTTTATTCCAATCTGGCGGAGTATTCTCCATCCCTCTAGTGTTAGAGCAAAACATTCAAGTAAAAATTTTAGGAAATGTAAAATCACCTGGAGAATTTACAGTGCCAATTAACTCAACTTTACAAGATTTATATGTCTTAGCTGGAGGTCTAGAACCCTCTGCTGATGACAAATCGATAATCTTCGCAAGAGAATCTCTTAAAGAAAAGGAAAAAACTGCACTACAGTCTGCAAAGAGAATTTTAATTGATTCAATAATTTCAAGGTCAAGCTCTGCTTCAGGTGCAGGTAACATTGGCTCGTTACTGCCACTTATTGAGTTGAGTGACAAAACTAAACCTGCCGGGAGGATATCTGGAGATTTATCATTTAACTCGAATACCTCAAAAGATCTACTTTTGGAGAATGGGGATACAATTGTAGTTCCTTCAAAATCAAATGTAGTAAATATTTTAGGACAAGTATTATCTCCAACTACAGTAGTTTATGATCCTAAACTTTCCTACAAGAAGTATGTTGGCTTAGCGGGTGGATATAATTATTATGCAGATAAAAAGAATATTTATGTCATAAGGAGCAACGGCTTGTCACAACCATTAAGCAACTCAGCTTTTAGGAATGGTTACTATGAAATTCTTCCAGGAGATACCATTGTTGTTCCAAGAAATTTTTCTAGAGCAGAGCTTCTTGGGAATTTAAGCATCGCAACAAGAGTAATTTCTGATATTTCAATCGCTGCGGCAAGCTTGAATGTCATAGCAGATTAGTATTATTAAATAGTGAAAAAAATTACGATATTTTTACTTGCACTTTCCTCATTCCTTAGTGCTGACCAACTTTACACTCATAAGATTCAAGGTGGAATAGGTCTAATTCAGACTCCCTCAGCGCGTATGATGGAAGAGGGTTCATTCAGTCTAGGATATTCAAACTTTGCACCCTACAACAAGTATTATTTCTATGCACAACCTTTTTCATGGTTGGAAGGGTCTTTTTTTTACAACGATACAAATACTATCAGATATGCTGATATTGATGGTGAGGGTATTGGAGGCCTAGGAATACAGTCACATAAAGATAAAGGCTTTAATTTTAAGCTAAAACTTCTAGATGAATCTCGTTTTCTTCCTCAAGTGGCAGTTGGCATGGAAGATTTTGCTGGCACCGGTGTTTGGTCATCAGAGTACATTGTTGCAACAAAGCTTATAAATAATTTTGATATCACACTTGGCTTGGGCTGGGGAAAGTATGGGACCAGAGGTTCTTTAGATCTAAATCCTCTTTATCAGTTAGATGAAAGATTTGAAACCCGTGGAGGTTTTCAAGGTTTTGGTGGCATACCTGGTTTTAATCAGTGGTTCAGAGGGCCTGCATCACCTTTTGCTGGGATAGAAACAGGTTATGTCTTAAGATTTAAAGAACAATCTTTAGATATTCCTTTAACAAAAAAACGCCTTCGAATTAATTCATTTGGAATCCCAGTAAAATTCAAATTGGATTATGATCCCAACGATCATAAAACTGATTTTGGTGGAGTATCAAGATTAAGGGATTACCCTCCACCCGATTCTCCGTTAAGTTACGGTGTTGAGACATCTTTGGGCGGGCTAAATTTAGGCTTATATCATGAAAATTTAAATCAATTATCTTTCAGGTGGTCATGGAGCAAAAACTTTGCAGCACCTAGAAAGCTTCCTGATTACAAATCTACAAAAACAGAATTTAATCGTGAAACTTTTTATTTAGATCTACTTAGAGAGCTCGGCAATAACGGAGTATATGTCCAAAGTGCTAATTTCATGGGAGATAATCATCTTTATGTTTCTTATAATCAAAACATTTTTAACAGTGAAAAGGAGGGGAGAATCTACGTTGACAGAATAGTAAGAGAATCATTTCCATTCGTCGATGAATTAACACTCATACCTGTCTTAAATGAATTTACTTACTTATCAACTACAAATGATCAGGATATAAGGTATGTTTATCAAAATGATCAAGGACCTAGGAATAGAGAGACTTCAGAACACTTCACCCCAAGAGTGGAATACCCTGTACTCTCGTATTCAATAGTTCCTGGATTTAAATCACACATTGGTGCTGCTCCAAAGTTTTTCTTCAGTGAAATAAATTTAAGCATACCAGGAGCAGTAGTGCTAAGTAAAAATATTGAATTAGGATTTCATTATACATATCCACTTCGTGATGATTACGAAACCTTGAGGTATGATCCAGTTCCAACTGATTTACCACCAGTAAGGATATACGTTGCTGAATATCTAAGACAGGGTAAAAAGGGTTTTGAATCACTGTTCTTTCAATATTTTAAATATTTAGGGAACGACGTCTATTCTGCAGTCCAAGTTGGGCATCTAGAACAAATGTTTGCAGGAGCAGTGGGTGAGATCTTGTATGCTCCATATAATTCACGGTTTGCAGTAGGCTTTGAAATTGGAGATGTTTGGCAAAGAGACTTTAAAAAATCACTTGATACATTTCAGGATTATAAAACTACAACCCACCATCTAAGTCTTTACTATAATGTTCCATATCTAAACTTTGATTTTAAGCTATCCTACGGAAGGTATCTTGCACGTGATGATGGCTATACCTTTGAGTTCTCAAAATCTTTCGCAAATGGTACACGCTATGGTGGTTTTTTTAGCCTAACAAATATCTCAACCGATCAATTTGGAGAGGGTTCATTTGATAAAGGTGTGTTCTTTTTCTTTCCTACAGACCTTCTTGGATTTAGTTTCAATAAAAAAAGAAGTAGATCAAAAGGATATAATGGAATCGTTTGGAGACCAATGACAAGAGATGGAGCCAGCAAGCTTGAGAGACCTTCTGAGCTATATCCCTTAATTCGCCAATCAAAGGTCTTAGAGTTCTATAAAGATTAAGTAATTTATTCCTTATAAATATTTATTAAAGTTACACCTACTACAATAAAAAATAGTCCTACTATTATCTCAAACGAAATTACTTCCTTATAAAATACACTACTCAAAATAGCAACTGAGAATACTCCTAATCCTGCCCAAGATGCGTAAACAATACTCAATGGAAGTTTCTGTACTGTTAAAGCTAATAGAAAAAAAGAAAGTAGATACGATAGAAGTAAAACCACTGTAGGAATAATCTTGGTAAAGTTTTGAGATAAAGGAAGCAGCATTGTTCCTAATACTTCGAATACTATTGCCCCAAAGAGATATATGTAACCCATGAAATAAATTATATAAAAAAAAAGGCGTCCTAAGACGCCTTTTGAATTCTAACTAACAAGTTATGGACATACAAACGACTCTGGGTTTTCACAATTACTTGTTGTAGTTGTGGTTGTAGTAGTCGATGTAGTAGTTGTAGTACTTGTAGTTGTTGTAGCAGTTGTATCTGCAACCGGTGCCGGTGTAGGCGCTGGTGTCGGAGCCGGTGTCGGCGCTGGTG
>CETE01018785.1_pt1 | contig 102911 bp, 86 predicted proteins | sample 531241 | NCBI WGS metagenome assembly CETE01 (sample SAMEA2622336, study PRJEB7988) | marine metagenome | biome: marine biome (ENVO:00000447); feature: deep chlorophyll maximum layer (ENVO:xxxxxxxx); material: "saline water (ENVO:00002010), including plankton (ENVO:xxxxxxxx)" | depth 30 m
AACCCGCTTTGCGGTAAGGTGTACGTATTCAAGCAGCACGCCAGCGTGAATCGTGAAGTAGTCTACGCCTTGTTCGGCTTGCTCAATTAGGGTGTCTTTAAACATCTCCCACGTTAAGTCTTCGGCTACACCGTTTACTTTTTCTAGCGCTTGATAGATGGGTACGGTGCCGAGAGGAACAGGACTGTTTCGCAGCAGCCACTCTCGGGTTTCGTGAATATTTCTGCCGGTAGATAAATCCATGATGGTATCGGCGCCCCAGCGCGTTGACCACACCAGCTTTTCTACCTCTTCTTCAATAGACGAGGTGACTGCTGAATTACCAATATTGGCGTTAATCTTTACTAGAAAGTTACGCCCTATAATCATTGGTTCTAACTCGGGGTGGTTTATGTTGCATGGAATAATGGCGCGGCCTGCGGCCACTTCCTGGCGTACAAATTCAGGCGTGATGGTATCGGGTAAATTCGCACCAAAGTGTTCGCCTTTGTGCTGCTGCGTCAGTTCGGCATCTTTAATGGCTTGGCGACCCATATTCTCGCGAATGGCAATGTATTCCATTTCAGGGGTAATAATGCCCTGTCTTGCGTAGTGAAGCTGGGTAACGTTTTTGCCTGCTTTTGCTTTTAGTGGTTTGCGGCTGCGAATAAAGCGGAAATCTTCGGTAAATATGTCGTTTTCTCGCTCTTTTGCAAAGCTTGACGAAACGCCCTCTAATTCAAGGGTATCGCTACGCTCTTCAATCCACGTTTGGCGAAGCGGAGCTAGGCCTTTGTGCACATCTATGTTTTCTTTTGGGTCGCCGTAGGGGCCTGAAGTGTCGTAAACAGGAATGGGCGGATTTGGCTCTAAAATAGGATTGTCTTCAGTACCACCCACTAAACTGTCGTGTTGGTGAATAAGGCGCATGGCCACACGAATATCGTCACGGCTGCCACACTCGTAGTGGCGTGTTGAATTTGGGTAAGCTTCGCCCGCAAGTTCATTAATGAATTGTTGTGCTTGTTGGCGCTGTTCGCGTCTGTTCGACATAGCATTTTACCTTGTAAATTTAGGTTCTAAAAATGCTTGTCAGGAGTGAAGGAGAATACAAAGTGTAAGTGTTGAAGGGGATAACCCCGTTACTTTAGCGAGATTGTTGGTAAAGGTTTTGGTGATTACAGCCCTTTACTCCGTTGATGTTGACTTGGGGATAAACTTGAACAGTTTACCTTGAGTGACGAGCAGCACCGTAATGGGTGTGTCTGTATCATCAACAGCAAAACAACTTCGCTTCACAACGCTAAACTACGGTTTAACATTGTGCACATTGTATTTTCTTGTTCCCTTCGCAGGTATTAGCCTGATCAGGTTCTACGGATCCCACTTTCGCGGTCTCAGCTTACTGGGTTACCAGTGAAGCACTCCGACAAGTTGTTTGAGTCAATTCGGGTTGTTGTTGAAACAACCCGCATTGAGAATTCCTTTTTACTATATCTTCAATGATAAAAAGAATACAAGTGTTGATGGATGGGAAGGGTTAAAAATAAATCACGTGCGGAGCAAAATCATGCGTAATAAGTCGCTCATTTCCTTGACGTCGTCTTCGAAATCCGTTGTTAGTGACGTGGCGGTAATAGAATAGCCTTCAACATAAGGAACAAATAAAGCTATGGCCTTTGTTACGTTTTCTGATGTAGCAGCTACCGGGCTAAAAATAGCATTAAGTACTTGTGCTGATGATTGATAATATGCTTTCAAATATTGCTCGATAGCCTCATTTCGAGTGGAAATAGCCCAATACTCACGAAAGATACGACACATCTCTGTTAGTTCAAGCCCATGACATAGAAATGATTTTACAAGGGACTTGAGGTCTTCAGTAAGCGTGTCATGAGACGTGAGCTTTGGCATTTCGCGCATTTCAGCTAGACAAGATTGAAAATAACGGTCGGCTAGGGCAACCAGTAAGTTATCTTTGTTTTTGAAGTAATACTGCACGTTGCTTAAAGTCATATTCGCACCTGCAGCAACTCGTCTCATGGTCACACCATAGTCACCTTCATTTTTTAGCAAAGTTAATGCGACGTCTAATATTCTCTCTGATTTTTCGCTCTTTTTCATGCTGCCTTTGCTTATAAATTTTTAATTAACTTTGAGTAATTTACCTAAAGCTCGGTGATTTTTCCAAAATAACATCTTGATATTTTAGGTCGATTGACCTAATGTTGTAAAGGTTAGGTCGGTTGACCTAATTTTGAGGTTGTAACCGTGTTTACGAGGAAGTGTGATGATTGAAGCGTTAAGAACTCCCGACGACAGATTTGAAAATCTCGTTGATTACCCTTTTGAGCCTAACTATGTAGAAGATCTGGATGGGTATGAAGGCTTGCGTGGCCACTATGTTGATGAAGGCAGCAAAGACGCAGAAGAGGTATTCCTTTGTCTTCATGGCGAGCCCGCATGGAGCTATTTGTATAGAAAAATGATCCCCGAATTTGTTCTAGCGGGTGGCCGTGTCGTTGCGCCCGATTTATTAGGTTTTGGTAAATCAGATAAACCTATCGGTGAAGATACTTACACCTTCGAGTTTCACCGCAATTATTTAATACAGCTTATTGAGCGCCTAGACCTTAAAAACATTACATTGGTATGCCAAGACTGGGGTGGTTTACTTGGGCTTACATTGCCTATGGATATGCAGCGCCGGTTTAAACGTTTAATCATTATGAATACGGGGCTGTTGGTGGAGCCTGTTACTGCGCCAGCGTTTATTGAATGGCATGACGATATTGTAAAAGCTAATCCGCTGTCGCTGTCGCACTTCTTTAAGCAATATGCACCTACTATCAATGAAGACGAAGCTAACGCTTACGCTGCACCATTCCCTGACAGCAGTTACTTATCAGGGGTATTGAAGTTTCCCAAAATTGTCGCAAACCCCGATCAAGTGTGTATTGAAACTTCTACTAGAGCCTTCTCTTTTTGGAAGAATGATTGGGATGGAGAAACCTTCATGGCTATTGGTATGAAAGATAAAATGTTGGGGCCAGATGTTATGCATTTCATGCAGGGTGTTATTAAGGGGTGCCCAGAGCCAATGGAAGTGCCGGAGGCCGGACATTTCGTTCAAGAGTTCGGAGATACAGTTGCATCTGCCGCACTAAAACAGTTTGGTGTTATTTAAGAGGGCCTTATGAAGATTTTACACTTGGTATTCCACCCCAACTTAGCAACATCCAGAGTGAACCGCACTTGGCAAAAGCAAATCATTGCATCTGGAAAGGTCACGACAAGCCGCGATATGTATGACGAGTATCCCGACTTTCAAATTGACAAAGACAAAGAGCAAAAGCTGCTGTTGGAACACGATCGTATTGTTATTCAATTCCCTATTTATTGGTGGTCGATGACACCACTACTTAAAAAGTGGCTGGATGATGTGTTGGAATATCAATTTGCTTATGGCAGTAAAGGTGACAAGCTGAAAGGAAAAGACCTTATGCTTATATGTTCTGCCGGTGGTCAGGCGAAAAACTATAGCGGGTTCGACATGTTTGCTACCGTGCCGGAAATACTAAAACCCTTCCAGCTTACGGCTAATCTAGCACAGATGAACTATGCACAGCCTCTGTACATGTTCAACGCTGATGCGTGTGCCGATGATGAAGTGGAAAAGTACGGTAAATCTTGGGCTCGCGTAATTGACGATGAAACGCGCGGAAATGGATTAAATTTCGCTAATGCAAAAATTCGTGACGAACTGGATGAGGTATACGAGCAGCTAGGCTTGGCTTAACATTTATCTAAAAACAAAAAGCGCTAAGGTGAATACATTAGCGCTTTTATATTAAAAGACAGGTTGGTAACTTTAAGCAATTAAATCGCTAGCTGCTGACCTTCCTTGTAAAGCTGAAGTGCAGTGGCTGTGTCGTGCTTGCGTTCGCTAATTGCAGACAGCAGCAATAAGTCTTCTTTGCGCGACTTCATTTTGGTGGCTTTAAGCAGGGCTTTTTCCGCCAACACATCATCGCCTGAGTTAAATGCAACTTGGCCTAGCGTGGAGTATAGCGACACGTTTTCTTCGTCTTGCTTTATCCAGCTTTCAAGCAGTCGTAGTGATGGCGATGCATCAGGAATATTAAGCTGCGTGAACAGCGGAAACAGGGCGCTATTCGGGCCACGTTTTTGCCATTCAACTAGCAAATTCTGTGCGTCGGCATGCATACCTTGGTCAAGCAACTGTTGAATGTAAGCCGCGCGGTAAGCATCGTCGTGACGAAGCTTGCGGGGTAGGGTTTCCCAATATGATTTAAGCTCGACAGCGCCTTGCTTACTGGCAATTTCCGCAAACTTACCTTTGGCAATACGCTGGCTCCATGTAGTGTAGTCTGCTTTGGGCAATGCTTTACGCCAGCCTGACAAATTTTCTTGAAGTACTTGCCATTTACCTAGCTTGGCAAGAATTTGCGCTTTTAACTGCACAACCTGCTTGTTCTCGCGCTCTTGCTCGTCAAGTTCGTTAAGTTTCTCTAGTGCCGCATCGTATTTTTCTTCAGCCATATCAATACGCGCGTGCATGACCGTTGCGGCTACTTTCGCTTTTGGAAAGTCAGTTGCCTGAACAAGGAAATAACGGGCTTTGGCTAAATCGTTATTGGCAAAAGCAATTTGCGCTGACGCCAAATAGTTAACGCCTTCGAAATCGCCGTTGGTGGTTTTGCTTAGCGCCTTTTGAGCCGTATCAAAATCACCTGCAGCCATTGCGTGTAAGCCGTCGTAAAACGCACGCTTACGTTTGCGCTCACCCAAAGTGCCGAACCATTTATGTGAACCTGTGATCAGGCTTAACGCCCACAATACAAGTCGAGATAGTACGTACCAGGCAATGACGGCACCTATCACTAAAATACAAAAGCTAATCACCGTCATTTCAACAGCGGTATTACCCAGTGATATGAGTACGTAGCCCTTATCGCCTAACAACATTGGGCCAACAATTAGTGCAACAACGAATGCGGCTAATACCGCAAGGGCAATAGCTAACCATTTCATAGTGCACTAGCTCCTTGTCCGAACACCTGTTTAACGCGGCTATCCAGTAAACGCTCTAGCGGTTTTTGTGACGCTAGCTCTGTAGGTATTGGGCGCGATACATCGGTAGCAATGAGGTTTTGTAGTGCATCTACAAAGCCCGTTACTTGGCTTTTTTCGGTGTCGAACTTTTCAATAATTAACGTTTGAGCGTATTGAAGCGACTGGCTGTAAAGCCCTGCATCGCCCTGAAGCGCGGCGGTTTGCGCGTGCATAAGCTGCAGACGAAGCTGCTCTTTTGCTAGGAACTGGGCTTCTAGTGAAAGCACTGGCTCAACCGGGCCTTCAATGGTTTTTATGGTGAGAAAATCGTTCACTAGTGAACGCCACACCTTTGTAAGGTTCTCCTGCCAGTCGTCAGATGACTCCGATAAGGTCGTGTCTTCTGCATTGGCGTCTTCTGGTTTTTCGAAGGTATCAAGTGGCAATTTGTCAATTTGAGCAATCATACCCGTAAGCGCGAGAGCGACGGAACTTTGTGATACAGGGTTGAGCTGTTGTAAGGTTTGAATGTCTTCAGCAAGGTTTGCGCGAACCGGAAGTACCGATGGGTCGGCCAACGACTTTAAGCGTTTATCTGCGTTAACTAGCAGTAAAATTGCTGTGCGTACGTCGTTTTCTAACCAAAGCTTTCTGCCTGCCATGCGAACTAAGTAATCAGCTTCAGCAATGAGCCAGTCTGCCGGGCGGCGACCTTCCATATTGTTTAGTTGTTCAAGCGTCGATTCAGCTTGCAGCGTCAGCTTTTCGTTTTGCGCTTTTAACTCGGCTACCGTGCTTTCTAACGTCTGGTTGGTACGAGCTACTTTGTCGATAGAGGCAACAAGACCAGCGCGCTCACGCTCAATAGTGTTTAGCTGAGAGGTCGTCGTTTGAAGTGCAGATTCAGAGTCCTTGCTTGCCGACTGTTGCTGCATGTAATACCAGTAACCTGCGCCAGCCATACCAAGTACAATAAGGAAAAGGATGATTACAACAAACCACAGTAGACCATTTCCCGACGATTTCTTTTTAGCAGCACCCGATGGTGTTGATTCACTGTGCGTGGCAGAAGATTCGATAACGTCTTTTTCAGCTTCCACTTTCACGAGTTCCTCTTTTTGTGGGCTACTTTCATTGTTGTTGGCCATTCAATACTCCCAGTTATCCTTTACCCAGGCGATGAGTGCCTGATCGGTGGCTCGCTGACAAACCGCTACCTCTTTAATGCCTTGGCTAGTAAGGGTTTTGGCAATTCGGTCGCTCACTGTTAACCATTTAATAGATTTAAGTGCTTGGCCAAATTGCGCAATTAGTTGCAGTGCCATTGCTTCGCTTGTAGCGATAATGCCGCTAACTTCGCCCATTTTCCACCGTTTTGTGTAAATTGGGCTTGTAAGTTGCTCTCTCTTATAAACGCAAAAGCTATTAACTAAAATACCTTTTTCGTCTAATCCTGTGGCTATGGCGTCGCGCCCACCTTCACCCTTAATGATAACGACATGCTGACAGTTTGCCTCATTAAGTTGGTGCATTGCCAGTATACCTTCGGATGTATGGGCTTCGGGAATAGCAACCTGCGCCGATGAAAACGCCTGAAGTCCCGCTTGTAATTTTCGTGCAGTGGCATCGCCCACAGCTATGATCAATGGTAATTCGTTAGCCGTTTCGCGTAAGCCTTCAATAACGGTGTCTACAGCATATACGCTGGTAACAACAATTGCGTTTACTGCATTTGACGCTAAAAATTCTGCAGCAGCTTTTCTTTCAGACGAAATATCAATGATGTTAGACGTGGCAACGCCTACCGCGTCAATTCCGGCTTTTTCAAAGGCAGAAGCGCTTGCTTTTAACTTTGGCAGTGGGCGTGTAAACAGCAACATACTATCGAATTTTCATCCTTTTATTTTACTGCGTAAACCTGCACGCATTCGACAAACTATAACTTAGTTATAAAGCGCCTTTAAGATTTCACCGGCACCTTGCTCAAGAAGGGATTCCGCTACTTCAACACCAATATCTGCGGCTTTTTCTCGCGACGCTGTAGCAGAAGCAAAGAGCAGTTCTGAACCATCTGGCTTACCAACCATACCGGTTAGTGTCAGCACATCGCCATCAAGCGTGGCAAAGCTACCAATAGGTACTTGGCAGCCGCCTTCCAATCTCTCGTTCATGGCGCGTTCTGCGGTAACACGTGTATTAGTGTCTGTATGGTTCAACGCCTGTAGCAGCTTAATTAGCTCTTCATCGTTGTTACGGCACTCAATGCCTACGGCACCCTGCCCAACGGCGGGTAGTGAAATATCAGCAGGTAACGGCATGCGAATACGAGATTCCATTTCAAGGCGAATAAGGCCAGCAGAAGCTAAGATAATAGCGTCGTACTCACCTGCGTCTAGCTTGGCTAGGCGAGTATTCACGTTTCCGCGCAGGTCCTTAATGATAAGGTCAGGGCGATACTTGCGAATTTGGCACTGTCTGCGAAGGCTAGACGTACCTACTACTGCGCCCTGGGGCAGGGCATCTAAACTGTCGTGGTTATTTGAGACAAAAGCGTCAAACGGGTTTTCTCGCTCACAAATAGCGTGAAGGCCAAAACCTTCAGGAAATTCAACCGGTACATCTTTCATAGAGTGCACGGCAATATCGGCACGGCCTTCAAGCATGGCAATTTCAAGCTCTTTTATGAAAAGCCCTTTACCACCTATTTTCGCCAGAGGTGTGTCTAAAATTTTGTCGCCCTGCGTGCTCATAGGCACAAGCTCAACGTTCATTGACGGATAATGCTCCAACAATTTTGCCTTCACATACTCTGCTTGCCAAAGCGCTAAAGCACTTTTTCTAGTAGCAATTCGAACGGTGCGGGTAGTGTTGAGGTGACTCATGGCTATTCCAAACTATATAAAAAGAAACTAAAACGATGTATCACATAACGTCATACGATATACCCCGTAGTATACGCATTTTCTGTATTAATGTTTGAAATTAGGCGCAGTTTTCTCCTTGGTTATTATTGAACATTCAGTCTATGCTGAAAGGAATAATGGTTAATTAGTTTTAAATGCGGAGATAAGTCTTTTTATGGACAGTTCGTCGTTGCGTCAATTACTTAGAAGTGCTCAGCAAGATGAAGCGGAAGCAAAACGAAGGCGCTTAACGCTATATTTCATATCTTATGTTGGTGGCACCATTATGGCGTTTATGGCGTGGATCAACATGGGCACAAACAACCCATTGCTCGTTGGAACGCTGGCGGGGTCAGCCGCTTTTGTGTACGCCAATGTGGCGTTATCCCATATGTTTCCTCGCGTCGATGTCTTCTATTATCTAGCAGGTTTAGTGGTAGCATTTACCATAAACGGCTTGGTTTATACCGGCGGGCTCAATAACACTGGGCTTTATTTTATTTTTCCCCTGCTTTTTATTCAGATAGTTGTTGTGCGTTTCAAGCCCGCCATGGTTTACGTAGCAGTAACCATGGGTATCGCTATTTTTATGCTCTACAATCAAGAAAAAATAGTGGCTGAGTACCCAGCAGAACATGTTTCCCGCTTCTTAATCGCTACGTTCTGTTTTATTTGCGTCGCCTTTATAGGTGAAAATTTCTGGCATCAAAGCAGAAAAGAAATGCTGCGTGAAAATTTAGAGCGCATGCGTCAGGCTAATACCGATCCGCTTACAAAACTTCCTAACCGGCGATTCCTTGAGGCTGTTTTTTTTGAACGCGCAATGCAAGATCCCGGTGCTCATTTCCCTTTAAGTGCGGTGGTGGTAGATATTGACCATTTTAAAACAATCAACGATACCTATGGCCACGATATTGGTGACGAAGTGCTTATACACATCACTCGCCTAATGAAAGAAGCAGTAAGAACTACTGACGTGGTGGCAAGAACCGGTGGTGAAGAGTTTTTGGTTCTATTCCCTCATGCAACGTTGAGCCAAGCGGTAAAATTAGCGGAAAAAATGAGGAAGGTGATTGAAGCTAATCCGTTTGTAGAGGGTGATGTTAATCACTCCATAACCGCAAGCTTTGGTGTAGCCACAGCGCTTACTGATACAAACTTGCACGCTTGTTTGAAGCAGGCCGATGACAACCTTTACAAAGCTAAAAATGCGGGGCGCAACAGAGTCGTCGAATAGTTTTGGATTAAAAGTGAAATAAAGAAGAGACGGAAGGCGCGACTTTTCAATCGACAGACGTGTACCCACTTACGCTAAGAAGAAAGCTGGCTTTTGTTGCTGCACCAGCTTTTTCTTTTGTTTAAATACCGGAGGCTGTTGATCTTTATTATATGAACGTAATTTGCAGCAAGGGCCAACAGGCTCTTAAGGCATTACCCTAGAACTTTTTGAAGCCAAGCACTTATGTCGTTAAGCTCTTGCATACAAACATTGTGCTGCATGGTGTAAGTCTGCCACGTGGCATTAAAGCCACTTTCGCTCAGCGTTTTAAACGCAGCATTGCCCATAAATACCGGCACCACTTCGTCTTGCTCACCATGTGCCATCATAATTGGCGTTTCGCGGTTTGTGTCTTTTGCTTCGCTTCCAAGAAGTGATGGCTCGCACATGTAGGTAGATAGAGCGATAACACCTGCAAATTTATTGGCATATCTAGGTGCTAAGTGCAGAGCAATAACACCGCCCTGAGAAAATCCTGCAAGTACAATACGTTCACTAGGAATGCCACTTTCAATTTGTGCTTCGATAAGCGCTTCTACCTGAGCAGCCGACTCTTTTACACCTTCTAAGTCCGCACGGCTTTCAAAATCTAACGATTTAATATCGTACCAAGCGCGCATTCTCATGCCGCCATTGATAGTCACAGGGCGTTCTGGAGCGTGAGGAAAGAGAAATTTAACCGCCATTGATTCGGGCAGTTTTAGCTCGGGCACAATAGGCGCAAAACCATGGCCTGAATCGCCAAGACCGTGAAGCCAGATAACGCAGGCATCAGGCGTAGTGGATGGGTTTATCTCTACGCACGGCAGAAGTTGCTGAGTCATGCTTTATTTCCTAGTTTTGGGGTCAGAGTACATTTAGGGTCAGAAAAAGTACTCTGACCCCATTAATTTTTGCTGTGGTAACCCATCGGCATAAGCTTGGTAGAGTGATCCAAGTTTTCACTATGCAATGAAAGGTACGGCACAACCGCTTAATATGCTATCATTGCCACTTGAAATCACCACATTTTGAAAGAATTTTAATACCCTATGGCTTCACTACTCGGCAACTTATTCATTCTTGCAGCTCCTTCTGGAGCAGGAAAATCAAGCCTTATAAAGGCGCTAATGGAAAAGTATGAAAGCAATACAGCTACGCCAATGCAGGTGTCTGTATCTCATACAACACGTCAACCTCGTCCGGGTGAAGTCGACGGCGTGCACTACCATTTTGTGAGCCGAGAGCAGTTTGAAGCGCTGATTGAACAGGGTGTGTTTTTTGAATACGCAGAAGTATTTGGCAATTATTACGGCACATCCCGCGTGACAATTGAACAAACTTTGCACCGTGGCATTGACGTATTTCTAGATATCGATTGGCAGGGCGCGCGCCAAGTTAAAAAGCTTATGCCAGACACATGCGGTATTTTCATTCTTCCGCCTTCACTCGACGTGCTAGAGCAGCGTTTAAATAATCGCGGTCAAGACAGTGAAGAAGTCATTGCAGGGCGTATGGCGCAAGCCGTAGCTGAAATGTCTCATTTCAATGAATTCGAAAGTGTAATTATCAACGACGACTTCGCGACTGCATTAAACGATTTGGAAGCCATCGTTACAGCACAGCGACTTCGCACGGGAAAACAACAAATGCGCCATCAAGTGCTATTGGACGAACTGCTCGGTAGCGCGTAAGCTTAACTTAACAACACGTGTTTTGTTTTAGCATCGAACGATCGCTGCATAAATTGCATGATCTGACTGCTTCAAATTCAAACAAAACGCTAGGATCGCGCCACGTATCTGTGTATACTACGCGGCCGTTTTTTGAATAACTTGCTCAACCTAATTTTCGGAGAAATACATGGCTCGCGTAACTGTAGAAGATGCCGTAGATAAAATTGGTAACCGCTTTGACCTAGTGCTTGTTGCTGCACGCCGTGCACGTCAAATTGCCACTGAAGGCAAAGATCCTATGGTTGACGTTCAAAACGATAAGCCAACTGTTACAGCACTTCGTGAAATTGAAGAAGGTTTGGTAACGGCTGCTACGCTTGAACAAGCAGAACTTCAAGCTCAAGAGCAGCAAGAACATGCTGAATTTGCATCAGTAGCAAACATCCTATCTGATCAATAAAACCTCTTTTTAACGGTTTTATCGGTATTTTAGCGCCAGTGCTTTGAAAAAAGCACTGGCGCTTTACTTTTGGCGTATTGGCTTCTTGCACAATTAAACGTATTCTTAGGGTTGTAACGTTAGATAAGGGTCACGCTTCACTGTGTATTTGTTTGAAGGTTTAAAGCAGAAAGTTTTAGAGTACTTACCAGCCGACCGCGTTCAGTTGGTACAAGAATCTTTTGTGCTTGCGCAAGAAGCGCATGACGGACAAATGCGTTCAAGCGGCGATCCGTACATTACTCACCCAGTTGCAGTTGCCGGTATTTTGGCTGACATGCACCTTGATCACGAAACGATCATGGCGGCACTCCTTCACGACGTTATTGAAGATACCCATTACAGCAAAGAAGACTTAGCCGAAGCTTTTGGCGATACCGTTGCTGAACTGGTAGAAGGTGTTAGTAAGCTAGATAAACTCGCGTTTAGCACTAAACAGGAAGCGCAGGCGGAGAACTTCCGTAAAATGATGATGGCCATGGTGCAAGACATCAGGGTTATTCTTATCAAGCTTGCTGATCGCACGCACAACATGCGCACGCTCGGGTCATTACGACCAGACAAGCGCCGCCGCATTGCGCTAGAAACGCTAGAGATCTACGCGCCAATCGCCCACCGCTTGGGTATTCACGACATTAAAAATGAGCTTGAAGATTTAGGTTTTCAGGCCATGTATCCTATGCGCCATCGCGCACTAAAGTCTGCTGTGCGCCAGGCCCGCGGTAATCGTAAAGAGATTATCGAAAACATTCGCGAAGAGCTGAACACTCGTTTAGACGCCTACCAAATTGAGTCGAATGTATTGGGTCGCGAAAAACACTTGTATTCCATTTACCGCAAAATGAAAAACAAAGAACTTATGTTCAATGAGGTAATGGATATTTATGCGTTTCGCATCGTTGTTCAATCGGTAGATAACTGTTATCGCGCCCTCGGTGCTATGCATGGGCTGTACAAGCCTATTGAAAACCGTTTTAAAGATTATATCGCTATCCCTCGAACCAACGGCTATCAGTCGTTGCATACGTCATTAATTGGCCCGCACGGCATTCCTGTGGAAATTCAAATTCGAACCCAGGAAATGGACCAAATGGCAGACAAAGGAGTGGCGGCGCACTGGCTTTACAAAGAGCCTGGCGATAATGGCACCACTGCACAGCTTCGAGCGCGCAAGTGGATGCAAAGCCTGCTTGAGCTTCAGCAATCGGCCAGCTCATCCTTTGAATTCATCGAATCGGTAAAAACCGACCTGTTCCCTGATGAAATTTACGTATTTACACCAGACGGACGTATTATCGAGTTGCCAATGGGCGCAACCGCCGTTGACTTCGCTTATGCCGTGCATTCCGATGTGGGTAATACCTGCGTAGGTGTGCGCGTAGAGCGCAGAAACTTTAGCTTAAGCAAGCCGCTTGAAAACGGTCAAACCGTGGAAATTATTACCTCGCCGAAAGCGAAGCCTAATGCGAACTGGCTAAACTTTGTTGTGAGCGCTCGCGCGCGAACCCGTATTCGTCAGTATCTGCGTAAACAGCACTCTCAAGAAGCGGTCAACATGGGTAACCGTCTACTTCGCCATGCGTTAGGCAGCGTGAAATTAGACGATATTCCAAACGAAGATATCGAACGTGTGGTGGCCGAAACTAAGCATGCTAATTTTGACGATTTGCTAGTAGATATCGGGCTTGGTAACGAGCTAAGCGCAATTGTAGCGCGCCGTTTATTGGGTGAAAGCACAACAGACTTATCAGACAAGAAAGGTAATGTGGCTATTCGCGGCACAGAAGGCCTGCTTGTTCACTATTCTCGTTGTTGCCATCCTATTCCAGACGATGAAATTGTAGCGGTTTTAAGCCCAGGCCGCGGCATGACTATTCACCAAATTGGGTGTAACAATATTCGCAAGCTTACGCGAGAAGAACCTCAACGCGTATTGCCCATGCAGTGGGACGACAACCCGCAAGGCGAATTTAAAGCGTCATTGCGTATAGAGTTGTTTAACCATCAGGGCACACTGGCAACTTTAACGAACACCATTTCAGGGTGCGATTCCAATATCATTGGTCTGCAAACTGAAGAGAAAGAGAGTAATATCTACTTTATTGACCTTGAACTTACCACGCACAACCGTGTGCACTTGGCTCGCGTAATGAAGAAAATACGTACTATGCCGGAAGTTCAAAGAGTGTCTCGTCATAGTCAATCACGACACTAATTATTACATTATTTAGGAACTACTATGTCTAAGTCTATTATTCAGACCGATAAGGCACCTGCTGCTATTGGTACTTACAGCCAAGCGGTTAAAGCAGGCACTACCGTTTATCTTTCAGGTCAAATTCCTCTTGTTGCTGAAACTATGGAAATGGTTTCTGACGACTTTGAAGCGCAAGCTGTACAAGTTTTTGAGAACATTAAAGCGGTGTGTGACGCTGCGGGCGGCACTACAAATGACTTAGTGAAGGTGAACATCTTCCTTATCGACCTAGGTCACTTTGCAACGGTTAATGAAATTATGAGCCGTTACTTCACCAAGCCTTACCCAGCACGCGCAGCCGTTCAGGTGTCGGCATTGCCTAAAGGTGCACAAATTGAAATTGATGGTGTAATGGAACTGCCGGAGTAAGCCATGTCACCTGAGCGTTACCAGCGCATAAGACAAGTGCTGGAAAGAAGGCAAACAGATCTTACGGTTTGCCTTGAAAATGTACACAAGCCGCATAACGTATCTGCAGTAGTGAGAACCTGTGATGCAGTGGGTATTCATCGCGTTCACACCGTGTGGGAAAAGAAATACCAGTTTCGTCGCGGCACCGCTATGGGCAGCCAACAATGGGTGCGTCAAACCAATCACGATAATATCAACGACGCGATGGCTGAACTAAAAGGCCAAGGCATGCAGGTACTGGTAACCCACTTATCTGATACCGCTGTCGATTTTCGTGATATTGATTACACCAAGCCTACGGCTATTTTGTTTGGTCAAGAGAAATACGGTGCCTCTGATGAGGCGAAAGCCGTTGCCGATCACGACATTGTTATTCCTATGATGGGCATGGTGCAGTCGTTGAACGTATCGGTAGCCGCAGCGCTAGTACTTTACGAAGCCCAGCGCCAACGTACTATTGCAGGTATGTATTACACCCAGCAGTTACCAGAAGAAGAGTGCCAAGCATTGGCCTTTCAAAATGGTTACCCGCGTTTGTATAAACTTTGCCAACGCAAAGGTTTGCCTTTGCCTGCTATTAACGCCATTGGTGAAGTGGATGCCGACGATAGCTGGTGGAAAGAAATGCAGATCACAAAAGCAGAAGCAAACGCGCTAGAGGCCGACTAGGGCCTAACCTATTGGTAGCACTTTTAGTTTTGCTCGTACTTGTATAGGGGCCAGCGTAAAAAACTGGCCTAAAGCGTACTCGCCAACCCCTCAACAATCCTTTACACTTCTTTTCCTATAACATGTTGAATAACACCAGCTTGTGCCAATTCAAAGGTTAAATAGTTAATGTTCCAAAAGAAGGATATCGCTTGATGCAAGCACTGGCCACTACACCCATTACTGCGCTTAAAGGCGTAGGCGCAAAGGTGGCAGAAAAGCTTAACAAAATAGGTTTGTTTACCCTTCAAGATATTCTGTTTCATCTTCCTCACCGCTACGAAGACAGAACCCGTATTTATAGCGTGGCAGAGTGCCGCCCGTTTACTCATGTAAGCGTGCAGGGCCAGGTAATGAGCGCCGACATTCAATATGGCAAGAAGCGCATGCTGGTGGTCAAGCTTAGCGACGGTACTGGTACCATAACCTTACGCTTTTTCCACTTTGGTGCGGTGCAGCGTTCAATCATGACACCAGGCAACACGGTGCGCTGTTTTGGAGAAGTGCGTACTGGCAAGTGGGGCATTGAGATGATGCACCCAGAGTTTAAGCTTGTGGATGAAGACGCGCCACCATCAGAAGAATCACTAACCCCGGTTTATCCCACTACCGACGGTGTAAAACAGCTAACCCTTCGTAATTTGACTGACCAAGCTTTAAAGCTTTTGGATAAAGGGGCGCTGGCCGATTTGCTGCCCGACGGTATTTACGATAATCAAATAAGCCTGAACGAGGCCCTTCATCTGGTACACAGGCCGCCGCCTGATGTCGACGTTCACGAAATGGAAGAGGGGTTGCACCCTGCCCAGTATCGGTTAATTCTGGAAGAGCTGCTGTCTCATCACCTTAGTGTGCTTAAAGTGCGAAAGCTATCAGATGCGCAGCCTGGCATTCCCATTAAGGTGAATCAGCCGCTTATCGATAAAATGCTTGCCCAATTACCATTTTCACCAACGGGTGCTCAGGCTCGCGTGGTACAAGACATTCAAAAAGATATGCAGCATGCGCGACCCATGATGCGCTTGGTTCAAGGAGACGTTGGCTCAGGTAAAACCTTGGTTGCCGCACTGGCAGCGTTATCAGCCATTGGGGCAGGGCATCAGGTAGCGTTAATGGCGCCCACAGAGCTATTGGCAGAACAGCACGCCAATAACTTTCGCGGATGGCTAGAGCCTTTGGGAATAGAGGTAGGTTGGCTTGCCGGAAAGCTTAAAGGCAAAGCCCGTAATGAAGTATTAGCGCGGTTAGAAGCCGGTGATATTCAAATGTTGGTGGGTACCCATGCTATTTTCCAAGAAAGCGTGAACTACCAGCAGTTAGCGCTGGTTATTGTGGATGAGCAGCACCGTTTTGGCGTGCATCAACGGTTAGCCCTTCGTGATAAAGGTGAGCAACAAGGCCGCTATCCTCACCAGCTGATCATGACGGCAACGCCTATTCCAAGAACGCTGGCCATGACGGCCTATGCCGATTTAGACACTTCGGTTATTGATGAATTGCCACCGGGCAGAACACCGGTACAAACTGTGGTGCTGCCGGATACACGCCGCGCTGATGTGATAGAGCGAGTGCGTCAGGCCTGTAAAGAAAATGGTCGGCAAGCGTATTGGGTGTGTACGCTTATTGATGAGTCGGAAGTGTTGGAATGTCAGGCAGCAGAAGACGCTGCGGTTACCCTGCGTACCGCGCTGCCAGACTTACACGTTGGCTTGGTACACGGGCGATTAAAACCCGCTGAAAAAGCGCAGGTTATGGCTGACTTTAAAGACGGAAAGCTGGATTTATTGGTCGCAACTACCGTCATTGAAGTAGGCGTAGATGTGCCCAATGCCAGTATCATGATTATTGAAAACCCTGAACGCTTGGGCCTAGCGCAGCTTCACCAGCTTAGAGGGCGAGTAGGGCGTGGTGCGGTAGAAAGTCAGTGTGTACTTATGTACCAAAGCCCACTATCGAAAACCGCTACTCAGCGCCTTGGCGTATTGCGTGAGTCTAATGACGGGTTTTATATTGCCCAGCGAGATTTGGAAATTCGTGGTCCGGGTGAGTTTATGGGGACAAAACAAACCGGAATGGCCGAGCTTAAAATAGCAGATCTTGTGCGCGACGCCGCTCTTATTCCTAAGGTTCAGGAAATTGCCTATACCCTTTGGGACAAGTATCCCTCTCACGCTCAAGCCATCATTAATAGGTGGATAGGGCACAAGGAGCAGTACGGTCATGCTTAATCATGTGCCTTTAATCATTTGTGATGACGCCAATAGCGATGACGCTAAATTAATTAGTGCAATCAGTGAGAAGTGGGGTTTTCCTGTTGTCAGCAGCAGTGAAAAGCCTACCGAAGGCCTGTATCTACAGGTACAAAACGGCGTGCTAGGCCTTGCCGACGCAGGCGAGAAAAAAGTGAACCCAGTAGAGGTTGATTTTGCATCGCCCGCTAGTTTGTATCGCAAGCAGCACGGTGGCGGGCGCAAAGAACCTATTGTTAAAGCCATTGGCCTTAAAGGTAACGAAGCGTGGCATGTGGTAGATGCAACACCTGGGCTAGGTCGTGATGCCTTTGTTTTGGTAAGCGTTGGCTGCAAGGTCACTATGATAGAGCGAGCGCCAGTTGTTGCCGCTTTACTCGAAGACGGTATTCGCAGATTAGCGCTTAGTTTTCCAGAACTTGCAGCTAAAATCTCGCTTCAACATGGAAATAGTGCTGAGGTAATGCAATACTTCACTGGTGAGAATGTGAACGCTATTTACTTAGACCCCATGTTCCCACATAAAAAGAAGTCAGCCTTGGTGAAAAAGGAAATGCGGCTGTTTCAGCAACTGCTTGGTCACGATCCAGATGCAGATGCGCTGTTACCGCCAGCACTAAAGCTAGCCACGCACCGGGTAGTGGTTAAACGCCCAAACAGTGCAGACGTGCTGGCAGGAGAGAAACCCTCCATGGCAATAGAAAGTAAAAAACATAGATTTGATGTGTATTTGTGTCAAAAACCCTAGGAGAACAACATGATACAAGTTGGTAGCACCTTGCCCGAGGTGGATTTCGGTCTTTTAGTCAATGGAGAAGTGACAAACCCAGGCACTAATGAACTTTTCTCGGACAAGCGCGTTGTGTTGTTTGCAGTACCAGGGGCGTTTACGCCAACCTGTTCACAAGCTCATTTGCCGGGCTATGTGGCGCTTGCAGACAAAATTAAAGCCAAAGGGATAGATAGCATCATTTGCCTGTCTGTTAACGATGCGTTCGTTATGGATGCGTGGGGCAAAGCGAATAACGCTGAAGAAATTATTATGCTTGCCGATGGCAATGGTCATTTCACAAAGCAAATTGGCTTAGATATGAACACTAGCAACTTCGGTGGCTTGCGCTCACTGCGCTACTCTATGCTTGTAGAAGATGGTGAAGTGAAAAAGCTTAACGTTGAAGATCCAGGTCGTTTCGATGTAAGCGATGCGCAAAGCATGCTAGATAGCCTTTAAACCGGCAAGCACGGCATTAAGATATCAAGAAGCCCGCAACCACGGTTGCGGGCTTTTTTTATTTAGATGTTTGTGAATATTCGTTAATACCAGTCCGCATAGTTAATTACTCGCCCTTCGAGAAGGTCTGGCAAGCTTCTGAGTGGGCAACTATCTATGCGGCTTGGTATTCTTTACTTAAGCGTATACTTGGTTGCCATTTTCATTAAAATGTAACCTATGTATGATCTGGCGCTCTGTAAATAGCGTTGAATATCAGTACGTTCAGTGAAGGTTAATGAACTAACATGCAGTATTCTGTGTCGAAAGTGCAGAAAAAATAAGGGCTAACACACTACGTTACTTAGCATGTGGGCTCGTTCAGTTACCTTTACTTGCTTAATGATAATAAGTATCATTTGCGTGAAAAGACAAACGTTTTAGGAATAATTATGACAACAACACTGAAAAAAATGAGTGCTTTGGTACTGGCTTCTGCGGTCACTTTCTCGATGCTATCTTCTCAGGCGCTTGCTAACGGTGCCATTGGCGATCACGTGAACAATCTTCACGCGCACATCGGCGAATATACGGAAGAGGTACATTGGTTAGAGAGCAAGTTTGGCAGTGTTGTTGATGCATATGAAGCAAAAGATAAATCGCTTAAGACCGATGCACTGATTGAGTATTGGGAAGAGGTGGATTTTCACTCTGCTATCGAAACCCAGTATGTGCCTATTTACGCCTCTATTTGGCAAGGTATTTATGGTGTGAAAGTCGCCATTGATGAAGGCAAGCCTGTTGCAGACGTGCGCGTAGAGCAAGAGAAGCTAAATCATGCCTTGTGGCAGGCGTTAGGCGCAGTTAAACTTGCGTCCCAGTATCAAAAGAAAGGCTTAGTGAACAAGGTTCAAACCACCGAAAAAGAACCTACCACAGGCCCTGAAGTTATCGACGATATTAAAACACGTCTTGATCGTGTTGTTGCTAAGTACGCGGAACAGCTTCACGAAGTAGCAACTACACTCGTTCACGATACTTACCTTCAACGATTTGAAGGTGTGGAAGGTGATTTGATTGCGAAAAACGCAGCTTTGGTTGAAGACTTGGAGAAAGACTTTAACGTAACGCTTCCACAAGCTATCTCAAAAGACACTGGCGTTGATTCAGTTCGTAAGGTCGTAGAGTCTATGCAGGCCAAACTTGACCGCGCTCGCGCACTTTTGGTTGAAGTAGAACAAAGTCGTAAAGACGTATTTTAAGGAAGGTGTATGCAACGTAGAACATTCTTACAAGGCTTAGCAGCGGCCGGTGCATTATCTGGTTTGCCGTTTAGTCTTGCTCACGCTATGACACAAACAGGCAGTGTGTCAGTTGAGTCACTGCCTAAATTGGAAGGTGATCTCACACTTTACTTAGGTCGTGGTGAAGGTGGCTTGTACGAGAATGTTCTAAAGGCCATCGAAAAGCGCAATCCAAAGCTTAATCTTAAAATAAGACGCGGCGGCTCTGCGGCATTAGCCAACACCATCGTCGCTGAGACTAAGGCAGGCGTTAAACGCGCCGACCTTTTCTGGGCCGTAGACACGGGCTCTATTGGCATGGTTACTGATGCTGGCGCGGCTAAGCCGTTGCCAGACGACCTTACTGCGCAGCTGCGTGAAGATTTTCAGTATCCGAGCTGGTCACCGGTAACAGGTCGTGTGCGTACACTGCCTTATAACACTGAGCGTGTTAAACCGGAGCAAATCCCTGAAAGCGTGATGGCATTAGCCGACAGCGATTTAAAAATTGGCTGGGCACCCGCCTACTCATCGTTTCAGTCTTTTGTCACTGCAATGCGCATTTTAGAGGGCGATAAAGCCACTAAATCATGGCTTAAAGGCATTAATAAGCACTCGAAAAAGTACGCAGGCGAACTTGGTGTAGTGATGGGCGTTGAACGTGGTGAAGTCGATATCGGCTTTGCGAATCACTACTACACCCTTCGCCTTAAATCAGGTAAGCCGAACGCAAACGTAGCGCTTGCGTACAGTAAAAGCGACGCAGGTTGCCTAGTAAATGCGTCTGGTATTGTGGCATTGAGCGACGGTGACTTGCCGGTTAACTTTATTCGTTACCTGCTTTCGCACGAAGTTCAGTCTTATCTTGCTCGCGAAGCCTACGAAATCCCTCTGGTTCAAGGGGTTGAACAGCCGCAAGGCTTAGCTGACCTAAGTACGCTGTCACCGCCTGAAATGGACCTTCGTAAACTGGCTGACTTACGCCCTACACTTAATCTTATGAGGGAAGTTGGCGTACTGTGACAAATTGGCCAAAGTCGTATCCACTGGCACTTCTTATCGCGCTGATGGCTTTATTGCCCGTCGGCGTTTTGTTTTCTCTAGCTCAAGATAGTGCGCAACTTTTCGATACCCATAACCTAAGGGTACTAGCGAACACGGTGTCATTGGTGGTGCTTACCATTATTGGCTCTGTACTTATCGGAGTGCCGCTTGCCTTTTTAACCGCTTATGTGCAGATGCCATTTAAGCGGTTTTGGCTCATTTTACTTGCCGCGCCATTAGCACTACCAAGCTACATTGGCGCATTTGCGATGTACTTTTCATTTGGCACAGGTGGCGAAATTGAAAACGTACTGGGAATTAGCACTCCACCTATCAGCGGCCTTTGGGGCTCTGCGCTGGTCATGAGCCTTTATACTTATCCATTTGTCATGATGACAACCCGTTCAAGCTTACTGAGTTTAGATGCAAGCTTAGTTAACGCGGCGCGTACGTTAGGGTTAACCTTAGGCGCAAGCTTATGGCGAGTGGTTTTACCGCGTGTTGTGAATAGCGTTGCCGCAGGGGCACTCCTTGCTGCACTTTATGCGTTATCCGATTTTGGTACGCCTGCAATAATGGGCTTTGACACTTTCACCCGTGTTATTTTTGTTGAGTATAACGCCTTCGGTCTTAGTCAAGCCGCCATGCTGAGCCTTCAGCTAATGGTTATTGTTGGGCTTATTCTATTTATAGAAAGTCGTATTAGTGGCGCTCAAGAGCGCCCAGGTAAGCATTTATCGTTGTTTCCTGCTCGCTGGCAGCGAAACCTAATGTTGCTGGCTACTATGCCGGTGGTATTTATGGCTATTGTGCTTCCCCTTGCTATTTTTACGCTGTGGTTAGTGCGAGAAGGCGCCGGCGGTTTTGAATTTAGCTATGCGTGGAACTCAGCTCATGCGTCATTTATTGCAGCGATTGTTGCTGTATTGCTAGCCATTCCGGTGGCTCACGCCGCTATTGCCGGAAAAGCTGGACGCTTTATGGAGCGCATTACTTATTTTGGCTTTGGGGTTCCGGGTATCGTAATGGGGACAGCCCTTGTTTATGTTGGCCTGCAGTTGCCCGCGCTCTATCAAACGTTAAGTCTGCTTGTGATGGCTTATGTACTGCGCTTTATCCCACTTGCTGTGGGAAGTGTAAGAAGTACAGCTGAGAATATTGATTCAGGTCTGGTAAAAGCTGCTCGCGTGCTGGGCGCTAGCCCGCGTGAGGCATTTATGCGAATTACGCTGCCGTTAACCCTTCGTGGTATGATTGCGGGTGCAGCGCTTGTGTTCTTAGAAGCCATGCGCGAACTACCTGCAACGCTTATGTTAGGACCTACAGGATTTGAAACCTTAGCTACCTATATGTGGCGAGTTTACGAAGCGGGTTACTTTGGCCGCGCAGCCGTGCCAGGGCTTTTACTTGTTTTATTATCAGGTGTGGGGTTAATTCTCATGCTGTCGGGCGAAAGAAAAGCCCAGTTTACCGTTACCGAGGATGATCGTTCGTAATGCTTAGTGTAAATAATTTGTCTGTGAATTATGGGTCTACCCGCGTTGTCGACAAGTTAAATCTTGAGCTTGGACAAGACGAAATCCTGATGCTGGTGGGGCCAACCGGCTGCGGTAAAACCACCATTTTGCAAGCGTTGGCTGGGCTTATTCCTATTTCAGAAGGTGCTATGAGCCTAGGTGAATGGGAAAGTACAGCAAACAAACATGTTCCGCCTGAAAAGCGTAACGTGGGTATGGTGTTTCAAGACTTTGCGTTGTTTCCTCATCTTACCGTTCAGCAGAACGTTTGCTTTCGTTTAAAAGACACTAAGCTGGCCGATCATTGGCTTCAATTATTAGGCCTAGATAACTTCCGCGATGCAAAACCTGCACGTCTTTCTGGCGGTCAAAAGCAGCGCGTTGCGCTAGCAAGAACGCTAGCTCACGAACCTTCCTTTGTATTGCTAGACGAACCCCTTTCAAACCTTGATGCTGCGCTAAAAGACAGCTTGCGCTGGGAAATTCGCGATGCCTTAAAAAAAGCAGGCGTACCTGCTATTTGGGTAACGCACGATCAAGAAGAGGCGCTAAGCGTTGGCGATAGAGTGGGTATACTTAATAAAGGTGTGCTTGAGCAATTAGACACACCTGAAGCCTGTTACTCTTCTCCTGCCAGCCGTTTTGTGGCGCGTTTTATGGGCGAAGCGAGCTTCTTAAGTGCGACGTTCGATAGCAGCGCAGCAAATACAGACAAAACAGTGGTTACCGATATTGGTAATGTGCCGGGCACACCGCTTCAAGGTGCAAGCGGCAACGTAGACTTGTTGGTACGCCCTGACGATTTAAGCTTAGATGCTACACTTAGTGAAACTAACTGTACGGTTGAATGGGTACGCTACGAAGGCGAAAGCCGCCTTTATGCCGTTATGCTAGATAGCGGAGACGAGCTCAAAGTACGTGTAAGTCACGAAAATGCCATTAAGCCACATACTCGTGCGTTTGTTCAGTTAATTACTACGCACCCCTTGGCAGTATTTCCCAGAAAAAATTAAAGCGTAAATCGTTTCATAACTGACTGAAAATAAAAAGGGTAGCCTATCGGCTGCCCTTTTGCTTATTAGGACGTTATTTTTTAACTGCGCACTACGCGTTTTCGTTTACCACAATCACTTTGCGGTGCGGGAATGGAATCTCGATATTCGCTTCATCTAGCGCTTTCTTCACCTGTTCTGGCACTGAGAACAGAATGTCGAAGTAGTGCTCACCATGACAGAATGGACGCACGATAAAATCTACTGAACTATCGTTAAGGGTAGATACCTCAACAAAAGGCGCTGGGTCTTTAAGTACGTGTGGGTGGTCTGCCAACACTTTATCGATAACAGCTCGAGCGGCATCAATGTTTTCGTTGTAGGCAATACCAAAGGTCATATCTACACCGCGAATTTCATGGTGAGAGTGGTTAACAATTTGCTCACCCCAAATTTGGCTATTTGGAATGATGATTTGCTTATTATCGAAGGTTTGCAAAATAGTGGTGAACAAGTCGATTTCTGTCACTTTACCGAACTTGCCCGCGGCATCGACAAAGTCATTAACTTTATAGGGGCGGAAGATAAGAAGCATTACACCCGCAGCCAAGTTGGAAAGTGTGCCTTGAAGTGCTAAACCAATAGCAAGACCGGCAGCACCTAAAAGCGCAATAATAGACGCGGTTTGAACGCCAAAGCGATTAAGTACCGCTATGCCGACAAAAGCGAGAATGGTATAGCGCGCTACGCTACCAAAGAATTTAAAAAGGGTGTCATCGAGTTGAGGGTGGCTATTAGCAATAGCGACAATAGCGTTATACACCTTGCTCGCTACCCACAGGCCAATTATTAAAATTGCCAAAGCAAGTAATATGTTCGTGGTCCACGCCAAGGCGGCTGGTAGATATTGGTTAATATCAAGTGACGCTAGGAACTCTTCCATGGATACAATCCTCTGTAATTTGTGAAGTAGTTGCGATGTTTTGTTCGTTTGTTTGTTCGTTCAAATTGAGTTGCACCTCAATTCTGGGGCGTATTTATAGAGGAATTAAAATTTCTTTAGTATTGTTAAAAAGTATTAAAACTCATAATTTTAAACTAAAGAACTAGATTAAATTTGTAGTAATACCGGGCTTTGCATTGTGCGGTATGGCTTATTACGTATAATCCCGAGGTTCTTAACCTGCGCTTAAATGAGCGTGAGTTTTTTGGCTTGATGTAAGGTGAATACAAAGTGATTAAGCGCGACGTTATAGTAATTGGTGCAGGAGCTGCAGGGCTTTTTTGTGCGGCGCAGGCCGGCGCGCGCGGACGCAGCGTAGAAGTGCTCGATCACGCTAAAAAAGTGGGCCGAAAAATCCTGATGTCAGGCGGTGGCCGCTGTAACTTCACTAACATGTATGCAGGCCCGGAAAACTTTCTTTCGCAAAACCCTCACTTTTGTAAGTCGGCACTCAGTCGCTATACTCAATGGGACTTTATTGGCTTGGTTGCCGAGTATGGCATTGCCTACCATGAAAAAACCTTAGGCCAATTGTTTTGTGATGATAGCGCCAAAGAGATCGTCGATTTACTGCTTAATGAGTGCAACAAAGCGGATGTGACGATTACTACTCGTTGCGAGATTCTAAGTGTTGAAAAGAATGAAAGTGGGTACTCACTTACAACCTCGAATGGTGAGTATGAGTGTGAATCCCTTGTAATTGCTACCGGCGGTTTAAGCATGCCCAAGCTAGGTGCCACGCCATTCGGCTACAAAATAGCGCAGCAATTTGGCCTTAACGTATTACCTACTCGTGCAGCACTTGTTCCCTTTACCTTGCACGATAAAGATAAAGACACACTGGCAGAGCTTAGCGGTATCGCAGTTGATGTATATGCCAGCTGCAACGACACTACGTTTAAAGAAGCGATGTTGTTTACCCACCGAGGGTTGAGCGGCCCTGCCATGCTACAAATTTCCAGCTATTGGGAAGCGGGTGACAGCTTAAGTATCAACATGCTACCTAACGACGATGCTACGGCGCTTCTACAAACTGCACGCACAGAGACGCCAGACGCATTGCTTGCTACCTGTTTAAATAAAGTATTTCCAAAGCGTATGGTGCAGAGCCTTATTGAGTATCATAGTTGGCGCAACGTGCCGGTGAAACAGCTGACTCACGGCGAGTGCGACGCCATTGCTGACACCCTAGAGAATTGGCAAATAAAGCCAAACGGCACAGAAGGATATCGCACCGCCGAGGTTACTATAGGCGGTGTAGATACCAATGACCTATCATCAAAAACAATGATGGCGAAAAATGTCGAAGGCCTGTACTTCATTGGCGAAGTGGTTGACGTTACTGGTTGGCTAGGTGGCTTTAACTTCCAGTGGGCATGGAGCAGTGGTTGGGCAGCAGGGCAGGTGGTTTAGAATTGTTTTCGCATAATAAAGTTTGTACATTGAATAAAAAGTTTGTACATAACTTCAATTTGGAATAATAAAGTTTGTACATTAATCTATACTGGTAACCAAAGATACAGTGGAACTAGCAACTTGCCCCGCTTCAGAGAAATAAAAACGTTCAATGATTTTCAAAGAGCGTTAAAGAACAAATACGGTATTGGCGAAGGTGAAAACTATAAGCCTTGGCTAAGAGTTCAGGATGTCCCCTCGCAAGGTAGCAGCGCGAAAATTCAAGGTATGAAGATAGACAGAGAGCACCACACTTTGTCGGAAGGTGAAACTTCGTTTTTATATCTGGCTGAATTTAGGGATAGCGTTATTGATATACGAGAGCAATTTCCTCTTCTTCCCATTGATCTATCAATCAAGATTGCAAACACTTTAGATTTGCGTCATCCGACCATTCCTGATTCTAAAATTCTAAATGTTATGACTACGGACTGCTTATTAACGTGCTATGACAAGCATAAGGGTGTTTGGTATGAAGCTGTATCTGTGAAATCTAAGGCTGAGGACTTGGCAGACAAGCGTACAGCGGAAAAGCTAGATATTGAGAGAGTTTGGTGGGAACTGTTGGGGGTACCCTTTCGTGTTTATGTTAACACTCCCGAAAATCAAACTAAGTCGAAAAATATTCAATGGTTTACCGCTCCCTTGAGGCATGGTGAAACGTTCTCTGATTCTTTACTTTTCTCGGCCTGTGATTTACTCCATATCGGTCCTATGCTCACAGAGCAAATCTGTTCTGAACTAGCAACAAATTTTAATATCGATGGTGCTCAGGCACTAAGTGTACTAAAAACGCTTTTTGCCAAAAAAATCGTTGATGTGAAACTAGATAAGGCAATTCCTGAGTCAGGAGTGTTTGAAGTACTGAGCATCGCGCCATTCAGGATTCAACAGCATGCAGGTTGAAGTAAACAGTGTTTGGCAAGTTAGTTCACTGGATGGCAAGGATGACGGCCTATATCGGGTATTAGCGATTTATGCAGATAAAGATCTGCTGATATTGTTTCATATCACAGAAGACAAGAAGCTCGAAAGGCCGATAAGCGCTTACTTAAGTTTATTCATTGACTTGGCTAAGAAAAAATCAATTACTGTGTCTGAGTATGAGCTTCCTGCATATTTAAACTGTAAAGAAGAAGATATACCCAAAACCCAAATTCTTAAACGGAACAACAGCTATCAATTAATATTTGATTTGGTTTCTCTACCAGATTTCTTGCTAGATATAACGACTAACAGCAGAAGTAAACTTGTTGTCGCCCAGGCCGCGAAGCAAAACACTTACGTTCAAAAAATTTATAGAGCGTTGAATCTTTACTGGAAATATGGGCAAGAACGTAATGCGCTACTCCCGGCTTACAAACTTTCTGGGGGCCCGGGAAAAGTGCGGCCCGCTGGTAAAGTGAAACGAGGCAGGCCCGTTGAAATATTAACACCAACTCTTTTGGTATCCGAAGGTGTCAATACGAAAGAGCGTGACAAGGTAATAATTCAAAAAGCAATGAAGAAATTTGGTCTTAAAGGTAGGAAAGTGCCGTTCACGAAAGTCTATGACCAAATGCTGAAGGAATTTTATGTTGAAGAGCTGCTTTTGGCCGAGATCGAACTGCGGGAACCTTTTATACCTAATTATAGAAGTTTTCTATATTGGGCTAAAAAATTAATACCTCAAAATGAATTGATCAGAGGCCAAACTAATAAAGGTGACTTTGAGCGGAACCGAAGAGGGTTAATTGGAAGTGCAACTGACCATACTGAAGTTCCCGGTAGCTGTTTTGAACTGGATGCTACAGTGTTAGATGTTCATATAGTGTCTGAATTTAAACGAAACCATGTTTTGGGGAGGCCCACATTATATTGTGTGGTAGATAAAGAAAGCAGGATGATTGTTGGTTTACACGTTTCGATGGAATACGCCTCGTGGAGAGCTGGCAGACAGGCTTTAGTGAACAGCTTTACATCGAAAAAGCAATATTGTGAACGGTTCGGTATTAAAATTGAAGAAAGAGACTGGCCTTGTCAACACATACCTCAAAGACTACTTTGTGATCGTGGCGAGTTCATCTGTAAAAATGCAGAACTTCTAGCCGTCCCACTTATCGGTCATTTAAGTATTGCCCCTCCATACAGAGCCGACAGAAAAGGTATTGTCGAAAATAAATTTAAAATGCTGAATGACACTTTAGTCCATCAATTAATGGGGACAACCAGAGGCAGACACCACATTCGAGGTGACGAAGATCCTAGGTTAGAAGCTGCGCTAACGCTAGACGAAGTTACTAAAATGCTTATTGATGCCGTACTTGAGCAGAATAGCACACTTTTGGAATCACTCGCCGCTCAAAGCACACTTCTCGTTGAATCAAATGTAAAACCTACCCCGCTCAACTATTGGATGATTCATCTCAAAAAGCATAGGCATGCTTTAATTAAAGCAAATGAAGCCGATATTCGTGCTCGACTACTCCCGCCTGTCACCGTATCGATGACAAGTAAAGGAATTCGACTAAATAAAGATATGTATTATCAGTGTGAGCGAGAGGAATTTGAAACTTGGAAAACCATTGCTCGTAACACAGGAAGTTGGAAATTAGAGGCTAGAATTGATCAAGATAATTCATCATTTATTTATGTGCGTTTACAAAATGATGAAAATTTTACGCGTTGTGGACTAATGAAACGCTCTTCCATTTTTGAGGAAAGACACGTCGCTGATGTCGTTTTCTTCGAGGATTGGAAAAATCTACAACTGAAGAGAGATAAACCTGGGAAAGCTTCAGTTGAGCGCTATGACCGGAAAAAAGAAACGATTAAAAACGCAAAAGAGTCTTTGAAATCAGAATTACCTCTAGCAAGCAAAGCAGAGAAAACCAGAGACATGAAAGAGCGTAGAAGACAAATGGTCCTCGATAATAGGCTGATCCCTGACGACTTTGAACATGCGGGGGAAGTCAGAAATACGATCACTGAGACCTCGAATGGCACCGGAAATAGAAAGAATAAAATAATCTCTATGTTAAAGCGCAACAAGGACGAAAAGTTGTGAGAATTCGTCTTGCTGAATATCGGGAGGCGATTCTTCCGGAATATAGGGGAAACCCACTAATCGAAGCTCTTCCACAAAAGCCAAGAGACGAAGAGTTGTTAGACAAACTCGGTTTTTTCCCACCTCATGTCGAGGGAGAAAGAGAGCTTGATGCTTTCGACAGGATAGAATATCTCGTTCGCTTAGAGCATTTAAGACAGCCCCTCCCTGTTTATATAGACGTATATAGGTATATTGAATCTGCGCTTAAAAAAGGGTACTCATCAAAAAATCCATTTTCACCCACAACAGCTAACTACTTACACTACCCGCTGGATAAACGGCCCTCGATTGAACCGATAACAGGCTTCTTTAAACCGAAAGGTAGTGGAATAACTGTGATTGGGGAAAGCGGCGTTGGCAAAACCAGTATGTTGGAGCAAATTCTGAGTTGTTATGACGACGTAATCGAGCATGTTAAATATCAGGGTAAATCGCTTCCGCTAAAGCAGGTAGTCTGGATAAAAGTAGATTGTCCGGAGGATTCAAGTGTAAGAGCTCTTTGTCATAAAATTTTGACTGAAGTTGGTCGTAAGCTAGGACATAAACCAGAGAAGCCAGCCACAACAATCCCTGGGCTACTTGAACAAATTGAAGCAAAAATTAAGTCAGGGTTCTTAGGCATTTTAGTTATTGACGAAATGCAAAACCTTAACTTAGCGAAGACTGGTGGTGCCGATCGATTAATAGCCTTTCTTCATAACCTTGTTAATAACCTCGGGATCCCTTTACTTTTCTGTGCAAACCCTCCTTTTAATGAATTGTTGGAACAAACATTAAAAATTGCGAGGAGAGCAGAAAGTAGTGGCTATGTAGATGTTGAACTATTAAAAAATGATGAAGAGTGGGAGCTTTTCGTTGATGAGTTATGGGGACTCCAGTGGACCAATATCAGAACCCCCTTAACAAAGTCGTTAAGCGACAAGTTATACGACCTTTCCGTTGGCAATTTAGATTTGGCCATGCGGGTATACAAGGAGGCTCAACGCCAAGTAATTGGTAGCGGAGATGAGCGAATTAACGAAAGTGTATTAGAACATGCCGCAAACATTACTATACGTGCATCGAAAAAATCAGTAGATAAAATTAAACGTGATAATAAGTTAACGCTTCTGAAGCGGAAAAAAATCAAAAAATCTGCGCCAAATACGTCAAAAGTGATAACCGAAAAGTCAGAGCTTACCCACCATAATAAAAAGTTAATAACTATACCCGGCGACTTAAGCCGCCCTCATCATCCGGAGTTTGCAGACAAAATCAATGAACTCAGAGAGTTGAGTATCTTTGTCGAACAAATTTCAGATCCAGACACGATTCAAAGAGCTGCAAAACAAAAAGATGCACTTAAATACCTTAAAGCACAGGGACTTCTGTGCGAAGAGCCTTTAGAAGACTTGATCTAGATGTGGAGGCTTTGGAGAATGTATCAATTACCCAAAGCTTTACCGGATGAACTACTACTCAGTAGATTAATTAGATTCATCACCATTTCTGGCATTTCTAGTAGTGAATTTCTGCAAACTTGTTTTGGGTCGAAGAGAATTTCACTCCATCCGTTTTTGACATCAGGGCTAAGTTCAATTGCTAAGGTGTGTAACGAAGACGCAAATTTATTATTGAAGGAGCAGACTTTAGCGCCACTGTTTTGTTTCTTTTTGCCAGCTCATTCCCAAAAACTAAACAGGATGATGTTTAGCAATAATGGAGCAAAAGCCTTTAGAGCAAGCCAATTAGCTTCTTTCGGTAGTGGTCGGTCTCTTGGGCTAAAATTATGTCCAATTTGTGTACAACACGATTTAGTAACTCATGGAGTCTCATATTGGCACAGAAGCCATCAAGTTCCAGGAGTTGATACGTGTGGTTACCATGGAACCGATTTATTTTTTCACAATCTGACGCAGCGTCAAAGACTAATCAAACGGTTGCTTCCTGAACACGGAATAGATATCCAATATTCATCATCAATCGAATGTAAAGTAGCCCGTTTTTCGAATAGACTTCTAAGGTTGTTAGAGACCAGTGATAGGATAGTTAAGATAACGGATGCTTATCACTATTTCCTTAAGGAAAAAGGCTATCTAACACATAGCGGTAGAGTAAGAAGAAAAGTGGTAATGCAAGAGTTTTGTCAATGTATTGCGAATCACAGCGAAAAAAATCCGGCAATTATTCCTAGAGGACACACAGATTTTCGTTATATTTCCCAGCTTTTGGGTAGTGGAAGTCATCACCCTTATCGCCATCTGATGTTTTGTACATGGCTAATCGGTGATGTGTGTAAAATTTCGTCCTATTCGCAAGAGCTCTCTGTTGATATTGATTGTTCTGCTGAAAAAGTAAGTAGAAAAGAGTCCATTGCTGACAAATGTTTAGCTTTTCTCAAAGCTGGGATGTCTATGGCAAATGTAAGCCGAGAAACCGGAAAAAGTCGATGCTATATTAAACGGCTTGCATTGTTAAATAACGTACGGATAAACCTGAAACCTAAATTACTCACACAACCCGTGGTAGATGCTATCTATGAGCTCGCTCATTCAGGATTCCACAGACGTGAAATTGCAAGACGATGTAATGTCGGGATTGGCTCTGTTGAGCAAATAATTTCTAATAGTCCCGGGCTTACTGAAAGACGAAAGCTGTGTCACTTTGAGTCTACGAGGAGAAAGCATCGCTTACTGCTTTTTAATCACTTAAACTTTAATATTAATGCTACACGTAAATCTGTCAAAAATGACTGTAGTGCGGCATTTTTTTGGTTATATCTCAATGATAGAGAATGGCTAGAAAAAACCTTACCAAAAGCAAAAGCTCCGAAAGGTAGATATCACAGAGGGGATTGATTGTTGGAGTTATGCTACCTTATTTAAAGGTAATATTTTGTGGTTAGAGCTATCAGCGTATAGTGATATTATCTAATGAATACAAAGGATTATGATTTTTTGGGAAGCCTTGTAAATATTGTAAGTGATTTTTTGACATTGTGATTCAATATTTAGCCTTTAATTCATGAGCTCCGGATGCGACTAAAGAATATTACTTATCGCTTTTTTTGTTGCGCTTTAAGCCGACATTAGATACTGCCCATCCTAGGATAAAGAAAAGTGCCGCTAAAAATAGCCCTATTAGAAGGCCTGTGGACATAACATTCTCTCTTAGTTTACAAGTTTAGTGAACTTCTAAAGAGAATAGCAATTTATTGAGAAATTTGCTGTTCCAATATAGACGACAAGCAATGGCAAAGTCCTAAGTATACCAAACTAGTATTTTACACAAGTTGTGTACAACGATTGATGTATGCGAAAGTAAGTATGACCATAGAATTTGTTGGAGGTCTTTGTTTAGTGGGTTTAGGAATATTTGAAGATGAATCAATTCACAGCTACTTCTTGAGGGATAGAATGCGGCAAGGGAAGCTAAAGAACGTATCAAGTTTCAATGGCCTAGTCACTAACAGCGGTGTAATAAGAAAACTTCCGAGCCCAATAATATCAGGACAAAACTATGATATTGAAATATCGTTAGAAATTTTTGAACTACTACTTTTAAAACATTCTACTTACTATGGCTCGAGATACTACCCTATTGAAGAGCTTGAAGATTACGTGATTTATGGAATACCTCTTAGCAAAAAGGCATATCCTTCAAATGCCCATGAAATCCCCAATGCGCGAACACAGTTAAGATACTGCTCAAAATGTTTCGAGGAGCAAATTCTGCATGAAGGTGTAAGTTGGTTTAGACTAGACTGGCAGTGCTCAATAATGTGTGAACTACATCAGAAAAAGTTACTGCCTGTGTCAAAGGGGTTCACAAATTGTTGTAACAAATTCCTAAATATTAGAGATAATTTCTTTTCTGCGGTTACAGGAATATGTAGAAATTGCGGTGAATCTGAATGGGATAGTGTCACCGAGTTGTATGTCGGTGATTACAACAAGTCACAGTACTTCTTGCTCCAGAATGATAATAATATTTAGTGGGCATTAAGGAGTGTGTCCTAGATTTAACATTAGGCTTTTATTATGGTTGAGCATGAATGTCAAAAGGCGAGATACTAAATCCGTTCAAATATGCCATTTAGCTGGTAAATTATTTTAATTTCATTTTCAACTGTTACTTACTAAACTTTAAAAGTTGTCTGACTTGATTGTGTTTATGTTACAAAGAAGATCATTTGTTCCCGTAAGTTGGGTGGCCGGTAGTCATGCGCCCCGCGCGGAAGATGTTAATAGAAGAATTGAATTTATTCGCACAAGGAAAGCTCGGGCTAAGCAGCGAGTAAACGAAGAGTTTCCGCCTGTTAAATTGATAGTGAAATGATCAATGAAATCTCATACAGTGTGTGATTATGTGTACTAGTGTGATTACCAAGGGATACTGACGGTATAAGTACCAAGCGATTTTGTCATAATCACACTAGCAGGACTCGGTGTCATTATGCAAAATCATCTCAAGTTTAGGCCGAGGTTGATCACTCAGGCTTTGCTCACTTAAGTTATTCGGCGACCTTTTTCGTCCAAAATCTTTTCTCCATCCTCTTTAAAATAAGGACCAGAAGGCCACGTATCCAGTAAATCTAGTACAGCTTCACTCGGTCTGCATAGCTTAACGCCTTTGGGAGAGCAGACGATTGGGCGATTGACCAACACCGGATTTTCAAGCATTGCGGCAATAAGACTTTCATCGGACACATAATCATTGAGCAAGCCTAACTCTTGCGCGGGAGACTTCGTCGTTCTTAGCGCTTCGCGAGGTGTAATGTCAGCCGCAGCAAAAAGCCCCAAAAGCTGATTTCGCGTCCAACCCTCTTTTAAATACTCAATGATAATCGGCGTATAACCGGAATCTTGAATAATTTGCAAAACATTTCTTGAAGTACCGCAATCAGGATTGTGATGTATAACAATCATATCTTACTCTTACCTGTGTTATGTGCTCAGAACTGGCACATGCTTTTCCTGACTTTTCAGTGTCACCCAATGTAGATTCTAGTAACGATAAATATACTTAATACGCTAGTTAGCAAACTAAATGGGTGAGCACCTAAAACGTATCTACTCGCCGAACCAGTGACGGGTACGATTTGCAAACCATACCAGTGACAACATGACGGGAACTTCCACTAAAACGCCAACGACAGTCGCCAATGCTGCTCCAGAGTGCAGCCCAAAAACCGAAATGGCTACCGCTACCGCTAGCTCAAAGAAATTCGAAGTGCCAATCATGCAAGCAGGTGCGGCAACGTTATGTGGCAACTTCATTCGCTTTGCTAAGAAATAAGCGATGGCAAAGATACCGTAGGTTTGAATAAGCAATGGAATGGCAATCAGCAGAATCGCCTGTGGCTTAGCCAGTATTGTTTCTGACTGAAAACCAAACAGTAAAACAACGGTTGCCAATAAGCCGACAATCGACCAAGGTTTCATGGTTGCTAAGAATTGATTCAGTCGTGAATGATCATCTGCCTTATCTAGCTTCTTACGAGTTATCGCACCCGCAACGAGGGGAATAAGCACATACAACACCACTGACAGGAACAATGTATCCCACGGTACAGTGATATCCGTAACACCCAACAGCATTCCGGCAATCGGTGCAAAGGCAAAAATCATGATAATGTCGTTGATGGATACTTGTACCAGTGTGTAGTTCGCATCACCTTTGGTGAGCTGGCTCCAGACAAACACCATAGCGGTACACGGTGCAACACCCAGTAAAATCATACCTGCGATGTATTCCGTTGCTGTTTGTGGGTCAACCCAGTCGGCAAATATTCCTTTGAAGAACAACCAGCCAAGAAATGCCATTGTGAATGGCTTAATTAACCAGTTAAGCACCAGTGTAAGGGCAAGACCTTTGGGCTTCTTACCCACATCCTTAAGAGAAGAAAAGTCAATCTGCACCATCATGGGGTAAATCATGAACCAGATAAGTACCGCGATAATTAAATTAACGTGCGCGTACTCAACACTGGCGATGACAGCAAACGCATCAGGCACGACGCTGCCCAAAAAGATACCGACTACGATGGCAATACCCACCCATACCGACAAATAGCGTTCAAATAAACCCATAACACCTCCTTAAATTGAACGCTGATTCACGCGCTGGCTTAACTGCTCAGCCGACTCAACACGTTCAGAATACCTGTCTACGAAATAGTCCTTACTGTTTCTGAGTAATAAAGTGAACTTCATCAGCTCTTCCATCACATCTACAATGCGATTGTAATAGGACGAAGGCTTCATCCTGTCGTTCTCGTCAAACTCAAGAAACGCTTTCGCCACACTAGACTGATTTGGGATAGTGACCATGCGCATCCAGCGACCAAGAATACGTAACTGATTTACTACATTGAACGACTGCGAGCCGCCACACACTTGCATGACTGCCAGCGTTTTCCCTTGGGTAGGTCTCACTGAGCCGATACTTAAAGGCACCCAGTCAATCTGACTTTTGAAAATACTGGTCATTGAGCCATGACGTTCTGGAGAGCACCATACTTGCCCCTCTGACCACATCATGAGTTCTCTGAGTTCTTTTACCTTGGGATGATTTTCATCTTCCGTATCAGTTTGTGGCAGCCCTTGGGGATTAAAGATTTTTACCTCTGCGCCCATTTGCGCTAGCAGGCGAGCGCACTCTTCAACGACTAGGCGACTGAATGAGCGCTCACGTAGTGATCCGTAAAGCAGAAGAATTCGCGGAGCATGGTTATCTTGTGTGCTCTGACACTTCTCAAACGTTGGAATATCGAACTGTGTTTCGTCAATATTCGGAAGGGTGATGTCCTGAGTCATCGTTTACTGCGCTCCTAGTTTTGCTAATTCGGATTTAAACTCTGCTGGAGTAAGTTTTTTCTCAGCTATCGGAATTAATTTGTTAACCCGCTCAGTAATCTCAGCAATACACGCACGGAAGCCTTGCGCTTGTTCTTCCTCACTCCCTTCAATTTTAGAAGGATCAGCCAGCCCCCAATGAACTTTGACAGAATTGCCAAACCATACAGGACAGGCTTCTCCGGCAGCAGAGTCACAAACAGTCACAACCACGTCAGGTTTGAAATCTTCAAACTCGTCCCATGATTGGCTTTGCAGGCCGTCAATAGAAATGTTGACCTCATTCAGGTAATGGAGCGAAAGTGGATGAACCGCGCCAGAGGGCTGGCTTCCAGCACTTTTTGCAATAATACGGCCGCCAGCCACATGATTTGTGATAGCTTCAGATAAGATACTTCTACAACGGTTATGCGTGCAGATATAAAGAATTTTCATGTTTGTTCCTTGTAATTAGCAGGATGAAACTTGTTGTTTTGAGGAGTAAAGTTTCGACAAGCCGTCTAAAAAATAGTCGTTGTTGTTGTCAGCGGTTTGACTGATAACTGCTTTGGCCCAATCAGGTAACTGTTTATGAAGCTGGTAGTACACCCACTTGCCGCGCCGCTCGTCCTGTAAAATATTGCATTTGCGTAGCTCAGCTAAATGACGTGAAACTTTTGGCTGGTCAAGCTCAAGCGCAGCCATCAGATCACACACGCAAGCTTCTTCGAGTTGATTGATAATCAGAACAGATTTCAATCTGGTGTCATCAGACATACATTTGAAAAATTGTAGTGGACTCATATTTCACATACCTTAAAACATATATGTGAAATATGATATATGTGAAATTTCGAATGTCAATATTAAAACAGCATTATGGTGTGGTTATGTTCATTGACTTAGACCTTGCAATCCGCAGGGCTGTGGTGTTCATCTTTTGTCTAAGCCATATGCTGCGTACCCCATTGGGACTTATATCCAGTCCATACTCTGTGTTTATTTTGTTAGCCACTTTTTGTTGGCCGAGATGGGGATTGGCGAGTGAGAAATTCACTACCGTATTTTCAATACTGGTATCGACACAATTCTTATGCCTTAACTCAGGCGTTTCTTGACGTTTTAACGATTCGATTCCACCTTGTTTTATCAGTTTACGATGGCGGTAAATCGTATCGCGGGAGACGCCACTAAGACGGGATGCTTCAGCTACATTCCCAAGCCTGTCGGCCAGAGCCAATACTTCAAGCTTCTTCTGGGTCTCATGGTCTTCCGAGGACACTTTTTCAGGCTCAGTGACTCCTGTTACCTGTAGCTTTCGTCCGGCGAAGTAAGCATCGAACTGCTTATGTTTACCTGTACGGATTTCAATTTTCTGGTTTGCGATTGAATGCTTAAGTGGTGAATTGATAAAGTGGAGTTTGCCCCTGTAGCTAAACGTATGGTCGTTACGGACTTTCCGGAAGACCTTGGTTATGCAGATGTCATCAAGGTTAGTATGGCGCGATACAGGTGTATATTCTGTGTCTGAGGTTCTTGCTTTTACAACCAGATTTTTACGCCAGAACTGCGGGATGAACACATGTTGAAGGTAGCTATTAGCGCCCGTCATGTCGGTAATACTATTGAGCCGTAACTCGGGCATCAGCCTGTCTTGCAAGGTATCGAAGGCGCGTTCAATCCGGCCTTTACCTTGTGGCGAGCTGGCGAAGATGATTTCAATCCCCAGTTCTTCACAGGCCCGTTGCATTTGAGAGAAGTTGCAGCGTTTTGGGCCACCGAATATTCCGGCACGGTCAACATATAAAGTTTTAAATATACCGTACTTTTCAACGACGGAGCGCATCACTTTCAGGCATCCGGCAGTGGTTTCTGGCGGAAAGAACTCAGCATGGATATCGCTGTTGGCATCATCAATTATGGCGATCAGGCAGGACTTTTTATCTCCGAACCAACGATGTGTGCTGCCGTCCATTTGCAGCATTAAGCCCGGCGCTTCCATTCGCTCTCTGCGTTTGTGAACACGGCTGCGCCTGCGCTTCGCCCGTTTTACATGATGGATATCATGTGCCCACTTACGCAGTGTCTCGCGCTTAACTACGATATGTTCATGAGCCTCAAGCATCTCGGCAAGGTGCAACAGGTTGAGGTCATAGTATTTCTCGCGAATCAGTGACTGAACTTTCTGCTTTAGCCTGTCAGGCGTTTTATTAACTGGCTCGCTGCCCGAATTACCATGAACAACAAACTGTAGTCCTTGGCTTCGGTAACGCTGCAAATAACGTTCAACAGTACGTCTGGATTTATTGAGGATCTTAGCGGCATTAGCTATCGTAATTTTACGCTCAGCCACTTTTGCGATGACATCAACTGTCAATTGAGCTTTGGAATTCAACACAATCATCCTTAGCGTTCCTCAAATACACAAACAAAACATTCAAAGAACACGGTCAAAGATAACCGTCAATTTCCCTTGGTAATTAGCGACTACGACAGAATCGCGTGGTAATTAAAGTACGACAAAATCGCTTGGTGTTCACATGATTATGTGTACTAGCCCAGACTGTATCTTGCAGTCCACACCAAGAGATAATTGCACTTACAACAAGGAATGGAAGTTCAAGGCCCCAAGCAGGGAAGTTTTTAATATGAAATGAATGGAGACTACATATTAGTTAGGTATTAGTTGTACTAGCTCCACCCCACAAATAGTCCTCATAAACGTAGACTTCTCTCTCTTTATTATCAGGTAGCATGCTGACAACGTGTCTTTTGTGTTTTTGTTGAGAATTAAGTTTTGTCGCAATTCTGGAATCGATGTACCAAGGCTTTTTCAGTTTTTTACCAAGTTTTGCTTCTATCTTGAAACAGTTCCCCATCGCATAAGAAGAAGCCTTCAATCTAACTGTACGAGGTTGTTCTGTGATTTGCCCATCAAATATTGCAGCTTGCGGAGGTATTTCCTCGGGAAACACTTTTCCCTTAACTGATATTGCGTAGCTCCCACAGATAAAATCTATTTCCCGTTTGAGATTGTCGACTTCAAGAATCACTTCATTTACATCCGTCTGTCTATACGGGGAATCTAAATTACTCATAAGCAACACCGAGTCATTCCATATGTAGCAATGATCATGACTTCTCATGCCATAATTCATAGCATTTTCAACAAGATTATGCATTTTTCTCATTGTATCAGTGGCTAGAGAATTACCCTTGGCAATTTTCTCCTGAATACCAATCAAATCTATATAGCTTACAATACTATTTTTCCAAACAGCCATGTACACTTTCCTATATTGAGCATGATAATTTTTATGATACGGATCATAAGGCCGCCTATGAAGCTTTATTGTAAAGAAACAACTACCGTCATGTCTTAATATGCCTATGGTGGTTTCCTTCTTACTATTTTGAACCGTATTATTTGTAGATAAAACTTCGTTCGATTATAAACAGAACTAGTATTGGTATACTACAGTTTTACATCAAGTTATACACTTTTGTGTTTGGATAACTGGTAGGTGATAAACTATGCGGATCTTTCATACACTCGAAATTTCAAAGCAGTGTTTACGTTTGCAAATGAGTAACTTACCTGCCTGTTTACTTTTTTTCTAGTAGCTTTAATTGTTCTATTTACTTATAAAGGCCATCTAACCCAGGTAAATCAAAAAACTGGGAGGGATTACCATTTTTAACTTGGCGTTGATAGTTTAGACGGTTACTGCTGGTAACTAATATACAGTGCTCTTTTGCTCTAGTAATACCAACAAAATGTAGATTCAGTTCTTGTTCCCAGTTATCGTAATGAATATCCCACGAGCCATGAACAACGAGCCTTTTAGGGTGAACCCAGTCGTAAAGATCTAAATGATAAACCACATCAAATTCCAGCCCTTTGGATTTATGAAGAGTCATTACTTGTACTTCATTTTCGTTAATTGGCATGTAATGTTTTAGTAACTTACTATCGACACAAATACTATTAATTAGCCTTTTATCTGAATCTGAAATAACACAATTAAAGATATTTTCAGAAATAATAATATTCGACTCAGCCAGTTCTTCAAAACTTTTACTTTTTACATCAGCAATTAATCTCCGAAGATTAGGGACTTGTTTCTCTTGAACTCTTAAGTACCGTTCAACTGTTTCGATTACATCGTTAATCCTATAATCAGTATTAAAACGATACCGCAATAAGCTTGCAAAAAAATTAGTAATACGAGTATTTCTAACAGCTAATGGATCTTCATCAAAAATTCTAAAAGGGACTTTCAGTTTTTGCTCTAGAAATTCCAGAGATAAATTGTTTCTAACTAGAATGCCTATTTTAGAATAAGAGTCTGTTATGCCTTTTTCGATGATATCCTGAATAGAGTCACTAACCTGTTCAGACACATCAAGCTGAGTACCTTGATAACTCCATCTATGAACTCTTATTTCATCAGTTGGAATTAAATCACAAGCTGGGTTAAATAATCTGTTCGAATAGTTGGTAATAGACGGGTGGCACCTGTGGTTTATATTGACTATGTGATGTTCAAAGACATCAGGCTGCGCGGTTAAACTTGTAATATACTCGGGGTTACTTCCTCGCCATGCATAAATCGATTGCTGTGTATCGCCAACAGCAACACCTATTAAACCCAGTTCAATTAACTTCAAAAATAGCAAATGTTGAGGTTCAGATGAGTCCTGATATTCATCTACATAAATCGAAGAGTACTTTGCTCGAAAGTAGTTTTGACAGGCTAAAGAGTTATTTAGAATATGGTTAGCCATTACCCCTAAAAGCTCAAGTAAAACATATCCATTTTCGTACAAAGTCTTAATGTCTTGTTCAAATGTTGGATAAATGTCAGTTTTGATGTCCCCAGAGTAACCAGAAATAGTAGGTAATTGATCTTTTAAACTTTGGGGAATATCATCGAATAACTTGCACTCAAAAACTGACGAAAAGTGACCTATTAATCTTGAACCGAACGGGTAAATAATTTCGCTTAAACAAAAATGATCAATTGTCCCGAAAAAGCTCGCTTTTAAATCGCGCGCATCTTTTTTACACCGTTGTTTTAATTCTTTGCTGGCTTTTACCGTAAACGTAATGCCAATCACGCCCTTATAATCAGGAAGCGATTGAACTTCATTTCTTATTTTTTCTACGACAACAGTTGTTTTACCACTTCCTGGGCAAGCAGTAATAACCATATTAGCACCTGATGCAATTGCAGCTTTTTGATCTGAAGTAAACTCAAAAACGGCCATACTAAGCTATTGCCTGAGCGACTGCGAATGCTAAGGGTTTTGCCAGTTCACCACTGCCCAAATTGGCAAACGCACCTCTATTTTGTGAAATAAACTCTCGCATTCTAATCGCTTTTTTACCTTGCAAATACTTGATGGCATTTACAACGTCCGCTTCATCTGCGAAAGCTAAAAGTTCAGCTTCCAGCTCAAGAGCGATATCGTTCTCAAGGTCTATCTTTGATAAAAACATACCATTTGGGTTTACTTGGTTAGAAGCATTCTGCCAAGCGCCATTATCAACAAGGTCTTGTGATGTAGTATTCGCCGGATAATATGGAGCATTGGGTAAACCCATTAGAGAAAAACAGCGATTAAATCCAACAGCTCTTTTATCTGTTCGCCCTCTTGTTCCAGATACATCATTGTCCGTTCTCAGTACCCAAGGAATTTCCATTGCTTCGAGTATCTGGCAATAAACTTTAAATTGAATACCATCAACACATAGGATGGTAATATTATAAAAATCTAAATCAAAACCTAATTGATTAGCGAGCTCTTCATAAAATAGCTTTTCGGAAGGGCCCTCGACAAGAAACACACAACTAGCAAAGAAAGCTTCTGCTGGAAGTATACTCATTCTATAGCCCAACTCGTCCCATGCATTTGAAATACAGTCGGAACAGCCATCTTTTGCTGCCTTTGAACCTTCAGTTGTTGAGAAGAGCCGTATTATGGAGTCAGGTTTATAGCGCTCAGTTATTTGTGGAGAATGACTGGTGATAATTGTCTGGCCTGGTAATTCGTGTATTAAGTAGTCAGCAAGTTTACGTTGTTGATGTGGATGTAAGTGAGCTTCAGGTTCTTCTACACAATAGAATGTTACCTCATGTTCAGGATCGAATTCTCTTTGACTTTTTGCCTTCCATAATGCTAACAAGATCTGGTTGTTCCTCCCATCACCCCCTAACATTATTTTAGAGCCTGAAGTGGAAGCTCCAAGCTCTAGATTTTCAATGAATTGATGAACCTTAATGGCACCTGTATGTAAATGAACACTATAGTCGCCATTTGTATGTGATAACTTCTTTAATTCTTCATTGACTGCCGATGTTGCATCTTTAACGTAATTAAGCTCAGCTACTTTCTTATTGACTTGATTTAACTGCGTAGAAATTACGTTCATTTCTGCTTGATCTGCAGCTAGGTCTGCCTCTTCAAGAGTATCTTGAGATTGCTTGAGAAGTTTTTTCTTTTCTATATTTATGAACTTATCGAGGTCTCTTCTAGAGCGAACATATCTTAAATTCAAACGCTTTAAATAAAATCTCGATTGTACCAATTCTAGTTCGTCTTCAGAACAGCCTATGAATATTTGATAATCAAGAGTTTCGCTATCTGCAACCATTGAAATCACACAAGTACCATTGTCACTCACGTGCCCTTTTAAAATTGATAAAACAGCATCCTCTGTAACTTCTGAAAAATATATTTTTATTGTAAACGAATCAGATTGTTCACCATCATTGTTGATATGAAAATCAGTTATCTGAGGTTCGATATCCCTGTCTGATAGAGACTTATCTAGCAACAAGCGTAAAGCATAAAGTAAATTTGTTTTACCAATGTCGTTACTGCCAATCATCAAAGTTCTATCATTAAGACTTACTGATGCGTCCTTAAAATTCCTAAAACCAATGAGACGTACTTTTTTGACTTTCAATCTTCGCTCCTTGCGAATTTCTTCACAAAATATTCTGCGAGCTACTCTTCATCGCAGCATGAAAAGCTTTATCTTTAGAGAGCATCGACAGTGAAAAATGTCTGATACAGATGATGCTAGATCAGTTAACATCTAATGATTGGCAGTAGTGAATGTTTAATCGAAAACCTTGAGCTACCTACCATATGTTCACTAACGAAATAAAGATGATTATCTGTTGCTATCATTTCTTCGAAGCTACTTTCATCAAGGCATTGAAGTTCAGTATTCTTTTTCCTGATAGAATTTTTTATATTTTCATGTGCTTTATCCAAGTCACCATCCATCACATAGCCTAACATGACTCCTAATGGAAGGTTCTTTGCGTATTGTGCCGATATGTATCTCATCATACCTTCATTTACATAATCGAGCGCCAACGATTTCTTTCCAGAGGTAAAGCTTACATTCAATCTTTTACATTCAAAAGCAATGTATCTTTCGTGGTCCTTATGAATAAAAACCGCGAAATCAATTATTCCTTTGGTGACTACATCACCAATTTGTTCCTCCTCTAGCAATGTATACTGAGGAACTATTAGGCCTAACTTTCGTGCAATTTTATCTTTTTGTAATGAATGCACAAGAATATTGGTTATTCTATTTTCTTGACTATCTGAATGGACAAGAACGGAACAATCAGGCCAAATTTTTTTAATTCTTTCAGAAAACTTCTTTTCAAGTTGGTTAAACCGAGCCCGCCATGGCGATGGATTTCCAATAATCATAGACTGCTATTTACCCCTTCGGCACTGCTTCTAAATGAATACAATTCAGCTGCCAATGCATCAGCATCATCTTGAGCAGTTGTTCGTAGCCAGAATCTAACTGTTTTTGGTTTGACTAAATATAAGTCATCATTGATGAAAATTCTTAAGTCTGGATATAACTGAAAATTGCTTGAAAGATTTCGAGGAAGTGACCTTCTAATCTTACGCAACGTCTCATTGAATTCGTCATCATTGTCAACTATGGAAATCTTTTTATCGGGTTTATCTGGTGTAACTGTAAGTCTGATAAGCGCTAAATCACTTGCCCCTCTATATAGACGCGCAGTAACAAAGTCACTGTCTAACCATTCCTGTATTGACGAAATAATCGAGTCTGCATAGCAAATCTGCTGCTCTTCTGAAGGGACCTTCCAAAGTGGTGGATATGAATTTTTGGCTGGCTGGACGCTTGGTAAGATGAACTTCATGAAGTCTTCTATCACATGAATCTCTGAATCGTCTAGTCCATAATACTGATAAACTAATTGATCAAATTGTGCTTCCAAGCACTCCAAAGATGTTTCAAGTTGTAGCGTCTCATCCTTATGATGTAACTGATCTATTATCGAAACTATCTCATCGCAAGCGTTTTTAGCTTTAACCGGGTTTTGGCATTCTTCTGGCAAAGGAAATGGAAGTTGCAGCATTTCCTTACCTTTAATCTCAGGTCTTTCCATACCAGGACTCGCTGAGGAATGGAATAAAAACCAAGAAGCTAGAGAACTGTTCAGAATTACAGTCAACAACTTTGAGATATAAACATCTGTGGAGGGAAAACTTAATCCATATATCCCATCCAAAAACGTCATTGATTCTTCAACATAGGCACATCGAAGTCTCCCTGATGCAGTTACACCTCTAGATATAAGAACATGCGGCCCTTCGAATACTTCTTCGACCCCCCTACGACGCACAATCGAATCTGGAAAGGGTTTAAACTCTAAATTTGGTAACGTCCACCTAGACAGATTTTCGTTGTCTAAGTGAGGTATTGAACCAATTATATTCGAATGGACTCCTCTAGCTGGATTAATAGAGGAACTGTTGGGGTTGAGTCTTTCAAACCCTTTGCCAATAATCCATTTCTTAACATGTTCATTTCGCTCAGACAGCTTTTCTCTGTACGTTTGCGTTCTATCATGTAATTTAGGTAGAGTATCTAACCAAGAGAACAGCTTTAAATCGGGGTTCTTCATCCATAAATATCGCTTTAAAACCTTATAATCTCTAATAACTTCATCAGACCTGACTTTACCGTAGTCGGCGCTGCTCAGTGTAATAAGTCTCTTGTTTCTTAAATGCAAATCTGCTTTGGGGCACCAATAATCAAATCGGTATTCTCCTTCGCCTTCATTTCTGGGTCGGTATACACATAGTGCAGTTGGACGAATGGCGCTTTCAAATAGTTGGTACCGCAAGTCAGAAAAATTAATCACTCGTTCAAAACGAATATCTTTCATCCAACGACTTCTAGTATTTACCGTATTTTTGTTATGGTTAACCAAGAATCCCATTGCGGGTAACAGAAACGCTACAATCCCATTTGGTTTCAAGTGTTCCAGCGACTTCCATGCAAATGCCCAAGCTACTTCTTTACCGGGAATTTCTTTTTTCTGTTTTTGGCACCAATCTAACGCTGATTTATTCTCTTGATGCTTTCGACTCACCCAAGGTGGGTTTCCAATGATTAAATCATACTCTTTGAAAGCAGAGCTGCCATCAAAAAAATCTAATGCTCTCAATGAGTTGCCCATTAGGGTGGGGAGGAGTTTTCCATTTTTTAGATGAGTCGATATATCCTGTGAGTCCGCTTGTTCCAGTAAAGCTATATACAATGAAAAAGCAGCTACCCGAACAGCTCGTTTGTCTTTATCTTGTCCATTAATTTTAAGTACAGTTGATATCAAAAATTCCCAAGTAGGTATTTCTTCGTTATTTTCTAACCGCCATACTTCTACAATTCTCTCAAACAATTGAACTAAGAATATTCCGGAGCCACAGGAAGGATCTATTGCCAAAAATGAGCTTTCAAGCAATCGATTATGGGATATAATCTCTACAGATTGATTAACAGTAAGACTTGCTAAAAAAGAAGGAGTATAAAAAGCACCAGTGCGTCTTTTATCCTCAGGATCGATTCCCAGAAAACGGTCATATACAGCAGATATTAGCTCTACAGGTATAAAGCTAAAATCGTATGGCCAGAATCGACCCTGCCCTGATTCAAGTTCGACCATCCCAGAGCGGAATAGCCAGAGCAGATCAAGATGTATAGCCGTAATTTCACATTCTTTTGATTGCTCAAAACTACAAGGTGATAAGAATAAATCACCATTAAAATCTCTGTTTAGTCTGTTAAAAAGCGCATTGAATAATTTAACATTGCCAGCCTTTAGCAATGTTTCCAAAGAAATAACATTGTCGTCGTTACTTACGGACTTAATATAGTCTGGCGTAACTATTTGTCTATCTTCAAGATAAGCCAGAAACATTATCTGCATCAGTAGTGCTTCGGTCTGGCTTGGGGTCATGTCGAGCGCAATCAGTCGTTTATGAACCTCAACCAAGTTTCCCAATAAAACGTTATCGACTCGTTGTTCAGTACTGAAGCAAGCTGCATTATTTATAAAGTATCTACCAGACTCAACATTTGGTATGAGGTTGAGTACTTCTAAAGAATCAGTCACTAAATCTAATATTTCTATAAGTCTCTTATCTTTTGATTTTTCAAAATTTTCAATAGGTTTACTTATCAAGGAATATGCTCTTACTTCCTTGGTGCTTATGATTAAGAGCAAGCTGGCTAAACCTTGATTCCACAATGATTTATGTAAATGATCAATTCTCGGTTGTTGGGGTTCTGGCTCGAATAAAATAGCTACAGTGGGAATACCTTGAATACAAAAGAAAGCACTTATATCCAGTTCAGCAAATGCTGTTCTCATTGCAGAAGCATGTTTCGCTCCAGTGACGACATCCCCTGCCATGTATAAATCAGGTTGCCCCCTGCCTTTTAATCCAAGTTGTTCAATCCAAAAATCTATGTATGATTCAGATGTTGTCATCGGTCTACAGCCATTAAACCAAAGGGCAGATCTTGTTGATCTGCTGAAAGTCCAAAAAATTCCTCCATCAGCTGCCAAGCTGGTGTCACATCAAGCAATAAACCTGCACCAAGAGTCCTATTGGTGCTTACTAGCTCAACACTAAACGTAGATACATTAATGTAAATTAAATGACTTAAAGTAAGAGGTTTTGGCTGCCCAATCTTCTCAAATAGACAACCAGAAAAATTCTTAAGATAGCGAAGTTTAAGTCCATAATTGTCCTCAAGATCCTTGATTACGAAGAAAAATAGTAGATCTTGTGACGATAGAAGCCTAGCCGATCTTGGTTTGACTTCTTCGGAGCAAAAAGGCGGAAGCGTCTCTACCCAAGTTCGAAATCTATGTTTCCGCACATCTAGAGCGCTACATATGTCTTTTGCTGTCAACTTAACACTTTTATTCATTGTAGTGGAAAGTACTCTTAATAATTCTGAGTATAAAATAGCACAGTTCTGGCCATGTTTCTTCTCAAATCTAGGTATGAGTAAAGTGAATTATTACGAATTATTTTGACATAACTTGGTAGATATTAAGCGGTTAATCAAGTTACTGGCACGGATGTTCGACAGCCGAAGTCGCAGAGAATATTGGTGTCTCTCACACAGCATACACAAGTGGGTAAAACCTTGTCGTCCATCACCTAAGCAATCTAGAGCAAATGAACTGATAGAGGTGATGATGATATCCAGAAATTTCGCTCTCAGCTCATGAGTGCTGAAGAAGGAAGGGATATTGTAAAAAGGCAAGGCAGTTTGCAATCCATCCTAAGTAAAGTACAAGTGAATTAATAAACACCTTCGATTATATTGAAGTGTTCTACAATCGAAAGCGACGTCACAATCACTTGGGTTGCGTCGGCCCTAACAACTAGAGTAATCCTCAGTTTGGGGTCATTTTGTGTGAGTGAAGCTCGGTGCATTCTATAGCTAAATGATTATCGATTTAGCAGTGTGCGGCAAACGTTATGCTAAACAAATTAAAGTTGAAGCGATAAAATTCAGCCTACACATTCTGTATAGTGTACAAACTTTATTATTCCAAAACGGTGTTGTGTACAAACTTTATTATGCGAACACAAGAATGAACCGGCTTAACTAAAACGAAGACAAAGTAGCCTTATAGACCTCTGAATAAAACCCATTCGATTTCTATAAATATCAAATTAAAACGAAGACATTCTAGTATGAATAATTTTACTGAATCTCACATGGACTTTGCAAAACCCGTATTTCATCGAGATGTTTTTGATGTCTCGCGATACTTAACTACTGAAGAATTCGTGGTTGAGCCAATCATCTGGAAAGCCCATAGGAAATTTTGGCACTTCGGGATGAAGTGTAACTAGCGCTTTTACTTTATTATGCCATTGACTATCTGGACTAACCTGCCTCATTAGGTGACCTAACATAAGTAACACCATATAAATACGACGCTTAGGCTGAACTTGGCTGGGCTCAAGTCTGTCTGGCAACTGCCAATTATCACCATTTGGAATCTTAGGCTGAACAGACAATTCTCGATTCCAAAGTCGACTATGATGTGCGCAACAATTCCTCACAAAGTTTAGCGTATGCAACCAACTTTCAAGAACCTCTTGAGGTAAGTCAAATCTTCTAGCGATATCTTTACGGTCATTATCTTTTGCTAGCCCTCGATATAGGTGAGATATACTCCCAAGAGTTAATTCTTCCACCATCGCCCAACCTGGCATTAACTTAGGAGAATCATATGTATGTTGGTAGAAGCGGGCATAATTCTCTCGGACTCTTCTTTCAATCCGCCGATCTTTAACTTCGGCAGAAACGGAAGTTCGTTCAATCTTTTTTACATCTCTCTGAAGATCGTTGGATTCTTTTGATTGCTTATCTTCGATTTCTTTCAAAAGTCGTTTGTGCTGGTATGAGGATTTAAATAATGATTCATTCAAGTACCAGTGGGAGCCACTACATATATCATCAGTTTGATGCTTGTTAGCCATAACGTTATTCAAGGTAGCTCGGATTGCAACTTCTACTCTCTCAATAGCGTCCATAATGAGCAGCCGCAATTCTCTATCAAAAGCGTACAAGTCCACTATTTGTTTAAATTCAGTTCCATCTTTGAATTGATGATCTACAACTTGTTCGTTTATATTCTTTTGGAATGGGCGCATATATGCGCTAAGGCGAAAATAGCTTATTACTTCTAAATATCTTTCCGCACGTTCTGGATTTTGAATGGTTAGACCGCGGTGCTGAAGAATGCCGATTTGTTCTGTAATACTAACCGCGGGTTTGTTGAATTGATTCATTATGCCTTATCTTCCATGACGTAAAATTCAGGCATAAAAAAGCCCGCACAATTTGAGCATTGTTAAGAGGCTTGGCGGGCGTGTTGCTTATAATAGTAGTGATATGCATGCCGCCCGTCAACCACATTCATCTATTATCTTCAAAGTATTAACTCACAACACAACGAAAATTTCAAACATAACCTCATGTATATTAAAGCAAAACAGTAATCCCTATTCAGCACAAAAAATTCATTCTGATACAACGGTCGCACCTGCAAACACAACACTGTCCCAATCACACCACGATCTTGTGGCTCCTCCTTCTCTCTCCTCTTTTAACGCGTCAGTCGTGGCCTTCAAATGGGCCTATTGACCAGCCGTTTATCCGAGTCCATGTTAAGTTCTAGCGTAATAACAAGCACATAGCCGCAGACCACAGTCCGTGCGGGAGTTAGTATCAAAGTGATACTAACTCATTGTTTATAAGAGACTATTGATCTAATCCTTACCTTATACTAGCGTAAAGAGAGATACCACTGACACGATAGCATGACGTGCTCACTTACCCCGATGGTTGGCTACTTTACACACTAACCGCTAACAACGCCGCTCCCCAGGTTTGTCTAGTCACGCTCTTCAATGACAATTCGATTAGCGTTCACTGCGCAATACAAGGTGCTGTACCTATCCATACGAAAGAAGGTAGCTATCATTGGACGGCCTCAAATGGGGAGATCTCGATACTGCATCCACTCAAAGAGGGCTGCGTGCGCTCATTACAACGGGTGTTATTGGACAGCGAACTGGCAAAGTGGCGTGCGGCACACGTGACCGTGCAACGTATCCGGGTCAGTGATATTTCCCTCGACCCAGCATAAAGGAGACACCATGACAGTGTATTGCAATTTTGTATGGAAGGTGGGTGCAGACACGGAGCCTCGCCCTCTGCTGACCCAGTTTGCGCAGGAACACTTTCACGTCCATGAGGCCGTGCCCATCGATACCACTCAATATGGCATTGATCATGGCTTGAATGATGTGCGAGCAGTCTTCAAACCGGAACAACGTTGGATCGCTTTCTGCTGTCGCTATCAGCATGATGTGGTCGCGACTGAAGGCAAAGTCCTAGCATTCGCCCAGGCCCACGGCCTGACGGTCGAGCGCATGCGAAAGTAAGGACATGCCGATGCCGTCGTCGTTTGCCGCTGATTTGGTCTTTACGATCATCCCATCGCCGACCACCCGCTTGGCTGCCACCCATGTCGGGGTAGAAGTTCTGCATGTGCCTACCGGTTTAATTGTCCGCTCCGTGGTATTGCCGTCACAGCATCTCAATCAACAAGCCGCTCTGGCGATTTTGGCGAGCCGATTAACGGCTCATGATTAGGGGTAATGTATCGTAGGTATCAACGAGAAAAGAATTAAAAATACCACGGGGTACACTTCGAATTATGCAGCCAGTTAGATAAACATGGATTAGCATTCTGGGTCAAAGAAGCTTGTTAGTTGTGCCGCTACCGATCTTTTTGACACTGTACCCAACGGCCTTATATCCATTGGCACGCTTTTTCCACATTCGTTGTAACATGGGAAAGTCATCAACATAATCGTGCACCGTGACCTCTGTTTTATTTGGGTGGTGACGCTGAATACGGCCAGCGTACTGGGCAACAATCCCTTTCCAGGAAATTGGGAGGGCCAAAAACAAGGTATCCAGATAAGGCAGGTCAAAGCCTTCCCCCACATATTTACCCGTCGCAATGATGACAGTCCTTTCAGGTAATCCCTTCTGAATCAGTTCAATCCGCTGTTTACGGATCTTAGTACTCACACCACCATGCAGCTCAATGGTATTGATGCCTTGTGTATTTAATTGCTCGCTGAGTATTGCAATATGTTCTTTACGTTCACTGAGCACCAGACATTGACGCTTGGCTTCTATTGCCTGGGCAATGCTGCGGGTGATGAGCTGATTTCGAGACGCATTATCTTGCAGGTATTGATACAGTTGGGTGATTTTTACCGGCTCCGAACCATCCACCCAAGTCGCTGGAAAAGCGATTTGGGTGTCGCAGCCATAGGCCGTTTGACTGAATGTTAACGACGCTGGTTTAGACTCAAATAACACCGCACCAAGTTGAAAATACATTAGCTTTTCCAACCCATCTTGTCTTTTGGGCGTCGCGGTAAAGCCAACCAAGAATTGAGGCGCGACGTTCTTTAACAACGTTTCATAGTTTGAGGCCGGAATGTGATGGCATTCATCGACAATAATTTGCCCATAGCTATCTACTTTGTCATGAATATCAATGCCATTTCTACTGATCAGGCTTTGATACGTCGCGACGTCGATCCGTCCGTTTAATTTATCCTTCCCGCCCAGGAGAGATCCCATCTCAGCGTCTTTGAGGAATATCTTGCATCGCTCAATCCATTGTTCCGCCAGCGCCTTATTGTGCACTAATACCAATGTATTGACTGCGCGTTTGGCGATTAATGCCAGTGCAACAACGGTCTTACCAAACCCCGTATTCGCAATGACCAGTCCATGTTCATTCTCCAGTAAGGCTTTTAGCGCTTTCGCTTGCTGGCTGCGAAGCGTGCCCTCAAAACGCAGGGCCGGGAGTCGCTGACCAGCATAGCGTTTATCCTGATATCGGATAGTACAAGCCTGTTGTTCCAGTAACGCTTCAACTTGTCCTTTTAGTCCTCTGGGCAGGTGCAGATAGCCCGATTCAATGTGCGCCGCACACAGATAGCGAGGTACGCCAATCGTTGAAAATCGCATCGCCTGGCGTTTAAAAAATTCAGGATTGGCAAACACCGCTAACTTCTTTAACGTTGCGACCAGTTTGTTGGGTAAAACCGCAATAGCAATATACAGCTTGTCAGCCACGACGATGTCGATTGTCGCGGGGCAGTCGTCAATTTTGGGCGTATTAAGGGTCGTCGATTTTTCCCAGGGTTTTAACTCGGCGACTTGCGGTTCCACGTCCACATAATCGGCGAGACGCTCGAGTAGTTGCCGTATAGTGTCAGGTGATAGTTTGCCCGTCGCCGCCAGTGCTTGCCATTGATCTTCGACAACACCCCCGTCAGTATCAATAAAGCAGGCGTTTCCCGACAAGCGAGGCTGCTTTTGTAACGGTAATGCAATGAGGTTCCCCATCCCGCCGCTGGGTAAGACATCTTGGTTGGGAAACATGCGGTCAAAACAGTCAAAGTTAAGGGCCGGGTATGTGTCCATGGTCAGATTGAGCAACGCTGTGCCCAATTGGCGTGAGGATTTTGCGTCTGTCGCTTTTTCAAAAAAGAGCCATAAATGACCGCCTTGTCCACTACGGGAACGCTCAACTAAGTAGCCAATAGACAGTGACTCACACACGTTTCGCAGTGCCGATATTGCCTCAAACCAGTCCGTTTTATCGAAGTCAAACGCTAACAGGTAACATTCATTTTGCGCCGTTAACGGGTAGATCCCAATCGTGCGTTGCCCTCGAAGATGGGCATTAATGGCACTGTCATCAAAGCGATGGAAGGCTTGGTGGGCACATTCTGAACATGCCGTTTTGGGCTTGTTGCAGATCCCAGCTTGCCATTCATTGGCACAGGAAGGGCTGTATCCGGCTTTGCCTTGCTTAGACTCCCAGCGGAAGGGGTAGACATCTTCGCGTCCTCGAAAGTATTGCTTAAACAGGGCAACCTTGGCCTCGGGTGTCTCAGATTGACTGAAGTACTGTGCTTGATGCGCCATACTTTGTTGCAAAAGCGCACTACGTTCATTAAGCAACGCCGTTTTTTGTTCTTCCAATCGCGCCAGCGCTTCGACGATTTGCGCCAGCCGCGCCTGGGCTCCCGGGATTGTCATGCTACTCAAGCTCCATTATCGTTTGGCATAGGCCCGTTGTGGGAAAGGAGCGCTTCACGGTTTAAGCAAGTGTGCTCCACCTTAGACTTGGAGCTTATCACGAATGCGCTATCCCAGCGCTGAGGCATCCATTGCGTTTCTTGGGGCAGCGCCAGAGGGTGGTCGGTGAGTTTGCGAAAAGTGCGATAACGGGCACGTTCAGGGGAAAAAGACCGTCAACCGCGATTTTGGCCGTCATGGCGCATAAAGAAGGAATATGTTTAATAAAAAATATCCAGATTTACAAGAGTGTGATGAACATGTTGGTGGAACAGTCTATACAGGTAGACACTCATACATTCAGTCCATTAAGTGGGAAGATTTTATAAAGAGCCCTACTCTATACCTCGATATTACTACCGAAATTAGAGACGACCTAGATCGCTATAACATTTCAAAACTTGTTACTGTTGAAGAGTAATCCAACGAAAACTGGACTAAATAACAGAAGAGAGAGCAACATAGCGGATTAAAAAACGAAGACAAAGACATAATCCATTAATATTCAACATTGTATGGATTTGTATGGTATTGATATAAGTTAGTTCGTCTTCGCTCTAATTTCATCTGTCTTCGTTATAATTACTTCAGCTCAAGAACCTCACCACGCTCCAAATTGTCGTACACTTTGCGGAAAGCAAAGAATTAAACGGTTACCTAAAACCGGTAACCTAGCGAAATAGCATAGACAAAGGGGTCAATTTCAATAGCGCTCACTGAGCCCCGGGTATCACCTAGGTTAAAGCTTGCTTCTGTGTCTATGTCTATCCAACGAACGGCGGCATTCAAAAACCATCTTTCGCTTAACTGACAGTCTATTCCCACTTGTGCGGCTAAGCCAAACGAGTTATCAAGAGATAAGTCACTAAGCCCTGCCTCTTCATTAGCTCCCGTAAATTGCTCGTCATAAATAAACGTATAGTTTAGACCCGCACCCACATAGGGCTGAAAAGCACTTGATGGATCGTTAAAGTAATAGTTAACCGTCACTGTGGGCGGAAGGTGGGTTACTTCGCCTAGCTGGTTACCTGTTCCTAATGGGTTATCGATAGCGAAATTAACGTCATGTGTGAACGGCGTTGCGGCTAATACTTCTACGTTAACCCTATCCGTGATGAAATAGGCCGCGGTGAGGCCCAACTGCGTGTTGTTATCAATGGTCAGGCCAAAACCAAAGTCATCACCCACGTTAATGTTTGAAGACGATTCATCAGGTGCAACCGTGGCAAAGCCACCTCGGACGAGAATGTCGCCTTTTTCAAATGCAACTGCATTGGATGCTGAAGCAATAAAGGGAAGGGCGGTTAGTGCTAAAGCTAAGTTTTTCATCGTAGTCTCTCAGTCTGATAATTGAACACAGATAAGACTAAACAGACTTACTTAAAAAGAACTTTCTAGAAGATTAACGTTAGATTAAAAGCCTTCGTCAAATAAAAAGCTAAAAACGGCGCAGAATTGCGCTGTAATCAAAACGACATACCAATTGCCAGACCAGCAACCACTGCACTTTTATGATTTCGATGATAGTCGTAATGAAGCTGCGGCGATATGGTAACCCCCGATACTTCAAACTCATACAAAAAGCCTAACCGGGCTACCTCCATTTTATGGCTGCCGTGGAACTCAACGCCAGGGCCTATTTGTGCAATAAAATTATTGGTAATGTGCAGGTCAGCAACAAGCAAGTAGGTATAAGCGTCTAAGTCTTCAAACGCGTATTCAGCCACAAAGCCTACGCCTAAAAAGTCGCTCACACGGTATTCGTAATCGACACCTATTGTAAATGCGTTTCCGCACTCTTTTGTGTAAGTGGTACCTACCAATGCAGATAGATGATGGGGTGACGTTTCCCAATGATGAGCATTTCCCTTTGCAACAACAACGGGGGCAAATACCAAGGCAGCAACCAAGCCTAACGCTATTTGAACTCGCATAGTGATGCTCACATAAATTTAACGGTGACTACCTAGAAAGTTTCTTTCTAGCACTAATGAGAGCGTAGGCATCAAACGGCTATTTCACCAATGAACTTTAGTTGAAGTAATCGATAGGCCTAACTTAGTCGGCGTTAGGCGCATAGTTAAGCTTACATCTACCCATAACATCAAAATCTCGCTAAGGTGTCTGAATACAAGCCACCGAAGGAAAGAATAAGATAATGATTGATGAGAAACAGAAGGTACGTTTTTTAGATGCTTGTTCCGAACAGCTTATCGCGCTTTATACAGCCAGCAAAAACGGTAAAAAGGTCGATGCTGAGAAATATCGAGTACAAGGGTTTATGCACGCTGGCGAGCTTCTAGGGATAATTACCAATGAACAGGGCAAGGCGCTGATTGCCGACTTACATGTACAGGTTTTTGGTGAAACTATTGATGAGCGAGCGACAAGAAAACGTAAACTTAATGCGCTAAAAGAATCTGATCCCGATGCATATATTGAGATTCCCGCCATTGAAAGACGTTAATTTAAGTTAAGCAAAGTTACCTAAACCGACTTTGCGAGATTCTCGTTTCTAAGACTATACTTTGCCCCACACTATGATAAAAAAGCTGTAAAAAGAGGTTGCAGCTAGTTCGAAGCAGGGATGAAAACAAAGTTTAACAAGAGGCAACCCGTGCTTAAGCAGTTAGTTTACAGAAGTCAGTCGATGGTAAAAATTGATGAAAATGAACTTCTTAAAATAACAAACGATTCACTGCCATTTAATGCGAAAAACCACATTACAGGTATTCTTTTGTTTGATGGGGAATACTTCTTTCAAGTGCTTGAAGGAGATTGTGAGAAGGTAACGGGCTTTTCGAACATATAAAAACAGACAGTCGTCACAGCAACATTATGAAAGTGACCGAAATGGTCATTCACAAACGCGATTTTGGAGATTGGCATTTAAGAACGCTTTCTGTCGCAGAAGGAAGCCGCTGCTATTGGTTACCTTCGGACATTAATATTAGCCGGGAAAGCCGGATATTTGCGCTTCTCAACAGCTTTGCTTCTGGGAAATGGCGAACTTGTTTAAGTGATAACGCGCGCAAAAACGTAAGAGCTAACGTTGCGACGTCAGAGAAAGCAGTTAAACCCTTCGAAAACTCTGACATTCAGTTTGCCTTTCAGCCTATTGTGGATACCTACAGAGCTCGTGTCTCTTCAATTGAAGCCCTAATCAGAAGTAACGATGGGAGATACCCTGAGACTATTTTGGAGGAGCTGGTTGGGCCGGAAAAGTACGATTTTGACCTGAAAAGCAAAGCTATAGCAATTAAGCAAGGCGCTGCGTTGCTATCTTCAGACCAGTCTTTATCCATCAATTTATGCCCCAGAGCGATTACCTCCACCGTCAACGTCGCAGACTACCTTCACGAATTGGTTAAACGCAATAAATTGAAACCACAGCAGCTTGTTATTGAAGTTACCGAAACAGAAATAATCAGCGAAAGTGACACATTTTACCAAGCAATAGAGCAGATCCGTTCACGAGGCATGAGAGTCGCTATAGATGACTTCGGCGCAGGGTACGCAGGGTTATCGTTACTCGCAGACTTCACACCAGACAAAATTAAATTAGATAGAAAAATAACGACAGGCATTCACGAAAGCGGGCATCGACAAGCAATAACCGAGGCTGTACTCGAGTTTGCCAACTCTATGGGAATTCCCTTGGTGGTAGAAGGCGTCGAAACGATTGATGAGTGGCTGTGGTTGCAGCATGCGGGTGTACAAAGATTTCAGGGGTTCTTGTTCGCAAAGCCCAAATTAAATGGTGTTAGTGGTATTGATTTTTCCTTCGACGGCGCTAGCAGCTAACTCCGCATAGGAAAAATATACATTTCTTGTCATTCCGCAGGATATTTTTCAGCGTTCTCACATTTTTAAACTAAGCTTAATGGGTGTGAGTTTTTATACCAGAATATAAATACTCATAACTCATCTTTGTGTAATAGCCGTACAGGGATATTTTTGCTACACGGATTTAGCTGCGGTACCAGTAGGAAGCAAATCTATGGCATGTGGAGTGTCGCGTAATTTTGTTCGCTTGTTGTTTGGGTTGATTTTGCTGACGTTCGGCACGTTTGCCAATGCAGCGTGCGTCATTAATGCTGAAAATGGTACTTCTGATACTGATACCGATAGTGCTCTGTCTATCGTACTTAAAGAAGGTGCACAGCGACTTTCGTTAAGCTGCGATGTCAACGCGACTCACGTTCTCTATTTCCCAAGAAACTACCTTTCTTATAATCAGCTGTATGACAGCGAGATGCAAAAAGTCCCCAAGTTAACCGGCGCATTTGAGTCCTATGCAATAGATAATACCCATAAGCGTCTATTTTTGGATATTAACTCTCAGGTAGAGCGACCTGTCAGGCTAAATATCGCTACGTTAAATGATTTTCAGACGTTGGCGTCAATACATACCTTCACATTGAGCTTGTTCATCGGCTTTTGCTTAGCGTTAACCTTGTACGTTGGAATGCTGGGAACAAGTATGCGCAACTACGGCTTTTACTCCTACAGTTTCTATGTGCTCAGTGCGGCAATTTTCTTTTTGCTTCAAGAAGGGTTACTGAACATTGCGTTTCCCCATGTCGCCTTTTTCTCGAACTTTAAACTGCATCTGTTATTCGCAGGGATCACGGTATTTGCTGCGGTAAAGTTTCTTGATCAACTACTCGATTTCAAAGCACTGCTAAAAGTATGGCAGCGCCAGTTTATTCTGGGAATGGCGTGTTCGGCACTGGCACTTTCATTTGTGCAGATCATTCTGTCCACTTCTGATGCGATGAGAGTAAATAGTACGCTAAGTCTTATCACGCTGATAACAATGACCTGTACGCTATCAAGCTGTGTTTACGCCGCCTACCGCAAAGTACATTGCTCAAACTTAGTATTAATGGGTATTGCTGTCATGGTGTTTTCCATGATGTTTCGATTGGTTTTTTCAGACGTGTCAGCGTTTATGTACCGCTACGGACTTATTGTGGGAATAACTATTGAAGCGTTTATTTTTGCTATTGCCACGTCGAGAAAAGTAAAAAAGCTCGATGACGACAGGCTTAGTGCATTCAAACGTGCGTCTACAGATTCCCTGTGTAAAGTGCTAAACCGCAGTGGATGGGAAGGAATAGCACAAAGTCTGCTTACTAACTTCAACAAGGAGGGAGGATATTTGACCTTGCTATTTATCGACGTTGATAACTTCAAGGAGATTAATGATCATTACGGGCACCATTGCGGCGATAAAGTGCTGCAGGTTATTGCTAAAATTCTGCTGAGCCGATGCCGAGACCAAGATGCAGTAGGGCGCCTTGGCGGCGATGAATTTGTGGTGCTAAGCCACTGTTACAGTGAAGGACAATCTGAGCGCTTGGCTGCGCGCATAGAAGCCAGTCTTCTGGAAAGGGATATTAGAACCGATAACGTTGTTATTTCTGTTACGGCAAGCGTAGGCACATACATCACAAATGAACGCTGCAAAGATCTCACCACTCTGTTAAATAAAGCAGATAAACTGATGTACAGCGTTAAGGAGAAGCATAAGACGGCTCAATTGGCGTCTTCTTAATTAACCTTCCAGCAACGTATCACACCCGCAGTGTATTAGGGTCATTTAAGCTGCGCTTTCGCTATATTCTTTACGGCCTTAGTCAAGTCGGCAAGCGCTGCCGATTCAAGGGTTGTCCAATGCCAAAATAACGGTACTCCAAGCTCTTTTTGAGGAAATAACGGAACGAGATCGCCTTCGTTAACCTCTTGTTCAACTTGAAGCGTGGGTAGCAAAGCCCACACCACGCCATCTAGCGCCATTTTGACAAAGCCATGAGACGATGGATACCAATGACAAGTTGTAAAAGAGGGGGCTATGTTTAAACACTCTCGTTGATAATCAGTCAGCAAAGTCACATCGTATTCGTCGTACAGCAAACCCGGTGTACTCATCACGCTCTGGGGGGATATTTCTTTATGCAGGTATCGCTCAATGAAGCGAGGCGATGCATAAAGTTGATAGCGCATGGTTCCCAGTCTTATAGATTGCCCACCGGTAACGGGTGTACCTGTTTGGCTAATGCAAGCCATTACACGGCCTTGCTGTAATATGTCTCGGGTTTGAGTTTGATCCGCATTAACAATATGAATCGGGTTGGCACGCTTATCACTAAACGCGGCCATTACTTGCGAGAACCAGGTAGCCAGCACATCGTTATTCACGGCAACGCTTATAGGTGCAGCCGACGCTTCTAATCCACTTTGTATATTCAGCGCTTCTTCTAATACGCTTACTTTTTGAATATGCGCCAGCAGCTCTTTTCCCAGTGGCGTAGCGCGAAGCGGCTTGGTGCGAACCATCACTGGGCCACCGACACTCTGCTCTAGCCGTTTTATTTTTTGCGATACCGCCGACTGGGTGAGGTTTAGGGCCTGTGCACCTTTTTCAAATCCGCCGTAGCGTAACACTTCATGAAAGCATCGAAGCGCGTCGTAATCCAACATTAATGACTACCTGTGAAAAGAAGGTTATAAGTATTAATTTTGCTTATTCAAGACAAATATCATTAATTTAATTTAGTCTTTCAAGGTGTATAAAATCAAGCCAATTATTCAGCATGTAACCTTAAACCGCGTTACAGCTATGGCGTTTGAACTTATTTACACTAAGAGGCATTTATCATGTTGGCGGCAGCAACAAGTGGTTTCGTGATGGGCGGTACCCTAATTATTGCAGTAGGCGCACAAAACAGTTTTTTGATTGAGCAATCGATGAAGCGACAGTGGACAACCTTGTTTGTCCTGCTGTTTATCCTAAGCGATGCCATCTCAATAAGTTTAGGTGCGATGGGCTTTGGCTTGCTATTGCAGGAATACCCAATGCTGGTGTCTATCACCAAGTGGGCTGGTGTGGCGTTCTTACTGTGGATTGCTTTTAACAAAATAAAATCATCTTTGGCCAACGACGCGCTTGTTTTAGAAATGGCGAAAAAGCAACTGTCGTTCAAAAAAGCACTGCTCATCGCGTTGGCAGTAACCTGGTTAAACCCCCACTTTTACCTAGACACTTTATTGTTGATGGGAAATTTAGCTAGTCAGTGGCAAGAAAATAAATGGTGGTTTGTGGGTGGAGCTATTGGTGCATCTGTAGTTTGGTTCGTAGGTTTGAGTACCTTAACCGCACGTTTTGCGCACCATATGCAGCGCCCTAATTTCTGGCGTTGGTTTAACCGTCTTAATGCTGCGGTATTAGGTATGGTAAGTATTCAGTTGGCGAGTTTGTAAGGCAAAAGCGCTAAATAGCAAAATATTACGACGCGTCGAGTACGCTTTATGATGTAAGACGGTACGCTACGCACCTGTGATAGTTGACGATGAGCGCGAAGAGAGGGATAGACTGGTGAGCTGGATTTATTTGATTGTGGCGGGCCTTCTGGAAATTGGTTGGCCTGTTGGACTAAAAATGTCACAAGAGGCGGAAACCCGCGTAATGGGTATTTTACTTGCGGTTGGGTTTATGGCTGCCAGTGGTTTTTGTTTATGGATGGCGCAAAAACAAATTCCAATTGGAACGGCGTACGCTGTGTGGACAGGAATTGGCGCCGCGGGCACATTTTTAGTGGGTGTTATGTTTTATGGCGACCCCTCGTCATTGGCACGATATTTCGGCGTAGCGCTTATTGTTGCAGGAGTCGTTGTCTTAAAGTTGGCCCACTAAAGTTAGGTCCAATTACAAAAAAGCCCGTTAGCTTAGTGCGAACGGGCTTTGTTTTTTAAGCGGGTGGTCAGGTTTTAGTGATATCCAAGTTGGTTTCTAAGCTCTGCCATAAAGGTTTCGATACGTTCAGCATTCTTGCCTAAATCACTTTTCCCTACTCGTGATTTGCTGCGGATATCAACCAGCGTGTCGTCGCTTTTAGCGGTTAGACGAATAACTACGTCGTCTTTAAAACCAAACCACGCTGTGGTGTCGGTGGCTTCTAAGGTGTTCGGCAATGCGCCTTCATTAACGCGTTCCCATCCAAGCGCCTCTATGGCTTTTTCTGCAGCGATGAAGACCTCATTTGCAGGTTGCGGCAGCAATTGAGTTTTAATTTCAGGGTAAGCTTCTAGTTGCTGCTTAGTGACTTCACCGCCTTCGTAAGCGATGGAGTTAGGCGCACCTTCGCGTAGCGGAGCAATTGCAACGAACTCCGGCGGATTAGTGACATCGGTAGTAATGTCATGGATCGGAGGAACTGCGCTGGCTTTGCTCATCATGCTCACCGGCATTCCCACAGCAACCAGGGCAAGAATGGCACAGATAAAGGTGCTTCCCCAACTAACGTTTTTACGGTTAATCAAAACCTGCAAAATAATGAGTATCAACGCTGCGCCGCCCACATACACGCCAAATCGCAGTGAAGTAAATGCGGTGCCTAAACTCACACCGGCATACTGATAAAGGGGGCCGGGTAATACCACCATAAGGAAACCGACAATACTGGTAAGGGCAATGAGTGCTTTCAAGTGAACTCCAAAGTTATTATTTTATTTTTACTAAGCTACTTTAACAGTGAACGTTGCGTTTTGGATTACCTTCTAGCAATAAAATCGGTACTAGGCCAATATTTAACATGTTTGTACACTAGGGCTGTTGGTCTTTAACGTACATCAAAGACCAGCAGGCCCTGGATGAACCCTATTTAAAGCAAGGTAATGAGTTTTGCAAAATCAGCCTGATGCTAGCGAAGCTTACGTGCTTCAAGCCGAACTACTTGTTGATACGTTATCGACACAAAAGCCGCTTTTTCAACGTGGTGTGAGCGAGTATGAGCTCATTGAGATTTTGAAAAAAGCGCCATATCACTTTTTTGATGACGCTTCGTTACGAGAGCCTTTAATGCTCTTTAAAACCCATTTCATTGTGTTTCACGCCCTTTATCAACTTAAACGAAGTTGGATAGAGCAGGGCGAAGGCGTGCTAGACATTCATACTCTTAATATTAAGCTAAACCAAGAAAGTGCCCACAGCGACAATGATAAAGAAAGCCAAGATAAGGTTGGAGCAATAACCGAAGCTGATGCCTTAGCTGAATACTACTTAGACTGGGGCAATTTTGAGAAGGCCGACAGAAAAAGTGTAGATGCACTGCTCAATGCGTTTTGGCATCGCATGGCCTCAGGAAACGCGCACACCTTTGAGCAGGAAGATATTGCTGATGCCCACGCGCTTCTGGGCCTGCCCCAAGATGAACATGTTTCTTTGTCGGTACTAAAACGAGTATATAAAAAAGCCCTGCAGTTGGTTCACCCTGATAAGGGAGGAACGCAACAGGAAGCCCAAGACGTCATTCACGCCTACCAGTTATTGCTGGGTTATTATTCGTTAAAATAGAACGTTAAGTGCATTGTGATTTCGCTTTATTCGTATAACGTATACACGCTCAGGTATTTGACCGACAACTTCAGTAATTTCAACTTCATTGACTTTTATTATCATCTATAAATGCGCACAATATGACCTATAAGAGCGTAGATCCGTATCAATGATCGCTTAACTATGCCACTTCAAAACCAATTATCGCAGTTTCAGGCTTTGAAATGCGCTAGATAATTCGGTGCACTGGAAGCAATAAGCTTTAATTTTAAAATTGGATATGCAGAGCAAAGGCCGTGTTCTGTACAAAAAGTTATTGGGAAATAGAAAATTTATGAGTCGCATTTTTTATGTTACTGCAGCATTAATAACCCTTGTCGGCGTTATTGGGTGTTCGAATGAAGGCGAGCAAGCACAGCAAGGTGCTCAGCAAGGTATGCCTGCACCCTCAGTATCGGTAGTTACACTGAAACAAGAACCTGTAGTACATGAAATGGTGTTACCGGGCCGAGTAAGCCCGTCTCGTCAATCTCAGGTGCGTCCTCAGGTAGATGGTGTTATTACGGAGCGCTTGTTTGAAGAAGGCGCACATGTAGAAAAAGGACAGCAGCTTTATCAAATTGACGAAGCCCGTTATCTAGCACAGTTAAATAGCGCAAAAGCCGATTTGAAAAGCGTTCAAGCGAACCTTAAAACGTTGGAAGCAAAGGCGCGACGCTATGACGACCTTGTTGCGCAAAACGCGGTAAGCAAACAAGAATATGACGACGTAATTGCTCAGAAAGATCAAGCGCAAGCGGCAATTAGCGTAGCTGAGGCAGCTGTTGACGTAGCGAAGGTTAACATGGGTTACACCAAAGTGTACGCCCCAATCAGCGGACGTATTAGCCGCTCTTTTGTTACTGAAGGTACCCTTGTTACTACGAACCAATCTCAGCAACTTGCAACCATTACACAGCTTGACCCAGTTTTCATTGATATGCAGGAGTCAGGTGCGTCAATTATTACGCTTCGTCAGTCAATGAGAAACCAAGGTTCGATGGATGTTGAATTAACGGTAGATGAAGTAACAGGCAAGCGTTACGACCAAACAGGCAGCGTTAAATTTTCTGAGGTAACGGTTGATGAGACCACAGGGTCTGTAACACTTCGTGCTGAAATGCCAAATCCAGATGGCGTATTGCTGCCTGGCTTGTTTGTGAAAGGCCACGTCATTACTGGACGCGAAAATGCGCTGCTTGTTCCTCAACGCGCAACGACACGCCAACCAGACGGTTCGCTTTCAGTTTATGTTGTTAACCAGAACAACGAAGTAGAAGGTCGTACCTTGGAAATAGGCAAAATCTATCGAGACCAATATGTTGCCCTAAGCGGTGTGAGCGAAGGCGAAAAGGTAATTGTAACTGGATATCAGAAGGTGAAGCCTGGCGCGAAAGTTAATCCGTCAGAGTGGCAACCATCATCACGTGGCTCACGATAGCAAACAAGGGATTTAAGTAATATGGCTCGTTTCTTTATAGACAGGCCCGTGTTTGCATGGGTGCTGGCAATTATCACAATGATGGCGGGTGTGCTGGCAATTACCTCACTCCCCATTGAACAATATCCCAAGGTGGCACCGCCCTCGGTGACTATCTCAGCAACGTATCCTGGAGCATCTGCAGAAACCGTAGAGAACTCGGTTACTCAGGTAATAGAACAAAGCCTGACGGGAATTGATAACCTACGTTATTTCTCGGCAAGCAGTTCGAACAGCAGCATGTCTATTACGCTCACTTTTGAGCCTGGTGCTGACCCTGATATTGCGCAAGTACAAACTCAGAATAAGGTGCAGGGTGCACTGCCGCTGTTGCCTACTCAGGTACAGCAACAAGGGGTAACCGTAACTAAAGCAAATAGCGCATTTGCATTGGCAGTTGGCTTCTATTCTGAAGACGACTCAATGACGCAATATGACCTGAGCGATCTGTTAGTTTCTCAATTTCGCGACCCGATTTCCCGTGTTAATGGTGTGGGAAATGTACGGGTATTCGGTGCGCAGCGTTCAATGCGTATATGGTTAGATCCAGATAAACTGTACAGCTACAATCTTACACCTACTGACGTTCAAGGCGCTGTTCAGGTACAAAATACTGATGTGTCTGCTGGTCAACTAGGTGGTATGCCTGCAATAGAAAATCAGCAAATCAACGCGACAATTCAAGCGCAGAGTCGCCTTCAAACCGTTGAAGATTTTGAAAACATCGTACTTCGCGTAAATACCGATGGTTCTCAGGTTCGCGTGCGTGACGTTGCGCGTGTTGAACTGGGTGCGCAAAGCTACGACGTTATTGTTCGATACGATCGCAAGCCTGCATCAGGTATGGCGATAAGCCTTGCCTCTGGCGCAAACGCACTAGATACCATTAAGGCAGTAAAAGCCCGAGTTGAAGAACTGCGCTCGAATTTGCCAGATACAGTTAAAGTGGTTTACCCGGTTGATAGTTCTCCTTTTATCGAGCTTTCTATCGAGTCGGTAGTACATACGCTTATTGAAGCGGTAGTACTGGTATTCTTGGTGATGCTACTGTTCCTTCAAAATTGGCGTGCAACGTTGATTCCTACCATTGCGGTACCTGTGGTATTGCTCGGCACCTTTGCTGTGCTACTGGCATTTGGCTTTAGTATTAACGTGCTAACCATGTTTGCTATGGTACTTGCTATCGGCCTGCTCGTAGATGATGCCATCGTGGTGGTGGAAAACGTTGAACGTATTATGGAAGAGGAAGGTCTCTCACCTGCCGAAGCCACTAAAAAGTCGATGACTCAAATCACAGGTGCACTTGTTGGTATTGCGGCCGTGCTTTCAACGGTATTTATCCCAATGGCGTTCTTCAGCGGCTCAGCAGGCGCTATTTATCGTCAGTTCTCGGTTACTATCGTGTCGGCTATGGCATTTTCGGTATTGGTCGCCATTGTCCTTTCACCGTCTTTGTGCGCCACGTTATTGAAAAAGCATCCGGAAAACCATGACAAGAACAAAGGCTTCTTTGGCTGGTTTAACCGCACGTTTAACAAAGGCCGCGATCGCTATCAAAAGACAACAACTCACATGGCGCAACGCTTTAAGCGCTATTTCGTTGTTTATGGTTTGCTGGTAGGTGGTATGGCATTTATTTTCAGCCAGCTTCCTGGCGCGTTTCTTCCAGATGAAGACCAAGGGCGTATGATGGTGTTGGTAAGCACACCGCCTGGTGCAACAGCTGGCCGTACGCTCGAGTCTATCAAGCAAGTGGAAGACTATATTCTTGAACAAGAACAAGACGCGGTTAACGGCATGTTCGCGGTTGTGGGCTTTAGCTTTGCGGGTCAGGCGCAAAACGCGGGTATGGCTTTCTTAAACTTCAACGACTGGAGCGTAAGAGACGAAAATAATTCTGCGTTTGCAGTGATGAACCGAGCTTTTGGCGCGTTTAGCCAAATTCAAGATGCCTCAGCCTTTCCTATAGTGCCTCCGCCTATCATGGAACTAGGTAATGCAACGGGCTTTGATATGCAGCTTGTCGACCGTGGTGGAAATGGTCACGAAGCGCTGATGAATGCGCGTAATCAGCTGTTGGGCATGGCAGCGCAGAATCCAAAGCTGGCTGGCGTTCGCCCCAATGGTTTAAGTGACGTACCTCAATTTAAAATCAATATTGATAGCGAGAAAGCGTCGGCACTTGGATTGAATTTAAGTGAGATCAATAACGCGCTTCAAATAGCGTGGGGGTCCAGCTACGTAAATGACTTCATTGATAAAGGTCGAATTAAGCGTGTTTACATGCAGGCAGATTTGCCTCATCGCATGACCCCTGAAGACTTGGATAAGTGGTTTGTTCGCAACAGCGACGGCGAGATGGTGGCGTTTAACACGTTCTCGACCACTCAATGGGTTTATGGCTCACCTAAGTTAGAGCGTTTTAACGGCGTGTCGTCTGTCAATATTCAAGGTAGTGCTGCTGAAGGTATCTCTTCGGGTGAAGCAATGGCTGAAATGCAGAAATTGGTTGAGCAGTTACCGCCAGGCTTTGCAATTGAATGGTCAGGCCTATCTTATGAAGAGCAGGAAGCAGGCTCGCAAGCGCCTATGCTTTATGCACTTTCAATCTTGATTGTTTTCTTGTGCTTAGCGGCCCTGTACGAAAGCTGGTCTGTACCATTCGCCGTTATGTTGGTGGTGCCTTTGGGTATTCTTGGCTCGGTAACCGCTGCGTTTATTTTCAACTTGCCGAACGATGTGTACCTGCAAGTAGCGTTTTTGACTACCGTAGGTTTGGCGGCGAAAAACGCTATTCTTATTGTCGAATTTGCAAAAGAGCAGTACGAAAACGGCGAAGATTTAATGACTGCGGTTTCAAATGCTGCCTCTCAGCGTTTCCGCCCAATTCTAATGACGTCAATGGCGTTTATTTTGGGGGTAACGCCGTTAGCACTAGCTAGCGGAGCAGGCGCAGCGAGCCAAAATGCAATAGGTATTGCGGTTATGGGTGGTATGTTCGCCGCTACTTTCTTGGCGATTTTCTTCGTGCCTATGTTCTATGTGCTGGTAGAAAAACTCTTTCACAGGGAAGACAAGTAACAAGCAAGTGCGCTAGAGTGGGAAAAACTTTTCATTTTTGAATAGGGATATCGGTAATGACCACCGTTGTTTTTTCTCACGGCAAAGAAAGCGGTCCATGGGGCAGTAAAATAACAACGCTTTCAAATGTAGCGAGCGATATGGGTTTTGGCGTCGAGAGTATTGATTATCAAGATCTCGACTGCCCGGAAGCTCGCCTAGCGCGGCTTAAAGAGTTTATTGCTGAAAAGTGCAATGATGTTGTTCTGGTTGGCTCAAGCATGGGTGGCTATGTATCACTTGCCGCAGCAAGCCAAATCTCGGCACGAGGGGTATTCCTTATGGCTCCTGCACTGTATTTGCCAAACTACGAAATTCAACGGTTCCCCTACGACGGCTATGTGAGCTTAGTGCACGGCTGGAATGACGATATCGTGCCTATCGAAAATAGCTTAAAGTACGCGCGCCATCAAAAAGCTCAGCTCTTATTACTTAATGACGGCCATCGCCTAGCGAATAGCAAATCTGTTATTTCTCCGTTTTTCAGAAATTGGTTGGAAAAATTTCGATACTAATGATGAATCGGTAAGCCTACGACCAATCGCTTATAGTTCACGCTTACGCAAATGCGGGAAAGCGCCTGTTTTTATGGCATGATGAGTTATTGCTTAAAACAGGGCAGATGGAAATGACATTTAGTTTACCTCAAGCGCCACAATGGTCGTCGCTGATAAAGTCTGGTTGCCGTGTCTTTGTTGGCGGAAATGCCTCGGTGCCGCATGCACTAGTGCAGCATCTCATTGATAACAGCGAAGGGTTTAGCGACATCGAGCTGGTTCATATGCTGGCTTTAGGCGACACCCGATGGGTGAAAGAAGAGTATAAAAACCTCTTTAAAGCGAATACATTCTTCATTGGTGGCGAAGCCATGCGTAAGGCGGTCGATGAGGGCCGTGCTGACTATACCCCCGTTTTCCTGTCTGAAATATCAAGCTTATTCAGCGACGGTACGCTGGCACTGGATGCTGCGCTGGTTAACGTAAGCCCACCCGATGAATTCGGCTATTGCTCACTAGGTCCTGCAGTGGATATTGCTATGTCAGCAATCAGACAAAGCAAAAAGGTCATTGCTCAAATTAATCCTCAGGTGCCAAGAACCGCCGGGCACTCTTATATTCATATCAGCGAAATAACGGCCTGCATTGAAGCCGAAGAGCCGCTTGTTGAAGTAACGCCGCCGCCTATCGATTCGGTGGCAGAGCGAATTGGTCAGTATGTATCTATGCTGGTGGACGACGGTGCTACGTTGCAATTTGGTATTGGGAAAATACCGAGTGCCACCCTTAAATATCTGTGTAACCATAAAGACCTAGGCATTCACAGCGAAATGCTCACCGACAGTATTATTGAACTGTTGGAGTCGGGCGCTATCACCAACAAGAAGAAGACTTTCCACCCCGGTAAAATTGTTACTAGCTTTGCTATTGGTACTCGCCAGCTTTACGATTTAATCGACAGCAACCCTCACATCGAGTTTTATCCAAGTAGCTACGTAAACAAACCCACCAATATTGCCAAGAACGATAATATGGTTGCCATTAACAGTGCGCTTGAAGTGGATTTAACCGGTCAGGTCGTCGCCGATTCATTGGGCTACGACTTTTACAGTGGCATAGGCGGGCAAGTTGATTTCGTAACGGGCGCGTCTATCAGTAAAGGTGGGAAAGCGATTATAGCGCTGCCTTCTACTGCCAAGAATGAAACCATTTCCCGTATCACACCCCGTATAAGTGAAGGGGCGGGTGTTGTTACTTCGCGAGGGAATGTTCAGTACGTGGTGACCGAATACGGCATAGCATCGCTTAAAGGCAAAAGCATTCGAGAGCGTGCATTGGAACTTATTCGTGTGGCACACCCCAAATTCCGTGCAGCGCTCTTAGAAGAAGTAAGACAGCATTATTGGGTACCTCATTATCAGGAAAAGTACCCAACCGATATTCCAGAACTGGGTGCTATTCAGCTTAAAAAACTGAATATTCAGGGGGAAACCTATTACATGCGCCCGCTGAACCCCGCCGATGAAAGGCGTTTGCAGGAATTCTTTTACTCCCATACGAAAGAAACACTAAGGCTGCGTTACAACTACGACCCGAAGCAAATGTCGCGCGAAAAGTCGTGTAATTTAGTGTCGGTGGATCAAAGCTCAGATGCGGCGTTATGTATTGTAAGGCAAGAAGGCTCCCGTATTACCATTCACGCAGTAGGGCGTTTTTACTTCAATCCAAATGACAATACCTGTGAAGCAGCGTTTGTTACCCGTGAAACCCAGCAAGGGAAGGGGATGGCAAGCAGGCTGCTAAACGAATTGATCAACGTTGCGAAAAAACGAGGCATTGCAAAGATGATGGCCTACGTGCGTGGCGACAACAGCCCGATGATTGCCATTTTCGAGCAAGCGCAATTTAAACGGAAGTTCACTGGCGACCCCAGTGACATAGAGTTAGTACTAGATGTGGCATCACTCGCATGACAATTAAAATTTTTCGCGGAAAACACGGCACTAAACACGACTTAGGGAAAGATCATCCCGAGTCACCGGATCGCCTGTTCGCCATAGACGACCAATTACTGTCTTCTGGACTCGATATGGTGTGTGAGCACGCTGATGCTACGCCTATTGCTGAAGCTTATCTTAAGCTAGCCCACGACCCTTACTATGTGAAAAGTGTGTTTGAGCATGCGGCTCAGTCCATATTTAGCGACCACGAAAAAACGCTCTATTCCGAACGCAAGGATAACGTGGCATGGTTAGACGAAGATACCGGCTTGATGCGACACAGCTTAAATGCAGCACTTGAGTCGGCTGGTGCGGGATGTAATGCGGTGGATTGGGTTATGGAAGGCAGTGACAGGCAGGCGTTCTGCGCGACAAGGCCGCCAGGTCACCACGCTACATACGACAGCGCCATGGGCTTCTGTATTTTTAATAACATTGTTATAGCTGCGCGCTATGCCCTTCAAAACTATGAACTAAAGCGCGTTGCCATAATCGATTTTGATGTTCACCACGGAAACGGTACCGAGCAAATTGTTGCTGGCGATCAACGCATCATGCTTTGCAGCAGTTTCCAGCATCCTTTTTATCCACACAGTGGTTCACCGGTGTCGGCAAGTAATATTCTTTCTGTGCCGCTAGAAGCAGGCTCTACAGGTGAAGTATTTAGAGAAAAAGTGCAGCACTGGTTTAACGCATTGCGCAACTTTCAACCTGAGCTGATTTTTATCTCAGCGGGTTTTGATGCCCACGCAGAAGATCCTATGGCGCATTTGCGACTGGTGGAAGACGATTATTTCTGGATAAGCCAACAACTTCGCGCAGTGGCTGACGAGTGTTGCCATGGTCGCATAGTCAGCATGTTAGAAGGTGGCTACGATTTAAGTGCACTAGGCCGCAGTGTGGTGTCGCACCTTAAAGGTATGAGCCGCCCTATTGAAGAAACTCAATAGGGTCTCATAGCAAGTGAATTATCGTGTTGTTAATTCAACGGGTAAACACGGTAATAGATACCAGCTCAACACCGGTGCATCAGCCTTCATTTAACTTAGGCTATCCACCGTGTAAGCATGTAAAGGCCAGCACCTAACATGGCAAGGTTTTCGGTAAGCGAGATAAACCCAAGAGGAAGGTCTGAATTACCGCCCACACAGGCGCACTTAAGTTCACGTTTATCGATGTATACCGCTTTAATAACTGAAACTGCACCTATTGCACCGATAAAAATAGAAACGGGGGAAACTAATAGTGCGGGAAGCCCCGCTAGCATACCAAGCCCAGCAAACGCTTCTGCGAAAGGGTACACATACGCGTACCTTACGTGCTTCATTGCAAGTAAGTCATAGGTAATGAATTGATTTGAGAACGCTACAATGTCCTGTAGTTTTTGTAATGCGAGGATCACCATGGTGACGCCAATGAAATTCATTATGAAAGGTTCAAGACCTGTCGGGAGTCCACCTTTTAGCATGAGCGCAAATACTACAAGGGCGGCTAAAGAAAAAATCACAATGATAGGTGTGTAGCGCGAACCGAACTCACTTTCTTGCTTCAAATTGAAATAATCTCGTAAGTCATCATAGCCACCAATTCGCTTATCATCGATAAACGTTTGCGGCGTGGTTTTCACATTGTGCTTCTCTTTAAAAGCGTCAGTTTCACTTCGGTTGGACAAGTGATGGTCTTCAACATCGTAGCCCTTTCTTTCTAGCAAATCTTTCGACTTAAGTCCGAAGGGACAAATGTGATCAGGGGTAACCATGCGATAAAGAACGGCGCGCTTTGACATTGTGGACTCCTTGTAAACCTTTCACGAAGTGGCACCTAGTGCGCAAAATATGCGCGCCTTCTGCCATATTCATAGTGATATCACGATATACAAAGATAAGTTACATAATCCATGCCAAGGGTTTAACAGAAGCATCCAGTTGCATCAGTGTTAATTACCGCACCGTTGTAGGGGAGTTGTGTGGTATAGCTTACAACCTGTTCGACAAGGTTCTTTCCGGTAAAGCATCCGTAGCCCGTTGCGTATGGACCTAAATAGCGAAGCTGATTTTGCATGTCTAAAACTATAAGCGCGGGCACTGCATCAAGCATAGCGGCGAGTTCTGGTACGTCTTCTATATTCACTCTGACTTGATGAAAGTCATTTCCTAGCTTTGTTAATAGCTGAGTTTGGTGAGGTGTAGTTAACGTTTCACAGTAGCAACGAGACTGCGTTCCCACATGAATAACAGAACCAGGGGCAATGTTTTGTTCGTTTAGTAGTTCGACAAGTGAAGCGTCAAAATTAGGCGCTGTTGTGCGGTGAAGTAAATCACCATTTGGGTCGAAGGAAGAAAGCTGGCGCTGACCGTAAACCAACAAGGCGGTGAGTAAACTCACCGCCCATAACAACAAAAGTATCCAGCTTGTTTTTTTATGCATAACCCAAATGCCAACAGCGTGCTTCTAGCGCTTTGGTTAAAGCTTAAATCGCTCGATAGCACTGCGCATGCGTTGAGAGATTTGTGACAACACCTCAACTTCGCCTGCTAGCGATTCAGCGGTAGCCAGTTCCTCAGAAGTGAATTCGCTTAATCGCGCCGTACTTTGCGCTATAGAAGACGATGCGGTTTCTTGCTCCACCGCTGATGTCGCTATTTCGGTCATGCTTTCGCTCGCTTCGCGAATTTGCTGCATGATCTGGGTCATGGCTGAAGTGGCGTTATCGCTCGATACAACGGCTTCATCAACCAGCTGAATGCAGGTTTGCATTTGTTCGACTGAACTGGCGGTTTGGGCAACTAGCTGCTCAGTAATACTTGTGATTTGGTCTGCACTTTCTTTTGAGCGAATAGCCAAAGTGCGTACTTCATCGGCAACAACGGCAAAACCTCTGCCGTGTTCCCCTGCGCGGGCTGACTCGATTGCTGCGTTCAACGCAAGCAAGTTAGTTTGCTCGGCAACGGCGGTGATGGAGCGCATTGCGTCAGAAATATGCGCGCACTGCTCGTTAAGCGCCGAGTTTGTCTGCGCTGCCGCATTTAATGTGTTGCGCAGCGAATCTATGGTGCGGCTTGTGTTGGAAATAGAGTCGCGCGTAGTCTGCGAAGAACTTTGTGCCGCAGAGGCTTTGTCGCTGGCAAGGGTTGTTTGTTCGGTAGACAGCTGCATCGTTTGTGCGATTTCTTCTGACGATGCCGATACCATGGCAATCTCTTGGTCAGTGTTTCTGCTGATTTCAAACATGTTGTTTGCCGCCAGCTCCATCTTGTCACAGCCTCTAACAACTTCGTCTGTTAAATTTGAAGCAAGCTCAATTAATGCTTTTACTTGGTCGATGAGCTCTGCGAAAGGTCTCACAATCTTGTGGCCTCGGTTAAGTTCAATAGATAAATCGAGTCTACCGTCACCCTTTTGCATGGTCTCAATAGCTAAGCGCAGTTCAGCCGCACCGGCACCTTCTTGATGACTTTGTTTAGCCATGTACATCAAAACACCGCCCTCAGAAAGCGCGAATACGGCGTGCATCAGCAAGATAGGAAAGGTTACGTGACCTTCTTCAAAAATAAATAACGGCGCGCCGCCCGCTTGTAAAAAGAAGAACGAAATATGATGGACAGCAACGACTGCGGTGCCGGTTGCCACCACTTTCCAGTCTCTAAAGTAGGAAAGAAATGCTAGAAGAACAAAGATTTCAAAGTGGACTTCAATTAACCCGAATGACTGGTGGATGTGGAGGGCTGTTAGCAGTTGAACACCGATAGCCATCGCATGGCGACTTATCGCTGAATAGGGATTTTGCAAACTAAGTACAAGTGGTACGGCAGCAATTGGAATACCAAGAACAAATGCAGGAAGAATCTCGCCAGTATAAAAACCGGTGCCAATCGCAATTAGCAGTTGGATAACAATTACAACGCGAAAAATCTTGTGACCTTCTAGGAGCCAAGGATACTGCATGCCAATCTCCGACAAGTATTTGGGATTAAGTGTAGGTTAAAAATAAGGGGTGTGCTAACTTCGCCACAGTTTACGTAAGTCACGGTTTTTACGCCATTTAACTTTTGTATAGAAGTTACTGTTATTAAAAAAGTTTAATCTTCGAATGCCTAAATAAGCTAAAGGACACAATCATGCCTGCTATCGCCTTTCTTTCTACTGACCACCTTGAAGACTTCTTTGTGTACGACGAGCTTTTGATCCCGTTTTTCAATGATAACGGTTGGTCTGTAGAAACCATATCTTGGCATAGTCAGTCAGAGAACTGGGATAGGTTTGACTACGTGATTGTGCGCAGTACGTGGGATTATCAGCAGCATGCAGAGGCCTTTCTGGCTTGTTTGACTCAAATTGATGCGTCGAGCGCAACCTTGCTCAATCCATTGCCTCTTATGCAGTGGAATATTGAAAAGCACTACTTAAAAGACCTACAGGACAAGGGCGTGCCTATTGTAAGGACACGGTGGAGTAATGCATTTAATAACAGTGTTATTGATGAGGCCTTTTCCCATTTCAATTGCGACACTGTGGTGGTTAAACCTACGCTTAGCGCTAATGCTGATGATACGTTTAAGCTCTCGGTCTCAAATTGGCATGAACAGCAACAGGCGCTTTCTGATACGTTTAATCAACGTGATTTCATGATTCAACCTTTCTTAAATAGCGTGGTTGAAGAAGGGGAGTACTCGCTTTTCTATTTTGGAGGGAAGTACAGCCATGCCATTAAAAAGGTGCCGCAGAAAGGCGATTTTCGCGTACAAGAAGAGCACGGGGGGAGCTTACATCCCGTAGCCGTAGATGAAGAACAACTTGATATTGCCCAGAAAGCATTATCAGCAATGCCTTGCGAAGCACTTTATGCACGGGTTGATTTAGTCAGGCAGGGCAGTGGCTGGGCGATAATGGAACTTGAACTTATTGAGCCCTCTCTTTACTTCAATTTAGATGAACAGTCTCCCCAGCGCTTTGTCGACGCATTGATAAGCTTTCATTTGAATAGGGCCTAAGCGTTGAATAAATGAAAAGTGAAGCCAGCAAATTATAGGTTTGCTGGCTTACTGATAGGAAACTAACGCTCTAATTTAGTGCTAACGCAGCGTCTTCTCAGTTCGTCCCTGCTTTATCGTCCTGTTTCTGCTTGATTCAGAATTCTTAACTTGAGCACGGCTAACTGAAGAAGTACTCGCCCGCTCAATTCGTCTTGGCTTACTGCTCTCTCGAGCCACCGGCTTGTTTTGCGGACTCGTTCTTTCAAATCGCTCTCGATTTATGTTTTGTTTAGCTGGGCGTTTTAGCGTGTTTTCTCTATTAGCATATCGCTTCGACTCTGACGGCGTTGATATCCGAGCGGGTTTGTCCCGCTTTAACTGGCTTAGCGTCCGGTCTCTAGTCGGCTTCTCGCTTCTGCTCGCCGCTTGATTGCGTTTTAGCGCGTGCTCAATGGATTGTTTGCGGCTTACCGAGTCTTGCTTGTTCTGAAAACGACTTTCTCTTAGTGGCGTTACCTTTTTTGGTTCAATAGTGCGTCTTACTGCCTTGATATTTTCCGTGCGCGCAATGGGTCTTACGGTATTTTTGTCATTGTGGCGTTTCGATGTGTTTAACGTGCTAGCGTGTTTATTCGACAAGTGCTTTGCCCGCGACACACCCGCATGTTCATATCGCGAAGGCGCATTGTGAACTACTCGAGTAGAGTAACGCGCACGACGATGCACCGTGTTGTGTTCCCAGCGACGATAGTCTCGGCTTATTACGCGTTTTCTTGGGCTACCGTGATAATACCGGCGTACAGGCTCGCGGTGAATAACCACATGGCGGTTATGCCAATGCACGCTACCAAAGAAAAAGAACGTAGAAAGATGGATGCTTGGAGACCAATAGACATTGCTATGATGATGATAGCTTACGTGATGACGCCAGCGAACTGGTGAAGTTGTGTGCCACCAGTGACCGTACACAACATGTGGGTCGTAATAAGGCACATACACCACTTCCCGCTGACGGGGCTCAATGTAAATTATTTCGCGAGTAGGCTCACGTTCCCGTTCAACTTCAATGTAGTCATTGGTCACCAGATTGCCAGTGTTGAGGGCGTGTTGTCGAAGCACCTGCACGCGGTCTAGCACACGGCTTTGATCAATTAATACGTTATCACCAAGTTGCTGTAACCACTGAAGATCATTCGCCATGGTGCTGAGTAAGTCGGTGAACGGAGCAAGTGCTTTTACGCTGGGATCCCAGTTAACACTCGCCAGCACATTTTCGACCTGTTCCGGGGTTAAATGCTTGTTGCTTTGGCGCCAGCGGTCGGCTGCAACTACATCAAGCGGGTAGGTAGCCGCAATCAGTATGTGAGTAAGCAGGGTATCAGGATAAAGCGCAATGGGCGCAAGTACACTGTCTAATTCAGCGTCAGAATATTGCTGCGTTGACGCAGAAACATGTGCAAGGTTGGCGTTCGACTGGGCGATGACAGGTAGCGCTGAAACACTAGACAGTGCGACAATCACAGATAAGGTTATGTTTTTCATACATTCTCCTTAGCGCATGAGCAACGGCTTTTCGCGCGCTAAATGGTAAGTCTGTATACGTTATAACCAGTCTATGATTAACCCAAGCTGAATAGAAAACGCCCACATTGGTGTGGGCGTTTTTAAATAACTTGTCTATTTGAAAACGTGGGGGTCGAAAGCGTGCCCAAGCTTTTCTGTTTTCGTCTTTAAGTAATGCTTGTTGTCTTTGGTGATACCGTGGTCAATAGGCTTACGTGCAACCACGTCTATACCAAGCGCTTTTAGTGCTGCCAACTTTTTCGGATTGTTTGTCATAAGCTCAACATGCTTCACATTCAGCGTATCTAGCATCAGCTTGCAGATATCGTAACTTCTTAAATCGGCGTCAAATCCAAGATGTTCGTTAGCTTCTACCGTGTCCATACCGCTATCTTGAAGGTTGTAGGCGCGAATTTTATTTAAAAGACCAATACCGCGACCTTCTTGGCGAAGGTATAAAAGCACACCGTGACCATTATCGACGATATTTTGCATGGCTTTTTCTAATTGAAAGCCACAGTCACAACGAGTGCTAAATAAAGAATCGCCTGTTAAGCATTCTGAATGGATACGAATTGGCACTACGTCGTCTTCTTTCCACTCTCCATAAGAAAGGGCAACGTGTTCTTGGCCGCTGGCTTCAACAAAGCCGTGTATTTTAAAATCACCCATGCGAGTGGGTAATTTTGCGGTACTGACATATTCGTATTTAGGCTGTTTGCTACTCATGTTACTTCTACACTTTGGACAGTAGGCAATAAGTGGGGATGACTTCTTTTTTTGCAAGTCTACCATTTTATTATACGCGAGTTGACGCTAGTGCTATCACTTTTTTCGTAAGACGTATATTAAGTGCAGTTATTAAAGTGGCGTAAACTCTCGCAGCGGGGCAGGCTTTGCAACGCTATAGCCTTGGGCAAAATCAACGCCCATTTTGCCAAGTTGTGCCATGGTGCCTTCATTTTCAACGAATTCCCCAACGGTTTGCATACCCATGGCTTTCGCTACATCATTGATTGACGCAACCATAGCCGTATCTACACTGTCGTTCAGCATATCCTTGATAAACATACCGTCAATCTTTACCTGATTAACCGGCAAGCTCTTAAGGTAACTGTACGAAGAGAAGCCGCTACCGAAGTCGTCTAGGGCAAACGAACACCCAAGGCGATTAAAAGTGCGCATAAAGGCAAGGGTGTCCTCCATTTTTATTATCGCTACCGACTCGATCACCTCGAAACAGATCTTGTTGTAAGGAATATTAAAGGTTTCGAAAGCGTTTAAAATGAATAGCGTAAAATCTCTGTCTGCTAATGAATGGCAGTTAAGGTTTATACTGCATCGCCTTAACTCAGCGAGATGTTCAGGGTTTTCAGACAGCCATTTGAACGTATTTGTGACTACCCATTTGTCGACATTTACATTCATTTCAAAGCGCTCTGCCGTGGGTAAAAAATTAGCGGGCTCAACAATTTTTCCGTCTTTTTCCCTTAGGCGCAGTAGCACTTCATAATAGTGCCCATCGCTGGCTTTGCTCAAAGGTCTTAATGACTGGTAATAAAGTTCAAAGCGCCCTTCTTCCAAGGCGTTGTTTATAGAAGAGACCCAGTCCAGCTCACGCTGATAGCGCTGCATGCTCTCATCATCTTTATTATATCTATGCACCTGATTTCTGCCTTGCTCTTTGGCAAAATAACAGGCGGCGTCAGCCATACTTAAATACTGCCCTGAGCTAACGTTACTATCGTCGCACACAACCATGCCAATACTTACGCCTAGGTTGAATATTCGGTTATCCCACATGAACCGATAGGCCTGTACTGCATTGAGAATTTTCACTGCATTGAGATAAACCGCATCAGCATCTAAATCTGAATAGATAACGCCAAACTCATCACCCCCGAGTCTTGCTAGCTGCGCGTTGGGTAGCAGCGTATTTTCAATCAGGCGGGCGACGTCTTTTATGAGTACATCTCCCGCTTTGTGACCGCAGGTGTCGTTAACGACTTTAAATCGGTCTAAATCTAAAAAGAGTAGGCACACAGGTAACGCGCTGTGGTTATGTACTTTTTCCTTGAAGACTGATTCAAATTGCCGTCTGTTGTATACGCCGGTTAGTGAGTCGTGAGTGGCCAAATACTGAAGGCTTAAATCGGATTGCTTTTTTTCCGTGATATCAATAATTGAGCCGTACAGGTAAGTTCCTTCATCGTTCTCGCGGATCTGGCAAGACAATGAAAACCAGAACTCAGTGCCGTCCCGACGTTTTCCCCGTATCTCTTTTCTGGTGACGTGGCCTTGCTGTGATATCTCACCTAACAATACATGTCTGTCTTCTGGTGATGCGTAAAAGGCTTTTGTGCTTGCCCCCTCGCTAAGCATTTCTTCCTCATTCTCATACCCAAACACCTTGCACATCGCAGGGTTAACTGAAATTAGCTTACCGTCCCAGGTTGATGTGTAGTGTCCTTCAGCGGAGTTTCGGAACAAGTCATAAAAGTGATTTAAGCTAGAAATTGTTTCAGCTTGAGAGGAGAGCTTATGTTGATTGAGTACCTGCTCTTTTGTGATGACCGCAAATCCAAAACACAGGAAACCCAAGGTTAAGAAAAACAGCATTCCCATCGCGACATCGACAGTATAAATAAGGTCGCTGAAAAGGTTTTGGGTCACCAAGGCGTAAAACGCAAAGAAAGATAGCCAGGCCAGAATATAAGTGGTGCTGACAACACTACTGCCTTTGTCTTTAAAGATAAGAGCAAGGGTAACGTGATACAAACCCATCGCCGCTGTGAGTATAAGCAGCGTGATTGTGACCATATAAGCATTTACGGTAAAACAGTAAATGGTAGCAGCAATAGGTAGAGCATAATTTAGCAGCCTTAAAACAAAAGGCACACGAGAGAACAGGTGATGAGTCACTTTTCCAATACACAGTAGTAATACGCCGAAGCATACGGCGTAAAAATGCTCGCTGGCGTTAGTCAGGCTAGGCCAAAACGCGAGACCACCCTCTGTAATGAACAATAACGCAATAAGCACCAATGACGACATGGTGAGCCAGAAGCGGGTAGGAATACGCTGATATAAGTAGGAAAAAAGAAAATAGGAAGCAATGAGTGCCATCACACCCGACACAGCACCAAGCAAAGTCAGCATATTAGTGTCATGTTGAGTAAGCAGGTCTCGCTCCCATAGTGACATTGGAAAGTACTTTAGCCCCTCGTCTTTCACTGCGATTAGTAACCGAGCGTCTTGGTATGGTTGAAGGGTGAAAGCAAGCCTGATATTTGGAAGCGGTTGTCTTAACGAATAGTCACCTTTACCGGCTTGATAACGGTACGATTTTATAATTCGCTGGCTGCTGTCTAAAAGATAAATCTGCAAATCATCAACGTTTAGTCGGTCGATATTAAGCACTAAGGGAATGGCACTATAGCCAGAGTGGACAAGCTCTGTTGAATACCACACACGTTCTGTTGAAGAAGCCGTTGCTGTTGGTGTTTTTGTGGAGCTTCCCGTCAATACATCAAAATAGGTTGCGCTATTAGGTGCAATTGATACCCGAGCATAATGGTTGATGATTTCCCTTTCGAAAGACTCATCGATAACAAGCCGCGGGCTGGCAAAGGCGTTTATGCTTAGAACCACCCAACTAATGAGCAAAGCTGCAACGTACTTTGTTAGCTGGGAGATTGGCACTAGCATGATCCTTGAAGCGCTAATTATGTGTTTTCTATAGAATAATACTAGTCTGTCCTAAAAGCCAAACAGAAAGAAAAAGGCACGGTAATACTTACGTGTTTTGAAGATACTGGTAGATCGCATTCGGTGATTGTTGAGTGCCTACCGGTTCCAGCCATATCGCCTCGCAAAGCCACTCAATGCATAGTATGCATTGAAAATTTGTATTGCTGGATTGAGTGGTAACAAGCGCCTGAAAGCGATCAGCTCCCCAATCTGCGTCGGATAGTGAAAAGTGAAAAAGTTCACAAAACTGCTCTGCCCACTGCTGAGTTTTAAGAGGCGTTAAAGGTAATGCAACGCGGATTTCTACGCTTTGTTCGTTAACCACGGCGTGCTGTTGAATGTCTTCTTTGGTGAGATTTTGCATAGAACTTATCAATTCGCTGGTTATTGTAAACCTGCTTGCTTTATAAAGTGTATATAGTACAACACAAAAACAATAGCGTTAATCTAAGCGTATTAAGGACGGGGTATGCTAACACTTCACCATTTAAATAACTCTCGCTCGCAGCGAATTTTGTGGCTTCTTGAGGAGCTAGGCGTAGAGTACAAAATAGAATTCTATCAACGAGACAGTAAAACAAACCTAGCGCCGGATTCATTGCGCGCTGTTCATCCGCTGGGACGCTCTCCGGTGCTTACTACGCCGCACGGTGCTATTGCCGAGTCTGGTGCTATTGTGGAATACCTTGTTCGCCACCACGCTACAGACGCATTTTCTGTACCTCAAGACCCAGAGGCACTTCAACAGTATTGGTTTTGGCTGCATTTCGCTGAAGGTTCGCTAATGCCGCCTCTAGTGGCAAACTTAGTGCTGGAGAAAGCGCGTCAAAAAGGTTCGAAGCCTTTCTTTATTAAGCCAATTACTAACAAACTGATAGACGGTATTTTAAATGCCTATTATGGCCCTAATTTAGCGCAGAGCTTACGCTATGTGGAATCTTACTTATCGAAAAATACTTGGTTTGCGGGTGACGCACCTAGTGGCGCTGATGTTCAAATGATATTTCCGTTAGAGTCTTTGGTGGCCAGCGGGCGTGCGAAGGACTTTACTGCCATTCAAGGTTACGTAAAACGGGTTCATGCCAGAGAAGCCTACAAAGCTGCGCTTGAGAAAGGGGGAGAATACGCTTACGCCTAGTGTGTTTATCTCTACTGCGTGCACTTTAACTTTGTGCAAACTGCGGCCAGCTGGAAAACAGAATCTAGTTGGCCTGCAAGCCCTCAGTGCTCTCGATTTATGTAATCATCAATAAGCTGGATAAAAGCCTCACCATAGCGTTCGAGTTTGGTTTGGCCCACTCCACTTACATCTAATAGAGTGTTGCGCGTAGTAGGGAGCTTACACGCCATATCCACCAAAGTGGCGTCGCTAAATACCACATACGGCGGCACTTCATTTTCTTCGGCCAACACTTTGCGTAAGTGCTTAAGACGGGTGAACAACGTTCTATCGTAATTGGCCGGCGCTTGTTTTGCTTTTTTCTTGTCGGGCTTAAATTCAAGTCGCGGAACGGCAAGCTGAACCGCTACTTCACCTTTTAGCACAGGCCGAGCGGCCTCGGTTAAGCGCAACGCGGCATGAGCGGTAATATCAACGCGTATAAGGCCTTTATGAACAAGCTGGTTGATAATGTTGTGCCAGTAGCTATCCGACTTATCTTTACCTATGCCGTACGTGGAAAGCTGGTGGTGACCTGCTTCCTGAAGGCGCCTAAGCTGCTTGCCTCGCAAAACATCAATGACATACTGGCTAGAGGCTTGCTGTGAGAGCCGAAGTACACACGACAGTACTTTCTGTGCAATCACCAAACCGTCGATCATCTTAGGTGGGTCTAAGCAAATGTCGCAGTTACCACAGGCGCTGTCACTGAACTGCGAAAAGTAGTTCAGGAGTACTTGTCTACGACAGGTTTGCGCTTCTGAAAAAGCTTCCATAGCCGCAAATTTTTGTAACTCTATTTGGTTGCGCTCGGCTATTTCCCCTTGCTCTATCCACTGTTTTACGCGGGCTGCATCTTTTTCATCAAACAACAATAAAGCTTCTGACTCCAAGCCGTCTCGCCCCGCTCGGCCGGTCTCTTGATAATAGCTTTCAACACTGCGCGGAACGTCGTGGTGAACCACATAACGCACGTTCGATTTGTTGATACCCATGCCAAAGGCAACGGTGGCCACCACAATATCAATTTTGTCGTTAAGAAACTGGCGCTGTACCAGCTCTCGCTCGTCGTTATCCATACCCGCGTGATAGGCCGCACAGCGAAAGCCTTGTCTGAATAATTTAGCGTGCAGGTCGTCGACTTTCGCGCGACTGTTACAGTAAATAATGCCGCTACCTTCTTGCTGTTTTACGTAAGCAACAACTTGATCAAAGGCTTTGTACTTGCTCATTACGCGGTAGCGAATATTGGGTCTGTCGAAGCTGCCTTTATAAACCAGCGGGTCGTTAAGGTTTAGCTGCGTCAGTATGTCTGCTTGGGTGGCCGAATCTGCAGTCGCTGTGAGTCCAATAACAGGAATAGAGGGGAAGCGGGATTTTATTTGCCCCAGAGCGCGATAATCCTGCCTGAAATCGTGCCCCCAATGGGAAACGCAGTGCGCTTCATCAATGGCAAATAAGGCAATGTCGGCGTGCGCAAGCGACTGCTGAAAATAGTACTGCATTAAACGCTCAGGCGACACGTAGAGCAAGTCGAGCTTTCCTGCTTGAAGTGCGTCATTTATGCGTGCTTGTTCGTCTGTTTCTAGCGTTGAATTGAGATAGGCAGCGTTTACGCCCAGCGCTTTAAGCTGTTCTACTTGGTCCTGCATAAGCGATATAAGCGGTGACACAACAATAGCGGTGCCTTGGCGCACTAACGCAGGAATTTGATAGCACAGCGACTTGCCACCACCAGTTGGAAGCAAAACAAGTGCGTCTTTACCTTCACATACTTGGTGAATGACTTCGCCTTGACCGTCGCGAAAAGCATCGTAACCAAATACATCTTTTAAGACGGTTTCTGGTGTTTTTACACGTTGCGTTTCTGGCGCTAATTCTGATGGAGCTATTGCAGTTGTCATGGCGCAGGATTTTACGCGTTTTTGGCGACGTCTTCACGGGGCAATTTAAAAAACTAGACTAAAATTCAGCGATAGTCCTGATCAGAGGGGCAGCAGCTCTTATAATTTATTTTGATTCAACATCATTGGTTGGATGAATTTCCGTCAAACTTACGTTCGGTAGTAATGTTGCTTATAAGCACATTACAAATATCAATTCATCAAGGAAAGCGAGTGGATAACAAAACGACTAATAAAGACGAAGCTAAGGGCAGCGAAACACTAAACCATGAACTAATGATTAAACATGTAATTGCGCTTTTTCGTGATACTATGCCGTTTAACCAGTTGCTGGGCTTGGAATTTGTTACCGAAGGAGAGGGGCTGGATACACAGATCTCCCTGCACCTTGATTGGCAACCAGCGCTAACCGGCAATCCAATGCAAAAAATCCTACACGGCGGTGTAACAGCGACTATGCTAGACACCATCGGTGGTTTAGTTTCAATTGTAGAAACCATCAAACAAACCGCACGTGAACACCTTGCGGACCTTCAAGTTAGATTGCCCACCATGGGCACAGTCGATATGCGCGTTGACTACTTAAGGCCGGGAAGAGGCGAGCGCTTTGTTGCGACAGCCACGATTATACGCAGGGGCAGTAAATTAGTGGTTTGTAGAATGGAATTGCACAATGAAAAAGGCGATCATATAGCCTTTGGCACGGGTACATATATGCTGGGATAGCAGTGCCTTAATAGGTTTGCATCATCCCACAATGCCTGTTGTTACGTTGTGTAAAGGAAGTGAGCGGTATTAACGGGAGGTGTAGCATGGCAGAGCCATTACCAGATTTAATTGAAGAGATTGTTACCGAAAGTATGGGTGACGATCCGGCGACCTTGTTAGCCACCCTTGCGGGGCAGGACGAGGTATACATCGCATCACTGTTAGAATCGTTGCCCGTAGAAAAACGTTTGGCGGTATGGGAAGGCATTCCTCGCGACCGTAAGCTCGACGTATTGGTTGAGATGCGTAGCGACCCCCGTGAAATTCTTATCGACAATACGCCGCACGACGAATGGGCGTCTATTTTTGCTGATATTGACGCAGAAGATTTACTGGAACTACTCGATTCATTGCCAAAACGCCTAGTCGATATGGCCTATGAATCACTTGATTCCAAAGAGCGTAAATACTTCAGAGAAGCGACACAATTCCCCGATAACCAAATAGGGCACTGGGTTAACCACGAGCAGTTAGTGCTACCTTCGAACGCGAAAGTGCGCGAAGGGCTACGCTTATTAAGACGTGACATACCTCAGCATTGTGACAGCATTTTTTTGGTGAATCGCTCAGGTCAATTTTCCGCGCTAGTTAAAATTAGCCACCTCTTCAATGCGCAAGATCACGTGTCGCTATTCGACTTGTCGGAAGAAAGTGTGACGACCATTCAAGGGGCTGACGACACTATGAATGCGTCGCTACTTGTTCAACGTTCTGGGCTTGCGTCGCTGCCGGTAGTTGACGAAAACAACAAGCTTCTCGGCCGATTAGATGTGACCTCTGCAAGTGAGTTGGTTAACGAGTTTTACGAACGCCAAGTGATGGCTTCGGCCGGTATGGATGAGGACGAAGATTTATTCTCGCCTGTGGCCAAAAGTGCGAAAAATCGTGCCCTTTGGCTTGGCATTAACTTGCTTACCGCATTTTTAGCCTCGTGGTTTATTGGATTGTTCGAAGGCACCCTTCAACAAGTGGTTGCCCTTGCGGTACTGATGCCGGTAGTGGCAAGTATGGGAGGTATTGCAGGTAGTCAAACGCTAACCCTGATTGTACGCGGCTTGGCGTTGGGGCAGGTCACGCCTGCCAACTTACGGGCGCTGATGGTGAAAGAGCTTAAAGTAGGCGGCGTTAATGGCGTGATTTGGGCCTTGGTAATTGGCGTTGTTGCTTATTTCTGGTTTACAGATGCCATGTTAGGGTTGGTTATCTGTTTGGCCATACTGTTCAACATTGTAGCCGCCGCACTTGCAGGCGTGTTTGTACCTGTAATATTGGACAAGCTGAAAATAGACCCAGCACTGTCGGGGTCGGTCATTTTGACTACCGTAACCGACATTGTAGGCTTTGTAGCATTCTTAGGTTTGGGCACACTGTTTCTGCTGTAGCACCATTCCCGCGATAAACCTTGTCCTGTTTTTTCATGACGAACGCATCTTAGGCCCCATTGAATGAGCACATTTAGTGGGGCTTTTTCATTTTTTGTTAATTGCGTTTCATTAATTATGCCGCTTGTTACACGTCCTTTGCCGCATTGGAAAGCGTTAAGGGTTGTGTATTCACCTAACCTGATAAACAATACGCGCCTTCTTCCCCCGAATTTCGTTGGAGTCAGTCTTGTCTAAGCAAGCCAGTGCCGCTCAAGTCGGCGTTATTTGTGCAATTGCCGCATATAGCATGTGGGGTGTCGCACCTGTTTATTTTCAAACAGTTGATGGTATTGCCGGCTGCTGAAATCCTGATGCACAGGGTAATTTGGTCTGTGGTGCTTTTGGTTGGGCTTATAGCCGCGCTAAAGCAGTGGCCCAAAGTGGGCGCCGCCTTTCGCAATAAGCGCGTTATGCAGATTTTATTCGTTGCAGGGTTGTTACTCGGGGCGAATTGGCTCTTGTTTATTTGGGCAATTAATAACGACCATATTCTTGATGCAAGCCTTGGCTATTACATCAACCCTCTTATCAACGTATTTTTAGGGCGACTTTTCTTAGGTGAAAGGTTGCGTAACTTACAGCGTGTAGCCGTTGGGCTTGCCGTTATTGGCGTGGCTATTCTTATTTTCTCTTATGGCCACGTGCCGTGGATTGCCCTGGTGCTTGCGGGAAGTTTTAGTGTGTATGGCTTATTGCGCAAGCAAGTGGCTGTAGACTCGCTACCCGGCCTATTCATTGAAACTTTAATGCTCTCGCCATTCGCTATTATTTACTGGGTCTTCTTTGGCTCTGAGTACAGTAACTTATTTAATAACGACGCCACGCTAAATACCCTTATTTTAGCGGCTGGCATTGTAACTACCGCGCCACTACTTTGTTTTACCGCTGCAGCAAGGCGCATAATGTATTCAACGCTGGGCTTTTTTCAGTACATTGGCCCAACGCTTATGTTCATTCTGGCGGTTTACCTGTACGGCGAACCGCTTGAAGAGTCGCGCTTGGTAACCTTCGGCTTTGTGTGGTTTGCGCTTATCTTGTTTAGTGCAGATTCGCTAGTTAATTACCGCAGTCAGCGTAAAGCGCGAAAGCTAGCGGTGGAGTAGGGGCTTTTGCGCACAAGTCTTTAATTAAACGTCGGACAGCTAAGCGGCAGTTGATTGAGTGAAAAGCTAAAGCAGTGAAGCTTGCTCTTGCTGAGGAACATCTGGTGGTTCGCACTTCACTTGGTTACGCCCACTATTTTTGGCGGCATAAAGCTGCTTGTCGGCAAGGCTTAGTAGCTTATCTACGCGCTGAGTGTGGGCGCCACTTACCCCAATACTGCAGGTCACTTTAATGTCGCTTTTAGGCAGCTGAATAATTTCCGCTTCCACCACTTTTCTGAAGTCGTCTAAACGCTCACAGGCTTCTTTTAGTGGTGTTGACGGCATGTATATACAAAACTCTTCGCCACCAAAGCGGGAAATAATTTCGTCTGGAAAATAAAACTCAATAAGGGCCGCCATGGCTTTTAGCACAATGTCACCTGCGTCATGGCCATGGGTATCGTTTATCGATTTGAAAAAGTCTAGGTCAATAAGGGCGAGAGCGTGATCTTCAGACAGGTTTTGGTGTTGTACAGTAACCATGTAGAAGAAGTGGCGCCTGTTAGGCAAACCTGTTAAATAGTCGGTGTTGGCCACACGACGAATTTCTTCAACGCTCTCAATATATTCTACGTTCTGCATCACACGACACAAGAACTCTTCATGACAGTAGGGCACTCGTAAGAAGTCATTTGCACCACTTTTAATGAAGTGCGCAGACATTAACATGCCTTTGCCTCCAGCAACGCCCATAATTGCCAACTGCTCTTTCGAAAAGGCTTTTCTTAAACTGGCGACAAAGTGCGTGCCTGTCATATCAGGTAACGTGTTGTCAGTGATAACAAGACGTACGTTTTTGTGTTCAGACAAGCATTGCATAGCGTCTGTAGCCGTTAGGCATTCAAACGCAATAAAATTGTGGCGCTGAAGTAATGAAACGGTTTTTGAGCGCAACACCCGATTAGTGCTTACGACGACGACGCCAGTAGACTTGTTTTTTTCTAATCGGCTAATAAGACGATTGAGGTAGTCGTAGTTCTGCGAATTTTCTTTGGGAATGTAATCGACAACGTCACGTTCTAGGACTTTATCGCGAATAGCGCTATCTAAACTTTCTGTTGTAGCAATGGTGGGAATGAAAGACTCAACTGTAAAGTCGATGGCTTCGCCTTTTGGTGCATCGGGAAGCGAGTATGCAACAATAGCACACAGAAAGGTTTCCGGCATATTTTGCGAAAACCGTGCTTTGCCTTCTGTCAGCGACGTTGCGCCAACGGGGGTAAGACCTGCCCGGCGTACTAATTTCGCTATAAGTTCAAGGTTGCCTTCACCATTTTCGATGATCAGCACGTGTTGCTGCATACATTTCAACTTAGGTTTAGGCTACCTTGCCTATTAATAATGTTACGCTTTCTCCAGCTTTGCGTAAGCAAGTACCAGCCATTTGCTGCCAAATTCGTCGAAGTTTACTTGAACTCGACCGTGCTCACCACTCCCTTCGTAGTTAAGTACGATCCCTTCGCCAAATTTACGGTGTACAACTCGCTCACCTAAACTAAAGCCCGTTTCTTCAAAACTGGCGTGCGACGTCGCTTGGCTAAAGCGGTTGTGCACGGGCCGCGAAATAGTCGATTTCAGCCTAACCTCTTCAACGCAGTCTGCAGGCATTTCGCGAATAAATCGAGAAGCAGTATGATACTTATCTTGGCCATAGAGTCGACGACTTTCTGCATAAGTAATATACAACTTTTGCATTGCTCTGGTCATACCAACATAGCAAAGTCTGCGTTCCTCTTCCATTCGACCTGGCTCGTCGTTAGTCATTTGGCTAGGGAACATGCCTTCCTCTACACCTGCTAAGAATACCAGTGGAAATTCAAGGCCTTTAGCGGTGTGAATGGTCATCATCTGCACGGCATCCTGGTCTTTATCCGCTTGGGTTTCACCTGCTTCCAGCGACGCATGAGCTAGAAAGGCTGCCAGAGGCGACATTTCTTCGGCTTCTTCAGGCACGATAAAGGTTTTACATGCAGTAACCAATTCTTCCAAGTTTTCTAGTCGTGCTTGGGCCTTTTCTCCGCGCTCTGCTTGGTACATGGCGTACAGACCAGACTGGCGAATAGCTTTATCGGCTTGTTGGTCAAGGGGCTCATCTAACGTGGATTGCTCTAGCTCAGTAATTAGCAACACAAAGCTTTGCATAGCGTTTAGCGCGCGGCCTTTGAAGCCACCTTCATTAATGAGCAACTGACACGCCTGCCACATTGAACAGTTGTGCATTCGCGCGGTGTCGCGCACTTGCGATAAGGTTTTCTCACCAATACCGCGACTTGGGGTGTTTACTACACGCTCGAAAGCTGCATCGTCGTGCGGGTGGCTCACCATACGCATATAGCCAAGGGCGTCTTTAATTTCTTGGCGTTCGAAGAAGCGCAGACCGCCATATATGCGATACGCCAGTCCTTCGTGCAGCAAGGCTTCTTCCAGTACTCGAGACTGGGCGTTGTTTCGGTAAAGAATAGCGGTATCAGTGAGGGCGTTGCCTTGATTAAGCCAATCTTTGATTTTCGAAACAATAAAGCGCGCTTCATCTAGCTCGTTGAAACCCGCATATACAGAAATCAGCTCGCCTTGCGCGTCTTCCGTCCAAAGCTCTTTCCCTAAACGGCCCGTATTGTTGTCGATAACCGTGTTCGCCGCTTTAAGAATGTTTCCTGTAGAGCGGTAATTCTGCTCAAGGCGAATAGTAGTAGGCTCGTTGAAGTCTTTCAGGAAGTGCTGAATATTATCTACGTTCGCGCCGCGCCAGCCGTAAATAGACTGATCGTCGTCGCCAACAATCATAATGTTATTATTACCGCCACTACACAGCATACGAAGCCATGCGTATTGGATATTGTTGGTATCTTGGAATTCGTCTACCAACACTGCACGGAAACGACGTTGATAGTGGGCTAATACTTCTGGGTTTTTAGCCCATAATTCATGTGCGCGTAGCAACAGTTCAGCAAAATCTACCAAGCCTGAACGGTCACAAGCGTCTTGATATGCCGCATAGACTTCGCGCATGGTCTTTTGAATATGATCGCCGTGGGTTTCAATGTGCTGAGGGCGCAAGCCTTCGTCTTTGTTGCCATTTATGTACCACTGAATTTGACGAGGCGCCCAATGCTTTTCGTCCAGGTTCATGGCCTTCAGAATGCGGCGAATAAGTCGATATTGATCGTCCGAATCAATTATCTGAAAATTCTCAGGCAAGTTGGCTTCTGCATGGTGCGCGCGTAGTAAGCGATGCGCAAGCCCGTGGAAGGTACCAATCCACATATTGTGCAGGCTGCGACCCATCAACGACTCTATTCGGCCGCGCATTTCTTTGGCTGCTTTATTGGTAAAGGTCACTGCCAAAATAGAAAAAGGGGCGATGTTTTCGACTTCCATTAACCACGCAATGCGATGCACTAATACGCGGGTTTTACCACTGCCCGCGCCAGCTAAAACTAGGGCGTTAGATAGTGGGGCTGCTACTGCTTCACGCTGTTTGTCGTTTAGCTCGTCTAGCAGTCGAGATACATCCATAGTGTGGTACCTGTTAGTTGATAGTGTTATACATTCAGCAGCGCGCTATTATGCCACCTGCCTGTTGATTTATACAGTCCAGTTTTTCCCCAGTGAAGATAAACTTCAACGGCATTATACGTTCGTGTGCAATCATGATTTTAAGTATTATTTAATGAAAGATACGAGCGCTCTGAACGTTCTATTAAGTCAATGGAAGCACTCAGTTAGACGCAGCGAGAGAGCAGAGCGCTTTAACGATGTATACATGTACGATACGGTTATTAGCTATAACGAATTAATTCGATAAATTGATCGAATTATGCGCTTGGTCGGTATTACATCGGTATTGCATCACATCAAACTCAGGTAAACTTTTACGCGTTCCCTTTTGTCAGCATAGATATGCCCAGCAAGGAACAAGTTAGATTGCTTACTCAATTTTCTTATAGAACACAGCATTTTTATATAACGGGACATGCTCATGACCGCACTTACTACGCCCATCGATTTTTGGTCTACGCTGAAACAAGAAGCGCAAGTTGTTGCTGAAAAAGAGCCTTTGCTGTCTAGCTATGTGCATGCCAGTGTTCTTGCACATCACAACTTTGAATCGTCGCTAAGCTTTATTCTGTCGAACAAAATGGCAGACGACGTTATGCCTGCGCTCGCCATTCGTGAAGTTTTCGATGAAGCTTACTTACTTGAACCTGGTATCAGCGAAGCGGCTATTGCTGACATTCTAGCGATTAAGGCGCGGGATGCGGCGGTCAACGATTACCTTACCCCCTTACTTCACTTCAAAGGTTTCCATGCTGTGCAGGTGCATAGAATGGCGCATTACCTCTGGGTGCACGGTCGTCACCAGCTTGCTTTATTCTTACAAAGCCGCAACTCGGCAAGCTTTGGTGTAGATATTCACCCTGCTGCGCGTATAGGTAAAGGCGTCATGTTTGACCACGCAACTGGCATTGTAGTGGGCGAAACTGCAGTAGTTGAAGACAACGTATCTATTTTGCAGAGTGTTACATTAGGTGGTACCGGTAATGAGTCGGGCGACCGTCACCCTAAAATTCGCCAAGGCGTGTTAATCGGCGCTGGCGCCAAGATCCTTGGAAATATTGAGATAGGTGAAGGCTCAAAAGTAGGCGCAGGTAGCGTTGTACTCAATAGTGTTCCAGCTCACGTTACTGTGGTGGGTGTTCCAGCTAAAGTGGTTGGAAGACCGGTTTGTCAAAGCCCATGTGAATCCATGCGCCAAAACGTACTAGAAGATAACTCCCACCCCATTATTTGAGGGTTATTGTGTTGCCACCTTTTTCTTTTGATGCGTAGAGCGCGCGGTCGGCGCGCTGGATAAGTGTCTCGAGTGTATCGCTTTGCTGCATGAGAGTGACGCCGAAGCTCGATGATAACGACACTTCTGAAATGACGATTGCGTTTATTCCTTCACGTACTTTGTCCACTAAATTAAGGGCGTTTTGCTCGCTGATATTAGGCAGAAGCAGTACAAATTCGTCGCCGCCGAAACGGGCAAAAACATCCGCTTTACGCACAATATCCTTCGTCACCTGACTTAAACGGCGCAATGCGTTGTCGCCGTCTACATGGCCTAATTCGTCATTGATACGTTTAAACTTATCTAAATCAAACATAACGAAATAAAGCGAGCTTCCAGATTCACGGCTCTGAGCCATTTCAAGTGCGCTGCGCTGGGCCAAATACTCCCGCGTATAAGCTTGGGTTAAGGTATCCACAAAAACACGGTCTTTGAGCAGAGCATTGTCTGCTTGTAACTGAGGAATGGCTATACCAAATAAAGCGTTGGCTGCAATAACGTTGAGTGCAAACTGATACACTTTGACGTAATCCATTAAGGCGAATATATGCACCAGCAAAACAATGCATAAGCTGCTTATTGCAAGGCTTATAACATTGCGCTTTGTACTTTCAGTACACGCTATCCACATGTGGGTAATGGCGAGAAAAAAGATAGCAAATGCACTGTCACGAGACTGGGTAAGCTTTGCCAATAACATGACGAATAGTATGAGGGCCAAATTGATTGCCACTTTTTTAAAGTAGCTATGTAAATCGGATGAGGCGCAGTTAGAAAATGCCAAGAGGTCTATTTTAGAAGCCGCACATATCTTTACTAACAAGCCAGCAAAAAGAGGTGCAAGCACTACAACACCAGCCATATCCCCTATCCAAAAGGGCAGCATTGCCTCTTTAATATCCGCCGCTGACATCTGATTAGTGAGAACAAGTGAACCAATGACAAGTTGCGTGGCAACTAACGACGAAATACAGCCGATAATTAAGAACGAGACGATTAATTGGGGGGTGGTGACGTCGGGTTTTCTCAATAGATGGCCGAGAACACTGGCTCCTGCATAGTAAGGAAGCATATGTGCAACGCCGAATAACACGCCGCCCCACATCATTTCTACGTTACTTAATGGCAGCGAGTAGTTATGACCATTCCAGACGGTAATCGCCATGGCGGCCACCATAATAGGCACTACCGCGCGCCAACCTAAAACTAAGAAGCATGCAAGGGTGTAGCCTGCCGCAGGAAACCAAACACTGGCGTGTTCAGTGTATTCAACAATGCGTCCAATTTGCCATATGGCAATCCAAGACAAGATAATAAATACATCTTGATACAAGCCAGACAGTGGCTTAAACGGCCAAAAAGAACGACCTGTCTCGGCATGTTCATGAACATTCGAGGTTGGCTTATCTACCTTGGACGCTTGTTGCGACCTTGACTTCGAGATAGCAGGTTTTTCCATGAGGACACAAAAACTACGACTTCAGTTTTCAGTGTATAACGAGTGAGCGTTAAAATCTATACGCCCTAAGTGCGGCTCTCAAGACCTTTAAGAATGCGGCTTACTCAAAGGTTCACATCCCGCAAAAGAATGAGTAGTAAAGGTCTGTATTTTCGAGATAAATAGCGCCTAGACAAATTGAATAAGCTCTTCTAATGAATCAAGCTGAACGTGTGGAAGTACTGAAACGGGTTCAAATTTCAACTGCATTGGACGATTACATGCAAACCAAGCCGACTGATAGCCGGCATTAATGGCACCGAACACGTCTTTAATAATATTATCGCCCACATGTAAAATGTGCGACGGCGTTACCTTTACCAGTGAGGCCGCTTCATCAAACATGTTTTGAGCAGGCTTCATGGGCCGTTCCACACTGGCGTGTAAGATCGCCGTGAAATAACGGTCTAACCCTACTTTTTGCGCGTTTACATTGCCGTTAGTAATACCAACGAGCGGTAAATGCTGGCTAAGTTTATCGAGGGTGTGGTGAACACTACTAGCTAATGCAAAATCGCTTCTTGCGTCATAAAAACAATTAAAGCAGCTGTCTACAGCAGCACGTAATGCAGTGTCTTCTGTAGGGACTATTGATAACTGGTTTGCTGGCGTGCCAGATAGTGCAGCGCTTAAAACAACGCGACGAAGCTGCCCCATATCAGAAGCCAACCGCGCGTCTTTGGCGATAGCCGCACGTTTAAGCTGTAGCCAATCAAGTGATGTTAGCTTAGCTGCCTGGTGGTGATGTTCAGCAATATGCGCTTGAAGGGCTTGCTCTGCGCGTCGAATAATAGGTTCATTATTATAAAGGGTGTCATCAAGGTCGAAGGTCATAGCCTCGACGTTATTGATAGACCTGAAAAACTGCATGGGGAAACCTTCTAGTAGCGTTATTTCTTGTGTGCGCGAGGGTGAGCCGCGTCATAAACCTTAGCGAGATGCTGAAAATCCAGATGGGTATAAACTTGTGTCGTTGACAAGTTAGCATGACCTAATAGCTCTTGAACCGCACGCAAATCTCCGCTGGATTCTAATACGTGGGTAGCAAAGGAATGGCGCAGTTTGTGAGGGCTTACTTTTTGTGACAGCGACTGTTCGCTTGCCATTTTATCGAGGCGATTAGCGACTTGTCGATTGGATATACGGGTTTTGCGCTTACTCACAAAGACCGCACTTTCGTATGGTGATGCGTAGGCAGGGCGTACCTTTAACCACGCGTTAAGTGCTTTTTGTGCGTGTCGGCCTAACGGAAGTATTCGCTGTTTACTTCCTTTACCCATGACCTTCACCGTACCGTCCTTTAGACAGTCGGCCAAATTAAGCCCAGTCAGTTCGCTTAAGCGCAGTCCACAGCCATAAAGTAGCTCAAACATAGCCACATCACGTAATTGCATACCCTCATCGTCGTCACTGCTTCGGGGGGAGGCATTAAGAAGCTGCTGCATTTCATCCACGCTTAGTTGCTTAGGCAATGGCTTCCCTTGCTTCGGAGCTTGAATACCTTCTACAGGGTTGCTGAATAGTTGCTGATGATCGATAAGATATTGGCAGAAGGTTCTAAGTGCCGATAGGCGCAATGCTATACTGCGCGGGCTGTGCCCTGACATCTTTGCATCAGCCATTACCCGCTTTATGTCGCTTGGCGTTAGTCCCGACCACTCGTAAAGCCCAAGTAACTTTGCAACTTCGGTAAGCTGGCGCTGGTAGTTTTTGATGGTGTGAAGAGATAGCCCACGCTCAACCTGTAGATGTAGCAGAAACTTATCTAGCCATTGCTGGCAAGGCTCGCTTATCAATGCGTCCGTAGACACTACACCTAATATCCCATCATTTCAGGCAAGATGATATTAAGCACTTGCTGAAGCTGTTGAAGTAACAAGGTGTCCATATCTGGAGTGAAGTGGCTGGCGTCACTGCTGCTAATACCTAAAATACCGAGTTCACGGTTGTCACCAAGCAGCATTAGCGCTACAGACTCCGCAGGGCTTTCTCCGAAAAGAAGCTGGCGTTCGTGCTGAGATAATCGACCAAAGAAAAAGTTGGTATTTTTAAAACGTTTTTCAGTAAATAAACGTTGCTGTAGCTCAGGGATCGCGTGCGGACCTTTAAAGCTTTTAATGACCGCCGACGACAATTGTAAACGCTCTTGAAGCACATCTTCCAAAGTAAACTGAACTTCGGCAACACTTTCACAGCGCAGAAGCTGCACGTTTAAATCGGTGTAAACGCGATATATTTTTTCGTTTTGTTTAGCGATGCTCACCAGCTGATTGAGTTTAAAATTAAGCTGCCTAACTTTCTTTCGAAGCTGATCGCTTTGAATTTCTACCAGTGAAACACTGCCTTTCTGCTCGTGGGGAAGCTTAATTTTTTCAAGAAGGTCGGGGTGCTCGGCAAAGAACTCAGGGTTTTGTAACAAGAACGCGCGCACATCGGCACTCGACAATTCCGTTGTGTCGTTAAATGGCTCAATCAATTGCGTAGCGTTAGACTGCCCTGATAATTCGCTCATAGATTTATATGTCCGTCGTACACGTGCTCAGCAGGCCCTGTCATTTTTAACACGTTATCTGGGCCAGGCCAGCGTATACGTAAACTGCCTCCGGGTAAGTCCACCCGCACGTCTTTTCCTAATTTACCCTGAATCTGGCCAATTGCAACCGCTGCACAAGCGCCGCTACCACAGGCCAAGGTCTCACCTGAACCTCGTTCAAATACGCGAAGTTTAATATGTGACTCATTGATTATTTGCATAAAGCCAACGTTTACGCCTTCAGGGAAGCGTTCGTGCTTTTCAACAAGCGGACCAATCTCGGCCACATTAGCAGTATCAACGTCGTCGACTTCCATCACGCAATGTGGGTTACCCATCGATGCCGATCCAATGAATAGCGTGCTCTCGCCGACTCGCAATATGTAGGTGTTTTCTTGCTTATTGGCTTTAAGTGGAATATTCGCAGGTTCGAATTCAGGTTTACCCATGTTCACAGTAACCTGACCATCTTTCTCAAGATACAGCACCATTTTTCCAGCTTTGGTGCTTACGACAATTTTGTTGCGATTAATGAGACCTTTTTGCTTAACAAAACGTGCGAAGCAGCGCGCGCCATTGCCACACTGCTCTACTTCCGAACCGTCCGCGTTGAAGATACGATAGTGGAAGTCTTGTTCAGGATCGTAAGGCGGTTCCACCATCAACAGCTGGTCGAAGCCAATGCCGAAGTTTCGGTTAGCCAGTTGCTGAATTTTTTCTTTAGAGAAAAAGACGTTCTGAGTAACGTTATCAATAACCATGAAATCGTTACCCAAACCGTGCATTTTAGAAAATTGAACCTGCATTAAACGCGCATCTATCTTGTTAGTTTGTCTCTAGTTTACGGAAGTTTGTACTCACCTTGCCAGAGATCTTTTTGTTTTTCTCTTTCACGAACCACAATTGCTTTGTCACCGTCTACCATAATCTCGGCTGGACGACAGCGACTGTTGTAGTTTGACGCCATAACAAAACCATAGGCACCGGCGCTGCGAACTGCAAGTAAGTCTGTTGGTTCAATGGCTAATTCACGATCTTTTCCTATAAAGTCACCAGTTTCACACACAGGGCCTACTACATCGTAAATACGTGGTGTTGCCGTAGTTTCTTCTTTTACAGGAATAATTTTTTGCCATGCTGAGTAAAGTGCAGGGCGTAACAAGTCGTTCATTGCAGCGTCGACAATGGCGAAGCTTTTTTCTTCACCTTCTTTAATGAATTCAACTTCGGTAACTAAAATACCGGCGTTTGCTGCAATAGCGCGGCCTGGCTCAAGAATAAGCTTTAGGTTTTCACGGCCTACCATTTTTTCAGCCATGGCTTGTGCATAGGCTTTAGGATGAGGTGGTTGCTCGTTGTTATAAGTAACACCAAGACCACCGCCCACATCTAAATGTTCAATGATAATGTTGCGTTCAGCTAATTCATCAATAAGCAGAAGCAAGCGCTCCAAGGCGTCTACAAATGGGCCGATTTCTGTGAGCTGCGAGCCGATATGGCAGTCCATACCAACAACATTTAAATGAGGTAGCGATGCGGCCAATTCATAGGTAGCAAGCGCTCGCTCACGAGCAATACCGAATTTATTTGCCTTCAAGCCTGTAGAAATATAAGGGTGAGTTTTGGCATCCACATCCGGGTTTATGCGCAGTGAAATAGGGGCTTTCACGCCCATTTCGCCCGCAACCTGGTTAATTCGATGAAGCTCTGGCTCTGATTCTACGTTGAAACACATGATGCCTTGTTCTAGCGCATAGCGAATTTCATCATGCTTTTTACCAACGCCTGAAAATACTACCTTACTTGCATCGCCACCGGCCTCGATTACGCGAGCGAGTTCACCTGCTGAAACGATATCAAAGCCTGAACCTAATTTGGCTAGAACGCTTAATACACCGATGTTCGAATTCGCTTTTACCGCGTAACACACAAGGTGAGGGTGCTCACCAATGGCATCATTAAATGCGTGCCAGTGACGCTCTAATGTTGCACGTGAATAGATGTAAACCGGCGTTCCATGCTGGGCTGCAATATCAGAAACAGCCACTTGTTCAGCATGAAGCTGACCTTGGCTGTAGGCGAAATAATCCACTAGTTCAGCTCTCCAGAAGTAGTTGCGGGTGAAGTGTTATTGGTGTCAGAGTCGGCGCCGGTTTCTGCATTTTCAGAAGACGCTGGTTCAGCAGACGTGTTTTGTGCAGGCGCCTCAGGAATGTAGAGCGCCCCTTTGTAACCACAGCCACATAATGCTGTGAGTGTTAGCAAGAAAACAACTGACTTTTTAAGCACGAAAAATCCCGCGAAGAATACGACAAATGCCGCTATCATCGCATTGCGGCGTTAAATTGCAAGAGCCAATAATCGTTCTTGTGTTTTATCGCCATATCGAACGTTTTTCCAAAGCGCATCGCACAGGCTTTGCGTATCAGAAAAGTCTTTGTTTTTAAGCCAATCGATAAGAATGTTGGGGTTGTCTGGAAAGTCAATTGCTTCGTTGTCAGGAGCTTCTAGCCACTCTTCAACAATGTCGGTATCAAGTTGAAACAGGGTTTGGCATAAATCCAATTTATTTAATGTAAGCACATTCGATAGTTGCTCAAACTGGCCGTGTAAAGGTTTTATAAGCAGCTTCTTGCCCAGTTGAAGTGCCTCACTCGATAGCTCAAACCCCCCATTGGCGATTACGCCACTGGCGTGCTGTAGGGCTTTTTGAAAGTGCTTCTTAGATGTAGGGTGCCAATGAATATGTCCCACTTCTTTCGCTTCATCGATGTTCGGGTGAAAGCATTCGAAAACCTGATCGCTTAGGGGTTCCAACATTTGTTGAACATCTTCAATATCTTCAAAAGGTAAGTAAACCAGAACGTGACCATTTCCCGAAGACACAATCGGCTTTTCTGCAACGAATGGCGGAATAATCGGTTGATTGAAGTGATACCAGTGCACACCTAGTTGAATCTCTGTTGGTGCAAACACTTTCATTAGCAAGGAGTCGAAAATCGTGTTGCCACTTTTAGGGACGTCGTAGGCAAATGCAGCCTGATGGCTAATCGAAATAGAAGGTAGACCTTGCTGTTTAGCTGCCCACGCCGTAACGGGCTCAAAGTCATTGACCAGCAAATCGTAGTTGCTGGTATCAAAGGCTTTCACGTCTTTTATAAACTGGCTTACATTTGCATCTTTAACGGTCGCCCATTTATCAACCCGGCCTCCTTTGGTGATAAAGCTCAGGCCAGTAAAGGTTCGGTATTCTCCGAATATTTCCATGTCGAAATACTTCTCAGGGGGACGACCAGTAAACACAAAGTCAACGTTAATGTCATCGCGCTGTGCCAGAGCTGCAGCCATTATTCGCGCACGGGCGATGTGTCCGTTACCGGTGCCTTGCACACCATACAGTAATCTCATGCTACCCCAGAATAGAAATGCTCAACGTTGCTATTGTAACGCCTAGAAGCGTCCCTGCGATCACGTCTGATGGGTAATGAACACCCAGTAACACACGTGAAAGACCAATTAACGCGGCCCAGCTGTAAGCCAATACCGCAAACGATGGATAATAATGAGCTACTATGCTCGCCATCAATGTGGCTGCTGCTGTGTGGCCTGAAGGAAGAGAGAATTTATCAGAAGGCGTGACATGCGCTGTTAAATTCATTAGAAAATCGCAAGGGCGAGGGCGCTTGAACATTTTCTTAAGCAGCACATAAATGGGTAATTCCAGCGCATAAGCCATCAGCGCTGTGTAGAGGAAAAGCTCACCGTGTTCAGGCTCAAATGCCCAAAGCATCGCACCGATAACAAGGTACAGGTAACCATCGCCGGTTTTCGACAGCCAGATAATACTTCTGCAGTCTCTTTTTTGCGTCAGTTTGTACAGGCGATAAAACAAGTCAGTATCGTATTTGGTCAAGGATTTAATCAACATCGCCTTGCCCCCTATCGGTTAATTACTGCACAGGCTAAAGTTCATCTGTGACCAGTGGGTGACGAAAAAAAGAAACTTTTTTGACAGCGAGCTTCGCTTTTACTTTTTCTTTTGTCCTGGCGAACAGATATTGGGAATGGCTGTAAAAGACAAAAAGCTAAGCAAAATATGTGCTCATTTGGGGGAGGGGAGAGCAAGTTTTGATGAGTTTTGAAAAAAGTAGAAAATTCGACGAAAGGCGTTAAATCAAACGTTTGCATTGCCACATTTAATGCTATGCTAGTTTTAGAAGCGTAAGCAGCGCTTTGTTTTCACTTAATTTTAGTCTTCTCAATTTTAGTAAGGCAGAACGATGGAATACAACACATCTGAATTATGCGATTTGTTTGCTGATAGCGTAGACGTGGTAGATCCAATTTTCGCGAGCTTTGGTGGCCGGTATTCTTTCGGTGGTGAAATTACCACAATTAAATGCTTTGAAGACAGAGGCCTTATCGACCGAGTACTTGCTCAGCCCGGCGCAGGAAAAGTACTGCTTATTGATGGCGGTGGTTCTAGCCGTCGTGCACTGTTCGATGCATCCTCTGCTCAAGTTGCAATCGACAACGATTGGGAAGGGGTTGTGATATACGGCAGCGTGCGAGAAGTTGATAGCCTTGCCGAATTAGATATCGGTGTTTTGGCGGTAGCCGCCATTCCAGTAAATGCTGAGTGTGAAAGTAGTGGTGAGGTAGACGTGCCCGTTAACTTTGGTGGCGTTACGTTTTTACCAGAAGATCATTTGTATGCTGATAGCACGGGCGTTATTCTCTCTCCTGAACCGTTAGATTTAGACTAAATCTATTTGGTTAGCCAACCGCTACTGGTAGCGAAATAAATGTTTAATTGAAAAGAAGACGGAGGCCAAAAGCCTCCGTTTTTTTATCTTTTACTGTGCCAGCCAAGTTGCAGCGTAACTATTCATTCGCTTCTTCGAACACGCTATTCAAATACATGGCAATGCGAATTCCCGCCATCTGCAAACGCTTTTTAGCAGTAGGCAGGTGGTTGTATAAGTAGTCATAGCTCATATTGTTTGCGTCATCAGGATAAATGGTATCGCGAATAGCGGTGCTTTCTTCAATCCACACCATAGGGTCGGTGGTGGCCCAACTGCGAATATCCTTAGCCGTAATAGCTTTTGTTAACCAAGACGTCCACTCTGAGTACGACAGGTCGCGCTGATCTAGCATTTGCGAGTCCCACACGCGGTGTAGGTTAGAGTCTTGCCAGAAGAAGCGCACTTTTACGTCGTTACCACCACGATCAGTACCATTGCCGGCATGAAGTGGTTGATGGAGATCGCCAATAATATGCACAATGAACTGAAGGGCCAGACGCTTTTCTTCAATGGTGGCGGTGTCGCTTTTTAACGTTTCAGTAAATTGCTTTAACGCGGTAACCGCATCACCTTGTTTTGGTGCGCCAACGTCTTTATAGGTCTTGCCCTCAGGTACAGAGACATAATGCCAAGGACTGGCCGTTTTCTGCCAAAATTCGCTGGGGTTAGAGCGCATTTCATCAGCATGGGTAGCGGCTTCAGCCAAAGAGCCATGTGGCAGCAAATCCATAATTGCGGCCTGAGAAAGTGGGCTAAGATATTGCTCGGCAATAGCGCCAGTTACTCGGTGGCCGGTCTGACCCCAGCCGAAAGCAGGTGATGAAATGCACAATGTAAATAGTGTGCTCAGCGCAACTGCGCAAATCCTGTTTGCAAACGCGAACATGGTTAATCCTCAGAATGTTTGGAAGACTGATAGCCCCATCTTGCGACAAGAGACTGCTCAATACCTAGGTGATCTAATATGCGCGCCACAACAAAATCTACCAAGTCATCGATAGTCTTGGGGTTGTGATAAAAACCTGGCGCTGCAGGCATAATAGTAGCACCCATTTGCGAAAGCTTGAGCATATTTTCTAAATGAATAGAAGAAAGTGGCATTTCACGGGGAACTAGAATCAGCTGGCCCCGCTCTTTTAAAACGACATCTGCTGCACGCTCAATCAGGTTGTCGCTTGCGCCAATACTAATGGCCGAAAGTGTACCTGTAGAACACGGGCATACGACCATTTTAGCCGGAGCAGCCGAGCCAGACGCTACCGGTGAAAACCACTCTTCTTTTCCAAATACCTTGATTTGGTCAGGTTTTGCATTGCAATGCTCGGTAAAGAACGCAGCTGCATCTTCGGGACGCCCGGGGATTTTCACATTCTCTTCAGTGGCAAATACTACTTTTGCTGCTGAAGAGATAAGTACGTACACTTGGAAATCTGCATTAACCAGCGATTTCAAAAGTGTTAGCGCGTAAGGTGCACCTGATGCACCTGTGATAGCAAGCGTGACTTGCTTGTCGTGTTTCATGGTTTAGCCTCTGTAGATAACAAGCATAGCAAAGCTTGTTTATCGGGTATTACTTCGTTTTAAGCTGTCTTTCTTATAGTTTGGACTTCATTTTCAGTGCATCGAGTATACGGCCATGAATACCTTCAAAGCCGCCGTTACTCATTACAAGAATATGATCGCCTGGTTGTGCTACGTTGCAAACGCCTTGAACGATCTTCTCTACATCTTTGAAGCAGTGGGCAGGTGCGTTACTGTGCGCTACCGATTCAACTAACGACCAGTCCATGCCTTCAGGTTCGTAAAGGTATACTTCATCGGCTTTTTGCCAAGAGTTTGCCAGCGTGTCTTTGTGCACGCCCATTTTCATCGTGTTTGACCGCGGCTCTAGCACAGCCAGAATACGGGCATTACCCACTTTCTTGCGCAGCCCATCAAGTGTAGTCGCAATTGCAGTAGGGTGGTGTGCAAAGTCGTCATAAAGGGTGATGTTGTTTACTTCACCTTTCACTTCCATACGCCGCTTAACATTCTTAAAAAATGATAACGCTTCTATGGCATCAGGTAAGGTAACACCTGCATGGTGGGCGGCAGCTATGGCCATTAATGCATTGTCTACATTGTGCTGGCCTAAGAGCGACCATGCTACGGTTCCGACGATAACGCCGTTATGTAATACATTGAATTCACTGCCGTCTTTCTTTAACAGTTCTGCATGCCACTCTTTGCCCAACGATTGGCGAGAAGACCAGCAACCTTTCTTGAGCATATCCTCAATTGCGGGCGTACTGTTTGGCGTAAGAATAAGCCCGTTTTCAGGTACCATGCGCACCAAGTGGTGAAACTGAGTTTGAATAGCCCCAAGGTCAGCAAAAATATCTGCATGGTCAAACTCAAGGTTGTTAATTACCAAGGTTTTTGGACGATAGTGTACGAACTTAGAACGCTTATCGAAAAATGCGCTGTCGTATTCGTCAGCTTCAATGACAAAAAAGGGGCTTTCACCCACGCGAGCCGATACGCCAAAATTCTCTGGTACGCCGCCAATCAAATAACCGGGATTAAGACCCGCGTGTTCTAAAATCCATGCGACCATACTGCTAGTAGTCGTTTTACCGTGGGTACCTGATAACCCAATGACCCAACGATCTTTTAGTAAGTTATCAAGCAGCCACTGTGGGCCGCTGGTGTAGGGCAAATTACGGTTTAACACGTATTCCACGGCGGGGTTACCGCGCGACATCGCGTTTCCAACCACTACCATATCTGGCGCTGGATCAAACTGGCTTTCGCAATAACCTTCGGTCAACTCGATGCCTAATGCTTCAAGCTGGGTGCTCATGGGGGGATAAACGTTTTTATCAGACCCTGTTACTTTGTGGCCGAGTGATTTAGCAATAGCGGCAATGCCGCCCATAAAACTTCCACAAATGCCTAAAATATGTACATGCATAGCGCATTCTCAATGAATTATCATGTTATTGGGGTACTGTATCAGAACCCCGTGGCCTATAGATAATTCAATTTTAATCATTCAATAAATGCCTTAAGCCGTTGTAATACGCTAAACACCTAAGAATCTATGATGTGCAAACTGGTATGGTGTGTGTATGACATTTTACTGGCGTGTTCCACTTACCCAAGAACACGGTTACAATCTAACCACAGGTTTAAAACCTGTGTGTGCTTCAGACAAACGCCGGTAAGGAAAGCTGAGCGACTGGTAGCACAACACCCTACACACAAAAAAAGGCTTACATTCAATGAAACGTTTAAATTCCCAATTGCAACAAGACGGTGCACCACTTGAGTTAATTCTGCTCATTCGTACACTGCTAGCGGGCTGTAAAGAAATTTCTTTCCGCGTGAGTCAAGGCGCACTTGCTGGCGTGCTCGGTTCAACCCTTTCAGAAAACGTACAGGGCGAAACACAGAAAAAGCTCGACGTTATCTCTAACCACATTTTAAAAGACACGCTAAGGGAATCTGGCTACGTAAAAGCCATTTCGTCTGAAGAAGAAGATGACGTTGTGCCGTGTAATCCAGACGGTAATTACTTAGTAAGCTTCGACCCGCTAGATGGGT
>CETE01153992.1_pt1 | contig 98964 bp, 106 predicted proteins | sample 531241 | NCBI WGS metagenome assembly CETE01 (sample SAMEA2622336, study PRJEB7988) | marine metagenome | biome: marine biome (ENVO:00000447); feature: deep chlorophyll maximum layer (ENVO:xxxxxxxx); material: "saline water (ENVO:00002010), including plankton (ENVO:xxxxxxxx)" | depth 30 m
ACCACGGACCAAAGAAAGGTATAACAAGATGGTTATTTACAACCAATCATAAAGACATTGGCACACTTTATCTATGGTTTAGCTTCTTGATGTTTTTGACTGGTGGTGCCATGGCAATGGGCATCCGTGCAGAGCTTTTTGAACCAGGCTTACAGCTTCTTGATCCGATTAAATATAACCAGCTTGTAACTATGCATGGGCTGATAATGATCTTTGGTGGCGTTATGCCTGCCTTTGTCGGTCTTGCTAACTGGCTGATCCCAATGCAAATAGGTGCTCCAGATATGGCTCTTCCACGAATGAATAACTTAAGTTTCTGGTTATTGCCATCTGCTTTCACCATTTTGCTATCAACAGCATTTATGGAAGGTGGAATGCCAGGATTTGGATGGACTTTCTATGCTCCACTATCAACCAATTATCCTAATATTGCTTACTTCGTATTTGCAATACATATAATGGGAATTTCATCAATTATGGGCTCCATAAATGTAATAGTTACAATTATGAATATGAGAGCTCCTGGCATAACACTCATGAAAATGCCTTTATTTGTTTGGTCTTGGTTAATCACAGCTTACTTGCTTATAGCAGTAATGCCAGTCTTGGCTGGAGCAGTAACGATGTTATTAATGGATGCGTACTTTGGAACATCCTTTTTTGATGCTGCAGGAGGTGGGGACCCAGTATTATTTCAGCATATATTCTGGTTCTTTGGTCACCCAGAAGTTTATATAATGATTCTTCCAGCCTTCGGAATAACCTCACACATTATCTCAACCTTTTCTAGGAAGCCTTTATTTGGTCATGCTTCTATGGTTTACGCAATGGTATCAATTGCCGTGCTCTCGTTTGTTGTTTGGGCCCACCATATGTTTACAGTTGGGATGCCATTAGTTGCTGAGCTATTTTTCATGTGGGCAACAATGCTTATTGCAATACCAACAGGTGTAAAAGTATTCAACTGGATTGCAACGATCTTTAAGGGATCTATAACATATGAAACACCAATGTTGTTCGCTATTGCATTTGTAGTTTTATTTACAATTGGAGGTTTTTCAGGATTAATGCTTGCAATAACACCTGCAGATTTTCAATACCATGACACATATTTTGTGGTTGCACATTTCCATTATGTTCTGGTTCCAGGCGCAGTATTTTCTATTATGGCAGCTGTTTATTACTGGCTTCCAAAATGGACAGGAAACATGTATGACGAAACAATGGGTAAGCTTCATTTCTGGCTATCTTTCATAGGTGTAAATGTCACATTTTTTCCACAGCACTTTGTAGGATTAGCTGGCATGCCAAGAAGGTATGCAGACTATGCATTACAATTTGCTGAGTGGAATGCAATCTCCAGTATTGGCGCATTTCTATTCGGTGCATCACAACTACTATTTCTATTTATAGTTGTTAAATCAGTATTTGCAGGAAAGAAAGCAACTGCTCAAGTCTGGGACGGAGCAAGAGGTCTTGAGTGGACTGTGGCTTCACCTGCACCTTATCACACTTTTGAAGTGCCTCCTAAAATTACAAAATCTACGAAATTATGAAAAAAGCTTTTTTAGGATTGCTTGGCGCCGCAATTTTTATGTTTTTCTTCTCCTTTATGCTTGTGCCTCTTTATAACGTTTTTTGCGAGATCACAGGCTTGAATGGAAAAATTTATGGACCCTCAGATTTCTTTAAATCCCAGAAGGAACAGTTCAATAGAGATGTGAATGTTAGGTTTTTAAGCCAAGTAAATGAATCAGCTCCAGTAACTTTCTACCCCTCTTCAGAATCTATTACTGTAGCAACTGATAAAGTAAGTAGAACAACATACGTGGCAAAAAATAATACAAATAAGAGTCTAGTCCTTACTATTATTCCTTCAGTATCTCCAGGACTTGCTGCAGAACAAGTAAAGAAAATTCAATGCTTTTGCTTTGAAGAGCAAACATTAGGACCATATGAACAACAAGAATGGCCAATAAGGTTCTATGTTGATTCTGAGCTTTCTGAAAATGTGAATAATATATACTTATCCTATACACTTTTTGAAAATGAGAGAACTGAAACTTTAGCAATGCACCATGGCAACTGAGAGCAAGACGACAGAAAAATATTACGTGCCTGAACAAAGTAGGGTTCCAATAGTTTTTGCTGTTGCGGCCCTTTTTGCTGGCTTTGGTGCTGCCTCAGCAGTTCAAGGCAACGGCACAACAATTCTATATATGGGTCTTGTTGCGGTAATCGCTACTATGGCCTACTGGTGGTACCTTGTAACCAAAGAATCTCAAGCTGGCCTAGATACACCACAACTTAATAATTCCTACGTATATGGTATGGCCTGGTTTATTTTTTCAGAGGTAATGTTCTTCTTTGCATTTTTTGGAGCTTTGTTTTACATCAGAACAATTGCAATACCATGGTTAGGTGGTGAAGGGCCTACAGCTAAGGGGCTTGCAGGTGAGCTGCTTTGGCCTGACTTTGAAGCTACTTGGCCTCCAATGATTACACCTGAAGAAAGTTTACTTGGGGAAAATGCAATCACAAAAGGACCAGATGAAAGCATGTATTTAAAAAGTTTTAGCAGCGTCATAACTTGGCTACCTCTCTGGAATACAATCGTTTTACTCTCATCAAGCGGAACTGTACATTTTGCTCACGTTGCTTTGAAACAAAACAATAGAAAAAGATTCAATTTTTGGCTGTCAATCACAGTATTTCTTGCGTTTGTGTTTGTTATTTTGCAAGCCTTAGAGTACTACGAGGCATATGCGCATCTTGGGCTAACACTAAATTCAGGCGTTTATGGCACGACATTTTTCATGCTTACTGGTTTCCATGGAATGCATGTTTTAATAGGCGGTATATTTTTACTCACTCAGCTAGTAAGATCTTCAGGCTTTAAACATTTTTCGGAAAAAGAACATTTTGGTTTTGAGGCTGCGTCCTGGTATTGGCATTTCGTTGATGTTGTTTGGGTTTGTTTATTCTTATTCGTATATATTCTTTAACCCCAAGGAGCACTGTTACCAAGCTCACCTGTGTAAAGACCATATGCTATGAGAAAAACTAAAATAACACCCAGGGATACCCTAAAACCAAGACCATAAAGGATTCTTTTTTTATTTGGGTTCCCTTTATCAATGAACAGAAAAATCAAGCTAGAAGCTAAGCTAATTAAAATTAAGATTATGACAATAATTAATAAAGTTTTTAACACAAACCTATTAAAACACAAATGAGTCGCTTTAAAAGAAACATACTTATATTTTCGATCATTTTTATGCCAATTACTTTTTCATTAGGCTTATGGCAGGTTGACCGTGCTAATCAGAAGACAGAGATCATCAATAACTATGACTCGATAATTAGTAACCCTGCAGTTGAGTTTAAAATTGAAAATGATTTTATAAATTGGCAACCAGTTTATTTAAGAGGAGAGTTTACTGATATTATTTTGTACGAAGATAACGCTTTGCTAAGTGGAAAGGCAGGTTTTAAAATCTATCACCTATTTAGAACAATTGATAATTCATACATCTTCATCCACAGAGGATTTATTGAGCGAAAAACCATCAAAAACGATTTACCAATTATTGACATTCCTGAGGGGGAAAAACGTCTAACCGGAACAATTTTAAAAAAGAATCAAAATTCCTTTGTGCAAAATATAGATGAGTCTGACCCACGAATTATTCAACAATTTTTTATAAAAGATATTATAAAAAAGTTTCCTTTTCTTGCAGGAGTGCCATTTTATGAGGGTTTAATGAATCTATCAAGCTATGATCCGCTAAAATTTATTCCTATAGAAAAGCCTATCAATATGACTGCATCAAAGCACATCGGTTACGCTATTCAATGGTTTGGCTTGTGTTTGGCACTTTTGATACTAACTATCTATGCATACAGGAGAAAAGATGAATAACCAAAAACTATTAGCACTCGTAATTCTTTTAATACCAATATTGGTTATATCGCTTTCGACACTTACATTTTATTATGGTTACAAACCAACAGACACTAAGAATAATGGCCAACTTGTTGTGCCTCAAATACCTTCAGATAATGCAAAACTCTTAACAGAAGAAGGTCAGCCATTCGAGTTTGTAAAAGGCAAGTGGTATTTAATCTATTTTGATGATTTTAGTGATTTAGATATAAGCGAATCAAGGTACCAACTTGCTACTAGTTTAAATGTAACCTTAGGAAGAAAGATGAACAGGTTGAGAAGGGTTGTAATATATAGTGATGTTGAGGCTTTTAATGCCTCAGCAAAGCTCAGAGAAAAGTTTCCAAGAATCCAATTTATTTTTGATAAAGATTTAGTTTTTGAAAATAATGTTGCAACCCAGCTTAATAACCCTTACATGTCAAAATCTCTTTTCCTTATGGATGATTTTTCCAATATTATGGAAGAGTTCTACATAACATTAAATTTAAATGAAATATTTGAGGATCTAAAAATATTGCTGTGAAAATAATGACTACAAAAACCTTCTCTGCCATTGGTATTGCTTTCTGCTTTGTTGTTATTGGTTTAGGAGCTTGGACAAGATTGGCAGATGCCGGCTTAGGGTGTCCGGATTGGCCAGGCTGTTATGGTTTTGTCACATTTCCCACCACTACGGAAGAAATTGCAATAGCAGAAAATCTCTATCCTGACTCACCAGTTGAAATTGATAAAATAATTCCTGAAGTGGTTCACAGATACTTTGCAGCATCACTTGGTTTGCTTGCTATCACATTATTAGTTATATCTTTTAGAGAAAATAAACTTAAAGCAGAATCTTCAATTTTGCTATTTGTAATTATCTGTCAAGGAATATTTGGATACCTTACCGTTAGTTTAAAACTTCACCCCTTAATTGTTACAACCCATTTGTTTGGAGCAATGATAACAACATCACTATTCTTGCTCATCTTTATGAAATCATTAAATATTTCCAATCAATACTTGGCCCTTATAAAAAATAAGCCAGTAATTATCATTGGTTTTATTCTAATTATTCTTCAACTGTTTCTTGGTGCTTGGACGTCAACTAATTACGCTGCCAGAGCTTGCTTGGATCTCCCTTATTGTCAAGGACAGCTCGTTCCTAATACTAACTTTTCCGAAGGGTTTAATCTATTCCAAACTATTGGTCCAAATTATTTGTACGGACAAATGAGTAATGAAGCAAGGGTTGCTATACACCTTACTCACAGAATTGGCGCGATAATAGTTTTCTTTTATTCAATCTTTCTTATTTTTCGTCTATGGTCTGCTCAAACAAAAAACATTCTGATTCTCTTTGCCACAATTTTGTCAACACAAATTTTTCTAGGAGTGAATAATGTACTTAGCTCTCTACCTCTTTGGAATGCAGTTGCTCATAATATAGTTGGGGTAATGCTGTTCCTTACCTTTGTTGTTATGACATACTTAAGTTTTAGGGGCAACAGTGAACATCAGTAGTTTCATAAATCTTTGTAAGCCAAAGATTGTAATTTTGTTAACAATTACAGCTTTAGTAGGGATGCTTCTATCAATTGAATTTTATTCAAATATTTCATCCAGTCTTTTTAGCCTTATTGGTTTTGCTTTCTTAGCAGCCTCCTCAGCGGCCTTAAATCAAATTTTTGATAGGGAGTCTGACAAAAATATGGATCGAACAAAAAAGCGACCCTTGGCATCTGGAGAGTTAACTTTGACAAGTGCGCTGACATTTACAGCTATTCTCTTATTTGTAGGGTCATTTCTACTCCTTTATTTTTCAAATATTTTGACACTTTTAATCACAACATTTGGCTTTATATTCTATAGCCTCATATACACCATTTATCTTAAGTGGGCTACTCCACAAAACATAGTAATAGGTGGATTATCAGGTGCATTGCCACCTTTGATTGGTTGGACAGCAGTTACTAATGAAATATCATTGCTTCCACTCATTCTGGTCTTGATTATCTTCCTTTGGACGCCTCCTCATTTTTGGCCTTTAGCAATAGATCGTATTGATGAATACAAAAAAGAAGGTGTGCCAATGATGCCGATAGCAAAAGGCGTATCTAGGACAAAAAAAGAGATGATCGTTTATTCAATTTTGCTGTTTGGCGCCTCACTGGCCCCGTTTTTTTACGGCTTAACTGGTATTTTTTATTTAGTTGCCACAGGGCTGCTTAATTTATATTTCATTTACCTATGTGTTTCCTATTTAAGTGATAGAAAAAATGAGCTTTCAATGAGAATTTTCAATTTTTCTGTGAAGTATATGTTTCTATTTTTTCTTTCAACTTACATTGATTTTCTGATAGGCATTTATGGGTAAGGGTAATTTAACTCTAGTTCTTTTTTTGAGTGTAATTTTTCTTTTAATTTTCTCAATGTATAGAATCTCTCAACCAAGAGTTCTTTCTACTGAGGAAATGAAGGTCAACGGGTTTATAAAGTATGGACAATATGAAGAGGTAAGAAATTTTGAGCTTGTTGATCATAACAATACAAAATTCAGCAAGGAAAATCTTGCTAAAAACAAACTTAATCTAATTTATTTTGGATATACAACTTGTCCAACAGAATGTCCAGTAATGATGTCAGTGATGAAATCTATATATACAAAGATTGATACAGAAAACATTCAGTTCTACCTGATCTCTTTTGATCCTGAAATTGATACTACTCAAAGATTGAAAGATTATGTTACTGCTTTTGACGAGAATTTTATTGGTGTCACAGGCCAGACACCTGAAATTTTAAAGTTAGGGTATCAGATGGGAGTTGAAAAATTAGAACCTTCTACTAATCATCTGAATCATAGAGTGATAACACACACAAATCATCTTATAGCTTTAAACTCAAATACTGAGATAGTAGGCATCTTTAGAGGTCCTTTTGATAGCTCAGCAATGAGCTTGGTAATTAAGTCATTATTGCGGACTGAGTAGTTTACCTTTTTGTTACATTTCTTTTAAGAGACCACACAAATGCGCAAAATAATGTAATAGTATTTATATAAAGGAGATATTATGAAAAAATTTGCAATTTTTATTCTATTTTCAACTTCTCTATTTGCCTTCACAGATGATCATGATGTTGTGAAGCCTGGTGGTGAAGTTGGTGAATTTCATTACTTTGATGTGCTTGATCCAGCTGCCTTTGTTAGCGCCATGGACACATTTTACCTGAGTGACTGTGCCAAGCGTTGGCATTCAGAATCTGGTGCTCAAGTAGCTTTGATGGGAATTACAGGTTCTGGCTGGACACATTTTATATATGTAGGTTACGAGAATTTAGAACAAATGGAAAAAGGAAGAGGGCTATTACAATGTCCTGATTTCCTTTCAATGTTGGTATCTATAAGAAAAGCGTCAAATGAAGAAGCTTACCTAAGTCAAGTTGGGGACTTAACTTTACAGCTTCGTGATTGGACAAAAGATGCAATATTTATGAAGTTTGACATGAGAGTCAAGCCTGGTTCTGAAAGAGACTATGCTGCAGCATGGACAAAATACGTTGAATCAAATGCGTCCCTAAATACTGGTTCTGCAGGTTTAGTTTCAATGCTTGCTGGTACAGGTTACTCGACTCATATGGCTTTTGTCGGAGCAAGCAATATGCCTGAATTGGTTAGCAACCTTCAAGAGATTCAATCCGGTGAATCACATAAAGAATTCATCAGCGTAGTTGGAGAAATAAGGGATATTAGAAATCAGATGTTTGTTCAGCCCTTGAAAGGCTACCAATAGATATAGGTTCTATTCGACTGAACTTCTCAAAATTTTAAAACCTTTCGTCAACACACTGCCAACGGCAGTGTGGGAAAGGTTCTTTTTTTCGATACCAATGATTTCTGACATGGTAATTGCTGCCTGTATGCCAGTACAATGTCCACCCATAAATTTTGTAAGCCCATTTTCTTTGAGCCAGTTCGCTGTGAAATCAAGTGTTTCATCATCGGATTGCCACAGATGAAATCCGCCTATCATTCCATATATTGGAAGGTTTTCTATTTCTTGCAGCCTTTTTCCAGTATTGATTACACCTGAGTGTCCACATCCTGACATCATCACCCAGCCCTCATTAGTTTTATAACCCAAAGACTGATCGTCATGAATAATGTCTAAAGTGTATTTGCCTGATTCCTGATCTTTTATAAAAATTCCTTGTGGGCCATTAAACCCCTCAACCACTCTTTCAACAGGGCCTGTTGCAAAAAGGTTTGGAGCAACTTCTAGAGCATCATCTACAATAATGAATTCAATGCCTTCAGATTTCGCCGCATTTAAAAATTCTTTTGCATCTGCAAAGTCGCCTGGCCCTACCATCTCACCATTGCCTAAATACCGTTGCTCAAAAAACCCTTTAGCTACATAAACCTTACTAAGAGCTTTTGGATTGATCTTTTTATATGTTTTTCTCAACTGTAAAAGTCCTCCTGTATGGTCTGAATGAAAATGGCTCAATACGACCTTTTCAACTTTTGATAGATCTTTTTTTAGAAGCTGAGCATTATGAAGTACCGTATTTTTATCAAAACCTGTATCAAACAATAATGACTCTTCATTAGATTCATATAATGCTGCAAAGCTCCATTCCCCAATACCTCCATAATTTGAAATATTTGTTGCTAAGACAGTGATTCTGTATTCCTGATTCTCTTTTGTAGACGATAAAAAACTAAATGTACTAATAAAAATAAAAAATACAACTTTTAAAATAAGAGCCATACTACTAAGCCCCCAACTATAAACCCTTCAATCCAACTATACCAAAGAAGGTTATAGTGATCCCATCCCATGAATTTCATAAATTCTTCTGCTATACCCTTATGCCACTCAATTAATTTTTTCATTCTTCATTATTTACTAGTACAACTTTTCCTGTCACACCCCTGTTCCCAATTAAATTTATTGCACTAATAGCATTCTTCATAGGTATGGTTTGTGATATGAAAGGTTTAATTTTTCCATCTGCCACCATTTGATTGAGTCTCTTAATATTGTTTTTATTTATTTCTGGTTCAAGTGCTGTGAATGTGCCCCAGAATACACCGACAATTGAAGCACCTTTGAGTAATGCTAGGTTTAATGGTAATTTTGGGATCTCTCCTGCTGCAAAGCCAATTACAAGATATCTTCCTCCCCAACCAATCGATCGGAATGATGGCTCTGCAAAACAATCACCTATTGGGTCGTAAATTAAATCAAAACCTCCTTTTAAGCTTTTTGCTTTTAACTCTGATGTAAAAGTTTTTTGCTGCTCTTTCTCAAGTTTTGAGGATCCATATAAAACAACATCATCGGCTCCATAATCAAAGCATATTTGAGCCTTTTCTTTTGAAGATACTGCTGCTACAACCCTTGCACCAAATGCTTTTGCTATGTCAATGGCTGCGAGCCCTACACCGCCTGAACCCCCTAATACTAAGAGCTCATCATCTTTAGAAAGATTCCCTCTTTGAATTAGTGCATGGTAGCTTGTTCCATAAGCTAATTGATAAGATGCAGCCACTTCAAATGACATATCATCCTGCATTTTGAAAACCAAGTTTTGATCCAAGACAATTTCCTCAGCAAATGCACCAATAGCTGACATAAAAGACACCCTATCGCCTACTTTATGATTTGTTACTTCGCTTCCTATTTTTTTGATTATTCCAGCTCCTTCATTTCCAGGAGTAAAGGGAAGGGGTGGCTGAAATTGATACAGGCCCTGAACAATTAAGTAATCCGGAAAGTTCAGTGCTGCAGCTTTAATATCAACTACAACCTCATTAGGGAGAGGGTCATGGTCCTCTTTATCTTCCCAAACCAAATTATCAACGGGTCCAAATTCTTTACATATAATTTTTTTCATTTTATCTCTTCCCTGTATTTGAGTATGAATTCTTTAAATCCAATTTCATCAATATTTGAGAGTTCATTATGTTTTATGTTAGATGACTCAACCTCATTTACAAATTTTTTATAGACATTATCTTCAATAATATGATCTAGAGGCTTTGAAATATTTAATACAGTTTTAAAGAGACCTTTATGCTCATTTACCTGCTTAATAAATTTTGAGGAGAGAGGTAGCTTGTTCCTAGATTTATATTCTTTTAACATTTCATGATATTGCTCTGTTGTCCCTAATGCCCCCGATAAACTTACCATGCTCTCGATTAAATTTTCAGTAACTAGAGAAATATTTTCTTCTCCCTTTTGACCGTCAAATCCCATTAAAATATTACAATTTTGCCCACTTTCAGAGGCCCTTCTAATATTTTCTTTTATTATCAGTGCTTCGTCTTCTTTTATATCAGGAGAGTCAGATAAGGCACATAAGATAATTAATAGTTCCCAGAATTCGATGTCATGTTGTGATAAACCAATTTCAGAATATGGGTTTAGGTCAATTGATCTAATTTCAAGGTACTCAATGCCACTTCTTTTTAATTGAGAAAATTGTCTCTCATTGGTTTGTCGACCTTTTGGGCGTATGTGATTATATAATTCGCTTTCCATTTGTATTGTTCCATTATTTATTTGTTGAAGATTTTCATAATCAATAGATATTTCTTTAAACTTTTCATTTGGAACATTAATATACTCTTTAAGCAATTCAAGATATTCCTCAAGGCTATTAAATGTTATGAATTTCTCTTCTTGTTGATCCGAATAATAGCCTAGTCGACTTACTCTTAGAGAGGTAGCATTTGGAAGATAACAGTCTTGCTCATTAAGCATCTCAACTTGTAAATTTCGTCCTTTAACAAATGAGTTGTGTGTGATGGGTGAGCAACCTGTTAACCTAAGTGCAATAGGAAAAATCCTAAGAAAGTTTCTACAAATTCCGAGATAAAATTCATCCTTTCTTTTATCTATTCTATTAATAACATCATCGGAAAAAGAAATATTAAAGTGTATGCCAGCAGTACTTTGCATCTTGTCTCCATAACGATTTCTTAGTCCAAGCCTGTAAAGATAAGAAAGTTTTGATTTATTAGTTTTCCCAAAATCTGGAAGCTTAATATATTTCTGCTTAAATTTTGGTGGCATGGAATAATTCCACAAAAGATCACCATCAATATTATGTTCTACAAATTTATGGAGATTCTTTAGGAACGAAAGAAGTTGTATGTTGTTTTCGAAGGTTGGTGTAACAAGCTCCAGATGCGGCTCCGAATAGTCTAGGGTCACAAATTCATTATAAGAAAATTTTCCTAAGCCCTTTGGAAAAGATTTACTTGAGATTTTTCCTGAGATATCGGATCTTAAATTTTCTTTTTCCAGACCCTTGGTTATTCTTTTATCAGAGCTTAAAAAAGCTTCTAGCTTTTTGCTTGAGGGAAATATCATTAAAAGATGATAGATTAATTTGGGCCTGCTGAGGAAATTTTTTCCTCAACACTATATTTTTTGAAATTTTCTTTAAATCTTTCACAAAGCTTATCACACTCTTTATTATAAGCTTCTGGTGATTCCCAGGTGTTTCTTGGATTAAGCAACTGTTTATCCACCCCATCTACTGACCTTGGTATTACTAAGTTTAGTTTATCTAGCTTTTCAACATTTTTATGGTCAATTTTATTTTCTTGTATAGCGGCAATTATCGATCTAGTTGTGGGTATTGAGAATCTTTTACCAACGCCATAACCTCCACCAGTCCATCCAGTGTTTACTAAATATACATTTGTATTGTTTTTTTGAATTCTTTTAATCAAAAGGTTTGCATACACATCTGCTGGCCTTGGGAAGAACGGAGCACCAAAGCAAGTTGAAAATGTGAAGTCCATTGATTTTGTGCTTCCTATTTCAGTTGATCCCACCTTTGCTGTATAACCACTTAAAAAATGATAAGCTGCAGAATTCTCATTTAATATTGATACTGGTGGCAAAACTCCAGATAGATCACAAGTAAGAAATACGATGTTGTCAGGTTCTCCACCTTCATTTTCTGGCACTGAATTTTCTATGTACTCTCTTGGGTAGCAAACTCTGGTATTCTCTGTATATTTATTATCATCATAATCTGGCGTGTCTTCATTATCTACGACTACATTCTCTAAGACGCTTCCAAATCTAATTGCGTCCCAAATAAGCGGTTCGTTTTCTTTAGATAAATTAATGCATTTTGCATAGCAGCCACCTTCAAAATTAAATACTGTTCCATCACCCCAACCATGCTCGTCATCACCAATTAGATTGCACCTCGGATCAGCAGATAATGTTGTTTTTCCAGTGCCAGATAACCCAAAAAACAATGTTGTTCGCTTATCTTGTGTTTGATTTGCAGAACAATGCATTGGCAGAACACCCTTTTCAGGAAGTAAAAAATTTTGCACGGAGAACATTGATTTTTTCATCTCTCCTGCATATTTCATGCCTGCTATAAGCACCCTTCTCTTTAAGAAATTGATAATAACGCATGATTCGGAATTAGTATGATCAACTTCAGGGTCACAAACATAATCAGCTGCTGATAATATTTTCCAAACCTCTTTTTCTTCAGAATTAAAATTTTCTGGCACTATAAAGATTAATTTTGAAAAAAGTGAATGCCATGCCTTTTCAGTTTTAACTTCTACAGGAATGTAGTGCTCTTTATTGGCACCAACATGCACATTAGATAGATAATGATTTTTATTATCTAGATAATCAGAAACTTTATCCCAAAGCTTATCAAAATGTTCAGGCACGAATGGTTTATTTACCTCTCCCCAATCTATTTGATCTGAGGTGCTTCCTTCCTTCACAATAAATCTATCAGCAGGACTCCTACCGGTTCTTGATCCAGTTAAAGAATTGAATGCTCCATTTGCAACTAACTCACCTTCACCGTTCGCTACAGCATGTTGAATTAGTCTTGTGTTGGATAGTTCTAATACTTTTGACATCAATTATATTTATGGCCCTGTAATATAATAAAAAGGTATCTTAGCAAACTAATTAACATCATAGAAGCAAAAAAGAAAAACGACCATTCTGCAATGTTCAACCCAAGAAACCACCAATCCTCTTGAGCACATTTGCTGCTCCCCAAAAATATTTTTTGGATGCCCTCAAAAAATGGGTATATATTGAAAACCGCTTCAAATGGTAGATCACAAAGTCCTGATGGAAGTTGATCTTTAGGCAAGTTAATTAAATAAATTTGTCTGCCACTCGCACCTATTCCAAGACAGATAGATAGGAAAGCTCCCACATCAAACAACGGGCGCAAATAGGGAGATACCATCTTTATCAAGTAGATAAAAAATATAGCTTGTGCACAAGTTTTTTGAATAATGCATAAATTGCATGGCACTAGATTCTCAATGTTTTCTAAATACCATTGGCTTAAAACAACAACACCAGAACAGAAAGTAATGAAAATATTGAAATGCCTCTCAAAAAAACCTCTCATAATTAAGTATTATATATAGTTGAATGATTTTTAGACCAGACTTAGTTTTAATCGATGGATCATCATATATCTATCGAGCATTCCATGCCTTACCTCCTCTAACAACTATAAAAGGCAAACCAACCGGAGCAACAAGAGGTTTTGCTGCAATGCTTAGAAAATTAATTTCGACTTATCCTAATGTTCCTATGGTCATGATTTTTGATGCAAAAGGACCTAACTTTAGAAACGATTTTTATAAAGAATACAAAGCAAATAGGCCCCCAATGCCGAATGAGCTTAGAGCACAAATTGATGACATAAAAAAACTTTCAAACCTTTTTAATTTTGAAATTATTGAAATGGGCGGGGTAGAAGCTGACGATGTGATTGCTACATTAGCAGAAAGACTAGGTAAAGATAATAAGATACTCATCTCTTCACCAGATAAAGATTTGACCCAACTTGTAAGCAAAAGCGTGATTCAACACAATTCAATGACAAATGATTTTTTTGACATTAGTGCTGTTACAGAAAAATTTGGAGTTAAGCCTGAAAAAATTAGTGAATTATTATCCTTGGTTGGAGATAAGTCGGACAATATACCCGGAATCACAAAGGTAGGAGTCAAAACCGCCTCAAAATGGCTAAATGAATATCAATCCCTTGATGGCATAATAGAAAATATTGAAAAAATAAAAGGCGTAGTTGGAGAAAATTTAAGGAATGAGCAAAAATTTTTAAAACGTAATCATTTTTTGGTTTCACTAAAAAGTGATCTCGAAATTAATTTGTCTTTAAAAGACATTAAAATTCCTGAGGAGAATAATGATGATATTCAGAACTTTTATAAAGACCTTGAGTTTAATTCATTTTTGCAAAACGTAGAAAAAGAGCAAATCTCTACAAAATATAAAACCATTAATAATTTAGAAGATTTAAAGATGCTAGAGAATCTTGTGGATTCATCGAAATTCTTTGCATTTGACGTTGAAACTTCATCATTAAATATGAATGAAAAAAATCTTGTTGGAATTTCATTTTCAGTAAAGAAATATGAAGGTTTTTATATTCCACTTAATCACAATGAATCAGGAAATATTCAGGAAGATAAATTAATTTTCTGGTTAAAAAAATTGCTTACTAGAAATCAAGATAAAATAATTGGCCATAACCTTAAGTTTGATATCGGTGTATTGCAGAATTATGACATCCATATAACTAGATTTCATTCTGATACTATGTTGATGTCTTACATTGTAAATAGTACAGCCGCTAGACATAATCTTGATGCACTTTCTGAGCATTATTTGTCTCGAAAAACAATTAAATTTGAAGATGTGATTGGCAAAGGGCCAAAAAAATTAAAAAACTTTAGTGAAGTATCAATTAAGGATGCCACAAATTACGCTTGCGAAGACGCTGATATTGCAATTCATCTCTATGAGGTTTTGAGTGCAAAAGTCGACGAAGCACTAAATAAAATTCTTGAAGAGATTGAGTATCCTCTAGTCTTTATTCTCCTGGATATGGAAAAAAGAGGAGCTTTAATTGATGCAAGTCATTTGAAAAAATTATCAGATAAATTTGGTAGAGAGCTACTGGATTTAGTAACCAGCATCCATAAAGCTTCGGGAGTCGTTTTTAATCTTGATTCACCAAAACAATTAAGTGAAGTTCTGTTTGAAAAGATGAGCATTTCGACAAAAGGTCTTAAAAAGACATCAAGTGGTTATTATTCAACTTCAGAATCTATTCTTCAAAAACTCTCCAATGAAAATGACATTGTAAAAGACATACTTAAGTATCGATCCCTAGCAAAATTAAAAAGCACATATACTGACAAAATTGTAGAAATTTGTGATCAAAATTCAAAGGTGCATACATCTTACCACCAGGCAGTGACTTCAACAGGCAGATTATCATCATCAGATCCAAACTTACAAAATATACCAATACGGACTGAAGAGGGAATAACAATTAGGGAAGCATTCGTGGCTCCTAAAGGAAAAAAAATTCTAGCAATAGATTACTCTCAGATTGAATTAAGATTAATGGCACATTACTCTCAAGATCCACTGATGTTGGAATCGTTTAACAATAATGAAGACATACATAAAAGAACAGCCTCTGAAATATTTGGTAAAAATATCGAGGAAATTGATAGTGATATGAGAAGAAAAGCAAAGACTATAAATTTTGGACTACTCTATGGAATGAGTGCTTTTGGTTTAGCGAACCAACTTGCTGTTACAAGGCCTGAGGCTGAAACATTTTTGCAGAGCTATTTTACGAAATACTCAAGAGTTAAAGAGTTCATGGGTGAAATTGTTGAGTTAGCAAAAAAGAATAAATTTGTTACTACAATTTACGGTAGAAAAATACATGTACCTAATATAGATTCTCCAAACTATATGATTAGACAGGCATCAGAAAGGGCTGCAATTAATGGCCCATTACAGGGAACTGCTGCAGATATTATTAAGGTGGCAATGGTAAGTTTAGACAGACACTTAAAGAAAAGTGAGCTTGATATAAATAGCATACTTCAAGTTCATGATGAACTGGTATTTGAGGTTCCTGAGAGCCTAACCGAATCTGATCTTATTGACGTAATTGATCTAATGGAAAATACAACAAACATTGATGTGCCTTTGAAGGTTGAATTAGGTTTTGGAGCTAATTGGAGAGCAGCTCATTAATTTCACTAGCAATTTTAAGAATTTGGCTTTTGTCTTTGATTGAAAAAAAATCAACCTGAGGAAGTCCCTTTTTTTGTCCATCAAGAATTTCAGGAATTTCTTGTGATTTAATTTTATCGCATTTTGTAAAAATGACTTTATGTCCAATTTGATTCTTAGTCAGCAATTCTAACATTTGATAATCTGAATCTTTCAATGGGTGACGAATGTCTGAGAACAGATATGCAAAAGAAAGGTTTGGCCTTTTTTCAAAGTATTGTGGCAGCTCAATACTCCATATTTTTTTTTGATCCTTAGATGTTTTTGCATAACCATATCCTGGAAAATCAACAATAAAGCCTCTCTCTAGCCTAAAAAAATTAAAGAGTTTAGTTTTGCCTGGTTTCTTGCTAACTTTAGCAAGCTTGGATTTGTTTGCTAAAGCATTAATAGCAGAAGATTTACCTGAGTTTGATGCACCCACAAAGGCAATTTCTTTACCATCATGACTTATTATTTGATGATACTCTTCAAAACTTGCAAAAAAGTCTATATTTAAAAATCTTAAACTACTCATTACTTACTCAATTTTACATAACTTGTTATATAATTTATCCCGGATGTACAAGTTAATTTTATTACTTTTTTCGATTCCTCTAATCATTTTTTCTGAGCCTAAAGAGGGCCAAGACTATACCATCATACCTGAAGGTCTAATTAAGCTTGATGGAGTGACAGAAATCTTTTGGTATGGATGTCCAGCATGCTTTGCATACGAGGAAATTTTAGAGAAGATCTCGACAGAAAGACCTGATGCTCAAATTAACAAAATACCTCTTTTTACTGAACCTACTGCCAAAACTTATTATGCAATAGAACTACTACAACTTGGTAATGCTGCACATTTAAGGGTATTCGAGGATTGGCAGCTTAAAAGACGTCAATTTAAAACTGAAAATGATATAAGATCCTTTGCAAGAAGACATGGGTATGATGAGGAGGGTCTTGCACAAGCATTCAACTCATTTAGTGTGCAAATAAAAGCACGAAATGCAATTAACCTACCAAGGAGAATGATTGATTCAGGAATTGATTTCTCTGGAACCCCAACCACTGTTGTCAATGGTAAATATCTCGTAACAAGACAAAGAGACAATCAAAAAGAGGTTGAAATTATTCTCTATCTTTTGGATAAATAGCTTGAAAATATATGACTAGCATCAATTTACATACTATGAATAAATTCATTTCCCTATTAGCTGCCACATTTTTATTTACAATCAACTCTTTTGCCGACGACTATGAAGATGAAGTTAGAAAAAGATTAGGACTAAATCCACAACCTCAACAAGCAAGCACAGCTTCCAATGCTGAAGCAGAACCAACATCTGAAGGGAGATCTGGTGAGCTTGTATATACTCAAGGTTGTGCTGCCTGTCATGATGCTGGTTTAGCCGGAGCTCCATTGTATGGTGATGACTCTCAATGGGAACTGAGAATTCAGAAAGGGCTTGAGATGTTAACTAGCAATGCATACAAAGGTTACAATGCTATGCCTGCAAAAGGTCTTTGTATGGACTGTTCAGAAGAAGAAATCAAACGCTCGGTTGAGTACATGCTCGAAGCACTTACTATAAACTGATTAAAGATTACTTACTTTCTTTTCAAGACTTTCTATGCGATCTAAAGCTTTCTGAAGTTCCTCTTTCTTAACGAAGCCTGATTCAAGCATAAACTTTTCCAGAGCAGGCTTAACCATTTTCTCCATTCCTTTTAGATCCTTGTTCATAGTAAAAGGATTAAACATCATCTTTCTCCAAAATAAAATTTTTGTTTACTAAGTCGTAAATTTCTCTCCATGATTTAGCTTGATGCTCACATGGAACTATATCATCCCATTTACGCTTATCACAATTAAACCATATAGTACTAAAATTACAATTTCTTGCTCCGCCAATGTCATTAATAGGACAATCACCAATATGTAGGGCTTCCTGTGGTTCACATTTCATAATCTCAATAGCACGCTTAAAATGACCTGGCGAGGGTTTATTGCTACCCACATCTTTAGATGAAACTACGGAGTGAAAGTATTTACCTATGCCAATAATATTTAAATCTGCATTACCGTTAGAAAGAGAGATAAGATTTGTTTTTCGGCTCAAACGTTCAAGAATAATTCTCGCATCTTTATATAAATGTACTTTATTTCTAGCTTTAAAAAATTCATTAAATCCCTCATTGCTATAATAGATTGACGAACTTTCATCTACTCCAGCTTCTAAGAGTAATTTTTTTATAACCTCTTTTCTGAACTGAGTTAAGTTGAATTTTAGCTCTGGTTTTTCATTAATTAAATGAGTGCGTATATGCTCAACAGACCTATCATCTAAAGAATTTTTTATATCTGGAAATTTATTAAATATGAATGACCACATAGCTTTTTCAGCAGCAATAATTACTCTTTTGTTTGGCCAAACTGTGTCGTCAAGATCAAGTGTGATAAGTTTAATTTTTTTTCTGGGCATGGGGATGGGCTCGATCGTATATTTTCACTAATTGTTGAAAATTTAATTTAGTGTAAATTTGTGTAGTACTCAAGCTGCTATGGCCAAGCATTTCTTGTATAGAGCGAAGGTCACCACTCGACTCTAACATGTGTGTAGCAAAACTATGCCTAAGCATGTGCGGATGGATAGGCTGCATACCTAATGAAATTGAAATCTTTTCTAAGCGTTGCTGCATTGCTCTTACAGTAATTCTCTTACCATATTTATTTGTGAAAAGAATGTTGGGATCAGAAGGAATATCTCTATTTTCAATCCATTCATTTATAGCCTTGATTGCATACTCCCCAACTGGGACCATTCGTTCTTTATTTCCTTTTCCAAGAACTTTTAGAAAAGAAAAATTTGATTCAAATGAAGAAATATTTGCATTTACTGCTTCTGTTACCCTTAGACCGCATGAATATAGAAGCTCAAGAAATGCTTTATCACGAAAGTCATATTTACTTTTAGCCTGAAAAGATAAGAGCTTATCAACGTCTTCGAGTGATAAAACTTTTGGAAGCCTCTCCTCTATTTTAGGAACCTTAATGCCTTCGAAAATATTTTGTTCAAAAAAACTGTTTCGTTGCAAATATCTAAAAAAATTTCTTAAGGAGGATACTTTTCTATGGATTGATCTATTATTAAGACCTTTTCTTCTAAGGGATATTAACCAACTAGATGCAATTTTTGGTTCAAGACTCTCTATGTGTATTTTATTTTCTTCAGAAAATAAAAAAAATTCATTTATATCTCGTTCATAATTATCTATGGTGTGCTGAGAATAATTTTTTATTTTAAGAAATTCTTTTAAATTTTTAGTCAATTGCTCTCTTATCATGCCTTAAAAAATATTTTCGTTGTTAATCAGCATTTCAATGCTTTCTCTTTTTCTTATTAGCTTTGCCTGCCCATCTGAAACAAGAACTTCAGAAGGCTTTAATCTTGAATTATAGTTTGAACTCATGCTGAAACCGTAAGCGCCTACGTCAGAAATAGCCAAAATATCACCTTCATCAACTTTTATAAATGAGTCTTCATCAAACACATCTGATGATTCACAAATTGGACCAACTATGATTGAGGCATTATTGGTTTTTTCATTATTTGAAATATTTTTTATCTCGTGTTTCGCTCCGTATAAAGCAACCCTCATCATATCATTCATTGCTGCATCAACAACAACAATGTTTTTGTTACGTTTCTTAATATATTGGACCCTTGTTAGCAAGAAGCCTGCCTCAGCAATTATTGATTTCCCCGGTTCAACTACTATCTCTGTATTATTTGGAGCTTGTTTCAATACTTTGTTAATAACCACCTCTATTAAATCTTCACCTAATGATTTTTTATGCGATAAGCCACCACCAATATCTATTATTTTAAGATCAAAAAATTTAGATAAGTCTTTATAAACTTCTTTTGTAACGTCTAGAGCGGGAACTAATTGTTCAAAACTTTCAATTCCTGAGCCAATATGAAAAGCCAGACCCACAAGATTCAAAGTTGAGCTATTTTTAATTATTTTTACGCATTCCTCTACTTCATCAAGACTGATGCCAAACTTGCTTTCCCTTGACCCTGTCTCAAGATAGGGGTGGGTATCTAAGCTGACGTCAGGATTAATCCTTAATGAAATTTTTGGTTTAAATTTGCCTTCTTTTGATAAAATATTTATTCGATTTAATTCGGAAATAGACTCTATATTTATACTTTTGATTTCATTTTGCATTGCCATAACTAGCTCTTCATTAGATTTCCCAACTCCAGAAAAAATTATTTTGTCTGGTTGTGCTCCTACATAAAGCACTTTTGCTAACTCGCCTCCAGAGACGACATCAAAACCAGCACTTTGATCAGAAATTAGCTTTAGAATATTGGTATTGCTATTGGCCTTCACTGAAAAACAGATCAGCCCTCTATCATTTAGTGAATCTTGATACCTTCTGAGATTATTTAATATAGTTTTCTGTGAATATATGTAACAAGGACTGCCAAATTCTTCATAAATTTCTTTAAATGATAATCCGTCTAAGAAAAGGCTATTATTTTTATATATTAAATTTTGATCCATGGTTATATATAGAGATATTAATAATATAATTGTCAAAAGGATAACCTCACGTTGATAAATAACCAAACAGTTAACGCCCTAAGATTTCTATCAGCTGACGCTGTAGAAAAAGCTAATTCCGGTCACCCAGGAATGCCACTTGGTATGGCAGATATTGCCGAGGTTCTTTGGAGAGATCATTTAAATCATAATCCAAAAAATCCTCTGTGGTTTAATAGAGATAGGTTTGTTCTTTCTAATGGGCATGGTTCAATGCTTCTTTACAGTCTGTTGCATCTGTCTGGTTATGATTTATCAATAGATGATATAAAAGAATTTAGAAAACTTGGCTCGAAAACTCCAGGCCATCCTGAGGTAAAGGTTACCCCAGGAGTGGAAACTACAACGGGCCCATTGGGACAAGGTTTAGCTAATGCTGTAGGAATGGCTTTAGCAGAAAAGATCTTATCTGCAAAACTGAATACAACAGATATTAACATTGTTGATCATCACACTTACTGCTTTTTAGGAGATGGATGCCTTATGGAGGGTATTTCCCATGAGGCAATGTCATTAGCAGGAGTTCATGAACTTGGTAAGTTAATTTGTTTTTACGATAGTAATGGGATTTCAATAGATGGAAAAATTGACGAATGGTACAAGGATGATATTGCTAAAAGATGCGAAGCATACAATTGGCATGTTATAGATAAGGTCAGTGGGCATGACAGAGACGCAATCGATAAAGCCATAAAAAAAGCAAAGATCTCCCAAAGGCCCACTATGATTGTTTGCAAAACATCCATAGGCTATGGTGCAGGGCAAAAACAAGACTCCGAATCTTCACATGGTGCAGCCTTAGGGCCAAAAATAATAAAAGAATTAAGAGAGAACCTACAATGGCCACACCCTGAATTTTTAATTCCTAAAAACATTTACTCTGAGTGGGATGCAACAGAAAAAGGAAAAGCCTTAGAATCAGAATGGGAAGCTTTGAAAGATAAATTCAAAGATTCTGCACCTGAAAAATATGATCTCCTTCAAAGACTAATGGATGATAGGCTCCCTGAAACATTTGACCAGGACTTTAACTCTTTTGTATCTAAACTTGCTGAAAAAACAGATGATATTGCTACAAGGAAAGCATCTCAAATAATATTGGAAGAGCTAACTAACATGCTTCCTGAACTTATTGGTGGTTCAGCTGATCTCAGTGGCTCAAACAATACCAACACATCTAAATCTATTTCTATAACTGACGATCCATCAGGAAACTATATTTATTATGGTGTCAGAGAGTTTGGAATGAATGCAATTATGAATGGAATATCTCTTCATGGAGGACTTATTCCATATGCTGGAACTTTTCTTGTGTTTATGGATTATGGAAGAAATGCTGTAAGAATGTCATCCTTAATGGGATTAAGGACAATTTTCGTTTTCTCTCATGATTCAATAGCTCTTGGAGAGGATGGACCAACCCACCAACCAATTGAACATCTTTCAACATTGAGAGCAACTCCAAATATGTCTACTTGGAGGCCAGCAAACCTAACAGAAACAGCAGCTGCATGGCTGAATGCTTTAAAAAACCAAAATAGCCCAACGTCCATAATTTTATCTCGTCAAAATTTGAGGCATTTTGTTACCTCAAGTTTTGAAGATGCATGCTCTGGAGGTTATTTTGTTAAGAAAATGCCAAATGCAAAGATTAACTTAATTGCTACTGGCTCTGAGGTTATGGTAGCGTTGGATGCATCAGAAATTTTGAAAAAAGAGGGTGTTGAAGTAAATGTAGCAAGCGTGCCATGCATTGAGGTTCTTGAACAAAATAGAAAGAGATACGATTCAATATTTGATAATGATATTACTATTGCAATTGAGTGTTCACACCCAAGCTCATGGCATAAACATACTAAAAGAGTTATAGGTATAGATACTTACGGCGAGTCAGGAGCAGGGAAAGATTTATTAAGCCATTTTGGATTTACAGCAGCTAAGATTGCCCAAAGAATAAAAGAAATTTTATGAGAGAATTAAAGGATGTAGTTCTCGTCGGCAAGCATGTAGGTTTAAGGGTTGATCTAAACGTTCCAATTGAAGATGGCGCAGTAATGAATGATGAACGACTTTCAGCAACTTTGCCCACTATCCTAGAAATTCTGAAATCAACTAGAAACCTTACAATCATAAGTCACCTAGGCCGACCAAAAGAGGGTGAATATTCTGAGGAACTTTCTTTAAAACCAATTGTGCATTGGTTCGAAAAAAGGCTTAATCTTGAGATACCGTTAGTAAAATCTTTGGATGAGCTTCCAGATGGAATTTCTTTTTTAGAAAATATAAGAATGTTCACTGGAGAAAGTAGAAATGATGATTTGCTTTCTGAGTTGCTTTCCAAAAAGTTTGATATATACATTATGGATGCCTTTGCCACTGCACATAGAAAGGCTTCATCAACTTATGGCGCAATTTTAAAATCAAAAGATTCAGTGCCTGGGCTTCTATTTTCACGAGAAATTAATGCCCTATCAAACATTCTTGATGACTCTAAAAAATTGCTTAGTGTTGTTGGGGGGTCAAAAGTTTCTACAAAATTAGAAGTAATTACTAATTTATTATCAAAGTCAGATAAAGTGCTGGTGGGAGGAGGAATTGCAAACACTTTTTTAAAAGCCAAAGGTTTTGATATTGGCACGTCTCTGGTGGAAGATGACATGATTGATTCTGCAAAAAAAATGCTTGGCACTGGAAAGATTATTCTCCCAGAAAAAGTATGTATATCTAAATCAACGCAGTCAGATGATATTGAATTTGTTCCAATTGATAGTGTTCCAGGGGATAAGATGATTTTAGATATTGAATTAAACATCAAAGAGCTATCTAAAAAAGATTATGATGCTATTCTTTGGAATGGTCCTCTCGGCATATTTGAAATAAAGAATTTTGAAAAAGGCACAAAGGATTTAGTGAAATATTTGACTCAATCAGGGTCAAGGGTTGTAGCAGGCGGCGGCGAGACTATTTTTGCTATAAGCAAATACTCAGATAAAAAACATTTCCACTATATATCCACTGCAGGTGGCGCATTTTTAGAGTTTATATCAGGCAAAAAACTACCATCAGTTGCGGCATTGGAGTTAAAATAGTGCTCTATGAAATTTGAAAATTTATCACAAATAGCACGTTATATAGTAGAAGATGGGAAAGGTATATTAGCAGCTGACGAAAGCAATCCGACTTGCAAAAAAAGATTCGACACAATTTCTGTTGAGTCTACAGAAACCAATCGAAGAGATTATAGAGAACTCCTATTTTCCTCAGAGGGAATGGACGGGAATATTGGAGGAGTAATTCTATTTGATGAAACCATTAGACAAAATTCTAAAGATGGAGTGAGTTTAGTTGAGTTAATTTTAAGAAAAAAATCTCTGCCAGGAATAAAAGTTGACCAAGGGTTGACTCCATTTCAAGAATCAGATTATGAAACGGTTACAAAGGGTTTAGAGGGACTAGATGAAAGATGTAGAGAGTATGAGAGCCTAGGTGCAAAATTTACTAAATGGAGAGCTGTAATAACCATTGGTAAAGATGGCCCATCTCAAGAATGCATAGATGCAAATATGGATGCACTTGCAAAATATGCAAAAATTGCACAAAAAAATAATATGGTGCCTATCGTTGAACCCGAAGTAATTATGCAAGGATCACATAGCATCGAGGATTGTTATAAGGCTACTGAAAGGGCATTAAATTCATTATTTAGGCATTTAAATCAGGAAAATGTTCTAATAGAAGGAGCAATTCTAAAACCAAATATGGTGACTTCTGGTTCTGATTCAGACGACCAAGCACCACCAGAATTAGTTGCTGAAAGGACTATTCAATGCCTCAAGGATAATGTACCTGATAACTTGCCTGGTATTACTTTTTTATCAGGAGGCCAAACAGAAGTCGAGTCAACTAAACATCTTGATTTGATGAATAAAATTGGGGATTTCCCATGGAAATTGAGCTTTTCTTATGGTCGAGCACTTCAGCAATCTGCACTAAATGCATGGCTCGGCAAGGATGAAAATGTCCTAAATGCACAAAAAGCATTTTCACATAGAGCTAAAATGAATAAGTTAGCTGCTCAAGGTTTGTGGAGTCATGATCTAGAGAATTAAGTGAAGTCTGTAGGGGTCTTTTTAGCTTCATCAACACCAACCTTTGATGTTGGTGATGACTTGAAAATATTTGCAAATTCAATCTCTGATTTAGATCTTGATGTTGTTTACGGAGGTGGAAAATTTGGTCTGATGGGGCAACTTAATGACCACGTGAAAGCAGCCGGAACAAAAATTTCAGGAATTACTTTGACTATGTTCGATAAAATAGGAGCTACCCCAAATAATTTAGACAATTTTGAAATTGAATCAGATTTCTTTTCTCGAAAAAAAGCATTGATGGATAACTCTGATTTCTTCGTTGTATTTCCAGGAGGTATTGGTACTGCGGATGAATTGTTTGACGTTCTTAATCATTCAACTCTAGGGATTATTGAGAAAAATATATATCTTTTTAACAAAGAAGGTTGCTGGGATGGGTTGATACAATGGATAAATAAGAGCGTCGAACTAAAAATGCTCAAAGATTTCCCAAATACTTTATTTGCAGACAGCTCAATTAAAAATATTATTGAAAAAATTAAAGATAATGAGTTTTGACATACAGGGCTTTAAAAACCCACATTTAAAAGATTTCTCAGAATATAAAACTATGTACGAGCAATCTGTTAAAGATCCAAGTAAATTCTTTTATGAACAAGCTCTTAAAGAAATCGATTGGTTTAATGAACCAAAGATGGGTTTTTCAGGAGAATTCACGACGCCAATTTGGTTTGAAGATGGAATACTCAATATATCTTATAACTGTATTGACCGCCATATAGATAAAAACCCAAAAAAGACAGCAATCATCTGGCAGGGAGATCAAAAAAAAGACTTTAAATATATTTCATATCAAGAATTGCTTAAGGAAGTTTCAAAACTATCTAATGGGCTTAAAGAGATAGGAGTTAAAAAAGGATCTCGGGTGTGTATTTATATGCCAATGATTCCGCAAGCAGCATATGCAATGCTTGCATGTTTAAGAATCGGAGCTATACATTCAGTTGTCTTTGGTGGCTTTTCACCAGAAGCAATTAAGTCGAGAATTGTTGACTCTAATTGCGAGTATGTCATTACATCAGATGAGGGTATCAGAGGCGGCAAAATTATCCCCTTGAAAAAGAATGTCGATATAGCAATCTCTGAATGTCCTAATATCAAAAAAAATATTGTATTTAAATATACAGGATCAAGAGTTGACTGGTCCGATGAAAGAGATATTTGGTATATGGATTTAGTAGAAGATCAAGCTGAATTTTGCGAATGTGAAGAAATGAGTTCTGAGGATCCCTCATTTATTCTCTATACATCTGGTTCAACAGGAAAACCAAAGGGTGTAATGCACAGTACAGGGGGTTATCTTTTAGGTGCAACCTTGAGCTTTAAGTACATATTTGGATATTCCCCAAAGGATATTTTCTGGTGCACTGCAGATGTTGGATGGATAACAGGACATACATATATCCTTTATGGACCTCTCTCAAATTGTGCAACTACTTTAATGTTTGAAGGCATTCCAACCTATCCAGATCCATCACGATTTTGGGAAATTTGTGATCAACATCAAGTGAATATTTTTTATACAGCACCTACTGCTATTAGAGCATTGATTGCAAAAGGGGATGAATATTTAGATAAATCTACTCGTGAATCTCTTAAAGTTCTTGGGACAGTTGGTGAACCTATAAACCCGGAGGTTTGGGAATGGTATTTTAAAAAAGTTGGAAAATCAAAGTGTGAAGTTGTTGATACTTGGTGGCAGACCGAGACAGGATCTGTATTAATTTCACCTATAGCTGGTATTACACCCAAGAAGCCAGGTTCAGCTACACTTCCATTTTTTGGAGCAAGCCTTAGCCTTCTTAATGCAGAAGGGACTGAGCTTACTGATGTTGCTCAAGGTAATTTATGTATTAATTCTTCATGGCCTAGCCAAATAAGGACTGTTTATGGAGATCACCAACGCATGGTTGATACATATTTCTCTCAGTACGAAGCAAGGTACTTTACAGGGGATGGGGCGAAAAGAGACGAAGATGGTTATTACTGGGTTACAGGAAGAGTAGATGATGTATTAAACGTCTCAGGACATAGAATTGGCACTGCTGAGGTAGAGAGCGCTCTCGTAACTCACCCTGATATTGCTGAAGCTGCTGTTGTTCCAATTGATCATGAAATAAAAGGACAAGCCATTTATGCCTATGTGATATTGAAAGAGAAAAATATGAATGCAGATACATTAGTTAAAGAATTAAATGAATGTGTTTCCTCAGAAATTGGAAAAATTGCAAAACCAGAATATATTCATATTATTCGTGATCTCCCAAAGACAAGGTCCGGTAAAATAATGAGACGTATTTTAAGAAAAATTGCTAACAATCAAATTTCTGATTTTGGGGACACTTCAACACTCGCTGACCCCACAATTATTGAAGAATTAATTAGGAGCAAAAGTGAGTAAACTAGTTTTAGTTTCAGGCAGCAGTAGAGGCCTAGGCGCACATATAGCTAAAACATTCGTGAAAAATGGTTATAGAGTAGCCATAAATTACTTCTCCAGTCAGTCGCACGCAGAGGAGCTTGAAGAACTTTTGGGGTCAAATAGTAAATCTTTTTATGCAGACATTTCAGAAAAGAATGATGTATTAACGATGATGGAAAAAATAAAAAAACATTTTGGAATAACTCCAAATATCCTTGTAAACAATGCTTTGGCGCAATATGAATTTAATGGTGATCTAAGAAAAAAAGCAGAGGAGATTTCTACAGAGGAGATAAATCAACAGGTGCAAGTTACTATCAATGGTTCAGTTAATTTAATACAGTCAGTACTTGATGGGATGAAGAAAGAAAACTATGGAAAAATAATTAATATTGGAACTAATTTATTTCAAAATCCTGTCGTTCCTTACCATGATTATATTATTGCAAAGGGAGCACTTCTAGCACTTACAAGGTCCTTTGCAAAAGATTTAGGACAATACGGAATAAGAGTAAATATGGTTTCAGGCGGTCTCTTAAAAGTAACAGATGCCAGTGCCTCCACACCTGATGAGGTTTTTAACTATATAGCAGAGCAGACTCCCATTGGAGAAGTAACAACTTTGGAAACATTTACTAACGCTATGATGTTTTTTGCAAAGAAAGATTCAGATGGAGTCACTGGGCAAAACTTAATTGTTGATGGGGGATTAACATTCAACTAGTGCAAGTGACTTACACTAGTTGATTTCACACTAACATTTCTCTTTAAGGAGATTTGCAGCATTTCTATGACCATATTTTTGTGCAAATGCAAGCTGCATTCTGCAAGTTTTAAATTTATTAACTTTTCCTGTGTTTTCATATTGAAAAGCATCAAACCTTAAACCAAAAATTGCAATCTGTTCCATTTCTGATGTTGCAATATTTTTTAGATAGATTGTTAAATTACCAGAATCATCTTTTATCAGACAACCATTTGATGAGCTTGGGCACTTAGATTCAGCAATAAAACTGTTTTTGGAAATTTGAATATGTTCCATTTGACCGGGAACTTCCAAATCATTATTAGCAAATATATTATTTGCAAAAAAAGTTATGAATAAAAACAAAACAATATTTTTCATAATACAGTTTGTCACATAAATGTAACATTGGTGTCATACTAATGTTGCATTGGAAAATTGTCAAATATTCCTATTTTTAATCAATTGGGATTGATTTATCTTTTCTAGAGTACTTTTTCTTGCAAGGTTGTACCTTTTTTTTATATTTAGCTGATTTAAGATCTTTAACTAGAGGGTTTCTTCTTTTCATTTGAGAGTAATAGTCCAATTTCAAATAATAAATACATTGGTAAAGCTAATAAAATTTGAGAGATCACATCAGGAGGCGTTAAAACCATTCCAAAAAAGAACATTGCTATCAAAATAATGCCTCTGTAGCTTTTAATTTTTTCTTTATCAAAGATACCAAAGTAAATTAATGCATTAACAAAAAGTGGAACCTGAAATGCTAATCCAAAGGATGCAATGATAGTCATAGTAAATCCAAGATATTTTGAGATATCAGTTGAAACTGATAAGGAATCTGGACCAACACTCTGAAAAAAATTAAGAACATTTGGTATGACAATAGATACAGAAAATGCTACGCCCAATAAAAATAAAAACAGTCCAATTATGCTTCTGGTGAAAATAAAATTTTTTTCATGTTCATAAAGCCCTGGAGACATAAATGATAGTGACTGAAAAACAAAATAAGGAATTGTTAAAAGTAATGAAAGAAAAAGAACTAATCTTAATGGGGCTAAAAATGGAGAAGCAACCTCTATCGCTATAAGTTCAAGGTTTAAGGAGCCTCTTGTTATTTCAAGCAGGCATTCAAAAAGGTTATTACTAAACGGGTAAAAACATACACAGCAAATAAAAAAGAATATAGCTACTCTAATTATTCTTTGTCTTAATTCAGAAAAGTGAGAAATTAAAGATTTATTTTTGTTTGCCGTCATCTTCAATATTTTTAAGCACTTCCTCGTTATGAATATCTTGTTTAATCTCTGTTATTCTTAGCTCATTTTCAAGCTTTTCTTTCGCAATGTTGATATCCTTTTTTATTTGTAAGAAGTTTTTAATAAAACCTCTAAGAGTGCTAATCAGACTCTTTGGATTTGAGGCTGTGATTGCTATGATTGCAAGCAGAAGGAGTTCAGGAAGTCCTATCTGAATCATCTTTTTTTGAATCGTTCTTAATCTCTTTTTTGAAACCTTTGAGAGCTTTGCCCAAGTCTGAACCTAGGCTAGTTATTTTTTTGCTTCCAAAAACTAAAAGAACAATTAGAAGTACTATTAAGACTTGCCAAATACTAATCCCCATTATCTCTCACCTTTTAAATCTGAGTACACTTCTTGTGTTTCTTCAATTTTTTTAATAATCATGTATGTAAGTATATGTTTTTTTGATACAAGATATTTTATCAAACCTTTTACACTGTATCTTTCTTTAAACCAATTTTTTAAAAATGGATTAGCTACTGCCCAGAAATCTAGTTCTGGATATATCTGTCTCCCCATTCCTTCAATATGAATTAAGGTTTTTACAAGCAATAAAAGATCATAATCTAAATACAAATCATATGGTTTCATAGCATCAAAAAGATTCAGCAGTAATTCTCCAAATAAAATTGTTGAAAGAGGTTGATCAAGAATTGATTCGCAGTTTGACCTAAGCACAGCCTCCAATTCCTCTGTTTTAGTGTCTTGATTAACCCAGCCTGCAAAAATAAATAATTGTGAAAGTGCAAAAAAGTCTTTTTCAATTAATAGCGATATCATTTGTGCTAACAATATTTGATTTGACTCTGTGACAGACCCACAAATTGCATAATCAACTGCATAGTAATATGGTGTGTCAGGTGTTTTTTTGGATGCAAATATGTTTCCAGGATGCATGTCTGCATGAAAGAAATTATCTTCAAAAACCTGTTTAAGAAATATTCTTACACCATTTTCTGAAAGTTTTCTTAGATTGACCCTATACTTTTTTAGTGCACCAACATCTGTGATTGGAATTCCATCAATATATTCCATAATAAGAATTTTTTTACGGGTATATTCATCAATAATTTTAGGAACATACAAATACTCATTATCAGCAAATTTTTCATAAGTTTTCTTCGCATTCGCTGCCTCAATTCTAAAATCAAGCTCTCTCATTATTACTGATTCATAGTCATTGATTATTATTTCAGGATTAATTCTTGGATAATCTCTTAAAAACATTTTTACACTCTTTGCAGCAATTTTTAAAGCACGAATATCTCTTTCAACTTGGGACATAAGATTTGGTTTTTGTACCTTAACAACGCAATTTAGCTTGCCAATCTTAATCTTATGAACTTGTGCTAGTGACGCAGATGCTAGAGGCTTCTTATCAATACAATTTAAAATGTCTATCGATTTATTTCTTAGCTCATCGGTTATTGTTTTAGCTATATCTTCAAAACTTATTGGAGCACAATCATCTGTAAGGAGGTTAAGTTCACGAGTAACATTTTTGGGGAGCAAATCGGTTCGGGTAGACAATAGTTGCCCAAATTTAATAAAAACTGGACCTAAACGTTCTAAGCACATTTTTAATGCTAATGCGGGGTTTTTTTTCTTAAGTACAGTTTTCAAAAAAGGGTTGAAACCTGGGATAATCTCATTAAAAATACCAGTGTTTCTTATTGAGAAAAAAATAACTACAAGTCTGTACAAGCTCATTTGGTAGCTCTGTGTATGGCCACTATTCCATTAAAAAGATTTTTGTATTCAGCAGAAGAAAAACCATTTGATTTCAGCATTTCACATGTTTCCTCTTGACTCTCATGGGTCCTTATTGAATTAACCAAATACTCATAACTTTCTTTGTCTTTCGATACTAAATTACCAATTCTTGGAATTAACTCATAGCTGTAAAAATCATAAATTTTTGAAAAAGTTTTATTTTGAACCTTTGCAAATTCTAGAATATGAAGAGTACCCCCCTTTTTTAATACCCTTATTATCTCAGACAGTGCTTTACCCTTATCTGAGAAATTTCTGAATCCAAATGAAATAAAAACATGGTTAAAAAAACTGTTTTTGAAGGGAAGCTTTTCAGCACTTGATGTATCAAAGAAGGTGTTATTGATAAATCCCTCATTCATAGCTCGATCTCTAGCAAAATTAACCATGGAGCTGTTTTGATCAGAAAGATAAACTTTACAATTGTAATATTCTTTCTGGATTATCTTTGTAATATCACCAGTGCCTCCAGCTAAATCAAGAATCGTGCTATTTTTAACAATTTTTGCCTCTTTAACAAAGGTATTTTTCCACAGCCTGTGAGCGCCCAGCGACATAAAATCATTCATCAGGTCATAATTTGAAGTTACTTTGGAAAAGATCTCATTAACTCCCTTTTGTTTTTCTGATTTTGAAACTTTTTCTTTCCCAAAGAATACTTTTTGATTATCTTTTATAGTCATGTTGTATTATTGTGTTAATAAGTATAAATGGCATCATCAAATTTACTAGCTTGGCTTGATCTCGAAATGACAGGACTTGATCCTGAAAAGCATTTTATTATCGAAATTGCTTGCTTAGTTACTGATTCAGATTTGAATATTGTAGAGGAGGGGCCTGAAATAGCAATTAGCCAGCCTACTGAAATACTTGAACTCATGAACGAGTGGAATCAAAACCAGCATACTAGCTCAGGATTGATTGAAAAAATCAAAGAGAGCCAGATAAAAACTGCAGAGGCGGAAAAGCTAGCTTTAACCTTTTTTCAAAAACATATAAAGCCACATAAGTCACCTTTATGTGGAAGTACTATTTCACATGATCGAAGGTTCTTAATAAAGCACATGCCAAAGCTTGCTTATCACTTCCATTACCGTCACATAGATGTCAGTTCCTTTAAAGAAGTAATAAAGAGATGGAATAAAAATCCTCCTGATTTTAAAAAGAAATCAACCCATCGGGCGATGGACGACATCAAAGAATCAGTGAATGAGTTGAAGTTTTATAGAGAGAATTTTTTTAAATAATTTCTTTGCCTGGTAGTATTTTAAATTTTTTAAGAATCATAGAGCTGTAATCCTTCGAAGCAATATTGTTGACTCCTTTAAATTCAGCATCTGCAAAACCTGGGTTAAAATTAATCGTTAAATAGCCACGGTTAGAAAGATTAGTCCATTTAAGGTTTTTATTTTTGTTTACAACTGCTTTTTCTAAATCTGTAGCAGGTATAAGGCCAGCAAAATTCTCAGATGCACCTGGTGAGGTTACAGATGGAGTACCAAGCTCAACCCCTCGGAAACTTTCCTCATCTTTGATGTTACTCACCCAACAATTATGTGTGTCTCCAGCAACAAAAATGTTTTTTTGTGTTTTTGAGCCTACTGCTTTTAGCAATCTCTTTCTCTCTGCTGGATAACCATCCCAAGCATCAAAATTGAAAGGAAGGTCTTCTCTGATAACAAGCTTTAGGTACTGCTGAAAACTTGGAAGTCGATCAATTGTTTCATCAGGAATAAAAGGTAGTTTTAATGAACCTAAGAGAACCTGTTGAGCATAAAGATTCCAAGCATCGCTACATTCAACACTTCTCTCAATGAAACTTATTTGTCTGGAACCAAGTAGTTCTCTTTTTTCATTATTAAGGGATCTAAGAAATTTATTCTTATTAAATATACCGCTCTCATCTATAAAATTTAATAGATCAATTTGTTTAGTTCTTGCAGATAATCTTGTTTCAAGTAATTTTATATCAAGAAGAGTTCCAATCTTGTATCTTTTCCAATTATTTTTTTTATTTCTTGGAGGTCTAACTGGCATCCATTCATAGTAGGCCCTTAAAGCATTTGCTCTCCTTTCACTGAATAAACCCTCATTTTTTTGATGGTTTTCAGCACCATCTTTCCAAGAATCATTTGTCACCTCGTGATCATCCCATGCACAAATGAATGGCATTGATGAATGAATTTTTTGCAAATCCTTGTCTGTTTTATATTGTGAGTGTCTCAGTCTGTAATCAATTAGTGTTGTAATCTCTTTATCTGGAATAGGCACCCGACCAAGTTTAACTGCATCTTTTGTTGCATATTCTCCTTGCTTATACTCATAAATGTAGTCCCCAACATGGATGCCTAGATCAATTGATTGATCATTAGCAGCGTCTCTGTATACATTAAAGTATCCACTTGGAAAATTTGAGCAACTAAATACTGCAACTTTAAAGGAATTTCTATCTTGGGGTAAGGTCATAGTTGAACCTGTTTCTGATATTGAATTTCCAGATCTAAACCTGTAGAAGATTTTTTTTCCACGGTATTTTTTTGGAATTTTTGCGTCTATTTTTACCGTAAAATCATTTCGTTTACCTGTAAATTTTTGCCCCTTCAGGAAAATATTTACAAAATTTTTATCTTCTGCAACTTCATATAAAACTTTTATACTGCTTTGGCTATTTGTGGTGACTCTTGACCATAAAATTACATTTGTATCTGTAGGATCACCACTGGCAACTCCATGAAGAAAGCTTGGATTATTTAGAGAGTTAGCAGAGAGCCTGAAACCTGTAAAAGCAGCAATAAGCCCCAACGTTTTTAAAAAATTTCTTCTATTCAATGCCCTAATAATAAGTTTTAATTGTTACAAAATTATGAATAAGCTACTTTTTCTTTGAGAAATCAATTGAAAGTGGAGCTACATTTGCAACATCGGTCTTAGAGATCTTAGATTTACCAAGCTCTGTTACTTCATCGATCCTAATTATTGAATTAATTGGAAGTAGTGTTTTCTTCACACCTAAAAATTCCGATTTTAACTTTTCCTCTGAAGTGTCAACAACAATGTTATTCTTTGTGTCAAAAATATAATCTTCAATCTCAAGAAAAGCATAGAAATCACTTTGGTGTATATTTTTTGCAAATATTTCGTATACTTCACCAACTTGAAAAAATTTAATTTTGTAAATTTTTTGTTTCACTATAATAAAGAGTATGCCAAAAAAATTATATATTAAAACCCACGGCTGTCAGATGAATGAATATGATTCTGAAAAGATGTCAAAGCTGTTAGTTGATAAAAAAAACTTTGAAATTACAACCTCAGAGCAAGATGCTGACTTAATAATTCTTAATACCTGTTCAATAAGAGAGAAAGCGCAAGAGAGAGTTTTCCATCAAATAGGCAGATGGAGGAAAATCAAAGAGAAAAAACCGAATCTAAAAATCGCTATTGGAGGATGTGTTGCTTCACAAGAAGGAGAAAAAATTATCAAAAGAGCGCCAGAAGTTGATATAGTTTTCGGTCCCCAATCACTTCATAAGCTTCCTGAGCTTTACGATCAACAGGAGAAATATAAAAAATCTCAAACTGATATATCCTTTCCCAAACTAGAAAAATTTAGCCATTTTACAGCTCCTGAGCATGGAACACCCTCTGCATTTGTTTCAATCGTAGAGGGTTGTAATAAATATTGTTCATTTTGTGTAGTTCCTAAGACTAGGGGACATGAGGTTTCAAGGACTTGTGAGGATATTCTCGAAGAGGTTTCTGCACTTGCCGATAACGGAACCTCTGAAATTCATTTTCTAGGACAGAATGTAAATAACTTTAAAGGCACATTTAAAGGGCATCCCTCATCATTAGCTCAGCTGATTAAGTTAACAGCAAAGATTGAAAACATTAAAAGAATAAGGTTTACCACAAGCCATCCTCATGAATTCAAAGATGATCTTGTGGATGTTTATGGCGAGGTACCCGAACTTGTAAGCCATGTTCATCTACCCGTACAGAGTGGTTCAGATAGAATTTTAAAATTAATGAGAAGAAGATATACCGCAGAAAAATATTTATCCCTTATTGAAAAAATAAAATCTGTTCGAACAGATATGAGCTTCTCTTCAGACTTTATCGTCGGATTCCCTGGAGAAACAGATGAAGATTTTCAAAATACCATGGATTTAGTTCATCAGGTAAAGTTTGATGAGTCATATAGTTTTATATATAGCGCGAGACCAAATACACCAGCTTCGGAAATGAGTGATGATGTATCACATGAATTAAAAAAAGAAAGGCTAGATATTCTTCAAGCAACATTAAGACGTTACGCTTTTGGCTATAGCAGGAAACTTGTTGGTAAAAAAATTGAGTGTCTGGTAATGGGTAGATCAAAAAAAGATCCAGGCCAATTACAATCTAGATCTATTTGTGACAGGGTAGTCAATTTTAGACATGATGACATTGATTTAGTGGGACAATTAGTTAATATTCAAATAAATGAAGCATTACCAAATTCCTTAAGAGGCGAATTAAGGGATTAATTACTTTGTATAGCCATAATTTAAATTTTTCAAACTTAAGCCCAGACAGGTTGTTAATACTTTGCGGCGAGCTAAATAAAAACCTCAAACAAATTGAGAAAGCTTTACACATTAAAGTAAAACAGAACGGAACAGAATTTAGCATTTCTGGAAAGAAAGAAGACGTAAATATAGGAGTTAATGCACTTTTCGATTTAAAGGAAAAGCTTGAACTAAATTCTACTATTACACCAGACATTGTTCATCTAAGTCTTCATTCAGCAAAATTTGAAGAAACAGATCAGAATGAATCAGCCTCACTTTTTATTAAAACTCCAAGAGTAACTGTTTCTGCTAGGGGTAAAAACCAAAATGATTATCTAAATAATATAAAGCAGTCAGATCTAACTTTTGGAATAGGCCCTTCAGGGACAGGAAAAACTTTTTTAGCAGTTGCATGTGCTGTGGACGATCTTCTAAAAGAAAAAATTAGAAAAATAGTTTTGGTAAGACCTGCTGTGGAGGCCGGTGAGCGTTTAGGTTTTTTACCTGGAGATCTTAGTTCAAAAATTGATCCATATCTTAGACCTCTTTATGACGCATTACACGATATGCTTGGAGCCGAAAGAGTTAACAGGCTTGTTGAAAGGGATGTTATCGAGATTGCACCACTAGCATACATGAGAGGCAGAACCCTCAGAGAGGCTTTTATTATTATGGATGAAGGTCAAAATACAACTATTGAGCAGATGAAAATGTTCTTAACAAGATTGGGTTTTGGATCAAAAGCTGTAGTCAATGGAGATTTAAGTCAGATTGATCTACCAAAGAGCACAATATCTGGACTAAAGCATTCAATCGAAGTTCTAAAAGATGTTAAATCAATCAAGTTTACAAAGTTTGGAGCGAAAGATGTTATTAGACACTCCCTCGTACAAGAAATTGTTCAAGCCTATGATAATTTTGAGTAATTCTATAAAAGTTGAATTTTTCGAAGGGCCAAAACTGGTAAAAGATAATCTCCAAAAAATTGAGAAAAGCCTCGATCTTTTTTTCAAAGAATTTAATCTTTCTAAGATAGATGTGGAAGTAGGTTTTGCAAAAAAAAGTGAAATGAAAAATATTAACTTTGAATTTAGAAATAAAAATAAGGTAACAAATGTATTATCTTTTCCAGAAAAAGAGCATCGCTCTAAAACAAACAAATGTATTGGAGAAGTAATTTTTTGCATGCCAGTTCTCCAAGAAGAATCAGTAAAATATGAAAAGAAAAATTTTGATCATTTCCAACATTTATTTTTTCATTCATTACTGCACCTCATTGGCTATATGCATGATAAAGAAAGTGATGCTATATTAATGGAACAAAAAGAAATTAAATTTTTATCAAAAATTGGAATTAGTAACCCATACTCGTAATGCCTGAAGAGCCAGACCAACAAAGTTTCATTAACAGATTCAAAAACCTTTTTTTAAAAAAAGACACTAAAGAGATAGCTGGATCCGAACCCCAAGATGAGCAAATTAAAGAAATAATTGAAAATGTAATTAACATTGAAGAAACTGTTGTTAAAGAAATCATGATCCCAAAGATTAGCATTTCTTTCTTAGACTCTAACCAAAATGTTGATGAAATAATTGAAATTATTAAAGACACAAGACATTCTCGATATCCAGTATTAGCAGAAGATGGAAATAAGGTATCTGGGATTCTTCATGTTAAGGATTTAATTGATATTGTTGGTAACTCCTCTGACAAATTTATTCTTTCTGATCATATTAGGGAGGTTAAATTTGTTCCAGAAACAAGGTCAGTCACATCTATGCTTGAGGAGTTTAAAAAAGATAAAGCACATTTGGCTATTGTTATTGATGAATATGGCATGATGGTGGGTCTAGTTACTATCGAAGACATTTTAGAAGAAATAGTTGGTGAGATAGAGGATGAATTCTATGAGGAAAAGAACGATGAAATCATAAAAATTAATGATAATGAATACATTGTTTCTTCAGTTTTAGAGAGAGAAAAATTTGAGGAGTTTTTTGAAGTAAATCTAAATTGTCCTGAAGCTGAAAGTCTTGGAGGATTCATGCTTAAGGAGATTGGCCATATGCCGAAGGTTGGCGAAGCTATAGGTTTTGAAAAGCTTGAGTTAGTTGTAACCTCGGCAGATCAAAGAAAAATCAAAAAGATCACCGTTAGAGTAAATTGAAGAAGTATTTCTTATTTGGCTATCTGTTTGGAGTAATTTTTTGGTCTTTTTCAGTTTATTGGATTTTTAGTGCCATTAATTTTTATGGAGCAGGTAATTTAGTAAGCTTTTTAATGACCTCACTGCTAATTTTATATTTGTCATTATATTCAGGTTTATTTTTTTCCAGCATATTTCTTTTTAAAAACAATCGTTATAGATGGCTAATTTTGCCTTCAATCTTTTTCTTACTTGAATGGATTAAATCATGGATGATTTCTGGATTCCCTTGGCTAAATCTTGGAATAATTTTTGATCAGTTGTGGGGAGCTCTTCCAATTATAGGTATTTCTGGAACATCTTTTATTATTATCATGTTTGTGTGCCTTCTATTTGAACGAAACCCTTTTCTCAAGCTTGGGCTATCAACATCGTTAATGATATTGATGATGTTTGGGCCTGGCCATTATCAAACAATTGATGGCAAATCATTAAAATTAACTGTTATTCAGCCTGGAACAAATGATGTTGAAAAAATTATAGCTCTTACAAATGAAGCTGCTCATGATTTGGTTATTTGGCCGGAAGCTGTAGCTTGGTATGATACCAGCATAAAGAAACAACTTGAAAATAAAATAGTTATAGGAGGTTTTTTTACAAAGTCGAATGATCAAGTGTTTGCATCACTAGTTAATACAGCAGATGATCATATTTACAACAAACGAAATCTTGTTCCTTTTGGAGAATTTCAACCATTTGGAAGACTACTTTCTACGCTAAATGCGTTTTTTAATATTCCAAATTCAAATCTTTCTAGAGGCAAATTAATCCAAAAAAAGTCTTTTTGGTCAGGCCTTATTTGCTGGGAACTTGCTTTCAATGCAACATTTGTAAATCGGACAAAAGACACCTCTTTTATCATTCACTCAAGCAATGACAGTTGGTATGGACAGAGCATGCCTGAACAGCACCTTAAGTTAGCAAGAGCAAGAGCTGTTGAATCAAATAAGTGGGTTGCACGATCAACGACTGATGGCATATCCCAAATTATTAGTCCAAATAAAAAAGAATCTTCTAAAATGCTTAAAAGAGGTGCTGTTGGGTCAATAAGTGCAGAGATAAAGTTAAACGAAAAAAACACACCATACTTAATATATGGAGATCATCCATTGTTATTAATTTGCATAATTATTTTATTGTTAACAGTCCTACAAAAAAATAAAATTGACTAATGTCTAATATAAGGGTTCTTTTTTTTCTGATTCTTTTTGTTTCAGGTTTAATGCATTCAATAGAAATCAAAATATCCATATCTAAGCAGACATTAACTTTACAAGATTCTGAATCAATCATTAAATCCTTTAGAATTTCAAGCTCAAAGTTTGGTGAAGGCTTCCAGGAAGGATCATTTCAGACCCCTTTAGGATTGCATGAAATAAAGTCTATGATAGGAGATGAAGTACCTATAGGAGGCAGATTTATCGGTAGACAGTACTATGGTGAAATATTTCCAATTTACTCTGATGTAAAGCAAAAGGTCACAGAGGATGTAATTCAAACTAGAATACTTTGGCTAACGGGACTTGAAGAGGGCAAAAATAAGGGTGGAACTGTAGACTCTTTTAGTCGATACATATACATACATGGAACACCAGAAGAATGGCTGCTGGGTGAAAAAGCATCCAAAGGATGCATCAGGATGTCAAATAAAGATGTGATTGAATTGTTTTCCCTCGTTCGGAAAGGCACAAAAGTAGACATTATCCCATAATATAAAAATTATTTATATTATTTTATAAAAACTATTGATATTTATAAAAAGTAAGGTAATATAATTATCTTTTAGTCAGTCTCTCCTCTCCCCCATGACTGACCTGGGGCTTCGGCCCCACTTTTTTTGTTATGAAAAGCTATTTAGAAAACTTAAAATATTTTGTAAGAAATTACCCAGTTTACGCTGCAGGCTTTTTTTCATGCGGTTTTATCATCGGAGAAATTTACCTCTAAAATGTTTCAGAACGAAAAATTTGGAGATTTCTTCGAACTTATAGTACTATGCTCGATATTTTTAATATTATTAGTGGGCATATCACCAAGTGGTTAAATATTTAATTTACTTATTTCTTTTTTTATCAAGCTTTGCCAGTGCTTCTTGCTCTGACCTATTGGATAATGAAGTTAAAGTCCTGAATCAAAAAGAATATAAGAATCTTTGCGAATATTCAGGAAAGACAATATTAGTCGTTAATACTGCAAGTAAATGTGGATTTACGTATCAATATGAGCAACTAGAGGACTTATACAGAAGATACGAGCCTGAAGGATTTGTAGTATTAGGTTTTCCATCAAGGAATTTTCTATATCAAGAGTTTGACGAAGAGGCACAAGTTGAAGAATTCTGTAAATCACAGTTTGATGTCACTTTTCCATTATTCTCAATTACAAATGTAACTGCTGCTAACACAGATCCATTCTTTGAAAAACTTTTCAAGGAAACCAAAGAAAGACCTAGATGGAATTTCCATAAATACCTAATTTCTTCAAATGGCCAGGTTAAAAGCTTTTCTCATAAAACAGATCCAAACAATCAGACAATAGTTGAAGCTATTGAAGAATCAATAGGCTTATAAGTTTTATCGTTACCAACGATTAATAGGTTGGGCTTATTTTTGGCGAATATCCCTACTTCTATAACACCAGTAACTTTTTTAATTTCTGACTCTAATTTATTAGGTTCTTCAATGATGACTCCTTTCAGATCTATGATGACATTTCCTGTTTCTGATCTTTGGTTTCTTACTTCGATTTTTGTGCCAAAAGCCTTAAGTTTATTTATGGTATTTTCAAAACCAAAACTCATTATTTCTACTGGAATACCAAAGCTTCCTAATTGCTCAACCATCTTTGTCTCATCAACTATGCAAATAAAATATTTACTGGCATCGGCAAGCATTTTTTCCCTGGTATGAGCTCCACCTCCTCCCTTAATTAGGTTAAGATCTTTATCAACCTCATCAGCACCATCAATATAAACATCGATTGACTTATCCTTTGGAACAGCATCTTCAGCTGTAAGACCTATTCTTTTTATATGATCAGTTGTTTTATCTGAGCTGGAATATATTTTTCCAATCGATGATGAAAGTTCTTTGAGAAAGCTGCTGGTAAAGATATCGCTTGTAGAACCTGTGCCAATGCCTATTCTTAGATCATCTATCTCAAGACTTTTAACCTTCTCATAAGCACCAAGTGCAGCATTATATTTGCTATTCATATATATTCGTTTCAGTTATAACTTTATCCAACTTTATATCAAGCTTATTACCAAAGATTTCCTCAACTTTTTGAAAATCATAAGCAATACCCCAAAAATGTGGTCTTTTAACAGTATTGTTAAATCTTGCTAAAAATTTATCGTAGAAACCTTTTCCATAACCAATTCTTTCAAGTTTTTCATTAAATGCAACCAAAGGAATTAGAATTATATCCAAGTTAAAAATATCAACAGGAATGCTCGGTGTTGGCTCAGGGATATTAAATATCCCATTATTAAAATTCTTTTGTATTTTGAAGAAATCTATTTCTTTACCAATAATCTTTGGGCAAGAATAAATTTTACCTTTTTTTCTTTCAATGAATGGCTCGTTCTTTATGGAAATATAGGTTCCAATATTGAGACTACTCTTAAATACATCCTGAGATTCAATATTCTCATTGATCTGTTTCGAAAAGTCGCTTACAGCGTTGTCTGTAAGACTATTCCTTCTCTTTAAAAAGTTATCTCTAATTTGTTTTTTGAGTTGAATCTGAATCATAGCTCTCAGTCACCCTGAACCCTTAGGTCAGGTGGGTAGCTCTTTCACCAAGTAAGGCCTCCCTTTTAGGTAACGCACAGCTTGATAAAATCTGCTTCCCTTAATTTACATTATCGGTTCTAGAGTAAATTCTGAAAACCAATGATTCAGATACTATAAATATACTATTTTTCAGAAATTATTGTTGGTTTAAGAATATATTTAGTTTCTCAGAAATTTCTTCAATTCTCTGCTCAGTATCGCTGCTCGCATTTTTAGTTTTTTGAGAGAGCTTGTTATTCTCTATCGCAAGCTGAAGTGCAGCATAAACTAAACCAGCATCTAATTGTTCTGCAGGAGGATTTATTTCTTCTATAAGTGAAATTATTTTTTCTTCTGCTTCTTTGAATGGAACATAATCGTTATATGGGATTTTAAAAACAAATTTTCTATCCCTAATTACAAACTCTACTACTTGTTCATTCATCCTAACGACTTACCACCATCAATATTTATGTTTCTACCCGTCATATAACTATTCTCAAGCACCAAGAAATCAATAATTGATACGATGTCATGTTCATTGCCTATTCTTTTTAACGGGATAGAATCTAGGATCTCTTTTTTCTTTTCTTCTGAGGGTTCATTCACGTCCCACAAAATTGCACCTGGACTAACGCTATTAACTAATAAATCTGGGGCATATTCCTTAGCAATTGATTTTGTAAAGTTTATTAAACCGGCTTTAGCAGCAGTATAAATAGAATAATTATCTAATCCATGTTCAGCGTGTATATCAGCAATATTGACTATAGATCCCTTATTTTTGACTAATTCACCAGCGCAGGTTTTAGTTATAAATATTGGTTGCTTAAGGTTTGATGACGTGAGTTTGTTCCAATCTAATTCTGTAGATTCCTTAAGTGATTTCGGATAAAAAGTTGAAGCATTATTTACTAAAGCATGTAGGTTCTTTATTGAGCCCGATAATTTTTCGTTAAATTGTTCAGAGGACTCTTTATTATCGAAGTCACACTGAAGAGCCATACATGATTTTGTACGTTTTTTGTTTAGCTCATCTTCAATTTTCTCTGATTGTTCTTTGGAGCTTCTATATTGAAAAATTATATCCCAACCTTTTTTATGGAAGTGATAAACAAGCGCTTTTCCAATCCTTTGTGCGCCGCCAGATATAAATATTTTTTTATTCATTTTTCAAAAACAAATTATATTTTACAATCAAGGCGTCCCAAAATTTATTTTTTTCATGAATTGTTTGTTGTGAACTAAGACCATTAAGATAACTAAAATCCTTATTATTAAAGTCCTTTAAAATAGAAAGATATTCATCAGGATCATTTCGGTAACTAATAATATTTTTGATTATTTGGCTAAACTTCGGCGAGCATAAGCTACCTAAAGTCCTAATTAGTTGCTTTTTATTTATTGGGTTACTCAACTCATCAAGCTTTTGCCAAGCCTCTAAAAAAACTTTAAATGTTTTCTTATGAATTAACCTATTTCCAAAATCATAATGATTTAATTTTGAGACATAGCACCACATATTCTCTTTATGAATTGAACTAGGGATTTCTTTGGGAACATTATCAAGGTTTGAGAACCAAGGTTCTTGTAATTCATATTTGTTAATAACTTTAATAAATTGTAAGAAGTCATTATGTAGAGCTTTGGTCACCTCTTCCCACACCCGCTCTCTTGATAAATCATAAAGTTCCTTTCTTTCTGAAATTTTTATTAACTCGTCTTCAGTATCTGAATGTAAAGTAAATCCATTTAATTGAGACATAAATCTTGCAACCCTTAATGCTCTTAATGGGTCTTCGGAAAATGCTTTTGAAACTGCCTTTAATTTTTTTCTTTTTATATCTTCAATTCCATTAAAAGGATCTATTAAATTTCCATCCTCATCTTCAGCAATAGCATTTATGGTTAAGTCTCTTCGATATAAATCCTCTTCGAGAGTTACATCTTTTTCAAAATTAAAATCAAATCCCTTGTGCCCTGAGCTAGTTTTTCTTTCCTTTCTTGCCAAAGCATACTCTTCATTTGTTTCTGGATGGAGAAAGACAGGAAAATCTTTACCAACTTGCTTATAGCCTTGTTCCAGCATTTCTTTGACGGTTGCACCAACGACAACATAATCATTATCTTGTGCTGATTTTCCTAGAATCTTATCTCTAACTGACCCGCCAACTTTATAGATTTTCATAATTCTGATTCAACTGTAATAATCGACTTATCATTTAAATTAATTGCTGCAAGCGATCCTCCCCAAACACATCCTAAGTCTACTCCTTTAATAAAATTATGATTTGTAACGCCATTTAGAGCTGCCCAATGCCCAAAAACAATATTATCAACATCATCCAAACAGCGGTGCTCATAAACGAACCATGGTTTATATTTTTCCCTAGATGAGGTTTTTACTTTCGTTTGCAAATCTAATTTATTATCTTTGGTAATAAATCGCATTCTTGTAAAAACATTTATTAGAAATCTTGCGCGGTTTCTTTTATTTGTTGATTTTGAAATATCTTTCCTTCTGTCACTATACATATTTGAGAGAAATTTTTCTGGATCTGATTTTAAAGCTTCAGTAAGTTCTTCATTAGCTGACAGAACTTTATTTAATGACCAAGATGGCAAAACACCAGCATGAGTAATTAGTGATTTTGATTCATTTGAAGTTATTAGTTTTGCAAAAGGAAATTTTAGAAAATACTCAAATACCTTAATAGACTTATTCTTCCCTAAGATTTTTTGCAGTGTGTGTTTATTGTCATTCTTTTTATGCACTCCAAGAATCATAGCCATCATATGTAGATCATGATTTCCTAAGACACTTTTAATCTTGTTGTCCAAAACATAATCCACAACTCTTTCTGAAAATGGACCTCTATTGACCAGATCTCCTACACAGAAGATTTTATTTTTTTTCATAGGATCTATGATTTTTAGTAGTCTCCTGAATTCAGAGTAACAACCCTGAATGTCACCAATTACAAAGGTAGGCTTATTTTTCATATTTTCTAAGTATTTCAAAATAATGATCTAGAGCAAGGTCCTCTGGACGGTTTGTAAGGCTAAAGCTAAAAGAGGGCATTGAAGGAAAAATCTTTTTTAATGGAGATGCCAATTGTTTTCTTGGATTTGCAAAACAGGCAGAGAGGATCATCTTAAGCTTGTTGTATTCAGATAGATTATATTTTTTCCTGTTAGGTGTAATCTTAACCAAAGTGGAATTAACCTTGGGAACTGGGTAAAAAGCAAATGGTGGAATATCAAAAATTTTTTCAAGATCAGCAAAATAATTTGACTGCAAAGAGATCTTTGTTGATTTATTTTCTTTGGGTATAAAACGATCAGCCAACTCTTTTTGAATTAAAAAGATAGCATATTTGTACTCAATATTAGACTCAAGTACCTTAAATATAATTTGGGATGAAATGTTATAAGGCAAGTTGCCTAAAATAATTGTATTACTATTGGATAAAGGCTTTAAATCCAGCCTCAAAATATCCTCATTTATAACATCAACGTCTTTGTACTTAGAAAACTTGCCATTAAGTATCTGATTAAGGTTTTGATCAATCTCTATTAATTTGATGGGTTGATTTAGTTGTATAATTTTTTCAGAAAGCTGGCCATCCCCAGGGCCTATTTCTAGAAAATTTGAAATATCATCATAATCCACACAATCTACAATCTTTTGAATAAAGTGCTCATCTTTAAGAAAATTCTGACCTAAAGATTTTTTAAAATTAGTGTACATTTCCAGCTACTTTAATAGCTTCCAACATACTTTGATGATTTGCAATCAGTTTATCGGCAATATCCTCTGCTGTGCCGTGATCAACTGATGTGCGAAGAAAAGGCAGACCTAATGTTGAGTTGATTGTCCTATGGAAATCAACTGTTTTTACTACTGGAAGTCCTTGATCATGATACATTGAAAGAAATCCATCAAATTCGTTTCTAAGAAATGCAGTATCAGCTGGTAGAGGGCCAAAAGCATTAACATTTTTATTACAAAGCATATCCACTGCTGGTGATATTATTTCAATTTCTTCATCACCAATTAAACCTTGCTCTCCAGAATGAGGATTTAAACTTAGAACACAAATCTTTGGATCAGAGATACCAAAATTTTGTTTTAATCCACTTGCAAAAAGAATGCCTTTTTTAACTATTGTGTCTACAGAGATTGATTTATGTACTTTTGCAAGTGGTATGTGTGTAGTTACAAGACCAACTCTTAATTTTGAGTTGCTTAAAACCATTAAAACCTCTTCACATAGAAATTGTTTTTTTAGAAAATCAGTGTGACCAGAAAAATTTGGGAAAACTGAAGAAATTACACTCTTATTTAACGGTCCTGTCACAAGGTTTGCATTGTTATCATTTGCAAATTTTGATGCAGCCTCTAAATTTGAAAGAATGTAACTAGCGTTATCTGACGATGGGTCTCCTAAAGTATATTTATCACACTTTTCAGCTATAAAAGTATTAAAACAATTTTGCTTATTCGATTGATCTTTGGACAATAAATTAATCTCAATATTTATTGATAATCTTTCAAGCATATTCTCTATAACAGTGGGATCAGAAAAGATTGTTATTTGATGAAGAGAGTCCTTTAAGTCAGTTTCAGAAATGGCCCTAATAAATACCTCAGCTCCAATTCCTGAGGGATCGCCTAGTGAAACTGCAATATTCTTATTTAATCTCAAGATTCTTTTATTTCTACAAAAGCTTCTGCCCTAAGTTCTTGAAGGTCAGTTTCAAGTTCTTCCTGAAATTTTCTGTTGAACAAGTAAGAAAAAGCTTGGTCTTCCATTCTTTCATTAGTTTTATCGACAACTCTTATACCTGTAACCTCAAGTATATGCCAACCAAATTGTGTAAGAAATGGTTCAGATATCTGATTTTCACTTGATTCTATCATCACTTTTTCAAATTCTGGTGCATATGTGCCCTCAGGCGCCCAATCAAGACGTCCACCTTCTTGCTTTGATCCTGGATCATCTGAAAATTCTCTAGCCAATTCACCAAAAGACTCCCCAGAGATTATTCTATTTTTGATCTCTGTAATGGCGTCCTCGCTATCATTTTCATCTCTTATTCTATTCGGTATCAAAAGAATATGCCGTACTTCCCATTGCTTTTCAAAAGTGACCATCGGCCCCCTTTTATCATCTAAATATAGAATATGCTTTCCAGCACCAGTCTCAATAACTTCAGAAAATTCTCCTATTTCTAATTCATTAATTGGATCTTGAAAAACCCCAGGAAACTTAGTTATGTTTCTGTAACCGAGATCCCCACCGTTCTCATCTTCAGACAAGTTTTTAAAAACTTCGGTTGGATTTATTCCTGCTTCAATTTGTTGTTTGGCAGTTTGATAAACTTCATCAATATTTTTATCAGAATTATTTCTCACCAATATTTGCTTAACACCAAGCTCAGGGCCAAGTTGAGATTTCGCCTCTTCAGTATTTAAGAAGTTATTCAATTCTTCCCTAGTAATCTGTATCTTATTTTGAATCCTGCCTTGCTGGACTCTTTGAATTTTCATGGTTCGCTTAACATTCTCTCTTACTTGCTCATAGGAGTCTCCTTGATCCTCCACAAATTTAATAAATGACTCAAGGTCGCGATCACTTTGCTGTGCCAGTCTTTTCAAAGTCACATTTAGTTCTTCATCACTAATTTTAATTCCAACCTGATCAGCTACCTGCAATTGCAACTCTTCAAGGATTAGCTCCTCAATTACTTTATTTCTAATCTCATCTTTTGATGGTAGTTTCTCCCCATTCAGAGCACTAGCCTTTTCTATATCTGTAATTTTCTGGTTAATTTCTGACTCAAGTACTACTCCGTCATTAACGATCACGGCTACACGATCTAAGTTATTCGCCTGCAAAATAGATGCAGCAAATAAAGGAATGAATATTTTAATTAAAAAGTCCATTTTGAATTAATGTATTTATGGGTTTGAGTGGATTTGTCAGTCCAATTAGCTCAAACTCAAAGCTAAGGTTATTTTTTAGTATTGGATTAGTCAAATAAATTTGATCAAAATAATTCCCTTTTGAATAATCTGCCTCAGTGAAAGGAAAAAATCTTGCACGCTCAAATGCTAATCTAAACTTAAAACAATCTTTATACCATTCAGCACCAACAATGTTTTCATTAACACTTTTATTTTCAACAGAGTACTGTGTCCTAGCAAAAAAAGTAAAGTTATCAAATCTTTGGCTAAACTTAAGCACGTAATTATCAAGGATATTTAACGGAAAACTAGTATTAAGATACTTTTTCTTACTTAAAGAAAATTCTCTACTATCATTTGTGTTTTGGAATTCAAATGTAGACGATGTCATTGAGTTGTCTTTATAGTTATAATTTCCCTCCGCTGATATTTCTGAATCACCAAAAGATTTTTTAAAAGAGTAAAAGATCGGATCTTTTTCAAAGTATTTTTGTAGTTCTGAGTTTAGGTTAGAAAAGAAGTAATCTTCGTATAGATTAGTGGAGACAGAAAAATCGATTCCCCCGAAGTTATTAGTATAGTAAATGAAGACTTTTCTCTGATTTCCTGTTCTATCATCACCATACCATGGTGACATTGAAATGTTATTTTCTGGATTTTGACTTTTTGGAAAACTATCAAGCAACGGTATCTCTCCATCATCTTTAAAGCTTGACCAGATATAGCCCAAGCTTAGGTTATAAGTTGGTTCAAAAATTTGCCTTATTTGGAAAGCTCCATGTGATATATTTTTTGAATCTATTTGATTTTTAATTTTGTATTCTTTCCAAAAAATCTCTACATCAATTTTAGAATTCAGCCCTGTAAACAAACTATTGTTTGAAAAGGAAATTCTTCTATTTTTTCGCTCAACATCCTGATAGACAAAATAGGGAAAATCTGCACCTTCGTTTGGCGGAGATATCTTTTTAAGTAGAGTTACATTGTTTTTTATTTTGAAATTTGAAACTTCTGTTATTCTTCGAACTTTCCAGTTATCTAAATTATAGAAACTAGTATACTTAATAAAGTTTTTTGTATGTGTTACTGGCCTTGGCAAATTAAGGTTTTCAAACGATTCTTGGCCTATTAATATCAGTCGATTATTGAGGTGCCATGAGAGCTTTAAATTTTTCTCAAGGTCTAATGTCCTTCTATTAATGTCTAAAAACTTATATCCGTAGTTTTCAATTAGGCTGTTTCCACTTAAGTCAGCATAATCTACCGTAAGCTCTAAATCTTTTGTAATTTTAACTAATGAATTTAGTTTAAATACCCATGACGATTCATTGTCATCAATTGCAAAAGATTGAAAACTTGTTTTGTTCATTCCGTCATCAAATTTTGCTTTTAGGGAAACTCCAAATTTTGATTTTGTATAAATTGGCTCAAGAGTAAACATTGCATTTTCATTACCTCCTTCAAATTTATAGCTAAAATCAAAATTTGAGTCTGTGATCCCAAAATTCGGAATATTTATTTCTTTGTCCTTATCTAATGAGATATTTCCAAGCCAAAATATTGGAACATTATATAGTTTCACTTTTGCATTACTAATAGATAGAACATCATCTTCAAGCTCAGCTTTATCTGCAGCTATTTCCCATGACGAGTCGTCTTCACATGTATTAAAAGTGACACCTTCCAGAAGATATTTATCTAATTCAAAAACAGCACTTTTAAATTTTATTTCAGGCTGATCTTTGTTAATAAGAGAACCTTCCTCAATTAATACTTTGTTATGATCATTTGAAACACAAGCTGCTCCCAGGTCACCATAGATGATGGAAATTAAAAATAAAAATAGTTTTTTAACTTTGTGCATATGTTTGTATTATAGTAGTAAGAGTCATAATTTTAGATTAAGTTCAAAATGAGTTTGCAAGGTAAAACTATATTCATAACTGGGGCCAGCAGAGGTATTGGCCTGTCAATAGCTTTGAAGGCTGCAAAAGACGGCGCAAATATTGCTATTGCCGCTAAAACAACAGAACCTCATCCAAAGCTTGAGGGAACAATTTTCACAGCTGCTGAGGATATTGAAAAAGCTGGTGGAAAGGCTCTGCCACTTCAATGTGATATTAGATTTGAGGACAGTGTATCTGAGGCAGTTGAGAAAACAGTTTCCAAATTTGGAGGTATAGATATTTGTATAAATAACGCTTCAGCAATTAGCCTTACCGGAACTTTAAATACTGAAATGAAAAGGTATGATTTAATGCATTCAATAAATGGTAGAGGCACTTTTCTTGTGAGCAAAACTTGTGTGCCCCACCTTCTTAAGTCAGAAAATCCACATATACTAAGCATATCCCCTCCTCTTGATATGAATGAAAAATGGTTTCAGGGATCTGTAGCTTACACCATTGCAAAATATAATATGAGCATGTTTATGTTAGGTATGGCAGCCGAATTTAGAGGAAAAATTGGTGTTAATGCTTTATGGCCACGAACAGCAATTAAGACAGCTGCAGTTAAGAATGTACTAGGGGGTCAAGAAATGTTTGAAAAATCACGTAGTCCTGAGATCATGGCAGATGCTGCTTACGTCATATTAAATAAGAAAAAGGATTTATATACTGGAAATTTTGCCATTGATGACTCTTTGTTGGCTGAACATGGTGTGACTGACTTTAAAAAGTATGCTGATTACCCTTTCTCAGAATTAATGCCTGATTTCTTTGTTCCAGAAGAAGCTTATCCAGTACCACAAATAGTTTTAGATAATTGATTTCCCCAAGCCCAAAGTTGATTGACTGGGCACAGTCAGTTCTTCCACCAGATAACTTTCAGATTTATCCACTAAGAAAAGAGGCAAGTTCTAGGGATTATTTTAGAGTTAAATTAGAAACTGAGACATTTATCATAATGGACAGTGAAAAGGATATAGAGTCGGCAACAAAGTTTTTATATGTCAACAAATTGTTTAAATCTGCAAATGTAAATTGTCCAACAATTCATGGGTTCTCAGATGACCTATCGTATATATTGCTGGAAGACCTTGGTGAAGAAGTCTTAGATTCATGTGAAATAAGTAATTTAGATACTTTTTTCAAAAATATACTTCTGGAATTAAAAAAAATTTACCTGCTCCCAACCGAAACGCTGTCTAAAATTTCCTACAACGAACTTTTATCTCAAACAGAATCATTTTTAAATGTATTTTTTTATAAAAATAAAAAAATAGATGAAAAGGAAAGATCAAATCTGCAAACTATGCGAAGACATCTTGTGGATGCATTATCTTTACAACCACAAGTTCCGTCACACTCAGATTTTGAACGAAGAAATATGATAAAAAAGAATGACAAAGTTTATTTAATTGATTTTCAAGATTTACATGTGGGGCCGGTGGGCATAGATTTAGCCTCTCTATTTTATGATCATGAAAACTATTACGATGAAAAAATCATTCAAACATCAGTTGAGGCATTTATTCAAGAAATTGACTTCTTAGAAAAAGAAAAAATTTATAATTACATTTATACTGCACTTGCACACAGGTGTATGAGGATAATTGGTACTTTTATAAACTATTTTAATGAAGGGAAGCTCCATAACAGAAAAAATGATTTAGAAAAGTTTCTGAAAAGACTGGTCTTTGCTCTAGATATGATAAACATGAATATAGAAAGAGATATTATAAAAAAGTTAATATGAACGCAGTAATACTTGCAGCTGGATTTGGAAGAAGGCTCCTGCCTTTAACTAAAGATATCCCAAAACCACTTCTCAAGGTAAGAGGAAAGAATCTTATTGATTATCATATTGAAAGTTTGTCTAAAGCAGGAATAGGAAAAATTATAATTAACACTCATTATTTGCCTGAATTAATTGAGGATCATGTCTCTGAAAAGTACCAGGGTCTTGATATTCAATTCAGCAGAGAAGATAAAATCCTTGGAACAGGTGGTGGACTTAAACAAGCAGCTTCATTACTTAATGATGATCCTATATTGGTAATCAATACTGATAATTTCCTAGAAGAAGATTATAAAAAATTTATAAGTAATAGCTCTTCAAGAGTTTTTGTTTGTAAAGACAAAAACGGTGACTTTGATATTGAAGATGGCAAAGTTAAAGTAGGCGCAGATAAAACTTATCGATTTATTGGAATAAGTATTGTAAAAAAATCTGACATTTTAGAGGTTGGTCATGATGAATTTGATTACTGGCAAGATTATCTAAAGCTTAAAGCATTAGATGGAAATTTGCTTGCAGAAGAAATAGACTTTAGCTGTTATCATGTTGGAACCATTGAATCATTAAATAATATAAATCATGAGTAAAATTATTGCGCCCTCTATTCTTTCAGCAAATTTTGCAAGGTTGGGAGAGGAGGTAAATCAAGTCATAAACGCAGGCGCTGATTGGATACACTTTGACGTTATGGACAACCATTATGTTCCCAATCTAACAATCGGACCTATGGTATGTAAGTCATTACGTGATTTTGGTGTAGAAGCCTTTATAGATGTTCACTTAATGGTAGAACCTGTTGATGACTTGATTGAGAGGTTTGCTGAAAGTGGTGCTGACTTAATATCATTCCATCCTGAAGCAAGCAATCATGTACACAGATCAATTCAGAAAATAAAAGATTATGGATGTAAGGCTGGTCTAGTACTCAACCCAGGAAGCCCTTTATCTCTGATTGAAGATTTACTAGAAGAGTTAGACTTAGTGCTTTTGATGTCAGTAAATCCAGGTTTTGGAGGGCAAAAGTTTATTTCGAAAGTAATGCAAAAAATAAAAAAACTACGAAAAATGATTGATCAAACAGGTAAAAAAATACGCCTTGAGATTGATGGGGGGGTGAATTTAGATAATATTAAAGAAATCAGTGATGCTGGTGCCGATGCATTTGTGATGGGCTCTGCAATATTTAATTCACAAGATTATGAAAACACTATTGCTACTGCTCGTAAACTTATTTCTTAGTTCATTCATTTTTTCTGAAAACATATCCATAAATGGTGCAAAACTTTCCGTTGAAATTGCTGAATCTGATATTGAAAGAGCAACTGGACTAATGAATAGGGATTATCTCCCAGAAAACTCTGGCATGCTATTTATCTGGTCAGATATATCTAGAAAATGTATGTGGATGAAAGATACTAAAATCGCACTATCCGTTGCATATTTAGATCAAAATTTTTTAATCAGAGAGATCAAAAGGTTAGAGCCATTAAGTACCAGCTCAGTATGTTCTAATTCAGAATCAATAAAATATGCTTTAGAAGTAAACCAAGGTTGGTTTAAAAAGAATAGAATTAAGGTATTTCACAAAATAAATTTTTAATAACTGAATTAAAGATACCTGCTTAGGGTCGTCATTGATTTAGCAGTAACCTTCATTAAGCCTTTTATAGCCTCTGGGAGTTCCTCACTCCCAAAATCTTTTGCTTCCTGACCATGCGCTTCCTCTTCGTCAATCATCTTTTGAAGGATTTTTCGACTTTCCTTATCATTAACTGACATTTCATCTAGGTGCCCCCGAAGGTGCTCAACAACTTGTTTTTCTGTCTCTTCAATAAATCCAAGGCTTGCTTTGTCACTGATTAATCCTGCAATTGATCCTAATGCAAAAGAACCTGCATAATAAAATGGATCTAGGATTGATTTTTTACCTCCTAATTCATCAAGTCTTTTGCTGCACCAAACAAGATGCTGGTGCTCCTCATCGCCTGCCTTGAGAAGGTGTTCCTTAACTTTGTCAGATTTCGCAAAAAAAGCTTGCCCTCTATATAAAGCTTGAGCTGCAACCTCGCCAGAAGCATTTACACGCATTAAAGAGATTGAATGCTTTTTTTCTCTATCAGAAAGCGTCCTATCAGGCAATCCAGCTTCTTTATGGTTCATAATTTTCAAGAAGTGATTTAATTCACCTGCTATTTTTTCTTTAAGACTCATAAACTTCACCTATATCACTTCTAAAAGTCATGTTATTAAATTTAATATTCTTTATATTTGAGTAAATTATTTTTTTACAAGTTATTAAATCGTCTGCCTTTGCATTCATGCTGAATACTCTTCCGCCATTAGTTAATAATTTGTCATTGATGTATTTTGTGCCTGCATGAAAGAGTTTCACCCCGCTGAGCTCTAAAATATCAATAACTTGATTTGTTTCATATTCTTCTGGGTAGCCTCCAGATGCAATAACTACACCCATTGAACTTTTTTTACTCCAAGTTAAATTCAAGTTTTTGTCATCTAAGGCATCTATTAAGGTTTGTAGAAAATCAGATTCCAATTGCATCATTAGACATTGTGTCTCTGGATCACCAAGCCTACAGTTGTATTCAAGCACTTTAGGCTTATTATCTTTTACCATCAAACCAAAATACATAAAACCATAAAAGTCTATATTCGCGTTCTTTAGCCCTTCAATAGTCGGGTTAATTACATCAGATGAAATATTGTCAATTAAAGTGTTATTAATAAAAGGAGAGGGGCTCATACAACCCATGCCACCTGTATTTGGGCCATGATTTCCGTTTTGTAGCGGTTTATAATCCACACTTGTTTCAAAAGGTGTAAATCCAGATGGAGTCATAATTCCCATGTAACTAAGTTCGGTCCCAAATAAACATTCTTCAATCAAGATTTCATTACCTGCATCTCCAAATTTTAGTTTAATCATTACATCTTCAATCCATTGAGTTGCCTCTTGAGGATCCTTTGTAACCAACACACCTTTACCAGCTGCAAGACCATCTGCTTTAAGAACGATTGGGAAATCAATTGTATTAATATACTTTTTTGCAAGATTCGCATCAGAAAAAAATTCAGCTCTACCTGTAGGAATATCATTCTCAAACATGAATTTTTTGGCATATATCTTTGAGCCCTCAAGTTTTGCTCCTGCTTTATCAGGCCCAAAAACTTTTACATTCTTATTCTGAAAATGATCTTTTATACCATTCACTAATGGGTCTTCTGGTCCGATTACTATTAAATTAATTTCCTTTTCTATGACAAGTTTTTCAAGAGCAAAAAAGTCATTTACTGCAATATCAATATTTATACATTTATTTTCATTAGCTGTTCCACCATTTCCTGGTGCAACATAAACTGTGTCTACTTGATTGGATAATGAAAGCTTCCATGCCATTGCATGTTCTCTACCTCCCTGACCAACAATTAAAACGTTCATTAGTGTTTAAAGTGTCTGACTCCTGTGAAAGTCATGCTTAGATTATTTTCGTCAGCAGCTTTGATTACTTCTTCATCCTTTAATGATCCGCCAGGCTGTATGATATGTAACGCGCCCTTTGAAGCTGCAAAGTCAATATTATCTCTAAATGGAAAGAATGCATCGGAGGCAAGAACGCAGCCTTCTACATTAAGACCCTCTTCCTCTGCTTTCAAAAAAGCAATCTTAGTACTTATTACTCTGCTCATCTGTCCTACGCCAACACCAAGAGTCATTTTATTTTTTGCAAGTACTATTGCATTAGATTTTGCATGTTTGGCTACCTTCATAGCAAAAATAAGATCATCCAATTGTTCTGGTGTTGGGCTTATTTTTGTAACATGTTTAAATTCCATGGAGGAAAAATCCTCTGTATCAGATGATTGAACTAGACAGATACCATTTACAATTCTATTTTCAATAATGTCAATTTCATTATTATTGCTTCTCAAAACCCGTATGTTTGGCTTTGATTGCAAGATTTCTATTGCCTCTTTGGTGTAGCTTGGCGCAACAAGTACCTCTATAAATTGATTGTTGATCATATAGTTTGCAGCTTCTTTTTCAATTTCATTATTACAAGCTATAACGCCTCCAAACGCTGATGTAGGATCCGTTTGAAAAGCTTTTTTGTACGATTCAAGAATATTTTTAGATGAGGCTACTCCGCATGGGTTCGTATGCTTTACTATACAAACACTTGGTTCATTAAACTCTTGAACGCATGCCCAAGCAGCCAATGAATCAGAAACATTATTGTAAGAAATTTCTTTTCCCTGAAGGGGGTTAAGAAAATCTATTGGAGGATCTTCACCAACATGTAAAAACCCGTCCTGATGAGGATTTTCTCCATATCTAAGTTTAATAGAAGTATGTCCTATTGAATTATTTAGAAACCAATTTGAAACATCTGAATCATAGTTGCAAGTAAGGTCAAAAGCATCTGCAGCCAGTTCTTTAGATTCCTTTTCACTAATCTCATCTAAAGATAGCTGTTGATATTGCTGCGGATGAGTGACTACAACAGTGTACTTATAATTTTTCGCTGCAGCTCTAATCATTGCAGGTCCACCTATATCAATTTTTTCAATAATAGATTTCTCCGTAGATTTTTCATCAGCAACTTCATCTGCAAAGGGATACAAATTTACGACCACTAGATCGATTTTTCTTGCCCCAATTTTTTTTAATTCATTTTCGTCAGATTTTCCTCTGGCAAGAATACCTGCGTGAATTTTTGGGTGGAGCGTCTTAACTCTTCCGTCGAATATCTCATTAAATCCTGTATATTCTGACACCTCTGTAACTTTAATATTATTTTCTTTCAGATATTTAGCTGTTCCACCTGAGGAGATAATTTGAACCTCATTTTTAGCTAGATTTTTAGCTAGATCAAGAATTCCAGTTTTATCAAAAACACTAATTAATGCTGTTTTAATTTTAATCATTAAAGTAGGCCATATTTTTGTAATTTTTTTCTCAAAGTACCTCTATTTAAACCAAGTATCTTGCTGGCCTCAGATTGATTTCCTCGACATTTTTTGAGTACAACTTCTAGTAAGGGTGGTTCAATCTGGCTGAGCGTAAGATTATATAGTTCTATTGGAAGCTCACCATCAAGGTTTCTGTAATATCTTTTTATAGCCCGTTTAACTTCACCTCTTAAACTTCTCTTATTCGTATTAAATTTAGTAGACATCAAATGTTATAATGCTGTTTGTAGTGAAGACAGCATCAATACTCCTTAATAATAAGCTAGAAGAAAATACTGATCATTTTTTAACCAATAGTCAAATACATTACCTAAAAAAAGTCTTAAAAATCCAGGAAAATGAAAACTTTAATGTTTTGGATGGAATGGGCCACAAGGGTACATGTAAATTTATATCCAATGACAAAATTAAAATCCTTGAAATACAAAGCTTCCCCAAAGTCTTCAAAACAAGTGTTCTGATTCCTGTTATGAAAAAAGTACAATTTGAGTTTTGTTTACAGAAAGTAATAGAATTGGGAGTTGATAATATTTTTTGCTACCCTTCAGAAAAAACATCGGATAAATATAATCTTGAGAATACAAAAGAAAAATCAGAAAGGTATCAAGATATAATCGAATCAGCGTTCTTACAGTCTGAAAATAAGTATCTTCCAAAGCTTAATTTTATTAATAACTTATCTGAATTCAGTTTTAATGATTTTTCAGATGTGTGTGTTTTAAATCAAAATGCAAAAAGAAAATTTACCTCAAATGATAACTGGGATCTGATTATTTCAGGAGGAGAGTTTGGTTTCTCAGAAAACGAATTGGCCTTTTTGAAAAAAACAAAAGCAAGTTTTGCAAAATTAAGCGAAAATATATTAAGAGCAGAGACGGCACCACTAGTAGCCCTTTCAATCCAGAACATATAAAAATGAAAGCAGCATTTATTATTAATGATTTTGAAACCATGAATCTTGAAAAAGATACATCAATATTTTTAATTAAAGAAGCTCAAAAAAACAATATAGATACATATGCTTTTGACACCTCAGACATTTTGGTAGAAGATTCAAAAATTAAGGCCACAGTAAATAAAGTTTCTTTCAAAGCAAATTCAGGGTACGAGCACAGCCTAAGTGAAAAAACCATCTTTAATTTAAAAGATTTTGATTTTGTTATTAATAGACTTAACCCACCATTTAATAAAGAGTACCTGTACTTAACAAATTTGTTGGAGACATTTGGTATAGAGGCGGTGAATCCACCAAAAGCGCTAAGGGAACTTAATGAGAAATTGTCAATTTTAAATTTCCCAGATCTTGCACCAAAAACAATTGTTACAGCTTCTCTTTCCGAAATAAGAAATTTTGTTAAAAAAAATGTAAGAGCAGTTTTAAAGCCTCTTGATGGAATGGGTGGCAAGTCAATTTTCTTTCTGTCTTCAGAAGATAAAAATTTAAATGTGATTTGGGAAAACGTCACAAAAAATGGCAAAAATCAAGTTATGGTTCAAGAATTTGTAAAAGCTGCTCAGGAAGGAGATAACAGATTGGTCTTTATAAATTATAAATTATTGCCTTTTAAGTTAATTAGGATTCCAAGTGCAGAGGATTTCAGGGGGAATTTAGCAGTAGGAGCCACCTCGAAAGTTTGTAGAATTTCCAAAAATGATGAAAAAGCAGCTCAACAAATAATCCCTTTTTTAAAACAACATGAGGTTTATTTTGCTGGAGCAGATATGCTTGGAGACTATATTTCAGAGCTAAATATTACATCTCCAACTTGCCTTCAAGAAATAAATAACTATTCAGAATGCAATCCTGGTGACATTTTCTGGAAAGATTTAATTAAACTTAATAAAAGTGGAAATAAAAGTAGTTGAGATCGAGGCAAATTATATCCAATGAATAAAGCCCAAGTAGTCATTTGTTTTGACTATGGAACCAGCAAGATTGGTGTCTGTGTTGGAGAGACTGTGACAGGATCTGCAAATCTCTTAAATGTTATCGACAATGATAGGTTTCTAGCAGATTCATTAAAGATGATTTTTATAGAGTGGAGGCCAGATCTTTGCATTGTGGGTGAACCAGAAAGCCCTTCAGAAGATTTCAAGAAAGGAAAAAAATCGTTTGTAAATCTTATAAAGACCGAATTTAATCTTCCAATTGAATATGCAGATGAGACATTGTCATCTCAAACTGTACCAAAAGAAACTAGCAAACACTTGCTTGATTCTTATTCTGCAAAAATTATTTTCGAGGGATGGTTTAATAATAAATGAGTAACTCTATTCCAAGAGATTTTATTGATAGGCTTGTAGAAGATACAGATATAGTAAATCTGTTGGGCCAATATTTAAGCCTTACAAAAAAAGGTAATAATTATGTTTGCAATTGTCCCTTTCATGAAGAGAAAACTCCTTCCTTCACAATAAGCCCTCAGAAATCTATTTATCATTGTTTTGGATGCGGCAAAGGGGGAAATGTAATTACTTTTCTTCAGGAATATGAGGGGCTCACCTTTATCGAGTCCATAGAAAAATTAGCCGAAATAAATAATGTAAAAATTCCAAGAAGCTCTCAAAGCGTAGTGTATGATAATTCAGATATTTATAGCATAAATCAAATAGCTTCTAAGCATTACTTTGATTATTTTTCCCTAAATAAAAATAGTGAGCCATCTAAATATCTTATTTCAAGAGGCATAGACGGTGAGACTGCCAAAAAATTTCAAATTGGTTTTGCAGACTTCAATCAAAAGGACCTGCTAAAGAAACTTCAATCGGCCTTCAGTGATAAGAAAATTCTTGAAAGTGGTGTTTTTCTCAAAAACGAAAAAGGGTTTTATCCATTTTTTAGAAATAGAATTATTTTCCCAATACAAAACACAAGAGGAAATTTTATTGGGTTTGGCGGGAGATCTATTGATGATTCAATGCCAAAATACCTAAACTCTAAAGACAGTAACTTTTTTCGTAAGAATAGAGAGCTTTATGGCCTTAATCATGCCAAGGGTAGTAAAAATTTTGATTATTTTATAGTTGTAGAGGGCTACATGGATGTTAATATCCTTTCAAAAAATAGTATTGATGTAGGTGTAGCATCACTAGGAACAGCATTTTCTAATTATCATCTACAAACACTATTCAGGTTAAAGAAAAAAGTTGTATTTTGTTTTGACTCAGATGAAGCAGGACTGAAAGCTGCATGGAGAGCTTTACAAATAACAGTTTCATACTCGATAGATGATAAAACTGTAAGATTTATGTTTCTTCCTAAGGGAGAAGACCCAGATTCCTACATAAACAAGAACGGACCAAAGGAATTCTTGAAAAGAGTGGATAAATCTATGGATATCGAATCGTTCATTTTTAACTTTCTTAAAAGAGGTCGTAATCTTGAATCATCAGAAGACATTCGATTAATAATTTTTGAGTTCCAAAAAATATACGGATCAATAAAATCCGATGCACTTAAAGATACTCTGTTAAATCAATTTTCAAAATCTCTCGATATAAGCAAGAATTCGTTAATTTCAAAAGAAACTAAAGTCAAATCTACACCAAAAATTAACCCAGAGCAGGAAACTAAGAAATCGTATTACAAACATTTCTTGCTAGTTATATATTTGTATGAAAATTATGATGAGACTATAGATGATTGCGACAAAGATTTTTTAGATTTTATGAAAACTTCTATGGACTCAGAAATAAAAGGTATTGAAGGGCTTATTCAATCAATTAAGGACAAAAAATCTAATCATCCCAATGAAAGCCTTTTTGCAGAAGCAATGATGATTGATATGAAGCTTACTACAGAAGAAGTAATTTCAGAATTTCATAGAGTTACTGACGAAATACGGCTCATATTCGATGAGAATTTTACAGAATATCTAAAAAAATTAGCAAAAAATCAAAATCTAACTACTTTTAGAAAAGAAAATCTGCAAAAACAGTTAAATTTAAGAGATAATACTTCAAATCAAGAAAATGAGCTTATTCAATTTCTAAATGAATACAATTTAAATTGAATTTTCACAAATAACGAACATATATAATTAATGTCAGAAAAAACTACTCCAAAAACAGACATTGCCCAATTAATTCAACTTGGAAGAGATCAAGGTTATTTAACCTATGCAGATATCACAGACACTCTTCCTGATGGTTCTACTGACGAAGATAATTTTGATGAAATTATAAAGGTCCTCAAAGATATGGGGCTCAAGGTTTTTGAGAACACTCCTGATGAAGACGAGCTCATGCTAGGGGAGGATGAGGATACTGATGATCTGGCTGCTGAGGATGCGGTGGCAGCTCTATCTCAAACTGAGATTGAATCAGGAAGGACAACAGACCCAGTTAGAATGTATATGAGAGAGATGGGGAGTGTCGATCTTTTAACGAAAACTGGTGAAATAGACATTGCAAAAAGAATTGAAGCTGCTATGAAAGAGGTTCTTTCATTATGTGCTGAGTATCCACTTTGTATAGAGTATGTTTTGGATTTCTTTGGGCGCATTAAAGACGGGGAAAAAAAGACACAAGATCTGATTTCAGGCTTTATGCTCGATGAACCTGATGAAGAAATTATTGAAGAAGAATTCGTAGAAAATGAGGAAATCAATGAAGATAATCCAGAAGAGGAAGAAGAGGCTACTGTAATTTCTTTTGAAGAATGCGAAGAGAAAATAAAATTAATTAAAAGAGAGCACAACAAATACCTTAAATCATTAAATAATCGAAAATTAGATCCAAAAGCTCAGAAAGCTCTTGATAAGTTAAAAGATGAATTCCAAAAGATAAAATTTAATTCCAAAGTCTTTGATACACTTGTATTGATACCATCGGAAAGAAAAGCTCAGGTAGGCTCATTTGAGAAAGAATTGAAGTCAATGCTTGTAAAAAAAATTGGAGTTCCTAACAAGGAAGCTCGTACGCTAATTGAGGATAACTTAATAAATACGAGACTGCTTACTAACTTAAGCAAAGATAGAAGATTTAAGAAGAAAGTAATCGAAAGCATAAAGCCGACTTTTATAAGAATTCAAAAAGACCTAATTAAAATCGATGAAAGTAATCTAATGCCTGTTACCCAAATCTTGTCACTAAACAAAAGAATTAATAAAGCATACAGAGGCCTGTTGAGAGCTAAGAAAGAGATGATTGAAGCGAACCTTAGATTAGTTATTTCAATTGCAAAAAAATATACAAACAGAGGGCTTCAATTCCTTGATTTAATACAGGAAGGAAATATTGGTTTAATGAAAGCAGTTGATAAGTTCGAATACAGAAGAGGATACAAGTTTTCAACTTACGCCACATGGTGGATAAGGCAAGCAATTACAAGATCAATTGCAGACCAGGCAAGAACAATAAGAATTCCAGTTCACATGATTGAGACCATTAATAAACTTAACAGACTCTCAAGACAGATGATGCAAGAAATAGGAAGAGAACCAACCCCAGAAGAAATGTCAAAAAGGCTTGATATTCCAGAGGATAAAATGAGAAAGGTTATGAAAATTGCAAAAGAACCAATATCAATGGAAACGCCTATTGGAGACGACGAAGACTCGAATCTAGGTGATTTTCTTGAGGATTCATCTATAAATTCTCCAATTGATGATGCAGCTGTAAGAGGTTTAAAAGATGCAACTGATGAAATCCTTGCATCTCTTACAGCAAGAGAGGCAAAAGTCCTTAGAATGAGATTTGGTATTGGCATGAATAATGATCACACTTTAGAGGAAGTTGGAAAGCAATTTGATGTCACCAGGGAGCGTATCCGACAAATTGAAGCTAAAGCTCTTCGAAAATTGCGCCATCCCACACGTTCAGAAGTTCTAAAAAGCTTCTTGCATGAATAATACATTCATATACTATTAATCTAATCTAATTATTTTATGGAATTCATAATCGAAAATTTTTATTTGATTTTGGCGTCAAGCATTATTATTGGCTTCTTTATGGCTTATGGGATAGGAGCTAATGATGTTGCAAATGCAATGGGTACTTCGGTAGGGAGTAAAGCTCTAACTCTTACGCAAGCATTGGTTATAGCTGCGATTTTCGAGTTTCTTGGTGCATATTTTGCTGGGGCATCAGTCACAACTACAATTAGAGAAAATATTGTAGATCCAACGCTTTATGACGATTCACCGGATGTGTTTGTCCTGGGGATGATGGCAAGTTTGTTAGCAGCTGGAGCATGGCTTTTGCTATCAACTACTTTTGGTCTGCCGGTATCTACAACCCACGCAATAATTGGATCTATCGCAGGTTTTTCAATTTATTACATTGGTTGGGCATCTGTTAGTTGGGGTTACATACTAGAGGTTACATTTTCATGGATCTTGACACCATTCGTCGCAGCAATTCTTTCAGGCTTGCTATATTGGAGTGCAAGAAAATTTGTTCTAAAAGCAAAAGAGCCTATATCAGCTGCAAGACAATTTATTCCAATCTATGCTGGGCTTGTAGGATTTAGCATATCTGCTATCACACTAAACAAAGGCTTGAAAAACACAGAAGTTCCAAACCTTATTACTACTTATTTTGGTGGCTATGATCTTGTTGCCAGTCTTTTTTTACTATCATTTTTGATCGCATTTTTATGTTATTTAGTGTCAAGATTTTTGCTGTCACATTATGTAAGCAAATCAGACAATCCAAATGTTGAAGGAAAATTTGCAATATTGATGATTTTTACTGCTTCTTCGATTGCATTTGCTCATGGATCAAATGATGTTGCAAATGCCGTTGGGCCAATGGCAGCTGTTGTGGCAACAATTGAAAACCTAGGGCAAATTGATGACGTGACTGTTATTCCTGAGTGGATCTTGTTAACAGGCGCCATAGGAATTGTAATTGGTATGCTTACTTTGGGCTACAAAGTTATAAGGACAGTTGGAGAAAGAATTACTAAGTTAAAGCCCAGCAAAGGATTTGCTGCTGAAATGGCCACAGCCATTGTTGTGGTATTAGGAAGCGTATCTGGAATACCTCTATCAACAACCCATACTCTAGTTGGAGCAGTGGTAGGCATTGGTATATTTAGTAGCAACAAAGTTAACTACCGTTCAGTCACAGAAATTGGAGTGTCATGGCTAATCACCCTTCCTGGGGGAGCGATATTCTCGATAATATTTTTTATAATACTTAAATCTCTTTTTGGAGTATAAGATGGATTTTGAATATTGGATCGAACTAGTAAATAAGGTAGTTAACATAATTACTGGACCTGCAGTTATTTTTAGTGTGTGGTTTTTAGTTGCTCAAATAAGAACACAGATTAAAGTTGGAAAAGCAGCATCAAGACAATCAATTGCCGAGGCGCATCAGGAAGTTACATTAGCAGGCTTGGACCCCCTTTTGATGAGGGCGAAGTTAAAGCTTATTAAAAAGGAAGAATTATCAATTGATGAGGAAGTAGGCTTGAGAATTCATATGACAGCAATACTACGAGCAAGAGAAAATCATTTTTATCAACACCAGATGGGGATGCTTGATGATGAAGAATGGAAAACTATGAGAAAAGCACTAGGGACATTATTTATCGATAATAAACTTAACCTAGATATTTGGAATAAGAGCAAATCAACATTCAATCCAGAATTTGTTTCTATAGTTGATGAGGAAATTGATATGAGAAAGGATACATTTAAGAAATGACCAATAAAGACCAACTGAAATTTATTTCAACAGCACTCTTGATGCATCAGCGCCCCTTTCTTATAACAAAGCCGGACGGCGATGTTCAATGGATAAATAATGCAGCAAAATATGTTTTTTCTATGGAAGATAAAGATAAACTGGATCTTATATTCGTTGATAAAAAAGACCTCGACAAAGCAAAATTTGATTCAGATATTGCTGATACATTTGACGTGTTCCTGAAAATTAATCTCAGAAAACAAAGCATTTACATGAGAGTGCTTCTTCATGTCATCCCTATAGACAATGAAAACTACTATTTAGTTGAATTTGTATCAAATTCAAAAGAAAACCTATTTGCACTGAGAACTGTGATTTCTTGTCTAGAGAATGATCGCATTGGTATGTATTATCAAAAACAATACAAGCTTACAGGCAAAAGAGAAATATGTGGGGTAGAGGCTCTAGTAAGGTTTTTTAACGAAGATGGATCAATTATACCTAACGACAAAATCATTCCATACATAGAGGGAGAAAGTCTTTTTTCTTTGGTTGTGACCTCTTCTATGAACTTGGTCAAAGATTTCTTTGATAAAAGAAAAAAGATTGGACTTGAAGGTGTGCCACTTTATTTTAATGTTTCCGCACATACCGTACTTCACAAAGACTTTTTATCAATATTCAAAGAATTTATTAAATCTGTTGGTATTAGAGAAGGAGATTTTGGGATTGAAGTTACTGAAACTGCAGAATTAAATAATTTATCTTTGGCTTCACTAAGGCTGTCCAGTATAAAAAACTTAGGGGTTTCAATAGCTCTGGATGACTTTGGTGCAGGATACTCAGCTTTGAGGTATTTAAAAGACTTACCGATCGATCTCTTGAAACTAGATAAAAGCTTTACCTTTGAGATGGGTGAAAAACATAATCAAAGTTTAATCCAAATTGCAAAACTAATGGCTGATTCGCTAGCTATGGAGTTTATTTGCGAGGGTCTTGAAGAAGAATGGCAGATAGAAAAAGCAGTTGGTCTGGGTTGTGAGAGAGGCCAAGGCTATTTTCTTCACAAGCCATGTAGTCTAGAACAACTTAATAATGAGTAGCAAGAAAGAAAAGATTGTCTTAACTCAAATAAAACAAGACTTTACAACTCCAGTAGATGCAATTTCTGACTACATAAACCTAATAATCGACGGTTCTGATGTGTATGATGACGAGATTTCTGACGAATTTCAAAATATAAAAAAGTCAGCTAAAACACTTCGAGTAAATTTTAATGATGCTTTTCTAGAGTATGCAGATACGAAGAGGAAGACTATTTCAAATGATGAGGAAGCTTCAATATTACGACATGACTTAAGGACACCTCTTAATGGGATAATTGGTTACAGTGAAATTTTGCTTGAGGATTTTGAAGATGACATTGAACAAAGTCATGCTGAGGATATCAATCACATCATAGGTCTAGCGAAAGAAGTTGAAGGTGCTATTGCAAGGTTTGTTGATTTCTTAAAAGATGGAACCGACAAAGCTTCTGAAAGTTTGGCAGAAAATGAAAGTGCAGAAAACCTTTTTAGTTCACTTGGAAAAATTGACTATAAATTAGAAATTATCGATGAAATTAAACAATCAAAAGTTTTAGTTGTTGATGATATAAAAACAAACTGCGATGTACTAAAGAGAAGACTTGAAAATAATACCTTTCTTGTAGAAGTAAGCATGTCCGGTAAAGATGCATTAGAGAAAATTGCCAAAGAAAAATTTGATCTGGTTTTATTGGATGTCTTAATGCCTGAAGTCAATGGACTGGAGGTGCTAATTAAAATTCGAGAAGAGTATTCCGCAGATAAGCTCCCAGTTATAATGGTTTCATCTTTTGATGATGTGGAAAGCATATCTAAATGTATACAATTAGGTGCCTCCGATTATCTGCCTAAACCAGTTAATTCAACAATCTTAACCCAAAAGGTGGCATCAACGTTAGAAAGAAAATCACTAAGAGAGCGGGAGGAGCAGCTTCTTACAGAACTTCACAGACAAGCAATAACTGATGAAATGACAGGGGTTCCTAACAGGAGATATGTCTTTGAACAGTTAGAGAAAAGTTTTGATGACATCGAAAAAAACTCTAAAGAGCATTTTGCTACAGCCATTTTCGATATTGATCACTTTAAGAACGTGAATGATACTTATGGCCATGCAGCTGGAGACGAAATAATTAAAAAGGTCTGTAATTTAGCAACATCTATCATTAAATCACCAAATATTTTTGGAAGAATTGGTGGAGAGGAATTCTTGGCTGTAATTTTTAATGATTCTGAGAATCATTTACAACAAATATGTGAAAAAATAAGAACAAGTGTTGAGAAAGACGAAACTTTATTTGATAATCAAAAAATAAGTGTCACATTAAGTGGCGGTGTTTGCTTCAGTAATGAGAGCAGTAGTGTCTCAGATTTAGTGAACAAAGCAGACGAAAGACTTTATCTTGCCAAGAAGAATGGCAGAAATAAATTTTATCTGAAAGAGGAATAAGATGGCTTACATACTAATAGTTGAAGACAATGAGATGAACAGAGATATGCTTGGGAGAAGGCTTGAGAGAAGAGGGTTTGAAATTGAATTTGCATTAGATGGTCAAGAAGGCCTTGATAAAATGCGTCAAAGAAAACCAGATTTAGTTTTAATGGATATGGGTTTGCCAGTTCTTGATGGATGGCAAGCAACAACGCAAGCAAAAGAGGATCCAGATTTAAAGGATATTCCAATTATTGCCTTGACTGCCCATGCACTGGAAACTGATAGGCAAAAAGCTCTGGCTGCTGGTGCTGATGATTTCGATACTAAACCTGTGGATATAAAAAGACTATTGGAAAAGATTGGGCAGTTTATTTAGACTTCGATTCATTTCCTTTGAGTATCTGATTCACTTCATTCACAAGTGTCTGAACTTTAGATTCCTTTTTAACAATTCCTTCCGTAAACTTGCTCAACATTTTTTCTTCAACAGCAGTTATATCTTTCCCGGAAAAAACAACAATTGGTATTTTAATTCCATCTTCTTGTGTTCGTTCAATAAATTCGAAACCATCCATTTTAGGCATATCTAAATCAAGAACAATTAGATCTGGCTTTTCTTTTACTCTCTCAAGAGCATCCTCGCCATTTTTGGCATCGATTGATAAATACCCTTCATTATTTAAAATTTTATTTAAGAGATCTCTAGTATTCTCATCATCATCAACTATTAGAACTTTTTGATCTTTTTCTGTGATATATCTTTTAACAATATTTAAAAAGAATGTTCTATCAATTGGTTTTTTCATGTAATCATCTGCACCTAAAGAAGATGCCAAACTTTCTTCATTTAAGACAGACGTAATAACAACAGGAATATTTTTTAATTTTTTATCTTTTTTAAGTTCCTTTAGGACTGACCATCCATCTCTTCCAGGCATTAAAACATCCAAGAGGATCAGTTTAGGCTCAACCTTTCTAGCTTGCTCAATTCCCTCATCACCATCAAAGCAGCTAAATACTGTGTGCCCTTCTTTTTTGATCGCTCTTTTTACCACATCATGAGTTGCTTTATCATCATCAACCAGAAGTATGTATTCATCGCCTTTTTGAATTTCTGGATTCTCAAAATCCTCTTCCTCAATTTGTTCTTCGTCGAGCGAAACTCTAGGTACAAATATGCTGAATGTGCTACCTTCACCAACTTTACTTGAAACTTCTACTCCACCACCCATCATTTCTGCAAAGTGCTTTGAAATAGATAGCCCTAGACCTGTGCCACCATACTTAGCACTGGTTGATCTCTCAGCTTGAGTATAAGTGTCAAATAGTTTGCCCAGCTGGTCTTCAGTCATTCCTATACCAGTATCTTTAATATCAAAATTAACATATTCTTTCTTATCAATATTTTTTGATCCAATTACCAGTGCAACCTGGCCATTTTCTGTAAATTTAAAGGCATTACTCAGGAAATTTACAATACACTGTCGAAGTTTAGTCTCATCACTGGTCATCTCACCTTTAACGTTATTTTTTATAATAAACTCGTTATTATTTTTTGAGGCTAGAGGTCCAGAAACATCTTTTATTGTTTCTATCATGGTGTCTATGTTGAAAGGTGTGAAATACATATCCATTTTGCCTGCTTCAATTTTAGATAAATCAAGAACATTATTAATTAAAGATAAAAGGTGTTTACTTGAATTAGTAATTCTCTTTAGATCAGGAACCATTTCATCATTTCCTAGATCTTCACAGTCTTCAAGCAACATTTCACTGTAACCAATAATTGCATTTAATGGAGTTCTTAATTCATGGGACATATTTGCAAAGAAACGTGATTTGGCACTACTTGCTTCTCGGGCTTCATCTCTAGCGGTTGCCATTTCCTTTGTCTTTAAATCAATTAAAGCATTTACCTCGTCAGACATTCTGGAAAATGCCAACTCCATCATTTCAACTGAAGCCTCTTCTGCTTTTTCATCCGAGGTTTCATTTACAAGTTTCCTCATATTTTGTACGTCTTTTTGAATGAGTGTTTTTGCGTCCCCCTCAAGTTTGTCTGAAAGAACACTCATCTTTTTAATAATTACTTCATCTCTTTGTTTTCTCCTTTCAGCTCTGTCTTTTCGGACTGAATCCATCTCAAGCAAATGATTTCTATATCTGCCTAAAGCATTTGAAAGCTGCCCCACCTCATTGGTTTCAGATGCTAAGAAGCCTTTATTAACTGGTAATTGTTTTTTTGTATCCCCTTTGGTGAGGGCTTCAAGGACTTCAATTGCTTGAGCAATTCTACTAAATGCTCCATCTTGCACCCACCAAATTGCAAGCACAATTAACAGGATTACACCAAATGTGAAGATGATCGAATTTAAGGTTGAGTCTCTTAGCTCCTTAAGATCATTAGCTACATTTTTAATCACAAAAAATAATGCAAAATCAGGATTAACTGTTGAGGCAACAGGCACTGAGGTTAACGAAAGTCCAAGTGCCTCAAAGTTCTTAGAATTCATATTCTCAAGTCCATTCTTTAAAATATCACCTTTGATGTAGTTAAAGCTCATTTGATTAATTCCTAATGAATCGTCCTGTGAGAGTTCATCTGAGAAAACAGCATCAATTATTTTATCTTGGCTAACTATACCCGTCCTTACACCTAAATCACTTTCAAAGATTGTCATTGACTGTCTTAAATCTCTTCCAATGATGACCGATCCAAGAAGTTTATCTGTGTTAAATCCAAACTCATTTTTTAGATACACTGGAAAGGCAACTATTTGATGTAAATTTATGTTTCCTGAAGGTTCTTGGGCATAAATTACCTCATTAGTAACACTCATACGTGTCCGTATTTTTTCTAAGAAATTATCAATTGATGTGTCTCGTAAAAAATTGAGTTGATTGGATTCTGAACATACATCAATAGAGTTGCCTACGTCCGCCCAATCGTATGCATAAAGACAAGAAAGTTCCTCATTATTTTCGCTGAAAAACTTTATAAAGCTAATATTCCCCTCATCGATTTCATCAAGAAACATCTCATCTACTAAAATAAATAAATCGCCTTTAAGCTCCTGGTCGAATGTCTCTATCAGAGCATTTGCATAGTCAAAACCCTCAATTCCGATTTCAGTAAATAAGCCAATTTCAACATAGGGGTTCCAGTATTGCTCGCCTTTCTCACCATTTGGGCCCCATGAGTTCATATTTGCAAAACTATTGTCTATAGATTGAACCCAGGCGGATTCTACAATGCTTGTATATTGACTATTGGAAGACTTTTCTTGAATATTTTGGTTCTGTACATTCATATAAAGAAGAATGCCAGCAATGATAATATTGCCTATAAGACCAAATATAAGGATTTGGGTTCTTACAAGCATTTTGTATTAATTAGTTGGTTAGCTTAAATGTAAATCTTGCTTTAACGTCATTTACTGTGACAGGCACACCATTATGTACATAAGGTTCATACGCCCATCTTCTTATAGTTCTCATGACACTTCTTTCAAAAGAACCAGGCTGATCTGTCTCAACAATATATGGATCTACTACTTCTCCATCAGGTGACACATCAAACTCGACGACCACAAATCCCTCAGTTCCTTTTCTTAGAGCTGACCTTGGATAATCTGCACCAGGGGAATAAATTCTTTCGACTGCTACTTCGATTGTTTCCCCACTTACAGTTATGCTACCTTCGTCTGTTGATGGAAAAGCTAATAACGATAGTAATAAAAATAATATAGATAGATTCCTCATGCCAAAAATTATAAACAAAAAATCTTTTTTTTCATACAAGTGTTCAAAAATACTGTTAATAGTTTAGACTAGCTCTTTTTGGGCCTGTAGCTCAGTTGGTTAGAGCAGTGGACTCATAATCCATTGGTCGGAGGTTCGAGTCCTCCCGGGCCCACCATTTTAATTGGTTTACAATAATTATTATCTTAAGATTATGTAATGAGATTATCATTGGCACTCTTTTCAATTTTATTCGCCTTGAAAGGCTCTCCAGATGGGCAGAATAACTTGTTAGGCTATTGGCATGGTTTTGGTTTAATCGTTGAAATTAAAGAATGTGAAGACAAGCTTTGTGGTGTTATTGAACATATCTTTGTTTCGGATGATAAAGATCCCAAAACAATTCTAGATGAAAATAACAAAGATAAAGAATTAAAATCACGAACTCTTGTGGGTTCAAATATTTTATTTGATTTTTCTAGGCAACCAGATTCGAGTGGAACTCATACAGGGAGAATATACAACCCTGATGAGGGCAAGTCATACAAGTCAAAAATAAGATTACTTGCGAATGGAGATCTTGAGATCGAAGGCTGCTTTACAGTTATATGTAGAAAAGTTGGGGAATGGCTCCCTGTAACAATAAGTATCGATGGAAATGGCAAAAGGGTCGCTAAATTAACAAACCCTCTTGCAATATTCTAAAATTATTCGAATCGATCAGCGTTCATGACTTTGTTCCATGCTGAAATAAAGTCTTGAACAAATTTATCATTGGCATCGTCCATAGCGTAAACTTCTGCTAATGATCGAAGCTGAGAATTTGAACCAAAAACTAAATCCACTCTTGAGGCAGATCTAACTTTTTCCCCTGATACTCTATCGAAACCCTCATATGAGTTTTTGCCCGACGGCTTCCACTCAACACTCATATCTAGTAATGTTTTAAAGAAGCTATTATCAAGTTTATTAGAATTATCAGAAAATAACCCCAGTCCACTCTGACTGATTCCCATCGATCTCATTCCACCGACTAGGACAGTCATTTCTGGAGCCGAAAGCCCTAATAATTGCGCCTTATCTACAAGCATTTCTTCCGGACTGACAGAAAATTCTGTTTTTTGATAATTTCTAAAACCATCCGCAAGCGGCTCTAGGACTTTAAATGATTCTGAGTCAGTTTGTTCCTCTGAAGCATCACCTCTTCCTGGCATGAACGGTACTTCAACACCTGCAGCTTTTTCAATGCCGACATTTCCTGCCAATACGATTGTATCCGCAAGTGAAGCACCTGCCTCATCCGCTAAAGGCTGCAAAGTAGCTATAACTTTTGTCAGCTGCTCAGGCTTATTAACATCCCAATCTTTTTGAGGTGCTAATCTAATTCTGGAACCATTTGCTCCACCCCTTAGATCTGACCCTCTAAAAGTAGAAGCACTTGCCCAAGCTGTCTCAATCATTTCTTGAATGCTTAAGTCAGATGCTGCAATTTTAGCTTTCAATGAATTCACATCATAATCAGAATTTCCCTTAGGTACTGGATCTTGCCAGATTAGTTCTTCTTCAGGAACTTCTGGTCCAAGATATCTTGATTTTGGCCCCATATCTCTATGCAATAACTTAAACCATGCCCTTGCAAATGCATCTGCAAATTCATCAGGATTATCCTTGAAGTGCATTGATATTTTTCTATACTCAGGATCCTCTTTCAACGCCAAATCAGAAGTCAACATAATTGTCGTTACTTTCATATTTGGATCCTCAACATCTGGTGCATAGTTTTCTTCCTCCAGATCAATTGGATGCCATTGAAATGCTCCTGCAGGGCTTTTTACAAGTTCGTATTCATATTTGAAAAGATTCTCAAAGTAACCGTTGTCCCATTTCGCAGGATCCTTAGTCCATGGACCTTCAAGGCCACTGGTAATTGTATCTCTACCCATGCCTTTTCCATGTCCATTTTTCCAGCCAAACTGTTGTTGTTCAATCGGTGCATCCTCTGGTCCAACACCCACAAGATTATCATCTCCCGCACCATGACATTTACCAAATGTATGTCCGCCAGCAATCAAAGCCACAGTTTCATAATCATTCATTGCCATTCTTCCAAAGGTTTCTCGGATATCGTGTGCACTAAGCTTTGGATCTGGATTTGCATCTGGCCCTTGAGGATTAACATAAATTAAACCCATCTGGACGGCAGCTAGTGGGTTATTAAGAACTCTTTCTCCAACATATCTATTGTTTCCAAGCATTTCTTCTTCTGGACCCCAATATATGTCTTCTTCAGGTTCCCAAATATCAGGTCTGCCTCCGCCAAAGCCAAAGGTTTTGCCTCCCATTGATTCAATTGCAGCATTGCCAGCCAAGACCAATAAATCAGCCCAGCTTAACTGTTTTCCATATTTTTGCTTAATTGGCCAAAGTAACCTTCTAGCCTTATCTAAATTTCCATTATCAGGCCATGAGTTTAAAGGTGAAAATCTTTGTGCACCTGTACCGGCTCCACCTCTGCCATCACCAATTCTATAGGTGCCTGCAGCATGCCAAGTGAGTCTTACAAAAAATGGTCCGTAGTGTCCATAATCAGCAGGCCACCAGTCCTGAGAGTCTGTCATTAAATCGTACAGGTCTTGTTTAAGTGCTTTGTAATCAATTTTCTTAAACTCTTCTTTATAATCAAAATTTTCTTCCATCGGATCTGATTTCTTATCGTGTTGATGAAGGATATTTAGGTTTAACTGGTTTGGCCACCAATTAACATTGGAATGACTACCAGCAGTCTTTGTGTTGGCCCCATGAATCACGGGACATTTGTTTTCTTCGCTCATATTTTGCCCTTTAGTTATATAGATTAATTGTAGATGCACACTGTAGTTTTTCAATATCAAAGATTTAAAATGTCACATAAATGTATCAAACCTTTCTTAAATAGGTGATAGGATGAAATTATGAAAAAAATTGGTTTATACCCAGGATCTTTTGACCCGATTACCAATGGTCATATGGATATAGTTGAAAGGGCTTTGAAAATATTTGATGAAGTGATAATTGCGGTTGTAAAAAATACTGCCAAGAAAACTTTGTTTTCTCAAGATGAACGGAAACAGTTAGTCGATGAGATTTATAAAGATAATGAAAATGTAAAATGTATTTCACTTGATTCGAAGCTTACAGTTACTCTTGCAAACGAGGTAAATGCATCTGCTATAATTAGGGGTCTCAGGGCAATGTCAGATTTTGAGTATGAGTTTCAAATTGCCAGTATAAATCGATCCCAAAATAAAAAAATTGAGAGTGTATTTTTTGCTGCACATGATAAATTAACTTTTGTGTCATCTTCAATGGTTAAAGAAATTGCTCTATACAAAGGGAAATTATCAAAATTTGTCCATGTTGCCGTAGAATCGGCTTTGAAAAAGAAGATTAGCTCCTTTGACAAGTAGAGCAAAAATAAGTGCTTCTATTATTTTGAACAATGTGTTTAATTTTTGACTTGCACAATTTGCAGCCCTCCCCATCTCTACCATAGACGTTAAGTTTATTTTTAAAATATCCAGGCCTTGATTCAGCATTAAAATAATCTTTTAGTGTGGTTCCACCTGCTTTTATTGCCTTGTTAAGAACTTTTTTTGAAGATTTAATAATTCTTTGGCATTGATTTACAGTTAGTCTATTTGCCAGCTTTTTTGGAGATATCTTAGAGTCAAATAATATTTCAGATGCATAGATGTTCCCAATTCCAGAGATAATTTTATTATTTAGTAAGATGGCTTTGACATTAGTTTTTCTGTTTTTTATTTTTTGAAAAAGAAATTCTGCATCAACATGCTTTTCAAAGGGATCAGGACCATTATTATCAATTAGGTAAAATTCATCACCCTTATTTAGAATTTTGATTAAACCAAATCTCCTCGGGTCATTATATATAAGGAACTTTCCATCATTGATTCCAAAAATTACGTGATCATGTTTGAGGCTTATCACTTTGTCTGAGACCCTTAAAGTCCCTGTCATGCCCAAATGAATAATTAGCCTAGAATTATTTGAAAATTCTATGGAAATATATTTTGCAATCCTTGATATATTTTTTATTCGCTTATCTTTTATCAGTGAGAATGAGTTTGAATCGAAAGGAATTCGTAGAGATGCATTATTAGTAATGCAATTTACAAAACTCTTTTCTTCTAAAAATGGTTTGATGCCACGTTTGGTTGTTTCAACTTCTGGTAGCTCTGGCACTATTCAAGGTTATTGTTTACGGCAATAAGATCAGTTGGATCTAGTGCGCCAGTAGCTTGTTTAAATTGTAAGTACGTAATCAGATAAGAATAGCGAGCTTGAGATAGTCTATTTTGAACGTCTGCAAATGATCTTTCTGCTTGCAGTAAATCAATTAAGTTCCTACTACTTAATTCATAGCCTAGTCTTGTTGCATCAAGAGCATCCTTTGTACTTTCTAGGCTAGCCTCTAATGATTCAACATTTAACCTTGCTGTTCTTATTGCTGAGTGAAGAGATCTAATTTCCTGGGTTACATTTCTTTGAATCAGCACAAGTTGCTCCTCAGATTTTACCTCTTCAATAAGAGCCTGCCTCCTTTGTGAGCTGTTAAGCCCTGAAGTAAATAGCGGCAAGGAAAACTGAAGTGAAAAATTTCTATTCTCTGTTTCCTGTGGAATAAAGAATGGTAAATCCAGATCTGAATCAAGACCATCAAAGGTGTATTGTTTTGATGTTCTTCTATTTGCATTTGCGCTTGCATCAACTTTTGGAAGTAAATTCGCAACCTTTGATTTGGTATTTGATTGTGAAGCCTGCAATCTACTTTTAGCCTCTTTAATGAGGAAATTATTTTGGATGCCTGCTTCAACAATGTTTTCAAGATTCCCCAAAGGCATTGATAAATTAATTGTTTCTGAAAGAGGAGCTATAAGCGTAACCTTTCTGCCAACAATAGAATTAATTTCCTCGAAGCTAATATCGAGATTTCCCTCAGCAAGCACTCTTTCTGAAGTGGCTCCGTTAAAAGCAGCTTTTGCTTCAGCTAGCTCAATTCTGGAAGCAGAACCTAAATTAAATCTTTCAAGTATTTGTTGGTATCTATTTTCAAAGGCCTTCTCAGTTGCCTGTGCAGTTTTAAGAGATGATCGAGCAGAAAGAACTTTGAAATAAGCTCTTGTTACTCTAATAATTAAGTCTTGTTGCTGGTAGGCAAACCTAGCTTCTGCTGCATCAAAATTATTTTTTGCTCTTCTTGACTGAAACCAAGAATCTAATCTAAAAATTGGCTGAGTGAAATTTAAGTTATAAGAAAAGGTATTGTAATCATTTTGCAGTTCTCTTTCCTGATAGTACTCATTCCAGTTTGTATTGCCACTAAGGTTCAATCTTGGGCCTAATGCAGATCGTGCTTGATTTAGAAACTCTTTATTCAACTTTAGATCGGCCTTATTGAGGTTAAAATTTGGATCTTTAATTAATGCTTCTTCATATATTGATATAAGATCATCTGACCTAATTAATGAAGAGGTTAAAATCAAAATTAAAAAAAGTAGTTTTTTCATCATAAGTTAGACAGTATTCTGCAATATAAGTGCCATTTAAACAAACATAAAGTAATATCAAGAAAATAATAGATAAGTTGCAATGAAACAAAAAAAGATCCCTACAATTCTGATAATTGCTGGTTCAGATTCTGGAGGAGGAGCCGGTATACAAGCAGACATTAAAGTAGCTTCATACTTTAAAGTCTTTGCTACTACAGCAGTTACTGCTGTAACTGCACAGAATACTCTAGGAGTTCAAAGTATATTTCCGATACCAGAAATAGAGATCCAAAAACAACTAAGATCAGTTATTGGTGATCTTGCACCTGATCTAATAAAAATTGGAATGCTCGGCACAAAAGAAGTTGTAGATTGCGTTGCACAGGAAATTCTACCCAATAAAATAATATTAGATCCAGTTATGGTGGCAACCTCGGGAGATAAGCTGGTTGATGAGGGCTGTATTGAAGGAATTAAGGAAAAACTTGTCCCAAACAGCTATCTGGTGACACCCAATTCTTTTGAAGCAGAAATATTGAGTGGGAAAAAAATATCCTCAATTGAAGATCAAGAATATGCTGCCAAAGAGATAAAAAATCTAGGAGCAGAAAATGTTTTAGTCAAAGGTGGACATCTCCATGAAGGAAAGAATTTGGTAGATATTCTCGTCGATGAAACGGGAAAATCAAGACAATTTAAATCTCAGAGAATTGATTCAAATAATACACATGGAACAGGTTGTGCACTTTCAACGGCAATTGCATCAAGTGTAGCAAAGGGTATTGCTCTGGAAAAAGCTATAACTGATTCTATATCTTATGTTCAGAGAGGCATAAAAAATGCCCCAAATCTTGGCTCTGGCAATGGGCCATTAATGCACTTTGATGTTTAAAATAAAAGATAATAAAAAAGAGCTACTCGTAGAGCTTGCACCCAATAATTCGTCCTCACTGTTGCAAAACATGGTATTTTTTGGATTACTAAGTTTTTTATGTTTGAGTTTTGGTATTGGTTTCTTCTTTGTTGGAGCCACAATGATACTTCCTTTTGCAGGCCTTGAGGTTGCGGTCCTGCTTTTGGCTATTTATTACAACAGAAGATGGATTAATCAGAAGCAAACAATAAAATTAGACAAACTTTATGTATATTTCTCGGAAAAAGGCTTGGTAAATAGAAATATAAAGGTTGATAGGTTTCATGCAAAATTCGTCGTTGAAAAAAACCCCAAACAAACAATCTATCTTGTTGCCAACAATAAAAAATATAAATTAGGATATTTTCTCAGAGAAGAGGAGATAGAAGATATAATTTTTTCCTTGCGATCGAAAATAACCGAACTTAACTCAATCTGATAAAAATAAATCGAGCTGCTCGTACTTGGGAACCCCATTCTGAAATTCTGGATAGTTTTCTCCCTGAATGAGGGGGCTTAAATATTGCTTACCTTCTGATGTAATTCTAAAGCCACACTCTGAGATGTATTCCTTAGGTAATGTTTTCTCTAAGTTAGCTATATCTTTTAGATCACCTGTACCTATCTCCCATCTATAGGGATTATTAGAAACTCTTTTAATAATTGGCATAACACCAGTTTCTCCTGATAGAGCTAATTTTACTGAGTGCGCTCCAACTGCAAACGCTTGATCGAGATCGGTTTCTGATGCTAAGTGCCTTGCACTTCTTTGAAGATAATCTGAAACAGACCAATGATATTTAAGCTTTAATTCATTATTAATTAATTGAGCTAATTTAGGAGCTAACCCTCCCAGTTGAGTATGACCAAAAGAATCTTTTGAGTCACTTGCGGCATATAGGTTGCCATCATTATTTTTTAATCCCTCTGAAGCTACAACTACCGAGTACCCATAATTTTTTATGTCATTTTGAATGCCATCCAAAAAGGCATCTTTATCTAGTTGGACCTCGGGCAGTAAAATTTTATGAACAAGAGTATCTTCAGAACTATTTGCAAGTTCCGCAGAGGCTGCAATCCACCCAGCATGTCGGCCCATGACTTCTAAAATGAAGACTTTAGTTGAAGTCTTACACATGGATCTAATATCAAGCGAAGCCTCTTTAGATGAGGTGGCAATATATTTAGCAACTGAACCAAATCCGGGACAATTATCTGTTACGGCAAGATCGTTATCAATAGTTTTAGGAACAGCAACCGCGCTTAATTCATATCCTAGATCTTTTGCAGCCTCAGCAACCTTCAGGCAAGTATCAGCTGAATCATTTCCTCCGTTATAAAAGAAATAGCGTATTGATTTTTGATCTAATCTTTTGAATAGATCTTCATAAAATTCTTTTTCTGTTAATTCGGGGAGTTTGAACCTGCATGATCCAAACATCCCTGCAGGAGAGTCCTTCAACAAACTTAAGTCTTTTTTTGTTCTTGATAAGTCGTAAAGATTATTTTCTAAAAGCCCAACAATTCCATTTTTTCCAGCATATACATTTATTGATTTATCTAAGCGTCTTAATTCAGAAATCACGCCATATGCTGACGTGTTGATGACTGACGTTACTCCGCCTGATTGAGCATAAAATGCATTTTTCATCTGAGTTATCTTATACTCCATTTAGCATTACTAAAAGCATGAAAGTATTTTTTCTTGGAATCTCAGGCACGTTAATGGGAAATTTAGCCTTGATGGCTAAAGAACTAGGGCATCATGTTATGGGTGTAGATTCTAAAATATACCCTCCAATGTCTGATCAGCTTAAAAATGCAAATATAGATTATTTAGAGGGCTTTACAAAGGAAAACTTTAGAGAAGCAGACGTATATATAATTGGAAATGTTATCTCACGTGGAAATGAATTATTAGAGTTTATTCTTGAATCCCAAAAAAAAATACAATCAGGTCCAGCTTGGCTTTATGAAAATATTCTAACCAATCGAGAAGTCATAGCTATATCAGGCACTCATGGTAAAACTACTGTTACTTCAATGGTTGTTCATGGACTTAAAGAGCTTGGAATTGAACCAGGCTATCTGATTGCCGGTGTTCCTGAAGGCAAGATGAGTTCCTATAGCTTAGGATCAAACGACTTTTTTGTAATTGAAGCAGATGAATATGATACATGTTACTTTGATAAGAACCCGAAATTTTTCCACTATAATCCAAAATATTTATTGATTAATAATCTAGAGTTTGATCATGCAGATATTTTTGACGACATAGAAAATATCGAGGGTAAATTCTTGGAGCTTCTTCAAAAAATGGATACAAATTCTAAAGCGATAATTAATAAAGATGGAATTAGAGATAAATTCTATCAGCATCTTTTATCGTCTAACTTCAATTGCTCAACAAAATTTTTAGATATTAGAAATAAAGATTTCACGGAGACAAATAAAATTTTAGCAGAGTCAGTTTTAGAAGCAGTGAGTGACAAAAAGTTAAGTGATGATTTGTTTCAAAACTTTCAAGGAGTTAGGAGAAGGTTTGAAAAAGTTTTTGTGAATAAGCACTACACGATTATTGATGATTTTGGCCATCACCCAACAGCTATAGAACAAGTTGTTTTGAAAGCTGAAAAGGATTTTGATGATGTTGTTCTGATTATTGAGTTTGGTTCAAATACAATGAAAAGTGGCCTTCATGATCAAAAATTGAAAAAAATCTTTTCTAAAAGAAATACGTTCTTAATCAATGCATCAATTCAACAAACAAATTTATTCACTAACTCTGTAGTGCTCAGCAAGAGCAATCTCTCCGATGTATTGGACAAGAAAGAATCAGACCATAGAGTTATCTTGATGTGTAGTAATAAGAAATTTATGGGAATACAGGATGAGTTAATATCTCTGATAAGTTCTCAAAGTGATAGATAAATAAATATAATATCGTTAATGCCAAAAATACCGAGTGAAGTAAAAAAGATAAAAAAAATTTGTCTTGAAGCGCTTGATGATATGAAGGCACAGGATGTAAGTGAAATTGATATTGATAAATATTCGTCATTTGCATCTAATCTCATAATTGCTACCGGCACTTCAAGCAGACATCTAAAGTCCATTTCTGAAAAAATTATTGATACTTTAAAAGACAATAAGATAAAAATCTTAGGTACTGAAGGTCAGGAAGCTAAAGAATGGATTCTAATCGATATTGGAGATATTTTAGTAAACATCATGACAGAAGAATCAAGGGAACATTATGACTTAGAGTCCTTGTGGGATAGAGAGCAAACTTGAATATTAATTTATTTTATATATCAAATAATAAATCAAACTCTGACCATGAAAATAAGTTTCTAAGCAGATTAAGATCGCCAATAAAGGTTTCTTTGATAAGAATACCGACTAAGAAAAAATTTAAATCTAAATTAGAGCAAATTGAGCATGAAGCAAAACTTTTAAGGGCCAAAGTTGATTTTTCTAAACCTTTTTTTTGTTTTGATAGAAGAGGAAGAAAATTTTCTACAAATGAATTTACTCAATTTCTTATCAAATTAAATATAGAAGTTTCATTAATTATTGGGGGTGCGTTTGGATTATCTGAACGTTTAAAAAATGAGAGCAACGAGATTATTTCGCTGTCAGATATGGAATTTTCGCATGAGGTTTTTAGAATAATGGTATTGGAGCAGTTATATAGAGCTAGTTGTGTGATCAATAATCACCCCTATCAACAAATTGAAGAGTAAAAGTTTATCAACCCTATCAAAAAGAATTCGTTTTCTTTTAATAATTTTTATAATCTGCTTGATAGTGCTATCTGCTCGCTTTTTCTCACTACAAATAATAGATGGCAGGGTTTTAAAGGACCAACGTGAGAAGAATATCAATACCTTTGAATATATCTATCCAAAAAGAGGACGTATTATCTCTTCTGATAATAAAGTTTTAGTTGAAGATGAAAAAATTTTCTCTGTTGTTATAAATCTTGAACAAAAACCATCTTTAGAATCAATAAAACTACTTGCAAGTATTTTTTACGACCAATTAGAACTTGATGAAATAGAACAGACAGTAAAAAAATCAATCTCATCTGGCAATCAGGAGGTTGTTCTTGATAAGCTTTCTCAAGAAGATCTTTCCAAGTTCCTCGTAAGAAACAGTGAATTGAACGGTTTCTCAATTCTGGAAACCTATAGGAGAGTTTATGATCCTCACCCTTCAATATTTCATGTATTAGGTCATTTAGGTTATATCAACGACTCTGATAAAAGATACTTTAGTGAAAGGATAGATGAATACGATCCAAAGCTGTGGCAAAAAGTTGGAAAATCAGGTTTAGAGAGGGTATATGAGAAAGAACTTACTGGAATCCATGGAAAAAGATATTTTCAACGAAATGCTAGAGGAACAAAAAAAATTTTAACAAAAGAAGATGAATTTAAAGAAGGAGATGATCTATATGTTTCAATTAACTATGAGGCTCAGAAATTTGCATATGATATTCTTGATGGTCGTCAGGGTGCCATTGTAGTGATTGACTTAAATGATTTCAGTATCCCAGTAGCAGTCAGTGCCCCATCAATAAGTGCTAACGACTTGAGCGGAATTTCTTCGAGTCGCTATGCTGAACTTTTAAAAGATCAGTCAAGACCACTATTTAATCGAGCTTTCATGGGCCTATATCCTCCAGGCTCCACGATTAAACCATTATTATCAATTTACTCATTGGATCAAAAATTCACAAATTGGGAAGAGACAATCTTCGATGATGGTTTTTTTCGCATTGATGAACAAAGAGTATTCAATGCTTGGAAAGAGGGCGGGCATGGTGTAACAGATTTAGATAAGGCATTGGTTGAAAGCTCTAACCCATTTTTTATGAATCTTGCTACAAGATTTGAAAAGCAAAGTTTGGAGAGTTTTTTTTCCTCCGCTTCATTTGGCACAAAGCTATGCACTGACTGTTATCCACACCAGTTTAGTCCGTTAATTAATGATGCATGGAAACAAAAGAATTTTGGAAGAAACCTATTTAAAGGTGATCTTATTAATCTTGGAATTGGTCAAGGTTATTTACAAATTACACCTTTGCATTTATCTCTAATCTCAGCAATGGTGGCTAAAAAAGGTGAATATAAAACCCCATTTTTATCTGATTCATCAAGTCAAGAGAATTTCACTTTAAGCCAAAACCTAGAACCCTCAGACTGGGAAAGAATCAATAAATCTTTAGTTGATGTTATTTACTCTCCAAGCGGGACTGCATATAGAGTAAATGCAGGTGAATTGAAAATGGCAGGGAAGAGTGGAACCAGTCAAGTTGTCGATATCAAATCAAGAGAGGAGTACGAGTCAATAAGAGAGAATCCATTGTTAAGAGATCATGCAGTTTTTATTGGGTATGCACCATATGATGAACCCAGATTTGCAATCAGTGTTGTAATTGAAAATGGAGAAGGTGGAGGAAGCGTTGCAGGTCCAGTTGCTAGAGAAGTCTTAGAGGTATTATTGAAATGAGTTGGGACATAAGAAGCTTCTTTATTTTCTGCTCTTTAACAGCCATACTTATCCTTGGAAGCCTTACTATTTTTTCAGTAACTTCGATAGATATAAGCTATTTCTTAAGGTTTCTGCTTATCTCAATTTTTTCAATATTGATTGTTACTGGAGTTTTCTACACTGTAAATTTAAATCGCATTCTTTCCTTTGGATGGGCAGTCCTTGTCTTAAATATATTGCTTGTATTGAGTGTGGAGTTATTTGGAAAAGAAATTAATGGATCAAAAAGGTGGCTAGATTTTGGATTTCTAAGTTTACAGCCCTCAGAATTTATGAAAATTTCATTTGCACTTTTTGCAATACAGTACCTCAGGTATTTTAATTTTAAATTTAACTTTCAAAGATCTATATTTCTGCTTGCAATCCTTTTTATTACCTCAGTACCAATTATTATACAGCCCGACCTAGGCACTGGTTTGATATACATAATTTTTGGAATAATGCTTCTATTTATATGTGGCATGGATAGAAAGTATTTTCTCGCTCTTATTGGTTCTGGGTTGGTCCTATCGCCGGTAATATATAGTTTTGGATTTACTGATTACCAAAAAGGAAGAATACAAAGCTGGTTTTCATCAGAGGGAAATATTTCAGAGAGATGGAATATTCTTCAATCAGAAATAAGTATTGGTTCTGGCGAATTATTTGGAGAAGGATTCCTTAAAAGTAAACAGAATCAATTTAATTTTTTGCCCGAAGCAGATACGGATTTTATATTTTCAATTTATGCTGAGCAGTTTGGGTTTGTAGGTGTTTTGTCTATATTTATTTTAATTGGGATATTTATTATCTTAAGCATTATAGTTCTACTTCAAGAACAAAGCCTATCCGAAGATTTATCAACATATTATTTGGGAGCTTATTTCATTTTTGTAATTGGATTTAGTTTTCTCATAAATATACTAATGGTTAGTGGCATGATCCCAGTCGTAGGTTTGCCGTTACCATTTTTTACAAAGGGCGGCTCATCTTTGCTATGCTTTTCTATAATGTTGGGATTTATTTTTTCTTCCAGAGGCTTTCTACGGTCATGAGATTTATTCTTCTGCTTCTGATATCACAATTCTCCATGGCTGATTTTTTAGAGAGAAAAGATGTCCAGGCATTTATTTCTGAGACAGTAAATAGCACTTCACTTACAAAGCAAGAGGTTGAAAACTATCTTTCTAGGGCTGAAATAATTCAGAGGGTAATAAGGAGTAGAGATAATCAACCAGAGGTTAAATTTTCATGGAATAGATACAGGAATATTTTTCTAAAACAATCAAGGATTCGAGATGGGGCAAAATTCCTAGACACCCATTCTGAGCTTTTCAAAAAGATTGAAAACGATTTTGGAGTATCTAAATTTTATATTGCTTCAATAATTGGGGCTGAAACTAATTTTGGAAAAAATATGGGAACCCTAAATCCACTTGATGCAATAGCAACCCTTACCTTTGAATCCAATAGTAAATTTTGGAGAAAAGAGCTTGTTCAGCTTTTGCTCTTAGCAAAGGAATATAACTTGAATCCTAAGGAAATGAAGAGTTCTTGGGCTGGAGCACTCGGATTAGGGCAATTTATTCCATCCAGTTATCTAGCCTATGGGGTAGATTATGATATGGATGGCAAAGTGGATATGACAAATTCAATTAATGACGGTATTGCAAGTGTTGCAAATTATTTAAAAGTACATGGATGGCAAAAAGATAAACCAGCTATATTGCCATTTGAAATTAATGATAAGTTCAAGGATTATAATGAGGATCAAATAGAAGCATATAACTTTCCGCATAAGATTAATAACTTCAGAACTCGAATTAATTCAGAGCAAATGAAAGTAATGGACTTAACAAGCCTAAGTTTTGAAGGTAAGGCAACACCTTTATTTGTTGTCGAAGGCAATGAAAGCAAACTATATTTGGGATTTGACAATTTTATCGTAATAACTAAATATAACCGTAGTAGTTACTACGCATTGGTTATACATCAATTAGCTTTGGCAATATCGAATGAATTCAACAAGAGTAATTAAATTTCTAACCTTAACTCTAATTTCTGGAGCTTTACTGGCGATTCCAAGGCCTCCAGATCTTGGAATAGGAAGCTATATTCTTTATGAACCAAGTACAAAAAAGATTATTGTCAGTTTTAATGAAAACGAAAGTGTTGAACCTGCAAGTCTTACAAAATTAATGACAAGCTATGTTGTCGCTGACTATTTAAAAGATGAGTTTATAAGCCTTGATGACAACCCAAGAGTATCAGTTAAAGCGTGGCAGACACCTGGTTCAAAGATGTTCATACGTGAAGGCACTAACGTTAAAGTGTCAGATCTCATTAAAGGAATGATTATCCAGTCAGGCAATGATGCAAGTGTCGCTTTGGCAGAACATATTGCAGGTAGTGAAGAAAATTTTGTTTATTTAATGAATGAGTACGCAATTGAACTTGGTATGAAAAATTCAAACTTCAATAATGCAACTGGTCTTCCTGATCCTGAAAATGTTACATCAGCACTTGACCTTGCAATACTTACCTCTGCAATAATTGAGGACTTTCCTGATCACTATCAGATTTATTCAGAGAAAACATTTACCTATGGAGGAATTACCCAGGGATCACGTAATAGACTCCTTTGGCGCGATGACATTTTTGATGGTGGAAAAACTGGATACACAAAAAATGCTGGATATTGCCTTGTAGGCGCTGCAAAAAGAGATGATATGCGATTGATAGCAGTTGTCCTTGGCAGTGAGAATGATAAACGATTTAATGATGTCACATTACTGATGAATTATGGTTTTAAGTACTTCAGTAAGGAAAAACGAATAGTTAAAGATGAGCCTTTGAGCTCTATAAAAGTTATTGCAGGTGTAGAGGATGAGGTTTTTGTAGGAGCAAATGATGATGTAATTTTAACTTTACCCAAAGACATTGAATTGGAGTATTCGCTTATACTTCCAGATCAAGTTTTAGCTCCAGTTATTGCAGGAGATATTGTTGGAAGTGTCAAAGCAGTTGATGCTGAAGGCAATATTTTAGCTGAGGAAGATCTAATTTATTTAAGCTCAATTGATGAGCTTGGTTTTTTCGAAAGATTATTTGAAATAATTTGGAATTGGATACTGTCTTTATTTTCTTAACTTCTTTTTGATAATTTCATGACAATCTCCTCTGCTATAATCCAAGGATCATTATTATTTACCCCCTTAATGCTTTTATCCATAGAGTCTAAAAGCATGACAATTTTGCTTATGCTTTGGTGAGAGAGGTTTTTTGCAACTTTTTGATAATAAATAATTTGATTGTCCCATATACGAAGCGGCTTTAAATTACTATTTCCATTCTTTAGTTCAATTAAAGCTCTGCAGTCTCGAGCAAGTATCCATAAAACCAAAGCTACAGAGTTTTTATCATTCCTTTTCATTGATCTAAGCAGGCTTAGTACTCCAGTTAAATCATCTTTGCCAATCAATTCAAAAAGTTTAAAGTTATTTTGAATTGAGTTATCAAAAAATAAATCTTCTAAGCTATCAAGATCATCTTCAATCAATAAAGTATGTTCAATATCATTTTGGAGGCTTTGGAAGTTTCCTTCATAAAGTCCAAGAAGAAAATCAATATTTTTAGAGGAATTAAACTTTTGTGGTAGACAATTTGATAGATAATTTTTGATGTCATTTTTTGTATTAACTGCACAGTGAATTATTTGTGATTTTTCTGATAAGACGGGAGAAAAATCTTTCTTAAAAGTTTTTTCTGTTAAATTTGGAACTTCAATAATTATCAGGTTTTCAGAAGAATTCTCATTGATTAGATTTAGTCTAGATAGTATTTCTTTTGACGTTCTGTTTTTATTGAATGCTATTTCAATAATTTTCTGTTCGCTAAATAAGCTATTTGAAAGGTTTGCAGCTTGAAAATCACTTTCAAAATCTGAATTTTCAAGATCAAGCTTAATTTTCTCAAAGTCACCACTTATCTTGCTTTTGATATTTTTTTTGATCTTAAAAATTAAGGAAGGCTCGTTTCCAAACAAAACAATTTGCTTGGCTTTCAGCTCTCCTTGATTAAGAAATTCAAAAGGATTAGTCATGGCTATATTTACGATTAATATGATCGCAAAGTTTATACATCATAACTTGTTCAATTTCACTGCTCTGATTTGCCGCCATATTACTTGAAAGGAAATTTGTTTCTGAAACTTCCTCAACTTTGAATTCGAATATTTCATCAGCATCTAAGGTTTCAAAGTTGGTTGTGAGAATTGATTTTGAGTCAAATTCTAGCCCCAAGTTATTTATATTTTCTGTAGTTGTCTTAATGCTTAAATTGCTTAAATAAAGTTCCTGCTTAAGTCCACTTAGGCAAGTGCTCAAGATAAATCTATGTTCGGCTGTAAAAGAGTTATCAAAAGATACTTTTCCAAAGCTTTTTTCATCGATAGATGAACATCCAATAATGAGAAGTGGAATTATGAATCTAATTATGAACAAAATTTAATATCTTATTTTTTATAAAAATTACCTTAATTATATTCTTGTTCTCTAAATGTCTGGAAACATTTTCATGTTCTTTTGCTAATTTTTCGATTTCATCCTGTTTCATAGAAACCGGAGCAGTCAAATTTGCTCTGACCTTCCCATTTACTTGTACGACAATGTTTACTTCCTGGGAGCTATCTATAAAAAAGCTATCCTCAGGCCATCTTATAGTGTTGATATCACCTTTAAAGTTAATTGAATAAATTCTTTCACAGATATGAGGTGCAATTGGAAATAATGCTATAAGCAGGAATTGAAAGCATTCATCAAAATCTTTTTTCTCACAGCTAATTGTTTCATTTGAGATTCTTGAAGAAATATTATTTAAAATTTCCATACATGATGAGACGATGGTATTTAGATTAAGCCTTTTTTTATAGTCATCATTTATCTTGGAAAATATTTTTATATTCTCTAATTTCAGACTTTCAGAATTTTTGTCGAATTTAGATTCATCAAAATTTTTAACTTTATTTGATAAGCTCCAGAGTCTTTTCAAAAACTTATGACATCCTTCCAAACCACTATCTGACCACTCCAAAGATTGTTCAGGTGGGCTTGCAAAAATCATAAATGTTCTAATTGAATCAGCGCCATATTTTTCAATATATGGTTCAGGATCAACTGTATTGCCTTTTGATTTTGACATCTTAGCTCCATCCTTTAGAACCATCCCCTGTGTTAACAATTTTTTAAATGGCTCATCACTTTTGACATATCCAAGATCTCTTAATACTTTATGAAAGAATCTGGCATACAGTAAATGTAAAATAGCATGCTCGATCCCACCGATATAAATATCTACAGGCAGCCAGTAGTCGCTCCTATCATCAAGAGCTTGCTGATTGTTATCAGACGAAGGATATCTTGCGTAATACCATGAAGATTCCATAAAAGTATCAAATGTATCGGTTTCTCTTTTAAATCCATCCAACTCATCTATAAATTCGTTATTTTGTGCAAGAGGAGTAGATGTATCTTCATTAATAGGCAGAAGCACAGGTAAATCTTTAACATTTGCAGTTTGAGGTTCGCCATCTTTATAAATTATGGGAATGGGGCAACCCCAATATCTTTGTCTACTTATTCCCCAGTCATTCAAACGCCACTCAACAACGCTCGATCCCTTTCCAGTGTCTTGGAGCTTCGTGGTAATTTTTTTAATAGCAGCCTCTGACTCTTGGCCATTAAATTCATTCGAATTAATTAAACATCCTTTCCTTATTAACGGTAATTCGTCTGTCTCAGCATTCTTGATTACCTGTCTAATTGGAATGTTGTATTTAGTTGCAAATTCAAAGTCCCTCTCATCATGTGCAGGCACACCCATAATTGCTCCTGAACCATAATCAATAAGAACATAGTTGATAATCCAAATTGGTACTTTTTCACCAGTTAGGGGGTGTATTGCTTTTAACTTTGTTTCAAGTCCCTTTTTATCTGCAGTTAAAAGTTCCGCTTCAGCTGCTTTATTTTTTGAGCAACTCTCTAGAAAAGACGCTATTTGTTTATCATCTTTTGCAAGTGATTTTGAGATTGCATGATGTGGGGATATCCCAAGGAAAGAAACACCGAAAATTGTATCTGGACGAGTAGTGAATACCTTTAAATCTTGCTTTATCTCTTCAATTTGAAAACTAACTTCAGCTCCGATTGATTTCCCTAGCCAATTTTTTTGCATGATTTTAACCTTTTCTGGCCAGTCTAAATTCTCTAGTTCAGCATTTAGTTCCTCAGCATATTTAGTGATTTTAATAAACCATTGATCAATTTCTTTTAATTCCACTTCAGCTCCTGATCGCCAGCCCCTTCCGTCAATTACCTGTTCATTTGCAAGAACTGTTTGATCAACTGGATCCCAATTGACAAGCGATTTCTTGCGGTATACGAGACCTTTTTCAAACATCTCAATGAAAATTTTTTGTTCAAATTTATAGTAACTTGAATCACAAGTTTTGATCTCTCGCGACCAGTCATAGCTGTAGCCTAATCGTTGAAGTTGATTTTTCATTGAGGCAATATTTCTATCTGTCCATTTTAAAGGATGAGTTTTATTTTGAATCGCAGCATTTTCTGCAGGAAGACCAAAGGAGTCCCACCCCATAGGCTGAAGTACATTAAACCCCTCAAGACGTTTAAACCTTGATATGACATCACCAATTGTATAATTCCGAACATGCCCCATGTGTAGTTTCCCAGAGGGATATGGAAACATTGATAGGCAGTAGTATTTTGGACCATCCTCAACCGTAGAGAAGAGATTTCTTTTTTCCCATTCACTCTGCGCCGCTAACTCAATTTCTTTATGACTATATTCACTCATCATCATTCACCATTTTTTCTTCAAGAAATTTTATGTAATGTCGGTATTCTCTAAAATCATCATTGGTTATTAATCTTCTATGAAGATCGACATTTGTTTTTATACCCTCTATTACCGTTTCATCTAGCGCCATTTTCATTTTATTGAGAACTCGATCTCTATTTAAATCTTTAACGATAAGCTCTGCAATCAAAGAGTCATAATAAGCCGGAACATCGTAACCAGAATATATTTGAGATTCAAATCTAACGTGATATCCACCTGGTCTATGTATTTGCATAATTCTTCCAGGGGATGGAACAAAACTATTTGGATCCTCAGCATTGATTCTGCATTGCATTGCATGGCCATTAATTTTTATTTTGCTCTGATCAAAGTTATAAACATCATTCATTGCTAACTCAAGCTGTGCTTGTACTAAATCAACTCCAGTTATCATTTCTGTTACTGTATGTTCTACCTGGATTCTGGTATTCATTTCAATGAAGAAAAACTCTCCATTTTCATAGAGAAATTCGAGTGTTCCTGCTCCCTCATAATTTAATTCACAACAAGCATTTACCGAAATCTGATAAATTTCATTAAGTTTTTCATCAGGTATGTTTATTGCTGGCGCTTCCTCAATTACCTTTTGATACTTCCTTTGTAATGAGCAGTCTCTAGAAAATAGATGGACAACTTTTCCTCTTCCATCTCCAAATATTTGTATTTCTACATGTCTGGGTTTCTCTAAATATCGTTCAATAAAAACTAGATCACTGCCAAATGCCGCATTTGCTTCAGACCTAGCATCCTCTATAGCATCCCAAAGTTCTGATAGTTCCCTCACAATTCTCATGCCTCGGCCACCTCCACCAGCAGCAGCTTTAATAATTACCGGAAGACCAACTTTTTTGACCTCATCCTCTATTTGTTCTTTGCTCTCAACTGGACCTTCATACCCTGGAACAACTGGTACTCCTAATTGTCTCATGAGATTTTTCGCCTGTATCTTATCGCCCATCAAAGAAATAATTTCATGACTTGGACCTATAAATTTAAAACCACTATTCTTACATTTCTCAGCAAATTCAGCATTTTCAGAAAGAAAGCCATATCCTGGATAAATTCCATCAACATTTGCTAATTCAGCTGCAGAAATAATTGCAGCTTCATTAAGATAACTGTCTTTGGAGTCTGGTGGACCTATACATATTGCTTCGTCCGAAAGCTTCAAATGCTTCAAGTTTTTATCTGCTGTTGAGTATACAGAGGCAACTTGATATCCAAGTTCTTTTGCAGCACGTAAAGCTCTAATGGCAATGACGCCCCTATTTGCTATAAGAATCTTCTTTGTGCTATTCAATGGAAATTAAAATTTGATCAAATTCTACTGGCTGTCCATCTTGAATATGTATCTCTTTGACAATGCCTTCATGTTCGGATTTAACCTGATTCATCATTTTCATGGCTTCAACAATGCAGACTGTATCTCCAACACTTATTTTTTGACCCACCTCTACAAAAGGGGATTTGTCAGGTGCAGGCTTTCTATAAAATGTCCCAACCATAGGTGATTTTATATTCTTGAAGCTAACTTCTTCAATTTTCTCTTCAACAGGAGCCTTTGTTGACTTATTTTCTGGTTGAGATGCTTGCGATTTAGCAGATTGATGGACAATATGTTGAACCTCTTTTTCCCTATTAATCCTTACACTTTCTTCACCCTCTCTTACTTCAATTTCGTTGAGATCAGACTCTTGAAGCATCTCAATTAATTTTTTAATTTTTCTAAGATCCATTATTCCTCCTTTAAAATTTTTCGAATTGCATATTCATAACCATCTAAACCTAGACCTACAATACAGCCCTCTGCAATATCACTAAAAAATGATACATGCCTAAACTCTTCTCTGGCAAAAACATTTGAAATGTGCACTTCATAGAACTTAAAATTTACAGACAAAATAGCATCTCTTATAGCTATATTAGTATGAGTATGTGCACCAAAATTAAACACACCAAAATCATATTTATCCTGCTTCTGAGCATGAATCTTTTCAATAATTTCTTCTTCTGAATTGCTTTGAAAAAAATCAATATCAGCATCAAAATTTATAGATTTGATATTGTCCTCTAGATCGGAAAGTGAGAGATCCCCATACATATCAGTCTCGCGTTGACCGAGCATATTGAGATTGACTCCATTTATCACCAGAATTTTCATTTAAGCGATTTTAAACGAAAATAAATACTTTTTCAAAGAATATAGGCGTATTTTTAAAATTAATAATAGTTATTATTTATGAATTTATGTGATTTTTTTGTAATTTTCTTCAAAAAATTGTAACTTATTTTGACTTCAATAAAACTTCATTTGATTATAAGTTCTCTAAGTATATAATTATCTCCCTTTATGAAAAGACTATCAAGAAAATTTCCAAGTACGAGATCAAGAAGACTTAGAAAAAATCAAGTCGTTAGAGACCTTGTTTCAGATGTCACAATTAACAAATCAAAATTAATCCAACCATTATTTGTGTCAGATGAAAATTCTAAAAACATTGATTTAGATTCTATGCCTGGACAAAAGTTATTTTCAAGACAGGGATTAGTAAAGGAAATCGATATGCTGCTATCGCTAGGCATAAACACAGTTGCCATTTTTCCAAATTTATCTTCGGTCAAAAAAGATATTGCAGGCAGTGAAGCAATAAATCCTGACAATTTTATTTGTGAGATAATAAAAACTATTAAAGATAAGTTTCCTGAACTTATAGTTATTTCTGATGTAGCGCTCGACCCATACACTTCCACTGGCCATGATGGAGTTGTTATCAATAATTACGTGGACAATGATGAGACGCTAAAAATGCTTCAGAAAATGTCTATTAACCTTGCAGCTAGTGGTTCGGATATTTTGGCTCCATCAGATATGATGGATGGGCGAATTGGTGCAATCAGATCTGATCTTGAAGCTGCTGGCCATAAAGATACTATTCTCTTGAGCTACTCTTCAAAGTTCTCCTCCAATTTCTATGGTCCATTTCGTGAAGCAGTTGGCTCCAAAAGAAAGCAAGGAATATCTAAAAAAACTTACCAGATGGATTATAGAAACAGTAATGAGGCACTTATGAAGGCAGAAATGGATATAAACGAAGGTGCAGATATATTAATGGTCAAACCAGCCATGCCAAACTCAGATATAATCCACTCTCTTTCAGAGAATTACTCAATTCCAATATTTGCCTATCAAGTTAGTGGAGAGTATTCAATGATCCAGTTAGGTATTGACAAAAAAATATTTGACAATAATGTAATCGATGAAAGTTTAATCACTCTATTTAGAGCAGGTGCTAAATCGGTACTTACTTACTACGCTAAATGGATGGCAAAAAAATATGACTAAAGTAACTACAAAAGAAACTTTTTCAACAGATGTTTTATCTGAGTCTAAATTAGTTCTTGTTGATTTCTGGGCTGAATGGTGCGGACCATGCAAACAAATTGCACCAAGACTTGAAGAACTTGCAGAGAAATATTCTGAAAACCTATCTGTATGCAAGGTTGACGTTGACTCAAATAGAGAACTAGCACTTGAGTACAATGTAAGAAGCATCCCATCATTAATACTTTTTAATGGTGGAGAACAAGTTGACACATTAATAGGAGCTGTAAGCTTTGAAGAACTGGAGGACTTGATAACAAGAAATCTCTAGCACTTTACAAAATATTTTAAAGTGGTATCTTAATTCATTCACCAGTCTACATTTCTCAAATTTTTATGAACGCATTAGAATTAAAGCAAAAGGGGCCAAAAGAACTCATTGAAATAGCAGAGCAACATGGTCTAAAAAATGTCTCTAGGCTTAAAAAAGCCGATATTATTTTTCATATTCTTAAAAGCATTTCTTCTGATAAAAAGGAACTCCTAGGTGGAGGTATTCTTGAGACCCTTCCCGATGGTTTTGGGTTCTTAAGATCGCCATGGGGATCATTCCAAGCAGGACCAGATGACGTTTATGTATCACCAAGCCAAATACGTAAATTCAATCTGAGAACTGGTGATTTTGTTGTCGGTAACATTAGACCTCCACGCGAGCAGGAAAGATATTTTGCATTGGTTCAAGTTGAAAGCATCAATGACAATGAGCCATCGAAAACACAAGAGAAGATAGCATTCGAGAATCTAACCCCATTATTTCCAGATTCTAGACTTAAACTTGAAACAGGATCAGGCAGCTCAGAGGACCTATCTCCACGAATAATCGATTTAGTTGCGCCAATCGGAAGGGGGCAACGTGGACTTATTGTTTCTCCACCAAAAGCTGGAAAAACTTTGCTGCTTCAGAATATGGCACAGTCCATTATTAAAAATAATCCTGAGGTTCATGTCATTGTGTTATTAATTGATGAAAGGCCTGAAGAAGTTACTGATATGCAGAGATCAGTTAATGCAGAAGTCATAGCAAGTACTTTTGATGAATCTCCTCAAAGACATGTTCAAGTTGCAGATCTAGTTATTGAAAAAGCTAAACGATTGGTCGAGCATAAAAAAGACGTTGTCATATTGCTTGATTCAATAACAAGATTAGGTAGAGCGTATAATGCTGTTCAGCCAGCTAGCGGAAAAATACTTTCAGGTGGCGTAGACTCGCAAGCCTTGGAGCGTCCTAAACGATTTTATGGTGCTGCAAGAAATATCGAAGAAGGAGGAAGCCTTACTATCATAGCTACTGCCTTGGTTGATACTGGGTCAAAAATGGACGAAGTTATTTACGAAGAATTTAAGGGAACTGGAAACATGGAAGTTCACCTTGAGAGAAAAATTGCTGAAAGAAGAGTCTTCCCTGCAATCAATATTCTTCGTTCTGGCACAAGAAGAGAAGATTTGCTTACCGACAAAGATGAACTTACTAGGATGCATCTTTTAAGAAAGGTATTAAGTGAGATGGAAGAGGTTGCGGCAACTGAATTTCTAATTTCAAAATTGAAAAACTCTAAAACTAATGAAGAGTTTTTTGCCTCAATGACTAAGACAAAAGCTAAATAGCTCGAACTATTTCTTCTTTGAGATCCTCAGAAAAATAATCAATTTCAATAATTTGTAAATCGAACCCCTTTGCATAATCGCAGATTCTTTTAGATATCCCAAAAAGCTTTGCCTTTGAACTAGAAGAGTGTAATTCTTCCAGATAGATTTGGACCGAAAAGCAGCTGGTAAATACAATCGCATCAGCTACCGCATAATCTAATTTAAGTTTAGTGTATGAAGATAGCTTTTCTCTTTCATAGCATTCCGCTTCAATAACTTTATGCCCCATCCTCTTAAGCTCATCTCGCACAATATTTAGACCATTTTTGCCTTTAACAATTAAGGTATTTGCATCATAGTTGTTTGATTTTAAAAACTCTATGAGGCCCCCAGATCCATTTTTATTTGCGACAATTGAGCTCACCCCCATTTTCTTTAGTGAGAGGCTCGTTCCCTCTCCCATGGCAAATACTCTTTTCCCATGCAAGTAATCAAAGTCCTCAAAGAAATTTACAGAATTCCTGCTTTGAAAAATTACATTTTCAATTTCTGTTTTCTGAATCTGATATTTTACAGGCTTAACTTTAAATAAAGGTAGATTTATTAAACCAGAATTATTTTGAGCAAATGTTTTATCAAGACTGCTTGAATCAATTATGTTCATTTAAATATACTTCTCCATTCAATTTATGAAACATCTGAACAGCTTCTTTGACACAATTTTGTCCATAGGTTGAAAATTTTATTTTTTCTTTTTGGCCGTATATTTCCACATCTAATTTAAATTTTTGAGATGTGTTGTCTTCAGTAATCTTTAATGCAAGAGCAGAATTACAATCTGCGTTAATATGTTTGAGAAATTCTTTTTGGAGATTAATCAGTTGCTCATTTATTACTGATGTTGAGCTCTTAAATTCTAATTTATTAAAGTCATACCTTGTTTGAATACAAATTATGCCTTGTCCTGGGGAGGTTAAATGATCTAATTCAATGGAATTTAAGTTGTATCCTAAGCGCTCACACCCTGCTTTTGCTAAAACTATGCAATCGTACTCCCCAGAGTTTAATTTATTTATTCGTGTATCAATATTTCCATTTAAGTTATGAATTCTTTCTGCCCCTAAGTAAAATTTAGCTTGCATCTTTCTTCTTAGGCTTGAGGTGCCTATTTTTAAATCCTTTGAAAAAATTTTTTCCATCCCATTTTTAAAAATAAGCAAATCCTTATTCCAATTTTCAGCTGTAGGTGAGTTCACCATTTCATTCAAATAGGAATTTTTGAGTTTTGGATTATCTTTGGCAGGCATATCTTTTGCAGAGTGAACAGCAATATCTATATCACCAGCAATAAGTTTTTTTTCAATTGCCTCTACAAAATTTAACTTGTCAAACTGAGTTTTACCTTCTTCGCTTCTTCTATCTCCTTCGGTCTTTATTACGACAATTTCATAGTCACTAATACTTAATTCCTCTAACACAATATCAACTTGCTTGAGAGCAAGTTTTGAGCCTCTTGTTCCAATTTTAATTGCCATTATCTTACTTGATAGATTGTACCCTTTGCATTGCCAGTATCAGAAGATTTTAATATTTGAAGTTTTTCGTTTTCGATTAACTTTTCATGGGATGATTGTTCAATATAAATAATTGATCCTTTTTTTGATGCAGTTTGTATCGTCTTTTCAAGAAAATCTGAGTAATAGTCTCTAGAGTAAGGAGGATCAAAAAAAATCAGAGAAAATCTCTCGCTTTTTAATCTGCGAATAAAAGTTTCAGCATTAGTCCTTATTAAAATTGATTTGTCGCTAATATCTAGATTAGAAATATTATCCTTCAGTGTTTGAAATAATTGGGGATTTTGCTCCACAAAAGTGCAGCTTTTTGCTCCATTAGATATGGCTTCTATACCCAGAGAACCAGATCCAGAAAAAAGATCAAGGCAGTTGGCCTCCTTCACTTCTTGAGCAAGCCAAGCAAATAGAATTTCTCGAAGTTTCTCTGGAGTGGGCTTTAGATTAGTATTTGTAAGAGTTTTTATTCTTCGACTTCCTAAAGATCCCGATATAATCCTTAAAGATTTACTCATTTGAGCATTTATCTAAACATTGAAAGGAATCATTAACTTTTTTCAATTCTTTTACGGGCTTAAAAACACCACAATTCTGACACTCTTTTACCTCAGCAACATTGCTTTTTCTATTCAGATTCAAAATAAAATTTTGTACCAGAGATTTAATTACTAATCTCAATAGAAAATAGGCTAAGGGAGCTATTACTCCGACAACGATGAAATTCATTAATTTATAATCTGTAGCTCTTCAACTTTGCCTGCATATTCAGGATAGCCAAGTTGCTCATATGCTTCCTTCATTATTCTCAGAGCTCTATCTTTTTCAGTAGAATTTGGAATATTTTTAAGAACATAGTTTGCTCGATTGAGTGCTGCAACAAAAGCCCCTCTTTTGAGATAATATTCAGCTCCATCTAGCTCACTACTGGCAATCAAGTTTCTTAGAAAGATTAATCGTTCTCTTGCAGGATCAATATATTCGCTTTCTGGATATCTGATAATAAACTCTGTTAAGTCTGCGTAGGATTGCATTGCGCCTGAGACATCCCTCTTTGCAAGCTCCAAGGAAAACACATTTCCAATAATCCCATCGTCTTGATAATAACCTGTCATCCCCCTCATAAAGTAAGCATAATCAACATTTGTATTTCTTGGATAGAGCCTAATAAATTTTTCTGATGATGCGTAGGCTGAATCGAAATCTCCTGTCATGTAGTGGGCATATATTAGGTCTGCTCTAGCTTGCTCAGCATAGACACCAAAGGGATAGAATCTCTCAATCCTGGAAAGAGAGTCTACAGCACCAACATAGTTTTTTGCATTTATTCTATCTTGGGCCAAGTTATATAATTGCACTTCCGCTGGTTCTCGCTCCTCATCATCTTTCGAAGCACAGCTCGTAAGAAGTAAGATAAATATTGATGTAATTAAAATTTTGTTTTTCATTATAAAGTTCATTGTTCAGCGTTAAACTTAGTGATTATGATATCAAAAAGTTTCGAAATAAACGAAGACAATATCAATAAACGCCTAGATATATTTCTTACTGAAAATTTAGATGGACTCTCAAGAGGAATAGTTCAAAAATACATATCGCTCGAACAAATAACAGTCAATAAAGAAAGCTCACATAAGGATTACAGATTAAAGCTTGATGATTTTATAGAGGTAAAAATTCAGGCACATGAGAACAATGAAGATGAAGCTCAAGAAATTGATCTTGAGACTGTATTTGAAAATGAAGATTTTATCGTCATAGATAAGCCGCCTGGTCTCACGGTCCACCCAGGAGCAGGGCAAAGAGACCAGACACTTATAAATGGCTTAATTTTTAAATATCCAAAATTGAGATCTGTAGAGCGTTACGGTTTAGTTCACAGATTAGATAAGGATACGAGTGGTTTGATATTGATTGCAAGAAATCAAAGAGCACATTCGATGATTACAGAAATGATACAAAATAGAACAATATCTCGTTCTTACAAAGCTTTAGTCCATGGTGTTCCAATTTCTGGAGAAACAATTGATAAACCCATTGGCAGACATCCAACAAACAGGTTAATTTTTTGTGTAAAAGAAGGTGGCAGAGAATCAGTTACACATTTTCGGGTGTTAAAAAAATTCAAAAATTTCTCACTGCTTGATATATCTCTTGAGACAGGTAGAACACATCAGATTCGAGTTCATCTTAAGCACAAAGGCTACCCAATTGCTGGGGACAAAGCATATTGTAAAATTAATACTTGGAAGGACTCGAATAAAAATGAACTTGCTGCAATCAACGGATTAAAGCGTCAGGCGCTTCATGCATACAGCCTTGCATTTAACTTTGATAATGAAGATTTTGAATTTTATTCAGACCTGCCCCAAGACATAGAGGAATGCATTTCTCATATTCAGGAATAGCATGAAGTTTCTAAACATTGAGAATTATCGATTTTTAGAAATTTCTCAAAACCCGTCTATATTAGTTTCACTTAAATCTGACCAATGCTTCTCTGCACTTACTCTTGGCCAAAGAGCACAATTTTTAAAAAATAATTTCGGAGTTGAAACCTATCAGGAATTTAACCAAGTACACGAAACTGATATTTTCGAAAGAAATTCAGATCCTAACAAAAATTATGATGGCTTTATTGAAGCAAAACAAAAGAGAGCGTATGGACTTAAAACTGCAGATTGCATTCCCTTGATTTTGTGGAACGAGCAGCTTAACACTTTGATGGGATTACACTGTGGTTGGAGAGGCCTTGCAAAAGGTATAATCCAGAAAGCTTTTGGCATGAAAAATGCTCTCGAATTTAATCAAGCTTTCATTGGCCCTCACATTACAAAGAAGCATTTCGAGGTGAAGCAGGATTTGATTGATTTCTTCGAGCAGCAAAATATTGATCTTAAGCCATTTCTATATGAGCAGAAAAATGTTAAAACCCTTGATATAAAGGGTTTTTGCATTCAACAAATCAAGGAATTAAATCCTCAAATTATTGTAAAAAATGGCTTTTGTAGTTACGAAAATAATGATCTTTTTTACTCATGGAGGAAAAGCAAAGAACCTGCTCGAAGAAACATCACAATTTCATGGCTATAAAACCTTAAAATATATTGTAAAAATGCTTTCTTTTTAGTGCTTTCTAATTATAATGTGAGGTTTCCCCACAGAGATGGGGCAGATCTGATTGAGAACAATTTAGTCACTCGTGAGGGTGCCCAAAAAAAAATCGCTACCTTTTTTAGGTAGCAAAACAGTTTATTTGAAGAGTTTGATCATGGCTCAGATTGAACGC